>Ga0075443_10000227_pt1 | contig 23718 bp, 31 predicted proteins | sample CoawatmetaG00DNA_3_FD_71583 | JGI IMG/M metagenome (GOLD analysis project Ga0075443, IMG submission 71583) | Marine microbial communities from the West Antarctic Peninsula - Coastal water metaG006-DNA | ecosystem: Environmental > Aquatic > Marine > Coastal | place: Atlantic Ocean: West... | reverse complement strand
CAAGGATATACATTTTCTTGAGTTACACGACGAAGGTTCTGCTTTAGTGAGGAAGACTATTATTAGGAAAAGACCCCGAAACCTCGTGATCGCACAATCGTTTTTAAACGATAAACAACTTAAAAAGTTTGATTTCTCTGACACGATGAGCAGGTTCCGTTTGGAGAAAATACTTAAACAAAATGAGATAAAAGGACCAAGAAACGGGTTTTATAGAAACAAACCCGATGTATCGAGGTACAGACCCATAAAATTAGACTTTGTTAAAAGAGAGGTTCTCCCACAGAGAACCAAAGAGTTTGTCAAGTTTGGAAATATAACTTTTGATAATGAGGATCTTTAGTGGAGCCGGGCTACCATCTTGCCGGTATTGTTCCTGTTGCAGGGCGAAAGCTAGATTTTAATATGCCATGGCACGATTGCCTTATGCCGATAGCACAAGATTACCTCGCTGTCGAGAGATCTATTATAGATTGTAGCTACGCCGGGTGTGAAACAATATTCGTTATTTGTCATACCGACATGATGCCGTTGATAAAAGCGCGTCTCGGAGATTTTGTAGAGGACCCGGTGTACGCGTATAGGAACTTCGAGAATTTTTCCCATGAAGTTAGGGTGAGGATCCCAATATACTATGTGGCGATCCACCCGCACGACCGGGACAAAAGAGACAGCCTCGCGTGGAGTGTCCTTTACGGGACTAAGACCGCGAACGAGATGATCGGGAGACTCAGCAGTTGGCTAGTGCCGAACAAGTTTTTTGTTTCTTTCCCATACGGGGTCCATAACCCGGAGTTTTTAAGGAGCCACCGGAGGGTGATTTCCAGTCCGAAAAATTTTTCCCTATCTTGGCAGGGCAAAACCGTTATTGACGAAGAATATTTACCATTTACGTTCGATTATCAACAGTGCTTATACTTTATAGATATGGTCAAAGAGAACGGCACTGCTAGATATGAGAATCAAGATTGGGGGGACAGAAAGGTATCGCTTCCTATAGAAGAACAATATTCTGCTCGCTTTTTCTCTTTAAATGATGTATTCTATGACCTAGTGCTTGAGCGGATTGAGGAGACCCCTTACTACTTTAATATAAGCAGTTGGGATGGTTACCAAAACTATATGGCCAACAAACCGGATGACATATGCCGACCCGCTAAAAGAATACTAAGCCCCCACCTATTAAAAGGAATCGGAATAGAGAATGAGTGATATTTTAAACTACATTGGTGAGACTCCCCTCATACAAATAAACCCAAGACTATACGCCAAGCTTGAAACATATAACCCGACCGGGTCTATTAAGGACAGAATGGCCTACTACGTCTTGACAAAGGCGGAGGAGAGAGGAGAGCTAAAGCCGGGTGATACTATAGTCGAGGCGTCGTCGGGGAATACGGGAATTTCTTTTTCTATGCTCGGCTCTGTTAAAGGTTATAACGTTATCGTGATCCTACCTTGCAACATGAGCGAGGAGAGAAAGCAGATGATAAGGTTATTTGGAGCAACAATAATAGAGGTTGGGCAAAGTGACTTCAAAGGCGCTATAGCCCTAAGAGATAAGATGGTAGAAGAGAATGAAAGCTATTTCTCTCCTAGACAATTTAGCAACGCCGACAACGTCAGTTGTCATGAATGGACAACCGGCTTTGAGATTAAAAAGCAGTTGATCCAGAGGAAAGAAGGAAAAATTGCGGCGATTGTGTCTGGAGCCGGGACCGGTGGGACTATAATGGGTGTGAAGAGGGCTCTAGAACGCTTCGCAGACCCCCTACCAAAGTTCTTGATGGTGATGCCTGCCGAGGGAGCCAACCATGGCATACAGGGTATCGGAGACGGTGGTGACTACCTTGTTAATCGTGAAGAAATAGACGATACAATCGATATCACCACGGTGGAGGCCGTTGAAAGAGCGAAAAAATTGGCGAGAGGGCACGGTCTCTTTGTAGGGATTAGCGCGGGAGCTAATGTATTGGCGTCCGAGCGGTGGATGGAAGATAATGAATTTGAGGGTGTTGTGGTCACATTCTTGTGTGATCGCGGCGAGAGATACTTGAGTATTTTTGATTGACAAACCCGCGCGGGCTTGATATCCTATTCGGAAAGGAGAACATGATGAGCACAAGGCAGGGGTGGATTAACATGTGTGTGGAGACGGTTAGAAAACATTTCTTTACGGAAGAGAAAAAGTGTAAAGGTTTCCAGTGTCCTGCTTGTGATAGAAGGGTCAAATACGATGATAGGCCCATAAACAAAACCATGGCCATGGGTCTTAAATGGCTTGATGGAGCCTGCGGCGGTAATTACATTCATATCGCCCACAACATACCAAATCATCTGAACAGCAAACAACTGACTACACTAAAACACTGGGGTCTCGTGGAGAGAGGCACTCCGGGACACTGGAGGCCCACCCGATTGGGTTACGAGTTCTCAAAGGGTACTACTCCGGTCCATTTGAGGGCTAGGATTTTTCATGATAGGTGTGAAGGTTTGTTTGGGGACAAGATATATATAGACCAACTCCTGGAAGGATTCGAATACAGTGATACTATGAAACCGGCAGATTCGACAGCTAAACTTATGAGGAAAAATCAATGACAGACAGAAAAAAATCATCAATACCTTTTGTAGGGTTGCACGCACATAGTGTAGTGGGGTCCCCCTTCGATGCACTTGGGTACCCGCAGGAACACATGGACTTCGCCTACGAGAACGGCAGTGATGCCCTCGCGCTCACGGACCATGGCAACGCCAATGGTATGTCCTACCAGGTGTTGCATGCTCGAAAGATGAAAGAGCAGGGGAAAGACTTTAAACCTATCTTCGGTGTTGAAGCTTACTTCCTGCCTTCTATCGATAAGTGGAAAGAAGCGTATGAGAAAGCGAAAGAAGATAAGAAAGAAGCAAGGAAACTAAAAAACTCGGACAACATGGCTATCGAGAACGAGGGTGATTCCAAGGCGAAAGCCAACATAATCAAGAAGAAGAACCATCTTATACTAATCGCGCAAAATCAAATAGGACTTAACAACATATTCTCGCTCATATCTAAATCGTATGAGGGGGAAAATCGTTATCGTTACCCACGTCTTGACTATAAATTATTGGAGGAACATAATGAGGGTATTATTGCTTCGTCTGCTTGCCTTGGCGGTGTTTACGCAGGTAACTATTGGGATAATCGTGATGATGGCGCGGATGCTGTTCTAGCCGCGATGAGAGAGACCACGGAAAATATGCAGTCGATCTTTGGGGACCGATGGTATGGAGAACTTCAGTGGTTCTCAGCCCCGGAACAACACGAGTTGAACAATTATATTATAGACGTATCTAAAGAGTATAATATGGAGTTGATATCGACGGCAGACAGTCACTACCCAACTCCAACTGCGTGGAAGGACCGTGAGCTATATAAAAGACTTGGGTTCCTCGGCAGGGCTCAGAAGCCGGAGTGGATGACAGATGAACTACCTATGGATGTCGAGGATTTGGGGATGGAACTGTTCCCTAAAAACGGAGACCAGATGTGGGAGGACTACAAAAAGTATTCTTCTCTGTGCGGGGTGGAATACGATGACGACCTCGTAATGAAGTCTATTACGAATACACACAAGATTGCTTTTGAGAGAATCGAGTCCTTTATGCCTGACAGCACGGTGAGGCTGCCGGAGTTTGTCGTACCCCCGGACCATACAGCAACAGGAGCACTCACTAAGTTAGCTATCACGGGTCTAAAAAGCATGGACCTCCACAAGAAGATGAACTATATCGATAGGTTGAAAGAGGAAATAAAAATTATTGATGAGAGAGGGTTTAGCAAGTATTTCTTGACCATGAAGGCTATCGCGGATAGAGCTAACGATGTTATGCTCTCTGGTCCTGGAAGAGGCAGTGCTGCCGGGTCTCTTTTATCCTATGTACTGGGCATAACGCAGATCGACCCCATTAAGTATGACCTCCTCTTCTCCAGGTTCATGAGAAGGGACGCTACCGATTATCCGGATATCGACTACGATGTTAGTGACCGGATGAAGTTGACGAACTTGTTAATCGACGAATGGGGAGCGAATACGGTTGTGCCAATCTCCAACTATAACACTCTCCAGCTTCGTTCCTTGATTAAGGATGTCTCAAAGTTTTATAATGTGCCCTTCACTGAGGTGAACCCGGTCACGTCGAAGATGATTGAAGAGGCCACACCAGCGGCGAAGAAGAAGCATGGTATTAAGTCTGGGGTGTACACACCCACCTTTGAGGAGACAATGGAATTTTCGACTACACTACAAAAGTACCTAGAAAAATATCCCTTCATAAAAACTCATATTGAGGCAATTTACGGCTCAGTCCGTTCGATCAGCCGACATGCGGGTGGTGTTGTTATTGGGGAGCAGTTAGATAAATACATGCCCCTTATTACAAACAAGGGAGTCACACAGACACCATGGTCGGAGGGCCAGAACGTCAGGCACCTGGAACCCCTTGGGTTCATCAAGTTCGACTTCCTGGGGCTAAGCACCCTTAGAATGATTGAAGTCGCCATCGAGCACATTCTGGAGCGGTATCACGGAATAGAGGACGTGACCTATAATGATGTTAAAGAGTACTACGACAAAAATCTCCACCCCGATGTCATAGATCTAAACGATAAGAATGTATACGAGAACATATTCCATAAGGGGAACTTTGCGGGAGTGTTTCAGTTTACGCAGGAGGGAGCGCAAGAGTTTTGTATGAGAGCAAAACCAAAAAACATTATTGACATCTCCGCGATTACGTCGATTTACCGACCAGGCCCGTTAGGGGCCAACGTAGATAAATCCTATGTTGAGGCGAAGGGGAACCCGGATAACATACATTATATACACCCATTATTAAGGGAGGTCACCCAAGAGACCTATGGTTTCCTGATATTCCAAGAACAGATTGCGCTACTAGCACACAAACTAGGTAAGAATGTTTCTCTTGATGAGGGGAACGCTCTGAGAAAGCTTCTGACAAAGAAGGGTACAGGGAAAGACGCATCTGAGAAAGACAAGATTCAAAAGAAATTTGTTGAAGGATGTATAGAGAAGAACATAGATAAGGTTAGCGCCGAGAAGCTATGGGCAAACTTTGAATACTTCTCCGGCTATGGGTTTAACAAGAGCCACGCGGTTTCGTACTCGGTTCTAAGTTACCAGTGTGCGTGGCTACTGAACTACTATCCTTCTGAGTGGGTAGCTGCCTTCCTGGATCGGGAGCCGGAAGGCCGGAAGGAACAAGCCATCAATATTGTTAAAAAGATGGGGTATGAGGTGCAGCCGATTGATATTAACCTTTCTACGACCAAGTGGTCTATTGAAGAAGATAACAAGAGTCTGCGCCAACCGTTTAACTCCATAAAAGGTCTTGGAGAAGCAGCGATTAAACAAATTATGGATAACAGGCCTTTTAACACTGCGGAGGAACTGCTATTTAACGAAGGAATCTCTTATTCGAAGTTGAACAAAAAGGTTATAGATGTTCTTTGTAGGTGTGGAGCACTAGACAATCTTATAGATGAAAGATTTACTGGTGACAAACATTTCTGGGGGGCAGTCGCATGTGAGAGACCTAAAAACAAAAAAAAGTTTCTAAATAATATTGAGGCATTTGCGGAGCAGGGTAGTTTTAGTGATGAGGAGAAGATTAGGCATATCTCTGATTTGACCGGAGTGTTCCCCTTCGATATTGTTGTTAACAAAGACGTACAGAGAAAACTGCAAGAGTATTGTGTTCCGCCCCTTGGGGAATGGGACGAGGACCTGGGGGTTGCTTGGTTCATACCTCGGGAGATAGTTAGAAAGAAGACCAAAAATGGCAAAGACTATTGGGTTGTAAGAGCCTTAGACCCAACCTCTACGATTACTAGTATTAAGTGCTGGGGGATAAAAAAGGATGAGGAATTGCACATCAACAGACCCTATATGGCGAAGCTAGATTATGACGACCAATGGGGCTTTTCTACGAGGTCTATCAGGCATAACTTTAAATTGCTGGGGTAGTGCTTTACAATAGTTACAACTATTTAAAATGAAAGAGAATACCAAGAGAGTGTTGCATGGGTAGTTTTGGTAAGTTTAGCGCTGGTGTTAAGTCCGGCTTGAAGTCAGCTAAGTTCGGTGACATAAAAGACATCGACGTGCTTTCTTCTTACGACTGTGGTCTTCTACGCTATGACAGCAGCCTGAAGAGTTGGTCGAGTGAACCGGGTGACATAAAACAGCGAGGGGACCTCCACGTAACCGGCGCGTTTAGAGTCCTCGGTGACCTATACGTCACTGGGACAACCTACCTACAAAACACTGTTGTCAAACACAAGACCCAGTTGAGTTCTTCGGGGGCTAGCATCTTTGGTGATGACTACACAGATACACATCAGTTTACAGGCTCCGTGTATGTTAGCCAACATCTATACGTTGCTCAAAATATGTCTGGCACCCTCGCGCTAAGCGCGAATTCATTAACCGCTTCTTACTTGAAAGTTACCGGGTCTACTACTCTTGGCAACTATAGCTATAACTGGCCAACTGCTTCGGGGAATGCGAACCAAGTACTGACTATCGACGGTAGCGGCAATCTTGAATGGGCAACAGTCGGCGACGGAACCGATGACTTTATAACAAACGGTGATGAGTACGTCGGCAATAGAACTATTGGTAACAAGACCAACTATACCCTTGGCGTCTTAACAAACAATAAACAAAGAATACATATTACGGGGGAAGGTCAAGGTGGGTTTATTGGAGTTGGGGTCTCTGGTAGTGAAGTCACGAACATGCTGACCCTCCCGAACATCCCAAATGTCTCTGGCTCCGGCAAAGCAGGTAGCTGGAGAACCTACAGTTCCAGAAGGTATAAGAAAGACATTGAAACTATATCGAGCCCGATCTCCACTGTAATGCGGTTGCGGGGTGTTACCTTCCGCTGGAAGAATGGAGATGTAGACGATATAGGGTTCATCGCTGAAGAAGTAGGCGAAGTCCTCCCAACCATTGTGGAGTACGAATCCAACGGCGTTGACGCTGAGAGTATGGAGTATTCTAAAGTAGGCCCTTTGTTAGTCGAGGTTGTCAAAGAACAACAAAAGATGATCAAGGGTCTTGACCTCGCTTTGGTGTCTCTGAGAGACGATTTTGAATATTATAAATTGCCTTGGTGGAAGAAACTTTTCCTATGGGCGAAAAAAAAGTTAAACAAAGATAGTGAGTAATTGCACTCGGTTAAGTAAAATCGCTGTAAGGAACACCATTTTAATGTTTAACAAGCCCTCTAACCGCACTACTTAAAGTGCCCCAGGGGAGACCTTGGGGCCTCTAACTAATAAATTATCAAAATATAGGGGGATATATTTATGTCTATTATAATTTCCGGATCAGGAGTCCGTACTGGTAACAGTACAACTAAGGTTCTTGAATTCGGCACGGAAGGTACGTTGACACTCAACGGTGACCTTGCCACAACCGGCTCTGCCGGATTTACTGCAATTACTGCTACCGGTCTTGCTTCGCTTGACGGTGGTATTAATGTCGCTGACACTCTCACGGTTAGCAATGCAGGCGCTGTCGCTGGTGCAACTACCCTTGCAATGGGCGGAGCACTTACTGGTGTCACAACTCTCGCTGCTTCAAGCAATGCCACTGTCCAGGGTATTGTCTCTGGCGCTGCGGGTACATTTGACGCACTTGGTGGCACTTCGTTAGCTCTGCAAAGTGGTGGTATTACTGCTGCTGGTGCAGTTGCTGGAGTAACTACTCTTGGCGCTTCTGGCGTAATTACTGGAGGCACTCTCACTGATGGCGCTTTTAGTGTTAACTCTGGTGCAGTCACCGGTGTCACAACTCTCGCTGCTTCAAGCACTGCCACTGTCCAGGGTATTGTCTCTGGTGCTGCTGGTACATTTGACGCACTTGGTGGGACTTCATTAGCTCTGCAAAGTGGCGGCATCACTGCTGCTGGTCCAATCGCTGGTGTTAGCACACTTAATGCTTCAAGCGCAGTTACCGCCGGTTCGTTTACGGACGGCACAGCAACTCTAGCTGCCGGCAACCTGTCGGGTGTTGGTCATTTAACAGCTTCTTACGCGAAGATCGACGTTCTTGACGTTAACCAGATTAACAGCATTACGTCTACTGTAAGCGACCTTGAAGTGTCAGACAGAAGAATTATTTCTGCTCTGAGCGCCTCATCGGCGGCTGCTGATGGTGGTGGTCTTAGAATCGGTGGCGGCGCAAGCACTGCTGGCCATGCCTCGGTTCTATTTGACCACGGCAACAGCAGATTGAACATCAACTATGGTGGCAATCGCGTTGCACACGCTGATGCTTCTGGATTTGATGTTGTCGGCGCCCTCGACGTCACTGGCCTTGTCACTGCTGGTTCGTTCAACGATGGAACGGCCACCTATGACGCTGGTGTGATTAGCAACGGTGCCTCTGCGACCTTTAGTGGCCTTGTCACTGCTGGTTCGCTCAACGATGGAACCGCTACCTATGACGCTGGTGTGATTAGCAACGGTGCCTCTGCGACCTTTAGTGGCGTTGTGACTGCTGGCGGTCTTACCGTTGGTACCGCAGTGCTAAACGAAGCTGACCTTGAGAAACTTGATGACCTTACCGGTGGTACTGTCACTGTTTCTAAGGCTGTTGTCGTTAACGCAACGAAGGACATCACGTCTTTCAACAGCTTGACTGGCGTTGCTCTAACTGGTTCTGTCAGTGTTAGTGGACCACTGCTTAAAGGCACGACCACTGTTAGTGGTGCTGCTGGTACGTTCAATACCTTCGGCGCTGGCGCAGGTGGATCAGGTTTGTCTATCAACGCTGCTGGGGGTATCTTTATAGCTGGAACTCAAATGACGGCAACTGCTGCTGAGCTTAACTACCTGGATAACGACGACCTCACGGCTGCCGATATCACTAAGTTAGCTGCTCTTACAGCAACTGCTGCTCAGCTTAACCATAATTCCGGTGTTACTGCCGGTACTGCCGCTGCTTCTAAAACAATGGTTCTAGACGGTAATGCTGATATTACCGGCGGTCGTAACCTTACGATCACTGGTGAACTGGATGCAGCCACTCTTGACATCTCCGGTAGAGTTAATATCGATGGTGACGCAGACTTCGGCGTCAACGGCACTGGTGTTGATGTTAAGATGTTTGGTGGTACAGCCGGTTCTTACATGCTCTGGGATGAAGACCAGAACACGCTGAAACTGAATGCTGCTCCTCTGTCTGGAACGACAGTATGTGTTATGGGCGCAGCACCTTCTTCGGGAGTAGCAATTGCTACCCCTGAGACCTGGGCTGTTAAAGCTGGCCAGTTCATCACCTACTCGGATGGAACTCTCAAGAAGAACGTCAAGCAACTTGACGGAGCTATCGAGAAAGTTATGTCAATGAGAGGCGTTTCTTATGAAATGAAGAAGGGTGCTGAAGGTAGAACGGAAGTAGGCTTCATCGCTCAGGAAATGAAGCAGCTTGTACCAGAGGTCGTCTACGGAGACGCAGACGGCAACTATGGTATTGACTACGGCAAAATAACTTCAGTCCTCGTAGAGGCAGTTAAGGCTCAGCAATCACAGATTGAAGAGCTTAAAGCTTTGCTAAAGAAATAAAGTAATCTTTATTACTTAGTGTCCGACACTTAGTGTTGTACATAATGAGCCGGGGGAGGAGAAATCCTCCCCCGGCCTCATGCTTTTTATTGTTGACAAGCAAAAAAAACAATGTTACTTTAAAGCTCCAAATCGAAGGAGTACCGATGATCATTGAGTTTTGCAAAGTCCGACCCGACGCCAAAGAACCGGCCAGGGCGAATGCCTCTGATGCAGGTTTAGACGTTTTTTATTGCCCTGGAGATAAAGAATCCCTTGCCATAAGACCGGGGCAGAATGCTATTCTAGCCACAGGACTCAAATTTGGAGTACCCCATGGGTATATGATACAAGTGATGAATAGGTCTAGTATGGCAGCGAAAAGAAATCTTGTTGTGGGGGCGCATTGTATAGATGCAGGCTATGATGGCGAAGTGTTTATTGATTTACACAACATCGGACTGATAGAGACAGTTATAAAGTCGGGAGACAAAATAGCACAGCTAGTGTTGGTCCCAGTAGTACACGCTAGAGCGGTCGAGGGGCCTAATAATTTATATAGTGAGAACATTGCAATGACGGGAAGAGGCGATGGAGCCTTGGGGAGTACTGGATCATGAGCACTGCGAACTTAGATGAACTAGATAGAAGGGGAATTTTCCGAGGGGTAAGTGAGAAAGAAGTGGTTAACCACCCTTCTGTCCACAAGTCGAGAGAACCCAAGCATGAAGCTATCGATGCCGTAGAAGGACTGAAAGAAGCATTGTCCTTCGACGACGTACTATTAGTTCCACGGTATAGTGACGTCCAGAGCAGGACGGAAGTAAATATCTCAAGCGACCTGGGGGAGGGTCTAACGTTTAATTTGCCTGTCATCTCCAGCCCCATGGACACTATTACTGGTCGGGTTATGGCAACTCGTATGGCACACGCTGGAGGTCTTGGTATTCTCCACAGATATAATGAGATAGACGAACAATGTAAAACTATTGACAAGGTAGATGCCGACATTAAAGCCGCTGCCATTGGCATGACCGGAGACTATGTGGAGAGAGCTAGGAACTTAGTCGATTATAGTGGAGTAAAAGTTCTTTGTGTTGATGTTGCACACGGACATCACATCATGATGGAGAGGTGTTTGAAGACGCTTAAAGATGACTTCGGAGAGGGTGTCCACATCATGGCGGGCAACGTGGCGACATTAGATGCCTTCAACGCACTAGCTAGGTGGGGTGCAGACTCTATCCGAGTTGGCATCGGAGGAGGTAGTATTTGTTCTACGAGATTAGTTAGCGGACACGGGGTGCCAACACTGCAAAGTATTCTTGACTGTGCTAGGTCAGAGTACAACGTAAAGATGATTGCGGACGGAGGAATCAAGACAACCGGAGACATGGTAAAGGCGATCGCGGCAGGTGCAGACTTTGTCATGGTTGGATCTATGTTAGCAGGGACAGCGGAGACGCCGGGACAGATTTTTAAGGGCGCGGAGGGAAAGAAGTATAAAGTTTATAGGGGTATGGCCTCATCGGAGGCCCAGAAAGATTGGAGGGGAAAGTCGTCCACTCCGGAGGGTGTGTCAACTACAATACCTTATAAAGGTAAGGTGGCAGGTATCTTAAGAGACATAGAAGGAGGTATCAAGAGTGGCTTTTCCTACTCTGGTTCTCGAAACATTGAGGAGTTCCAAACAAGAGCCGCGTTTGTTAGACAAACGCCAGCAGGGCAGCACGAGAGCTTCACCCACATTCTAACAAGGAACTAACATGAGTGAGGAAAAAAAGTATTCAAACAAAACCAGGGAAGGAGATGATAGAGACTGGGTTAGGGGTCGGATGAATCCCGATGCCAGACTAAGAGACCCTACAATCCCGGCAATGGATGAAAGAAAAAAGATCATGTTTTATGATACTGCCAAAAGAAGGACAGACCTAAATATTAAACTCAAGTATGACAACTTAAAACAGTCCGAGTTTTTTAGAATGATGATCACGGGTTACTTAAGTTGTGACCCACATATTTTGTCTTTTGTTGAAGAGTACAAAGAAGATATGGAAATACATAATGTTGTGAAGCGGCGTAAATCTAAGATTCTGCGTAAGAAGTCGGAGGAAACAAAGAAGAATTTCTCTTTGGATGACACTGACATAGAGGACCTGTTTGATATTATTGCAGAGGAGCACCCGGACCTATGAAATGTTTAGAAAAATGTAAAGAATACGAAGTATCTTGTCCGAATAAAGATTGTAGGCTTTGGATAGAATCCAGTTCCGAACATAATTGTTCTCTTGAGGCCATAGAAAGAAGCTTTGATACCGAGGGCAGACCACTAACTCTAGAGGAGGTTGGGAAACGATTAAAGCTGAGCTTTGTTAGAATAAAACAGATAGAAACAAAGGCGATACAAAAGATGCTTCAAAGACTAGAATAATATTTAGAATTTACAGAGTTAAGATACTATTTACCTGTGCAAGTCTTTAATGAGCACTAGGAGTACTAAAATGAAAAAGGCCTTAAATGAATCAACCATCCGCAAGTTTATGAAACTAGCGAATATCGAAGGGTTGTCTGAGAACTTTGTCGAGAAGAACGTGAATGAAGAGGATACCACGGAAGAGGAAACCCTTGAAGAAATGGGGATGGGCGCCGCGTATAATAGAGATGAGGAGGAAATGGGTATTGAAGATACCCCTCCTGAAGGCGACGCAATGGGCGACGCAATGGGCGACGCAATGGGTGAGGTATCACCTGAGACTGTTGAGGCTATCGTGGATGCAATTGCCGATGCACTGGAGTCAGTGACTGGTGTCGAGATCAACGTCGATTCTACCGGAGGAGGTGAGGAGGTAGACATGGGCGCAGAGGAGGAGATGCCAGAGGAGGAGATGCCAGAGGAAGAATTCGTAGACACAGCGGAAGATGCAGTGGAGATGAGTTCAGACGAGGAGGAGCTTGAGGAAGGATGGGACGAGATAGAAGAGGCCTTGGAAGAGGCCGACGTTTCTCTGGACGAGAATCCTAACAAAGAAGACTTCCTCAATGAGGTAACAAAGAGAGTTGCGAAGAGACTTTTAAACCTTAGCAAAAAGGCATAACAGCCAACCTAGTGTGTGAGTAGAAGGGAGACTTAGGTCTCCCTTCCTTTTATAAGGCGGGAAGAGTGTTAGCAGAAAATGAAGTTATTAATAGTGCGATATGGTTCTTCTTAGGATCCTTTCTATACGCGGCTATTAGTTCCATCCTCTTCTCTGCTCGTTCACTTTTATTAGTGGAGGAAACGATTATTAATTGTCTTAACCTTCTTTGGTATAGTGACAAATCTTATGAGACTCTCTTAAAAATCAAATACGATTTGATGAAGACGGGCAAAAGTCGAGAGCAACTCGACCAGGAGATCGCAGTAGACGGGTTGGTTCGAGATACTTGGCGTCACATGACGATCTCCGGGGTAATCAACTCATGCCCAAAAAACCTTAGAGCCGCTGTCAAGTTCCGGGATTGGGGGACTGCGATGAGGTACCTTAGCAAACACCAGAAGGAAACGTCATGAAGTTTGACAAATCGGAGGAGGAGAAAGAGGAACAGGCGACGGCAGAAGAGCTTCTCGCCTCGTTGTTGGGAACCCCCGGCCCGGCGAGAGAGGAGGTAAGGCTCCGTGTCGCGGCTCTTTACGGGGATATAACACAGGAAAAGTGCAGTGACGCCATATACAATCTTTTATATTTAAAAGAGGCGGGGAGGAAAACAATGCCGGACCCCGAGGATAGCAACACAATATACGTGAGCTATGAGCCAGTTGACTTTTATATTTCAACTTGGGGTGGTTCTGTTGTAGACATGTTCGCCGTTTATGATGTGATTAACATGATGCAGCGGGAGTGTGATGTACGTACTTTCGGCTTTGGCAAAGTTATGTCGGCAGGTGTTGTCTTGTTAGCAGGAGGCACGAAGGGGGAGCGGTACATCGGGGCAAACTGTAGATTGATGATCCATGGTGTCTCCTCTGGTCAACAGGGTAACATCGACGAATTGAAAAATGAGTTGGCTGAAGCGAAATGGGCGCAAAAACAATACATACAGGCACTTGCGAGAGACTCCGAAATGAGTCAAAAAGAAATTAGAGATCTTTTTGCGAAAAATACTAATATATACTTTAGTGCGAAACAGGCAGTCCAATACGGAATTGCCGATCATATTATTTAGAGGTTAACAATGGTTTGGTTTAGCAAGCTCTCCTACAATAAAAGGAGTTCTAAGAAACATGGGTGGAAGCCCTCTTGGTTTGGTCTAGAAGGCTTTTACCCCCAATTGATTCAAAGGATCAAGCTCTTCCAAGTTGAGTGGGATCTGGAGCCGGATGGGTTGGTTGGTCCGTTGACCTATAGAAGGCTCTTCACCGCGAAGGAAGCGAAAAATAAGTCGGAGAATTCTATTATATGTAATGGGATGCAAGTGCCAATTGCTTGGGATAAGGTCAAGATTGATATGATGGACCGAGACTGTTACAAGAGGTCTACTAAAGCTCGCTATCCCAATATGGTTGTGACACACTGGGACGTTTGTCTGTCGGCTGACTCCTGTAGGAGAGTTTTGGAGAAAAGAAACATCTCCACTCATTTTTGTATTGACAATGATGGCACCATAGTTCAGCTAGTTGACTGTAACGATGTAGCATGGCATGCTGGGATTAGAAGAGTTAACAATAACTCCATAGGTGTAGATCTCAGCAACGCCTACTATACTAGATATCAAAAAACTTATATTGATAGAGGTCATGGAGCGCGACCTATACTAGAAGATAGTATAGTCCATGGTAGAAAACTATCCCCCCACCTTGGGTATTACCCCGTGCAGATTAAAGCTTACAAAGCTTTACTAGAAGCGCTTCTATTCCACTATAAGATCGCAGAAGATTATCCCCGTGAGAAGTTTGAAGAATTAAAAACTACGGTTGATAAGGATGCAGCCAGGGGTAAGTTCAATGGGGTTGTATGTCACTATCATGTGACGAAGAGAAAGATTGATACAGCAGGACTGAAGCTCGATGAAATTATTAACGATTTAAAAGAGTATCCTATTGGTTCTAAAGACTAATTAAATTAGGAGTTTATAATATGAAAATTACAAAACAACAACTTAAACAGATTATCAAGGAAGAGATTTCGGGAGCCAAAAAAGAAATTGGCCATACAATGGAAAGCTTTCTCCCTCCGGACAGCGCCGAGAAAAAGCCTGAAGGCCAACCAACTGCTGAAGTAGACCCCAAGCTTAAAGAAAAATTACAAAGTAGCTGGAAGTACATGCAGTGGGTTCTTATCGGTGGCCAGGGTGACGAACCGGGTAAAATGGGTCTTTTAAATGAATGGGCCAATGGTCGCGGGATCTATAGCCGATATGACGAACTCGAAAATCGCTATAGCGATCCCATTCAAAACACGAGAAGAGTGCTTGAGGTATTAAATGACCTGAGAGAGACGAGCCCAGCCGTTGCACAGGCCGAACAGCATCTTGTTAAATTATTTAACGGCATTAAAGAGACGGAATCGAAACTTGTACGGCTATTAAAGAACAGGGAATCGCTCCCAAAGGAAGGTCCGAATCTAGTAGAGAGGTCCACACGCTTGATGTCACAGGCGAACAGTGATCTAAGACCTCACTTCGAACGCGCATTTGCTCTTTTGGTTAAGGGTGGTCTAATGGCTCCGCAGGACATAATGGCTAGATCGGGGAATTAATAAATGAAAATTAATAAATCAAGACTAAAACAAATTATCAAGGAAGAGTTAGCTAGACCTTTTGATGACAATGATGCGGAGAGCATAGACCCCAGTATTATGCGAGCAGCTAGGGATGCGGATAAGAGAGCATTCTTCAGTGACACCGCTAGAGATTTCCAAGCCGTAGGGGCAGAAATGTCTGGGTATAGAATGGTCGACCACACCAACGTCGCCACGGTTAAGACTGCAACACAAATGGCAGACCCAAAAGAGGTCCTACTCTTGGGCGTCACGCCGGAGCACATCTACTTCAAGACAATGGATGATATATACTATCGTATGCCAAAATCAGGCGCCGGTCTGGAAGAAGAACTTGGTGACGATCTCGGAGTAGGCGAAATCCCACATGAGTTCGTATTAGATGAGTTGGTAACAGCCGCCTCCAAGTACACCCTCATAACGGCCAGAAATATGTTACGCGCCGCTCGTGTACAGTCTCGTGAGTGGCCTGACCTGGAGTCAATGATCGAGGAACCTCTCATGGATGCTCTAACCGATCTTGCAAAAACAATCCACTCATTACAAAACGAAGAATAGTACTTGACAACTATAATGTAGTTGTTATATAGTGCTCTCATCTAGTCTAAAAGCGAGGTAAGCGTGACTAAACACTATTCTTCAGGGAGAGCCCTGCATGAGAAGCTACTTGAGGGTATCAACGAGCTTGCTGACAACGTTGCTTCCACTCTAGGACCGAGAGGTCGCAATGTAATCCTGCATAAAGAGGGTCATAGCCCGATAGTCACTAAGGACGGAGTTACCGTCGCTAATTTTATTAACTTTGAGGACCCTATTAAGAATGTAGGCGCGGAAATACTCAAACAAGCGGCGAGTAACACAAATGTTAGCGCGGGTGACGGAACAACCACCTCCACTGTGTTGGCACGAGCCATACTACAACAGGCTCAAAAATATCTTGTAGCAGGTTCCTCCCCGGTAGAACTAAAGAGAGGTATGGACAAGACGGTAGAAGCTATCGTGGGCAACATCAAGGGGCTTTCTAGACCAGTGGAGACACAGGAAGATATTAGACACGTTGCAACAATCTCTGCCAATAACGATAAATCAATCGGTGACCTTATTACGATGGCGGTTGACCAAGCAGGAAAGGACGGGGCCATCTCTGTTGAAGACGGTAAATCAATGGAAACGACATTGGATGTCGTAGAAGGATTTAGATTCGATTCTGGATACTTCTCAAAATCATTTATAACCAATCAACGCAAGGGTGCAATAAAATATGATAACCCTATTATCCTTGTAACCGACTATAAGATAGACAGTGTAGATTCTATCTATCCGGTGCTGGAGCTATCGGCGAGGGACGGACGTCCCCTAATTGTGATTGCGGAGGAGATAGAAGGACAGGCGTTGGCGGCACTGATTATGAATTCGACGAGAGGTACAATGAAAGTAGCGGCGGTCAAGGCCCCTTACTATGGAGAAGAACGTAGAAACACATTAAAAGATTTAAGTGTATCCGTCGGAGCCACCTTCGTCTCACGGGAATCAGGACTACGCTTGGCGGATGTTAAGCTGGAGAACCTGGGGACTTGTGACAAGATAGAGGTTATCAAAAACCACACGACCGTGGTTGGAGGAAGCGGCGACGTCGAAGCAATAGAAGAAAAAATTGAATCCCTGAAAGAAGAGATAAAACAAACGGAAGATATGAGGGAATGTGAGAAGATACAGGAGAGGATAACCCGTTTGGCGAGTGGGGTAGCAATAATTCGCGTCGGTGGTGCAACAGAGATTGAGATGATAGAGAAGAAGCATAGAATTGAGGATGCGCTGGAGGCGGTTAAGTCGGCTCAAGAAGAGGGGATGGTGCTGGGAGGAGGTGTCGCTTTACTAAGGGCGACGCAGGACATAGACCACATAGAGTTCGACAACGAAGACCAGAGGCTCGGGAAACAGTTGATACTTAGTGCGGTGGAAGCACCTCTTCGTCAGATGGCGATTAACTGTGGCCTCTCCCCCGATCTAATTGTTGAGAAAGTGCTTGCATCCGAGGAGAACATGGGTTATAATTTTGTAACTAACGAGATGACGGATTTGTTTGAAGTAGGGGTGATAGACCCAGCCAAGGTTACAAGGACTGCGCTACAAAATGCCACCTCCGTTTCATCTACGTTGGTAACAACTAATTATGCAGTAGTAGAGTTCTAGCACTACTTAAAGATAACTGAGGATTAACATTTTGGAAGGTTTAGACGTCAATCAAATACACCGGGATCTAGTCGATCTCAACAGTAAAATACAGCGCATGGTTGATGTCATAGAAATGGTGAAAGATCGCCAAGAAGACATGGCAACTGACATCACGCAAATAAAAGAGGCGGTTTACCATCCGGATGAGGGAATCTACGCTAGATTGCGAGAGCTTGAAAGCTGGAAAGAAACCTCCTCCAAGATTATGTGGATTTTCGCGACCTCTTTAATCGGACTAATCACGGCTGCGTTACTAAGTGGAGTCATGAGGGATTAAAATGAAGCTAAAGATTGAAAGAACTATAGACCTGGAGGACGCCCCCGGCGAAGCCAAACAAGCGCTCTCTGCCGCCATAGACGGAGCTATAAGAGTCCACGAACTCATGAACTCCCTCGCGCAGGAGGCGGATAAGGAAACTATAAACGCCCAGGCGGTACATGATAACATACACGAGGTGAGAGAGGCTTTATACGAGGTAGATTTGATTCTGTGTGACACAGACGCGATTTTAATAAATTATCAAACAGCCAAAGCGGCCATGGCGTCGGAACAAAAGAAGCTAGCGGAAGAACAGGAGCAGTGTGATTAAATTTAAACGAGGCGACTTAGTACATATCCCGTCCTCGGCCACACTAACACATAAACCCGACAAACATCCGATAACTTTTATGCGATTGAAAGAGCCCAAGAAGCTCTTGGTGGTAGAAACAAAAGAAAACAGTACGGTTGGGGTAATCTACGATGGAGCGGTTTGGTATGTTGAGAAGAGAGACGTTTATCTAACAGGAGATAACAATGAATAATTTTGTAGCTATGACACAACTATATGAATCCCCTATGGACTTGACGTTTACGACCCTTGGCAGCCACAAAAAGGTAACAACAACGAATAGGTATGCCTTGAGAACTATATATATCAACACGAATCACGTCATAACCCTTAAAGAAGCTCTGCAAGAAAAAGAGAAGCTTGAACAGGGACTGCTACCCGAAGGGCTAAGAAAAGACCAAGAGTTCACCAGGGTGCAACTCAGTAGTAACTCGAACTATGGCGCTTTAAACATAACTGTCGTGGGACCAATTAAGACTGTGGCCGCCAAATTTTCTGGAGAGTAACCGATGAGTACCTATTCTATGGAATTGCAGAATATGGAGAAAATAGCTGCGGACTGCGATCGCAACATCTCTATGCACACGAGTAATCTTTTATATTTTCTTCAAGAGGAAGAAACAAATATATATCTCATTTCCCTCTTGACCGAAGCCTACTCTATAAGTTCAAAACTTAAAATTGAATTGAATTATATCATGGAGGAGGCTCGTGACATAGAAGAGAAGGACGGAAAAGTAATTGTCCCTCTTGAGGAGAAGACATTGATGTTCATACAGACGGCGATGCTTGCTAGCGTCCATACTTCGATGGACCTGACCAACATCCTCCGCGTATCTAACTTAGAAGTTTAGCTGTGATCTCTGGGATCCTATACTTTATGTTGGGGAATATCCTTGCATGGTTCCAATTCAACTCACAGTTTGTCTGGCCTTGGTGGAAGGATCGTCCCCTGCTGGCGCAGCTTATATTCGCCATCCCGATGGGGCTTTGTTTCTGGTATGCGATCAAACACATTGTTGAGGATGGGGGGCAGTTGTGGACGTCGAAGCTCGTTGGGTTTGGTGTAAGCAACCTGGTTTTTTCTATATTGACCTACGCCTTAATGAAAGAAAGTATGCTCACCCCTAAGACCATCATTTGCCTCGTACTCGGTTTGATTATAATGTTTATACAAATTTATTTTAAATAATCCTTTTTTTATTGCATTACAGAGTTCTAAACCATATTTATTATTGAGCAGTTACGCGCTCTTCTGGTGTAATGGGAGTAGTTTATCGATGTCCACGAGGGTGAAGGCAAAATATCTATCACTTTTCTTGTCTATCAACCTACTAATCTACTTCCTAATTCAAAATCACGTAACTAGAAACGAATACGATCTTATGACGGAGTTGGATCATGCGATCCCCTTCATGCCTGAATACATCTGGGTATACCACAGCATTGTACCGGTTATCGGGGCGGCAACGCTACTATTATTAAAATCGAGGAAAGCATTCTTTACAACCCTTTGGTCTTTTATCATCGCCACGGTAGCCTTGAACTTCTTCTACCTTTACTTCCCTTCTTTTTATCCTCGGGGAGAATTTGAGCCGATCACCATTTCAGAAATCGTTGTGGAGGTCACCAGGAAGATAGATGGTGCGAACAATACCTTCCCAAGTGGACATGTATGTTTTGCATGGCTTATGTACTGGGGCATGTTTTTCTCGGAGGCAGCAGAGAAATTAAGAGGGCTCCGGTCTTTGTTCTGTTTGTGGGCTATCGGAATATCTTTATCAACTCTTGTTTTGAAACAACATTATATTATTGATGTAGGCTCGGGGTTTCTTCTGGCAACGATGAGTTTCTTCCTGGTAAAATCCGTTATAGAAAATTGTAAACTATATGAAGAATAATCACCTGTATGAGTGAAGAAGAACTAAGACTTTGCCTTGAGATGAGCGCCGTTTTAGCAGTTATGTTCCTATGTATTACTATACTTGAGTATTATTAAATGAAGTTTAAAATTGTAAAAGACGAAATATTACTGAGGAAAAAATGTATGTCCGCCATGGATTTAAGCGCGGCAGTTTCTCTAGGGGAGGAAATGCTTACTTATCTGGAGGAGCAAGACAGTGGCGTCGGCCTGGCCGCAAACCAAGTGGGAATTGACAGTAGGGTTTGTGTGATAAAGGTTGACAAACCCTTGATACTGGTAAATCCGGTGGTCGTCAGCCAGTTTAAAAGGATCAGTTTCCAAGAGGGGTGCCTGTCCTTCCCTGGGGATGTGGTGTTAACTGGAAGGTACGCGAATGTTGAAGTTAAAGCAGACAATCATCCGGCGCCGCTTTATTTCTCGGAAGACAATATCCTAGAAACTGTATGTGTGCAACACGAGATAGATCATCTTGATGGCGTATTAATGCATGACAGAAAAATAGACCTTGACAAGACAGACCAAGCTAGTTATGATAACGGCATATTCTAGTTTAGGAGACAGGGATGTATAAGATGAGACACAGGGGGAGTGGGTGATGTCGGAAGAGTACCCGTATGTAAGGATACCGATACCCCGTCCGCCCCCGGAGTGGGAGAGATACATCGAAGAACAAGAGAGAAGAAAGAAGAGGGAGGACGTAGAAATAGCGACCCCTTCCGGGAGTACAACCGGAAGTGTTGTAATAATACAATTATGATTATGTTTTTAAAAAAAGCCCTAACGGTAGCCAAGGTCTTTATCGCCGCCTACAGAGGCAGGCCCCTCGATACTTTAAGGCTTGCAGACACACTAGTGGATGAAGGAGAAAGGGAAAAAAGAATAGCTACATACCCTTTCTGTGTCCACACTGAAGAGAAAGGGCAGCTAGCTTCCTCCTACTTTCGAGAAGAAGCCCCCGCTTTAGAAAAAATGCATCGCGCTCTCGGGAACTCCCGATGTGCGTGGACAAGAAAAAGGAGTTAGCCGTGCCACATATGAACACGATAGATGTGCGTGATAAAAACCATCGAGCCTTAGTAGTGGGGAAATTCTGTACTGCCATGATAGACGGGCACCCCCACAAGGCGAAAATAATAACGGCTAGAACCTCCGGCTGTGTAGTACTTGACGACAGGGGCTGCAAACATTTGTTGCCGTGGAAACAAATCCAAAATATTATGAGGACTTACTAATGGGTAGCATATCAAGAAAAATTAACCGGAAGAAGGAGAAGAACTCGAAAAAAGATCTCCAAAAGAAACTAGGGATGTTTGGCAGGCTCGCGGATGAGTGTCTGATGTGCCAGCGGGCGTTTGACAAGGAATCCGAGGAAGAAGTAAAAAGCTGGTTCGTTGTAGTGAGGAAGGAACAAAACAAGGTTAACCTTTACTGCCCTCCTTGTTGGGCGGAGGCTCAAGCGATGATAGAAAGTATGGTAAGCGACTTGAAGGAAGGCAAAAATGTCGTCTAAAGACACAATTTCATCTGGCGACACCCACCACTTATTCCAGGACGTTTCGGACGGAGAAAACGTGTTCCTTGAGGTAGAGAACACAGACTTTGAAGTGGACCCGGATAGGGTGGCAGTGAAAATTCCTCTTGACATATGGAACCAAATTGTACAGGACTACCATCACAGGCATCGACGCCCCTATCTAGACGGAGATGAACAACTGGAACTAGATTTCTAATAGTAGTACAAAGTGTATGTCTTTTCCGGTTATAACGAACTATTTATATTGAACATAAAAACTTCTGGGAACAGAAGGTCAGTTTTCAAAACACTAACACAGGAGAAATTAAAATGGCTAGAGTAGAAGAAAAAGCCCCAGCGACATTTACGAACACGGTTAATATTCAAGGCGCAGCGACGCTAGACAGCACGGCAACTGTTGGGAGTACCCTAGGAGTGGTCGGAGCAGTTACGGCAGCCGCTGGCCTCACGGCCACGACAGGAGGAGTCACAGTCACCGCTGGAGGCCTCACAGTGACCGCTGGTCGCATAAAAGAGGGTTTGGAGACAACAGATGTTGATGCACGGAGTCACACACTAACTCATGGGAATATCTCAAAGGGTATCGTAGTTCACACGTCAGTGACAGGTGGTGGCACTGTAACTACTGATACTGCCTCTAATATTGTCGGCAATCTTGGGTTGACGGCAAACCACCAAACTGTCAAGTGTTACTACATTAATGATGGGGATCAAGTATTAACTTTTGCCGGTGGCACGGGCGTCACTCTCTCAGACGCGGGACAAACGCTAGCCGAGAACGAGTCGGCAATACTTTTATTTCAGCGCACTGGCGCGACTGCTATAAAACTCCACATCATTGGAGGCTAAATCCACTGATACCCTGAAAATAACTTAAGTTATGTTCAAAACCCCTACCGTCTAGGTAGGGGTTTTTTTTGTATAAAATAAAAACATGCTTGCACAACCCCATCGGCTGTGTTATGGTCCCGGTACGTTATTAAACAACAAAGGAACACAACATGATCGCAGACATAATTGTAGACCTCCAATACGGAGATTGTGGTAAGGGAAAAATTACACATCATCTGTGTAAGAACAATTATTATACCCATGTGCTACGTTACAATGGTGGCTGCAACGCGGGGCATACGATCTATCATGAGGGCAAGAAATTTATAACTCATCATATACCTGCCGGGGTATTCTTTGGAGTTAAATCCATCATTGGTTCCGGCTGCGTTATAAACGTAGAACAGTTCTTTAAAGAGATGGATGAACTACGAGAGGGCGGCATCGATGTAGAAGGTCTCGTTTATGTTGCGGCGAACACTCATGTCATAACCCAATCACATCTTGAAGAAGATAGCTCGGAGAACAAGATAGGAACTACCAAGAGAGGGAATGGCCCTGCCTACCGAGACAAATACGCTAGGGCAGGGATCCAAGCTAAAGATGTACCAGAGCTTCAGCCGTTCTTGATAGACCTTTATGAGGAATTCCATGGTAACGGCACTTCCCCGGTCATCCTCTGTGAGGGCGCACAAGGGTTCGGACTAGACATTGACCATGGAGACTACCCATACGTCACCTCAAGCCACTGTACGACCGCTGGGGCGCTGCTGAACGCAATCCCTCCTGCGTGGGTCAGGGATGTGTGGGGAGTAGCAAAGATATATGAAACATATGTTGGAAGTAAAAGTTTCGAGCCTGATGAGCCCATTTTCTCAAAATTGCGCGACATCGGAGGAGAGTATGGAGCCACTACTGGTCGCCCTCGACAATGTAATTGGGCAGATGTCTCTTTGATAGAGAAGGCAAGTAAAATAAACGGGGTCACCAAAATAGTTTTCAATAAAGTCGACATTCTGCGAGAACTCGGGCAGTGGAACCTAATTATTGATGGAGAGACGACAGACCTGCAAACAGAAGAGAATACTAGAGAGTTTATCAAGAGCAGGCTGGACAAGAATATGGAAGTATTCTTTTCGGATAATCCCCATAGCATTTAGGAGTTAAAAATGAGCGAGCAAGGGGAGAAGAGACGCGAAGTCCTTGCGGAG
>Ga0075443_10000219_pt1 | contig 24053 bp, 19 predicted proteins | sample CoawatmetaG00DNA_3_FD_71583 | JGI IMG/M metagenome (GOLD analysis project Ga0075443, IMG submission 71583) | Marine microbial communities from the West Antarctic Peninsula - Coastal water metaG006-DNA | ecosystem: Environmental > Aquatic > Marine > Coastal | place: Atlantic Ocean: West... | reverse complement strand
GCGCAGGAGGTGGCGGCGCTGCGCCTGGCCGCGGTCGATCCACTGACCGGCCTGCTCAACCGCCGCGCGTTCCTGGAAGCGGCGATGGCGCGGGCGGGCGAACACCAATTGGTTCTGATCGACATCGATCATTTCAAGGCGGTCAACGAAACCATCGGCCACGACGGCGGCGACGAAGTGTTACGCGTCTTCGCCCGCGCGCTGCGGTCCGTCGCTGCACCCGAATCGCTGATCGCGCGCATCGGCGGCGAGGAATTCGCGATCCTGACACCTGCCGCCGCACCGCTCGACGCACGGCTGGTGCTCGACGGGCTGCGCGGCCATCGCATGCCGTTCGACCTTGGCGTCACCGCCAGCATCGGCACCTGCGTCGGGCCGCTCCATCGCGAAATCGACTGGAAGACGATGTACCGCAACGCCGACCGCGCGCTGTTCGAGGCGAAGGCGGCGGGCCGCGACCGCGTGCGGCACGGGCTGCGCAACGACGCCGCCTGACCTATCGACCCGACCATGCGCGGCAGGCCGATGGCGGCTTTTCGAACGCACGCTACACTATGGCCGTGACGGCCGCGCCATGATATGTCCTGCCCGCAGAAGGGGATGGGACGCGAATGACCGACCGGCGCAAATGGACGATCGCAGCGGTGGCTGCCGTATCGCTCGTCGCGCTGCGCCATCCGACGCCCGACATCCGCCTGATCACGCATGACATCGGCGACCAGAGTCCGCGCCGGTTCCAGGCCGCGATCGACCTGGGTCTGGTGGGGATCTCGTTCCTCTACACCTGGACCGCACGACGCGGCTGAGGGCGATCCCCAGCCGCACGCCTCAGCCGAACACCGTCTTCAGGTTCATGAACTCGTGCAGACCGTACGGGCCCAGCTCGCGTCCATGGCCTGACCGCTTGATGCCGCCGAAGGGCGCTTCGGGCGTCGAGGACAGCATCGCATTCACCGCGACCATCCCCGCCTCGATATCGCGCTCGAAGCGCGCACGCTCATCGGGGTCGTTGGTCCATACCGACGACCCCAGGCCGAACGGCACGTCATTGGCCAGCGCGATCGCCGCATCGGTGTCGGCGGCGCGGAACACCATCGCGATCGGGCCGAACAGCTCTTCCTGCGCGGCCGGATCGTCGATCGGCACGTCGACCAGGATACCCGCCGACATATAGGCGCCCTTGCCCGGCAACGCCTCGCCCCCAAACAGCAGCCGCCCGCCGGCCGTCTGAATGGCGGCAAGCTGGTCGAGCGTGGTCTGCCTCTGCTCCTCGCTCGACAGCGGGCCCATATCGGTGTCGGCATCCATCGGATCACCCGCCTTCACCGCGCGCATCGCGTCCGAAAAGCGGTCGAGGAACGCGTCGTAGATGTCGGCATGGACGATCATCCGCTTGCCGCAGATGCACGACTGACCGGTGTTCTGGATGCGCGCGGTCACCGCCTGCTTCACCGCCGCGTCGAGATCGGCGGAGGGCATGACGATGAACGGGTCCGATCCGCCGAGTTCCAGCACGACCTTCTTGAGGTTGCGCCCGGCCGCCTCGGCGACCTTGATGCCGGCGCCTTCGCTTCCCGTCAGCGTCACCGCGACGATGCGCGGGTCGGCGATCAGCGCATCGACCTTGTCGGAGCGGATGGCGAGGTTCTGGAACAGGCCGGCGGGCGCGCCGGCGGCAACGATCATCCGCTCGATCGCAGCGCCGCAGCCTTGCGTCAGCGAGGCGTGCTTCAGCAGCCCGACATTGCCGGCAAGGATCGTCGGCGCGGCGAACCGCACCACCTGCCAGAAAGGGAAGTTCCACGGCATCACCGCGAGCACCGGGCCCAATGGCTGCCAGTGCGCGGTCGCCGGGCCGCCGGGCGTGTCGAAGCGGCGCGGCTCCAGCATCGCCGGTCCCTCCTGCGCGTAATGGCGGAAGGCGGCGGCGCATTTCTGCACTTCGGCGATCGCCGACTTCAACGTCTTGCCCATTTCACGCGTCGCAATCTCGGCAAGCTCGCGCGTGTTCGCCTCGAACTGTTCGGCAATCCGTTCGAGCAGCGCCGTGCGTTCCGCGATCGGGGTCAGCCGCCATGCGCGATAGGCGCTGTCGGCACGCGCGATCGCCGCGTCGAGCGCGTCGGCGGTCAGTTCGGGGATGCTCTCGCCGGGTTGGCCGGTCGCGGGATTGATGCTGGTAAACATGCCGGCCCAACGCGCAGGCCCGGCACGCGATCCGCCTAGGCCGCCCGCCGCGTGCGCTGCCAGCGCCGCACCGTGCCGATCGCGCCGTCCCACAGCAACGTTTCGAGGCCGGCATAGCCCAGCCCCAGGTGCGGCGGCCGCGCGGCGACCACGTCGGCGATATGGACGCTACCCGATCGCAGCCCGGCGCGCCCGATCCGCGCCCAGCGGCGCGCGGTTTCCCAGCGGATCAGCCGCGCATCGTCACGGCTCGGCCGCGCCTGCGCCAGGAACGCCGCCTGCAACGCCGTGATGCCCTCCCCCAGCTGAATCAGCGTCGCGCGATCGGGCACCGGCACGCCGCCCATGTTGTGCAGCACCAGCAGCCGGGCGAGCGTCGCGGCATTCTCCGCACCCAGCACGGCGGCATGCCGTTCCGCCAGCACGCGCGTCGCCGCGGTCTGCATCGTGTCGATAAAGCGCTTCGACACGCCGCCCGCATGCTGGCGATAGAGGACCAGAGGCGAATCGATTCGCGCGATGCGGCCGAGTGGCTGGACGCGGTGGTATAGGTCGAAATCCTCGGCATAGAGCAGGTCGGGCCGGGTGAAGGGATCGAGCGCGCAGGCGGTGTCGGCGCGCAGCATCACGGTCGACCAGACGAGCGGATTTTCGATCCAGCTGAGCCAGGTGATCAGCGCGGGCGTCGTGTTGGGCGCATAGTGCATCGGCGACACCCGCTCGTCGCGCAGCTGGCATGCCTGCGTCCCGACCAGCGCGACGTCAGGATGCGCCTCCAGATACGCGACCTGCCGTGCCAGCCGCTCAGGGAGACACAGGTCGTCCTGGTCGAGGCCCGCGACATAGCGCCCACGCGCCGCCGCGACGCCACGATTGCGCGCGCGCACCGGCCCCATATTTTCGGCATTCTCGATCAACCGCACGCGCGCGTCCGGCCAGTTCCGCATCATGGCGCTGGTCGCGTCGGTCGAGCCGTCGTCGATGACGATCGCCTCCCAGTCGGTCAGCGTCTGGCGCTCGAGCGACCGGAGCGTGTCGGGCAGGAAATGTTCCCCGTTGTACGCGGGGATGATCAGGGACACGATGGGCATGGCTACGCAGCGACTGCGCGCGCCTCCGGTTCCAACAGCTGGTCGACGATCATCTGGCCGACGTCATTCTGCCACAGCCACAGGCCGTTCGCCTGCCCGCGGAAGCTCGCTTCGCCGCCCAGGCGCCCCCAGGGCACGAAGCCTGCCGACAGGCCGATGCCATAGGCGCCCGGCACCGGCCGGTCCGTGGCGTCGAGCAGACGACAATGCCGGTCGACCATCGGCCGCCCGACGTGATGCGCCAGCGACAGCGGCATGCCGTCGACGCCGATCAGCGGCACGCAGCGCGGCCGATAGCCGAGCGCGCCGATCACCAGATCCGCGCCTTCGATGATCGCGCGCGCGGCGGCATCGTGATCGCCGGCGATGTGATGCGTCGTCACGCGCGGATCGGGTGTGCGGCCGCCCAGCGACAGCATCCGCAGCACCAATTCGCGCGATTCGAGCCGCAATCCGGCAAGGCGCAGCACGAAACCGCTGACCGGGCAGATGTCGTTTTCGTCGAAATCGTGGAAGCCTTCGGCATGCGCCGCGGCGATCGTCGGGTAGAAGGGCTTGAGCGGCTGGCGATGCACGATGGTGATCGCGCCGGCACCAAAGGCGAAGCCGGGCTGGCTCTTCAGCAACAATACCGCCGCCGCGATCGCGCTGGTCGAGGCACCGACGATCGCGATGCGCGGCGCCCGGCACGCCCGCAACCGCTCCTGCACCGCCGCGATACCGCCCTGGCGCAACACGATATCGGAACGCATCAGCCGCCGGCCCGCCATCACGCCCAGCGGCATGCCGGCGACGCGTTTCGCGGCGACCTGTTCGTCGGTCTGATAGCCGCCGGTCGCCACGACGATCCGGTCGGACAGGATCGTGCGCGTCGCACCATGGCCATCGGCGACGCGCGTCGCCCAGCGCCCGTCGGCGGTCCGCCGCACCTCCTGCGCCTCATGGTCGGTCAACACGCTGCCGCCATGCGTGCGGACGATGGTGCCCAGCCGTTCGCCCGTCGCCTCCAGCAGCGGCGCGGTGTCCGCCAGCGGCGCGCCGAGCTCGCCGATGTAGCGCTCCATCAGCCGCGCCGCGGGATGCTGCGCCAGCGCCGCGAGGTCGGGATGGGGATTGTCCTTCACCGCCGACAGGAAGGTCTCGGCGGTCGTATCCGATCGGATCGCATAGCCACCCAGCGCTCCCGCACCCAGGCGCGGCCCCCGCTCGACGATCGCCAGCCCCGCCTCGACCAGCGGCACCAGGCGGTTCTGCTTGCTCGCCGCGGTCAGCATCGCCGTGCCGGCCGGTCCGCCGCCGATCACCACGGTCCTCACGTCATCCCCCGCGCCCTGCGCCACTGCGTGCTCCGTCCCGTGCGGCACGAGCATCCGCGCCATTTCCGCGTCCACCACGCGTTCGATCGCGCGGACCAGCCGGTGCGCAATCTCGGTCGCATCGGCGGGCGTCATCGCATCGGTGATCGGCAGGCTGAGCATGCGCGCGGCGATATCGTCGGCGACCGGCGTCGGCTCAATCACCGCCACGTCGCGGAACAGCGGCTGTTCGCCGATATGCGGGCTGAAATAGTGTCCGACGCCGACGCCGTCCGCCGCCAGCGCGGCGACGATCGCGGCGCGATGGCCGATGAGCGCGGGCGGGAGCAACAGCGGCATGAACTGCGTGCCTGCCGCCGTGCGGCGGGCGCCTGCATCGTGAACCCGGGCAAGGCGGCGCGATAGGCCGCATCGATCGCGGCCCGCGCCTCGCACACAGCATCGATCTCGGTCAGCTTGGCGCGCGCCATCAGTGCGATCACTTCGGGCAGCTTCGCGTTGATGCCGGGCAGCGTCGCGCTGCGGGCGCCGCTCGATCCGGACGGGTCGAACCCGAAATTGGCCATCGCGCGCAACGACGCGATCCGGTCCGCATCGCCGCAATGGATCAGCCCCCCCTCCGCCACCGCGAAGGTCTTGGTCGCATGCATCGAATAGACGATGGCAAAGGGCGCACCCGTACCGAAGCCGCGGCCCGCGGCATCGATCGTCCCCAGCGACGCCGCCGCATCCACGACGACGCCGACATCGTAGCGGCGCGCCAGCCACGCATAGCGATCGAGATCCAGATCGGTGCCGAAGGTCGCATAGGGCACGATCACGCCCACCCGATCGCCGTGGCGCGCGAGCAGCGCTTCCTCCTGCGCGGGATCGGATATCCAGTAAGACGGCTCGATATCGCCGAGCAGCGGCGTCAGCCCAGCCCACAGCGCCGCCTGCGCGGTCGCGGCAAAGGTGAGCGCGGGCATCAGCGCGAGCGTGCCGGCCCGCGGCATCGCTCCGCCACACCGCGCGGGCACCGCCTGCCGAATCGCGAGCATCAGCCCCAGCGTCGCATTGCCGACCGCCAGGCAATCGCCCACCCCACCGAACAGCTGCACCGTCGCCTCGCGCTCGAACGCCTGCACCTCCGGACCGTTGTTGCTGAATACGCCCGACGCCTCGACGCGCAGCAGCCCATCGGTCAGCGTGCTGAGCCGGGGCGGCCGGGGGGCGATCAGCGGAAATTCCATGCGTGGCGTGTCCCGGACAACGGAGCGCATCCGTCTACCCGCGCGTCCCTAAGAAGCGGTTAGCGATGGAACGCGCCCGCCTTTCCGGCCGCTGGATCAGCAACATACAGAAACATGATTGACTGCCTCGGCAACGGTTGCCATGGCAACCAAATGCCCTTCTACACCGAGTCGGATTTCGCGCCGGAGCGCTCGATCGGGTATCTGATCCGCCGCGCCGAACAGCTCGGCACGCAGGCGATGGATCCGGTGTTCGCCGCCGCCGACATCACCAAGACGCAATGGAGCGCGCTGGCGGCGCTCCGCTTCACCCAAGCGACGACCTGTGCCGAAATCGCCCGCGACCTTGGCCACGACAAGGGCGCGACGACGCGGCTGGTCGATACGCTGGAAGAGCGCGGCTGGATCGTGCGCACCCGCAACGACGAGGATCGCCGCGTCGTGCGCCTGACGCTGACGCCCGCGGGCGAAGCGATCGCCGCGGACGTGCGCAACACCGTCATCCGCCTGTGGAATGAATGGCTGGCCGATTGGCCGGACAGCGACGTCGACCAGGCGATCCATCTGCTCCAGCGGCTGCGCGACACGCTGCAACGCGCGGCCGACGAAAGGGCCAGTGCATGACCCCCTATCTCTTAAAGCCGAAATCCGCCCTGCTGCTCGCTTTGCTGGCGAGCGCGTGCGCGGTGCCGCACAGCCCGCCTGCGGTCGCACCGGTCGCGCCCGCGACGCTGGGGCTTGCCGCCGAAGCGTCGCCCGCCATCGCGGACGATTGGTGGACCGCGTTCGGCGATCCGCAGCTCGACCGCCTCGTCGCCGACGCGACGAAGGGCAATCCCAATCTCGACGCCGCGCTCGCCCGTGTCGCGCAGGCGCAGGCGATGCTGGCGGCGCGCGATGCGGAGCGCGGCCCCGACGTGACGTTCGACGGATCGGCACAGGTTGCGCGCCTGTCGGGCCGCTACACCATCCCGCCGCCCTATGCCGGATCGGTGCGCTTCCTCGGCAGTGCGCAGGCGAACCTCAATTGGAACCTCGACCTGTTCGGCCGCCAGAAGGCCGCGATCGAGGGCGCGCGCGCCTCCGCCCGTGCCGCCGCGCTCGATGTCGCGGCCGCCCGCCTCGCGATCGCGGGGTCGGTGGTGCAGACCTACATCGACCTCGCGCGCGCCGAAGCGCAGGCGACGCTCGCCCGCCGCACGATCGCGACGCGCGAACGGTCGGTACAGCTGGTCAACGTGCGCATCCGCAACCGGCTGGCGAGCAATCTGCAGGCGACCGCCGCGCAGACGCTGCTGTCGCAGGCGCGCGTCGCGCTGGCGGAGGCGGACGGCGCCCGCGCGCGCGCGGTCAACGCGCTGGCGGCGCTCGCCGGCCGCGGCCCCGATTATGCCGCCGCGATCCGCCCGGCGACGCTGCGCCTCGACACCGCCTTGCCGCTGCCTGCGCGCGTCCCCGCCGACCTGATCGCGCGCCGCCCGGACATCGCCGCCGCGCAGGCACGGATCGAGGCCGCCGCCGCCGGCCGCCAGGTCGCGCGCCGCGCTTTCTATCCCAACATCAACCTCGCCGCGCTCGCCGGCTTCCAGGCGGTCGGCCTTGGCAACCTCTTCAGCCTCGATGCCGGCACCGCGGGCGCGGGACCGGCGATCCATCTACCGATCTTCGACAACGGCCGGCTGAAGGCGGATCTGGCGGGCGCCACCGCAGGCGTCGATCTCGCCACCGCCGACTATAACCAGCGCGTCGTCGGCGCGGTGCGTGAGGCGGCGGATGCGATCGCCGGCATCACCGCGCTGGCGCAGGAACGCGCCCGCACCGCCGAGGTGGTACGCGGCTTTGCGGAGACCAACCGCCTCAATGCGGTGCGCGTCGCCAGCGGCCTCGATAGCCAGCTGTCGCTGATCGACACCGACGTCCGGCTGCTCGACGCCGAACGCGCCCAGACCAACCTTGCCGCCGATGCGGCCCGCCAGCGCGTGGCGCTGGTGCTGGCGCTCGGCGGTGGCTTTTCCTCCCAGGAACCCGCCCGATGACCGACGCGCCCGAATCAAAGACCGACACCGACGACGGCGCACAGCCCGCCGGCCCCGCGCCACAACAGGGCAAGCCCAAGGCACGCCGCACCGGCCTGCTGATCCTCGCCGCAGTGGTGGTGATCGCCGCGATCGTGTGGGCGGTGTTCCACTTCCTGCTCGCCAAGCCCGAGGAAGAGACCGACGACGCCTATGTCGCGGGTGACGTCGTCGCGATCACCGCGCGCGATCCGGGGCAGATCACCGCGATCCACGCCGACAATACGCAGACGGTGAAGGCCGGGCAGCCGCTGCTCGACCTCGATCCGGCGACCGCGGACGTCCAGCTGGCCTCTGCCGCGGCGGAGCTGGCGCGGGCGGTGCGTGCGACGCGCGCCGACTTCTCCAAGGTTTCCGAAAGCGGCGCGGCGATCGTGCAGGCACGCGCGCAGCTCAGCGCGGCGCAGGCCGATTACGCGCGCCGTCAGGGCGCCGCCGCGCAGGGCGCGATCTCGGGCGAGGAACTGGCGCATGCCGCCGATGCAGTGAAGGTGGCGCGCGCCAACCTTGCCCTCGCGCAGAGCCAGCAGGCGCAGGCGCGTTCGGCGGTGCAGGGCACCGACACGAGCACCAACCCCGCCGTGCTCGCCGCCATCGCCGCCTATCGCCGCGCCGCGATCACCCGCAGCCACATGCACATCGTCGCGCCGATCGACGGCGTCGTCGCGCAGCGCACCGTGCAGATCGGCCAGCAGGTCGCCGCGGGCACGCCGCTGATGGCGGTGGTGCCGCTCGGCAAGGTGTGGGTCGATGCGAACTTCCGCGAAACGCAGCTGAAGGACCTGCGCATCGGTCAGCCCGCCACCGTCACCGCCGACATGTATGGCGGCGACGTGGTGTTCCATGGCCGTGTCGTCGGCGTCGGCGCGGGATCGGGCAACGCCTTCGCGCTGCTGCCGCCGCAGAATGCCAGCGGCAACTGGATCAAGATCGTCCAGCGCGTACCGGTGCGCATCGCGCTCGAGCCCAAGGAACTGGCGCAAAACCCGCTGCGCATCGGCCTGTCGGTTAAGACGACCGTCGACACCGCCGACCAGTCCGGCGCCCGCCTGGGCCGGCCCGCGACGCAGGTCTATGGCGACAAGCCCACCGACGCACGCGACCCCGCGGTCGAGGCGCGCATCCGCCAGATCATCGCCGCGAATCGCTAAGTGAGCAAGCTGCCCTCACCCTTCGCCGGCTTGAGCGGCTCTTCCCTCTCCCGGTGGGAGAGGGAGGGAGGCGCGCAGCGCCGGAAGGGTGAGGGCCGGACAGGACGCGTCTAATGGCATCGCAACCCGCCCCCCTGACCGGCGGCAAGCTCGCGCTGGTCGCCTTCGCGCTGGCGCTCGGCACGTTCATGATGGTGCTCGACAGTACGATCGCGAACGTGTCGTTGCCGACGATCGCCGGCAACCTCGGCGTGTCGAGCGACAATTCGACCTGGGTGATCACCGCCTTCGCCGTGGCGAACGGCGTCGCGGTGCCGCTGACCGGCTGGCTGATGGGTCGGTTCGGCGTGGTGCGGACCTTCTGCACGGCGGTGGCGGCGTTCACCCTGTCGTCGTTCCTGTGCGGCATTGCCTGGGATCTGCCCTCGCTGATCGTGTTCCGTATCCTGCAGGGCGCGTGTTCGGGGCCGATGATGCCGGGCAGCCAGGCGCTGCTCATTTCGATCTTCCCGTCCGACAAGCGGTCCACGGCGCTCGGCGTCTGGTCGATGACGACGTTGGTCGGTCCGGTCATGGGCCCGATCCTGGGCGGCTATATCAGCGACAATTATCATTGGAGCTGGATCTTCCTGATCAACATCCCCTTCGGCATCTTCGTGACGCTGACGTGCTGGAACGGCCTGAAAAGCCGCGAGACGCCAACGCGGAAGCTGCCGATCGACACGGTCGGTTTGATGCTGCTGGTCGTCTGGGTGGGGTCGCTGCAGATCATGCTCGATCTCGGCAAGAACGCGGACTGGTTCAACGATCCGACGATCTGCGTGCTCGCGATCATCGCGGCGGTGGGCTTCATCGCGTGGATCATCTGGGAACTGACCGATGCCAATCCGGCGGTCGATCTGACGCTGTTCCTCAACCGCAACTTCGCGATCGGCACGCTCGCCTTCTGCCTTGGCTATGCGGTGTTCTTCGCCAACACCCTGATCCTGCCGCTGTGGCTGCAGACGCAGCTCGGCTACACGGCGACCTGGGCGGGCCTGATCGCCGCACCCAGCGGGGTGGTCGCGGTGATCATCTCACCGCTGGCCGCACGCCTGTCGGGCAAGATCGACGCGCGGTTGCTCGCGACGGTGGCGTTCCTCGCCTTCGCCACATCCTATTGGATGCGCTCCAACCTCGTGACCGGGGCCGCCGTCTTCGATTTCATGGCGCCGCTGCTGGTGCAGGGAGTGGCGATGAGCGTCTTCTTCCTCGCGATGGTGACGATCCTGCTCGACGGCATTCCGCCGCAGCGGATCCCGTCGGCGACCGGCATCTCCAACTTCGCGCGCATCGTCGCGGGGTCGTTCGCCGCATCGATCATCACCACCGCGTGGGACCGGCGCGAGGCGCTGCACCAGAGCCGGCTTGCCGAGGCGATCGGGCAGGGCATGCCGTATCAGATGGCCAGCGAGCAGTTGCAGAAACTGGGCGCGACATCGACGCAGGCCGCCGCGGCGATCACCCGCCAGATGGTGGGACAGGCGTATCTGCTCGCGTCGACAGACCTGTTCCGCGTATCGGCATGGCTGTGCGCGGCGATGGTCGTGATCGTCTGGTTCACGCGTCGGCCACGGGGCGGCGGCGGGCACGTCGCGGCGGACTGACCTCGCGCAATGTTGCGGGCCCGTTGCGGGGTCGTATCCAAAGCTTGAACATAGGTCCGGCGCGGTTGACCGCCCCGGCACCGGTGCCTAACTTTCGATCATGACCGCCCCCACCATCCTCCTGGTCGAGGACGATCCCGCCCTTCGCACCCTGACTACCCGCGCGTTGCAGGAAAACGGCTATCTCGTGCGGCCCGCCTCCGCTGCGCCCGAAATGTGGCTGGCGCTGGAGGCAGGACCCGTCGACCTGATCCTGCTCGACATCATGCTGCCCGGCACCAGCGGCATCGACCTGTGCCGCACGCTGCGCCAGAAGAGCGAAGTCCCGATCATCTTCATCAGCGCCAAGGGCAGCGAAACCGACCGCGTCGTCGGGCTGGAACTGGGCGCGGACGATTATATCGCCAAGCCGTTCGGCACGCGCGAGCTGATCGCCCGCATCCGTGCGGTGCTGCGCCGCGGCTCGCTGGAGCGCAATCCCGGCGAGCGCGAAGAGGGCGTGCTGACCTTCGACGGCTGGCAGGTCACGCTGCCGCGCCGCGAGCTGACCTCGCCCACCGGTGCGGTCGTCGACCTGACCGGTGCGGAATTCGACCTGCTCGTCAGCCTCGCCGAACATGCCGGCCGCGTCATCGCCCGCGAACGGCTGATCGAACTGTCGCGCACGCGGCTGGGCGACAGCTCCGACCGCAGCATCGACGTGCTGATCAGCCGCCTGCGCCGCAAGCTGTCGAGCGCGGGCAAGGACGCCCCGATCATCACCGTGCGCGGCGTGGGCTATATGCTGAACACCGAGGTGACGCGGCGTTGAGGCGCGCGTGACGCTTCCCCACACGCTTCGTCACCCCGGACTTGTTCCGGGGTCCACTGATCCGCACGGGAATGGCCAGAGCCTCCTGCCGTCCCCCTCGCCGCAGAGTGGACCCCGGAACAAGTCCGGGGTGACGGCGGGAGCAGGGCGCCGGCCCGCCCTCCCCATCGCATGAAACGTTTCGTCCAGCCCTCGATCGGTCTGATCGGCCAGATCGTCGCGATCCTGCTGCTCACCATGGTGATCGAGTTCGGGATCAGCACGCTCCTGTACGAACGCGCGAGCCAGTTTTCGGTGCGCGACGACGAGGCGCGGCGCCTCGCCGAACATCTCGTCATCGCGCGCCGTCTCGTCGCCGAACAGCCGCCGGGGCGCCGGGGCGACATGGCGAACGACCTCACCACCGAACGCTATGCCCTGCACTGGCAGCGCGACCTGCCGCCGCCCCCGCCGATCGCGCCCGCGCTCGACAGCATGCGGCACCAGGTGGTCGACTGGGAGCCGACGCTCGCCACCGCCGATCTGCGTCTGAAGCTGACGTCGCCGGGGCGCAGCTCCGTCGTCACCGGCGGCCTGAAGCTGCCCGATGGCAGCTGGCTATACTTCCGCACGCTGGAGCCGCTCCAGAACCTCAACCTCGCCGCCGAACGCATCCTGCTCGCGTTGATCCCGGCGCTGGCGCTGATGGTGATCGGCGGGCTGCTGATCCGCCGCATGCTGCGCCCGATGCGCCAGCTCGCCTTTGCCGCCGATACGTTCGGCGATGCCGAGCACGACCCCATCCCCGAAACCGGCCCGCGCGAGGTGCGCCACGTCGTCGCCGCGTTCAACCGCATGGCCGCGCGCATCCAGCGCCTGATCGCCGACCGGACGCAGGCGCTCGCGGCCGTCGGCCACGACCTGCGCACGCCGCTCGCCCGCCTGAAGCTGCGCGCCGAGGGCGTCGACGATGCGCCGGTGCGCGAGGCGATCGAGCGCGATATCGGCGAGATGGAGGCGATGGTGACGTCGCTGCTCGCCTTCCTGGGCGGCGACAGCGACCCCGAAACGCCGGTGCTGGTCGACGTCGCGGTGCTGTGCGCGACGTTGATCGACGATGTCGAGGATCGCGACCTCCCAGGCATCTACGACGGCCCAGCGCATTGCGAGGTGACGGTGCGCCCGACGGCGCTGAAGCGCGCGCTCGGCAACCTCGTCGAAAACGCGCTCCATTATGCCGGCAACGTGGCGATCCGCCTGTCGAGCGCGCCGGGGCGCGTGTGCATCGCGGTGGAGGACGACGGCGCGGGGATTCCCGAAGACCAATTGCGCCGCGTGCTGGAGCCCTTCGTCCGGCTCGATTCGGCGCGGCCGCGCGACACCGTCGGCTTCGGCCTGGGCCTGCCGATCGTCGCCCGCATCGTCGAGACGGAGGGCGGCACGCTGACGCTGTCGAACCGCCCGGAAGGGGGCCTGCGGGCGGCGATCGAACTGCCGGCGTAACGCCATTCCTCCCCCGCCAGGGGGAGGGGGACCGTTCGGCGTCAGCCGAATGGTGGAGGGGGAGGACGGCGGCACGGATCATGACGAGGAGCGTCGCTTACCTCCCCCTCCGTCACCGCTGCGCGGCGCCACCTCCCCCTGGCGGGGGAGGAATCATGGGCAACCCGACCGAACGCCGCTTCCGCTCTGCGTTTCCGCGTCTTTTTGTCCGGCAACATTTTAACACGAACCTGCGGCATCGCAGCAAAACGTACCCGGTAGATACCCTGTTCAATGCGGCTCATGCCGCCCGTGACAGGAGTATCCACTCGTGAACGAACTGATCGGTCGCGTCGTAAGCTTCGAGAAAAAGGTCTTTCAGGACCAGCAGGCACTCTATTCGACGCTCGCGCATCATGGCCAGTTTCCCAAGGCGCTGATGATCTCCTGCGCCGATTCGCGCATCGTGCCGGAGCATATCATGCAGGCGCAGCCGGGCGATCTGTTCGTCTGCCGCAACGCCGGCAACATCGTTCCCCCCTTCTCGGCGCACACCGGCGGCGTGTCGGCGACGGTGGAATATGCCGTGTCGGTCCTCGGCGTGCGCGACGTCATCGTCTGCGGCCATTCGGACTGCGGCGCGATGAAGGGCCTGTCGGGCGATCCCGCCGCGCTCGCCGCGGTGCCGACGGTCGCCAACTGGCTGAAGCACGGCGCCGCCGCGCGCCAGGTCGTCGACCAGAGCTATCCCGAACTGACCGACGGCGAACGCGTCCGCGCGCTCAGCCTCGAAAACATCGTCTCGCAGTTGCAGCACCTGCGCACGCATCCGTCGGTCGCCGCCGCGGTGGCGCAGGGCAATATCACGCTGCACGGCTGGTTCGTCGACATTCACGAGGGCGTCGTCCTCGGCCTCGACGGCGAATCGGGTCGTTTCGTGCCGATCCGCGAAGGCGAGCCCTTCCCCGTCGCGCAGGCCGCCGCACCGCGGCAGGCGTCCGACGTCCCCTTCCTCCAAGCCGCGGAGTAAGTCCCCATGCTGGGCGCCCTGAACCTTCCCAAGATGTCGATCGTCGGCCGTGATCTCACCGCCTCGATCGTCGTCTTCCTCGTCGCGATGCCGCTGTGCATGGGCATCGCCGTGGCGTCCGGCGTTCCTCCGGAAAAAGGCCTGATCACCGGCATCATCGGCGGCATCGTCGTCGGTGCGCTGGCAGGTTCGCCGCTACAGGTCAGCGGTCCCGCCGCGGGCCTCGCCGTCGTCGTGTTCGAACTGGTGCGCGATCACGGCATGTCCGCGCTCGGGCCGATCCTGATCCTTGCCGGCATCATCCAGTTCGTCGCCGGCGTCGCGAAGCTCGGCGGCTGGTTCCGCGCGATCAGTCCCGCGGTCGTCCACGGCATGCTCGCCGGGATCGGCGTGCTGATCGTCGTCGGCCAGTTCCACGTGCTGTTCGACGCGAAGCCGCTGCCCAGCGGTCTGCAGAACCTGTCGGCGATGCCCGGCCGCCTGCTCGGCCTGTCGCCCGACAATATCGCCGCGGCAGAGCTTGCCTTCGGCATCGGCGTGCTGACCATCACCGCGATGATCGGCTGGGAGAAGTTCCGCCCCGCCTCGCTGAAGCTGGTCCCCGGCGCGCTGGTCGGCGTGCTGACCGGCACCTTCGTCGCCATGGCGTTCGGCCTCGATGTCGCACGCGTCAACGTGCCCGAATCGATCGCGGGTGCGGTCGCGCTGCCCGATGCCGGCATCCTCGCCCGCTTTGCGGACCCGTCAATCATCGCCGCCGCGCTTGCCATCGCCTTCATCGCCAGCGCCGAAACCCTGCTGTCGGCCGCTGCGGTCGATCGCATGCACGACGGCGTGCGCACCAACTACAACAAGGAACTGCGCGCGCAGGGCGTCGGCAATCTGCTGTGCGGCATTGCCGGCGCGCTGCCGATGACCGGCGTCATCGTCCGCTCGTCCGCCAACGTGCAGGCCGGCGCCACCACGCGCCTGTCGACCATGTTCCACGGCATGTGGATCCTGGGCTTCGTCGCGCTGCTGCCGTTCGTGTTGCGCGAGATCCCGATGGCGGCGCTGGGTGCGATTCTGGTTGTCACCGGCTGGCGGCTCGTATCGCTCCACCATGCCCGCCACCTGTTCTCGCATTACGGCGTGCTGCCGGCGTTCATCTGGGCAGCGACGCTCGTCACCGTGGTGGCGGCGGACCTGTTGACCGGCGTGCTGGTCGGCATCGGCCTGTCAATGCTGGAGCTGGTGCCGCACGCGCGCGGCCTGAAGCTGAAGGTGTCGGAAGGCGCGGAAGGCGCCCAGCATGCGATCAACCTGTCGGGCGCCGCGACCTTCGTGTCGCTGCCCAAGCTGTCCGACACGCTGGAGCGTGCGCCGGCCGGCACGCCCGTCCGCCTCGACGTCAGCGGCCTTCGCACCGTCGACCATACCTGTTCGGAACTGATCAAGGACTGGTTCCAGCGTCGCCGGGCCGCTGGCGATAGCGTCGAATTGCTCGGCGGGCGTGGCAAGACTGCCGCACTCGCACACTGATCGACCGGGGGATCGCGGCGATCCCGCGATTCACCATTGTCGAACGGAAAATGCTGCGATAGCGAAGGAACCGTCCGGGAAAGATCGGCGCCCCTCTTTCGAGTGAGCGCGCCGGCGGCCTGGACGCAGGAGGGACCCCAACGACACGGAAAGGGGTTCCATGAAGTATCTCAGCCTGGCCGCAGCATCGCTCGCGGCGTTCGTCGCCCTCCCTGCCGCCGCGCAGGAGACCGCCCCCCCCAAGGACGTCACCGTCACCGGCTCGGTCGCGCTCGTCTCCGACTATCGCCTGCGCGGCGTGTCGCAGACCGACAAGGAAATGGCGGTCCAGGGCGGCCTCACCATCACGCACAAAAGCGGCCTGTACGTCGGCACCTGGGCGTCCAACCTGTCCGGCTGGGGCACGTTCGGCGGCTCGAACATGGAGCTCGACCTGATCGGCGGCTACAAGGTGCCGATCAGCGGCGGCGCGCTCGACGTCGGCCTGACGTGGTACATGTATCCGGGCGGCGCGTCGAAGACCGACTTCGCCGAACCCTATGTGAAGCTGTCGGGCACCGCCGGCCCCGTCTCGATGCTGGCGGGCGTCGCCTATGCGCCCAAGCAGCAGGCGCTGGGTAAGTGGTACAACAACGCCGCGGCCTATGCGACCGGCGTTCCGAACAACCCCGGCAAGGGCAACGACAATCTGTACCTGTGGGGCGATTTCAGCGCCGCCATCCCGCAGACGCCGCTGACCGCCAAGGCGCATATCGGCCATTCGGACGGCAATTCGGGCCTCGGCCCCAACGGCACGTCGGCGGCGCCGACGGGGCATTACTGGGACTGGCTGCTCGGCGCCGACTACGCGATCAAGGGCACGCCGCTGACGCTCAGCGCTTATTATGTCGACACCGACATCAGCAAGGCGAAGGCCGCCTATCTGCAGCCGAACTTCGCCTCGACCAAGGACGGCAGCACGATCGCGGGCAGCCAGGTAGTGTTCTCGATCAGCGCGGCGTTCTGATTGGATGAGGGGAGGTACGGCGAGCGTGCCGTATCCTCCCCCTCCGACCGCCTGCGGCGGCCACCTCCCCCTGGCGGGGGAGGACCGGCCACTATTCCTCCCCCGCCAGGGGGAGGTGGCACCGCGCAGCGGTGACGGAGGGGGAGGATACGGCGGGGCTGCGTTACATCCCCTGCGATGGAACCACCCGCCCGCCCCGGCGCTAACGCCACCATGCACGACGCGCTGATCTTCACCCCCGACGACGTCGACCTCTCCCGCTCGCCGCTGCGCCGCGGGATCGCCGAGCCGACCTATGTCCTCGGCGCTTTCAACCCCGGCTTCACGCGGCTGCCCAACGGTAATCTGCTGCTGATGGTGCGCATCGCCGAAGCGCTGGCCGAACCCGTGCGTGACGGCCAGGTCCATGCGATCCGCTGGACGCCGGCCGGCTACGTGCTCGACGACTGGCCGTTAACCGACGTCGACTTGACCGATCCCCGCCAGTTCGAGCTGAAGGGCCGCCGCCACCGCATCCTCGCGCTGACGTCGCTGTCTTGGCTGCTCCCGGTGGAACTGGACCCCAGCGGCGAGCACATCGTCGCCGTCCATTACGACGCCGCAATCGAACCCGCCGCAACCTATCAGGATTATGGCGTCGAGGATGCGCGGATCACGCGCGTCGGCGACACATGGTACATGACGACCTGTTCGGTCGGTGCCGAGCGGCATTGCACCACCCTCCACACCTCGCGCGACGGGCTGCATTACCGGCTGGAGGGGATCGTGCTCGACCACCAGAACAAGGACATGATCCTGTTCGAAGGTCTGGTTGCCGACAGATTCATGGCGCTCACCCGGCCGCTGGGTGAGGTCTATTTCGCCTATCCACCCGACAGCCCCTGGGTCGGCGGCCCGTCGATCAACTTCGCGGCATCGCCCGATGCGCTGCACTGGAAGCCGCTCGACGCCCCCGGCCTGCGCGCGCGCAAGGGTTCGACGTCCGCCATGAAGATCGGCGGCGGCACGCAGCCGATCCTGACCCCGAACGGCTGGATGATGATCTACCACGGCGTCGAGGCGCGCGAGAGCGTCGGCATCTACCGCAGCTTCTGGGCGCTGCTCGACCGCGACGATCCCTCGCGCATCCTGCGCGTCGAGGACGAGGTGCCGCTGCTGGAGGCGAACCCCGCGCTCACCGCACATATCGCACACCAGATGTATCTGCCGACGCCCGTCGTCTTCTCGACCGGCCTCGTGACGGACGGCGACGATTACCTCATCGCCAGCGGCGAAGCCGACCTCGCCTGCCGCATTACGCGCCTGCCGAAGAGCCGTTTCGTGTGACTTGGCTCACGCGAAGACGCGAAGGCGCCAAGAGGGCGATGTAGGCCGCGCGCCAGCGCCCCATCTCACGCCATGGCAGGAGCGATGCGCTGCAACGCGCGGAAGCTCTTCGCGTCTTCACGTGAACCAAAATGTCCAAAAGGAACCCCCTCGCCCCTCCTCCGTTCGAGCGCGCAAGCAGGGGGACGCGCGATGACGTGGTGGAAGACGGGCAGCATCTACCAGATCTATCCGCGCTCGTTTCAGGACAGCGACGGCGACGGCGTCGGTGACCTCAAGGGCATCGAAGCGCGGCTCGACCACCTCGTCGCGCTCGGTGTCGATGCGATCTGGATATCGCCGATCTTCGTCTCGCCGATGCACGACTTCGGCTATGACGTTGCCGATTATTGCGACATCGATCCGCGCTTCGGGACGCTCGCCGATTTCGACGCACTGCTCGCCGCCGCGCACGCCCGCGGCCTCAAACTGCTGCTCGATTTCGTCCCCAACCACAGCTCGACCGACCACCCCTGGTTCCGCGAAAGCCGGTCGTCGCGCGACAACCCCAAGCGCGACTGGTACATCTGGCGCGACCCCGCGCCGGATGGCGGCCCGCCCAACAACTGGATCAGCGATTTCGGCGGCTCCGCATGGGAGTATGACGCCGCCACCGGCCAATATTATTACCACGCGTTTCTGAAGGAACAGGCCGACCTCAACTGGCGCAACCCTGACGTGCGGGCGGCGATGATGGACGTGCTGCGCTTCTGGTTCGATCGCGGCGTCGACGGCTTCCGCATCGATGTGCTGTGGCACATGGTGAAGCACGCCGACTTCCCCGACAATCCGGCGAACCCCGCCTATCGCCCGGAGATGGGCGAGATGCACGCCGTGCTCCAGTCGAACTCCACCGACCAGCCCGAAGTCCATGACATCGCCGCCGAAATGCGCCGCATCGCCGACGGCTATCCGGGCGGTCGCGTGCTGATCGGCGAAATCTACCTGCCGATCGAAAAGCTGATGCACTATTACGGCATCGATACACCCGAAGTGCACCTGCCCTTCAACTTCCAGCTGATCGAGGCGCCGTGGGACGCGCGCAGCCTCGCCACTATGATCGCCGACTATGAAGCGGCGCTGCCATCCGGCGGCTGGCCGAACTGGGTGCTCGGCAACCACGACCGGCCCCGGATCGCGACACGCGTCGGCGGGCCCCAGGCGCGCGTCGCCGCGATGCTGCTGCTGACGCTGCGCGGTACGCCGACGATCTATTATGGCGACGAACTCGGCCTGACCGACGTCGCCATTCCGCCCGATCGGGTGCAGGACCCGCGCGAACTGCGCGAACCGGGTTGGGGGCTGGGCCGCGACCCGGTGCGCACGCCGATGCCGTGGAACGCCAGTGACCACGCGGGCTTTTCCAGCGTGGAGCCATGGCTGCCGCTCGGCCCCGACTGGCCGACGCGCAACGTCGCGGCGCAGGCGCAGGACGCCGGATCGATGCTCGCGCTGTACCGCGACCTGCTGTCGCTCCGCCGCAAGCATGACGCGCTGGCGGAAGGCGACTTCCGGTTGCTCGAGACGACCGGTCCGGTCCTCGCCTACGAACGCTGGCGGGGGGACGAGCGGATCGTCGTGGCGCTGAACCTGAGTGGGGAGGACCAGCCGTTCGCGCTGCCGGCGGGGGAGGTGGTGCTACGCACGCTGCCGGGGGGCGTGCGAACCGATACGCTCCGTGGCAATGAAGGCGTTGTGATACTCGTCCGCTAACCTCACCCACTTCGTCACCCCGGACTCGTTCCGGGGTCCACTCTGCGGCGAGGGGGATGGTCGGAGCCTCTTGCCGTCCCCTTGCGGCTCGGTGGACCCCGGAACGAGTCCGGGGTGACGAGCGACATGAGGCAGCCTCGGGCCACATCCGGTTACGAGCGACTTAGGGGCACCGCCCGGAACAACTCCGCCACGCCGGAGTATCACCACCGGGCCTTATCGTTACGCCCCCGTACCCCCATGCATTCCTCCGTCTCAGGCGACCGCCACCCATGAAAATCGCGATGCTCGCCCCGATCTCCTGGCGCACCCCGCCCCGCCATTATGGCCCGTGGGAATTGGTCACCAGCCTGCTCACCGAGGCGCTGGTCGCACGCGGCATCGACGTCACGCTGTTCGCGACGCAGGACAGCCTGACCGCCGGCACCCTCGCCGGCGTCGTCCCCGCGCCCTATTCCGAAGACCCGTCGATCGACGCAAAGGTTTGGGAATACCGCCACCTCGCCCATGTCTTCGAACGCGCGGGCGAATTCGACCTGATCCACAACCAGGCCGATTTCCCCGCCCATGCCTTCGCCAACCTCGTGACGACGCCGATGGTCACGACGATCCACGGTTTTTCGTCCGATCGCATCCTGCCGATGTACAAGCCGTATGAGGATCGGGTGCATTATGTCGCGATCAGCGATGCCGACCGATCGCCGCAGCTCACATACGCCGAGACGATCCACCACGGGATCGTCCTCGACGACTTCCCCTTCGATCCGGACGGCAGCGACGCCCTGTTGTTCTTCGGCCGCATGCATCCAGACAAGGGCGCGGCCGAAGCCATCGCGGTGGCACAGGCAACGGGTCGCGCACTCGCCATGTACGGCATCGTGCAGGATCAGGGCTATTACGAGCGCGCCGTCGTGCCGCACCTCGGGGGCACCATCACCCATCCCGGCGCGGTCGGCGGCACGGAGCGCACCCGCGCGCTGGGCCATGCCGCAGCGCTGCTCCACCTCATCAACTTCGACGAACCCTTCGGCCTGTCGGTGGTCGAGGCGATGGCGTGCGGCACGCCCGTCATCGCGATCAACCGCGGGTCGATGCCCGAGCTGATCGAGGACGGCGTCACCGGCTTCCTGGTAAACAGCGTCGACGAGGCGATCGCCGCCGTCGCGCGCCTGCCCCAGATCGACCGCGCCGCCTGCCGCCGCGCGGTGGCGGAGCGCTTCTCGGTCGAACGCATGGCAGACCGCTATATCCAGCTCTACCGCCGCATCCTCGACCAGTGAGCGAAGTGGCTGACCTGCCGCGGTTTCCGGGTTTATAGGCAGGCCATGTTCGCCCGTCTCCGCCGCTTCCTGTCAGAGGAACATTGGGACTTCCTGCCCCATGAGATTCCGGCGATTCCCGGTTCGCCGGGGTCGGTCGAACATCAGCTGCGCCATCGCATCGCCTATGGCGTCATCGCGGTGCTGCTCGGCCTGACCGGCGGGTTCGGCAATGCGCTGATTTCCGCGAACACCTACACCCTGCAAGGCGCGCTCGGCCTCGATCCCGCCGAGATCGCGTGGCTGCCGACGGTCTATGTGATGACCAACGTCAGCATCAACCTGCTGCTGATCAAGTTCCGCGCGCAGTTCGGCCTCAGGCCCTTCGCGATGATCTTCCTCAGCCTCTATGTCGTCTTCACGCTCGGCCATCTGTTCGTACGCGAATTCGACACCGCGATCCTGGTGCGCGCGGCGAGCGGCATGGCGGGCGCCGCCGTCTCCAGCCTGTGCCTCTATTACATGATGCAGGCGCTGCCGCTGCGCTGGCGACTGAAGGCGGTCGTCGTCGGCATCGGCATTCCGCAATGCGCGACGCCGCTCGCGCGGCTGTTCTCGCCCGATCTGCTCGCCATGTCGCAATGGCGCACTTTGTACCTGTTCGAACTCGGCCTCGCGCTGCTGAGCCTCGCCGCGGTCGCCTTCCTCCGCCTGCCGCCCACGACGCGATCCAAGGCGTTCGAGCCGCTCGACTTCCTCACCTTCATCCTGTTCGCGGGCGCGATGGCGCTGTTCGCGGCGGTGTTGGGCGAAGGCCGCATCGTCTGGTGGACCAATGCCGCGTGGATCGGCTGGGCGCTGATCGCCGCCATCCCGATGCTGGGCGCGGCGCTGGTCATCGAACATCACCGCGTCAATCCGCTGCTCAACACGCGGTGGCTGGGCAGCGCCGACATCGTTCGCTTCACGATCGTCACGATCATGGCGCGCATCGTGCTCTCCGAACAGACCTATGCCGCGGTCGGCCTGCTGACGTTGCTCGGCCAGAACAACGATCAGCTGATCCCCTTCTTCACGATCATCTTCCTCGCCTCGGCGGCCGGCGTGGTGCTGAGCGCGGTGACGCTCGACGTGACGCGCCTGACGCATCCGATCATGCTCGCGATCGGGCTGGTCGCCATCGCCGCCTTCATCGACAGCCATGCCACCAGCCTCACCCGCGCACCGCAGCTGTACGTCACACAGGCGATGATCGCGTTCGGCGCGACCTATTTCCTGGGGCCGGCGCTCTTGTTCGGCATGACGCGGGCGCTGCAGGCCGGATCGGGCCATATCATCAGCTTCGTCGCACTGTTCGGTATGATCAACTCGATCGGCGGCCTCGCCGGCACGGCGCTGCTCGGCAGCTATCAGGTGATCCGCGAAAAGGCGAACAGCGCCGCGCTGGTCCAGGGCATCGACCCCACCGACCCGATCGTCGCACAGCGCCTGCAGGCAGGCGGCGCGGCGGTGTCGCGCGTGGTGGGCGACCCCGCGCTGCGCAGTGCGGAAGGCGGCGCGATCCTGTCGCAGACGACCACGCGCGAGGCCAACGTGCTCGCCTATGACGACGTCTTCCGCCTGATCGCGGTGCTCGCCGCGCTCACCTTCTGTTACCTTGCTTTCCTGTTGATCCGCCGCGCGTACCGAGCCCGCCGCGCCGCACTTGTCGAGGCCGCCTGATGACCGACATCCGCAACCCTGTGGATTCCACCCCCGCGACCGAAGAGGCGCAGGCCGAAGCGGTTACGCCGCCCAGCGCGCCCTCCGGCTCCGGCTGGCGCCCCCAGCCCCCCAGCCGCACCGCGATGATCGTCATCGCGATTCTGGCGATCGGCGGCGTGCTCGCGGTGCTCGCGGCGTGGCGCCTGCCGCCCTTCGCCACCAGCAACCAGTCGACCGACAATGCCTATGTCCGCGGGCGCACGACGGTGATCGCGCCGCAGGTGTCGGGCTATGTCACCAAGGTCTATGTCCGCGACTTCGCCGACGTCACCGCGGGCCAGCCGCTCGTCCAGATCGACGACCGCATCTACCGCCAGCGTGTCGATCAGGCGACCGCGCAGGTCGACGCGCAGAACGCCACGCTCGCCAACGCGCAGCAGACCGAACGCAGCCGCACCGCCAGCCTCGCCGCGCAGACCGCCGCGGTCGCCAATGCCGAGGCGCAACTGATGCGCGCGCAGGCAGACATGAACCGCGTCAACGATCTCGTCACCGACGGCTCCGTCTCGCAGCGCGAACGCGACCAGACGCTCGCCGCGCTGCGCCAGGCGCAGGCCGCGGTGCAACAGGCGCGCGCCGCGCGCGAGATCGCGCAGCAGGATATCCGCACCGTCCAGGTCGGCCGCGGCGGCCAGCGTGCCGGCGTGTCGGGGGCGGAAGCCGCCCGCCGCCTCGCCCAGATCGACCTCGCCAACACCGTCATCCGCGCGCCGGAGGCGGGCCGCCTGTCCGAAGTCGGCGTCCGCGTCGGCCAGTACGTCACCGCCGGCTCACAGCTGATGTTCCTGGTGCCGCCCGAAACCTGGGTCATCGCCAATTTCAAGGAAGCGCAGACCGCGCGCATGGCGGTGGGCCAGCCCGCGACCTTCACCGTCGACGGCCTCGGCGGCGCGAAGCTCACCGGCCGCGTCGAGCGCATCTCGCCCGCCGCCGGATCCGAATTCGCGGTGCTGAAGGCCGACAATGCGACGGGCAACTTCACCAAGGTGCCGCAACGCATCGCCGTCCGCATCCGCATCGATCCCGGCCAGCAACTGATCCAGCGCCTGCGCCCCGGCATGTCGGTGCAGGCGAGCGTCGACACCACCACCGGCCCGACGGTGAAGTGATGCGGACGATAAAGATTCACGCGAAGACGCAAAGACGCGAAGAGGGCGTGCCCGCGGCGAAGCCGCCCTCCATCGCTCACATCCGAGAGGAAGGATCGGCCGATACGTCGAGCGCACCCCCTCCGCGTCTCCGCGTCTCCGCGCGAATCAAATCAGCCAACCCCGCGCGACCACTAAGCAAAGTTCACGCGGAGACGCGGAGACGCGGAGATGATGCATTCGGGGCGGGTGACCATCCTGACATCACGCCAGACGATGAAAGCGGCTCCGCCGCAACAAGCGAAACCTCTTCGCGTCTTCGCGTCTTCGCGTGAAC
>Ga0075443_10000206_pt1 | contig 24456 bp, 24 predicted proteins | sample CoawatmetaG00DNA_3_FD_71583 | JGI IMG/M metagenome (GOLD analysis project Ga0075443, IMG submission 71583) | Marine microbial communities from the West Antarctic Peninsula - Coastal water metaG006-DNA | ecosystem: Environmental > Aquatic > Marine > Coastal | place: Atlantic Ocean: West... | reverse complement strand
GCTTCTACAGGTGCTTCAGCATTCTGACTGACCGTCTCGGTGCCTTCAGAAGCGGTATTTTCATCTGCGTCTTCAGCATCTGGTGTCTTTTCAATATTGTCTTCGGAATTACTCATAGGGATTTTGAACCATGACTGAGGGTAATTTAGGAGGCCTATTTAAGTGCCTGTAGTTGCTTAGAAACATCGGCAGAAACGCGCTTAACTTTAGCTATGCGCTGGCTTAGTAACTCGTCAAATAGAGACGCCTTGTCCTTTATTGACTCTTCACCAACGTCAATACTGAACACCGGCAGCTCCGACGCTGCGCCTGAAATCACTGCGTTATAACGCTCTATAGTTGACGAAGCGACAGCAGGTCTCAGCAGATTTTTCGAGATATTATTAGCATCTTGCTCAACAGACACGCTACCCCGCAGGCCCTTGGAATCGAACAGCTTCTCTTCGATTGCATCTTCCATACTTGCGCCCTCATAAGAATTACTAGATTAGTTACGCTTCGCGGCGGCACTCAACGCCGGCGAAGCTCTAATCCAATAATCGGCAGGTAACCCATAGCCTTTAGTAAAATTTGTCGCGGTGAGCCGAGAATTAAAGGGTCCAGAGATCACTGCATAGCTCACCGCACTGCCCGCAGTGATGGGTAAGATAAAGGCTTGTTTGAGGCCTGCGTAGCCCATTATATACGGTGCCGCCTGCGCTTGACTGGACAAAACGATATGCTGGACAAAGAAATCCGTCGAGTTAGCGCCATCGACTATCGCAAGTGCGTTGTTTGATACAAAATCGACGGTAGGGACGACTATTGGCTTAGGCGATACGACAGCGGGCGCCTGCAAAGGAATCGCTCTTTTTACCACCTGTATTGCCGTTGGCGGTGCAACCTGTGGTTTATTAGTCGGCAATTTTTTAACCACCGGTTTTTTAACTAACGGCTCATTAACCACTGGATTGTTGGGCGCTGAGGCTTTTTGCGTATTCGGTTTTTTCTGTTCAAGTTTTATTGCCGCAACTAGGGCTCGAGCTTCTAAGACCTGAGTTTCACGGTCCGCCACGGCGCCTAGGTCAACAGGTGCGGCCTCGTCAGCCGGCAAGGTAATTGACTCGGCAAACTGAGCGTTTTTTGATGTGTCTGCAATCTCAGTTAGAGCGCCAGATAGACGCTGTTCATACTTTTCGGCAGCCTCTGGATTGAATGTCGAAATTAGCAGCCAAGTGACCAGCAAACTAATTGAAAAAATCACTATCACTGGCCACTTGTTACGCGTTTTTGGAAGGTCATCATCGACTGTATCATCGTAGTGCTGATCTTCTTCCTCCAAAAAATCAACGCCTAAATCCGGAAATGGGATGTTATCGCTGTAGTCTTCACCTAAATAATCATTCTCATCCCGCTTGGTTAAGGTGGGATCCTCTGAGTAACCGCCACGAACCGCAGCACCGAGGCCGGCATGCAGCAGTAAGGTTTCCGTTTCGCCCTGATAGCCATGCTCTTTTGCCGCCTGCATAAGCTCGTTAGCCTCTTCAAGGCTCGGCGTCTCTACCACCCACCGATAGAGTCGACGACCAAACATACTCAGGGGTTTTTCATAGCCAGGCCATCCTGTCGTATCGAGAAAAAGAACCAATCTGACGTTGACTCCCGGAAAGTCTGCAATCAGCCTAACCAACAGATTCCACTGCTCCTCATTAACCGACTTGGCATCATTAACCACTAGCAACTTAACCGGCGCATCTGGATCTGCTGGCTTTCGAGCCATTTCCAGACTCATGGTTGCCAGCATTTCATTAAAGCGTTTCAATAGGCTGTCGGTATTGGTCGGCAAAAATACTTCTAACTGAAAGATATTCAAATCGCGGAGCCGTGCCACTAGCATCCGACAATAATGATCTAGCACCGCTTCATTGGTGCCAATCACGGCAAGGCCTAAGCCCTCATCAACAATTGCATCTAGGGCAAACTGAAAGCGCTGCTTGTCTTTACTGCGATAAAAAATATTGCCGCCATCAAACCAGTTCCCAAACTCAAACGTCGGCTCTTTTTGATTATCTCTCATTTTTCCTATCCCCAATAATAGCAATCACTATGGTACTAGCTTGCCATCTGTGTTGTAGCGCATGCCGTCCGGCACTTCAGGGTTGGGCTTTTCAGCCACCGTTGACCCCGGCCCCAAACTATTCAGGCTAAACACGTAGGCTATGACCTGCGCGACCGCATAGTATAAAGCCTCTGGTACGCTTTGGTTTATATCCGTAGTAAAATACAGTGCTCTGGCCAATGTTGGCGACTGAAATAACGGTACGCCATGTTCTGCTGCCCTCTCGCGAATACCCTGAGCCATAAAGTCGGCACCTTTAGCAACTACGGTAGGTGCGCCATTGCTCATTGGGTCGTAACTTAAGGCCACGGCAAAATGCTCTGGATTGACGATAATAACATCTGCGTCGGCTACAGCAGACATCATTTGGCCCATTGCCATTTCGCGCTGTTTGCGCCTTATTTGCGCTTTGACCTCTGGTCGACCCTCAGTGTCTTTGAATTCGTCCTTAACCTCCTGCTTGGTCATCTTCATTTTTTTGTTGTATTCATAGATCTGATAAGGCACATCAATGGCCGCAGCGATAATGAGTGTTAACGTTACTAAGACTGTACCACCAGCAATAATCTGTCCCGCCTCAGACATAGCGGGTCCAAGCGCCATAAAACCCAACTGAACAAGTTCTCCGAAGCTGTCCCTCACCACCAAAAACAAAACCCCACCCACGAGGCTAAATTTTGTCAGTGCCTTGGTTAAGTCAATCAGAGCTTTTGTACCGAACATTCTCTTAAAACCATTTAGCGGATTAATTTTGCTTGCCTTAGGGGCCAGGGCCTTTACAGAGAAGATATAACCTCCGAGTACCCCCGCGGCGGCCAATGCGATAAAAACGGCCAGTATAAAAATCGGCGACACTACCATCATGCTTTTAAGCGCCTGTGTACCAAACGCCGCCGGAAGCAAATTGTCGGAGAAAATAGCTTTGCGATCAAAAGTAAACGCCGTCGCAAATATCTGGCTGAGACTTACAATCAAATACCCGCCAAATATATACATAAAGCAAGCAATGCCAATCATCATGGCTGCTATCGATAATTCTTGAGATCGCGCTACTTCCCCGTCTTCCTTAGCCTTTTCAAGCCTTTTCGCGGTGGGTTCTTCCTCGCGCGCTTCACCACTGTCCTGTTCTGACATTACCCTGCTCCCAGCGTTTGACTAAGAGTCTCAAAGCCCTGTTGCCAAAGCCATTGAATACGATAACCAATACTTGTCATAGACATAGATAGCAGCACCAAACCTGCGAGGATCATCGCCGGAAATCCCACTGCAAAAATGTTAAGCGCCGGAGCGGCTCGGGTAATGACACCCAGACCGATATTGATAAAAAGTAGCGACACCATAATCGGCAAACCCAATAGTAATGCGCCCAAAAATATCATCGCACTCCATTCAATAAATAACGCGAGAAGAGGCTGGATATTAATCAACTCGCCGATGGGTAGTAGCCTAAAGCTTTCCATTACCAGTGACAGAACAAAGACGTGTCCACCGAGGCCAAGAAAAATAAGTGTTGAACAAATAATTAGAAACTGAGAGATTACCGGCACATTGCCCATATTAGGATCGACCATATTAGCCATACTCAGACCCATTGATGCTGAGATTGCTTGACCTCCGACCACGAGTGCCGCATTGACCACCTGAAGTATCGTGCCCATCAAGACACCGACAAACACCTGCGCGAAGACTTCTCGCAGCCCTATAGCCGAAATGGGGTCAATACTGGGCCATTCGGTCAAGGGGTAGATCATCCACGTAAGGAGCACAGCCAGCAGAACGCGAATACGCACGGTAACAACACGAAGAGAAAAGAAAGGGGCTGAGAGGAGAAATGCCGAAATACGAATCATCGGCCAGAGCAACATATAAAACCGCTCAACAATCTCTCCTACCAGAAGGTCCATTACATAAACAACGCAGGTATACGTTCATAGATGCGTCTGAAGAAATCTGCCATGGTGGCAATTTGCCAGCTACCGAAGATCACGAGGGCAAGGATCATGGCGGCAAGCTTAGGAATAAAACTCAGAGTCATTTCTTGAATTGATGTGGCGGCTTGCAAGATCCCGACAAACAGACCGACGGCTAGCGCAACCCCTAAAAGAGGCGCTGCTACCATCACGGCGACCCAGAGTGACTCTCGACCTAAATCAACAACCTGTGCTGCATCCATAAAGTTCTCCTAGACAACCGCAAAGCTTGAGGTCAGAGACCCCATAATTAATGTCCAACCATCGACCAAAACAAACAGCATCAACTTAAAGGGCATAGATATCATCATCGGTGAGAGCATCATCATGCCCATCGACATAAGCACGCTGGCTACCACCAGATCTATCACTACAAATGGAATGTAGATGAGAAACCCAATGGAAAATGCACTCTTTAATTCTGAGGTAATAAATGCCGGAACCAGCGTCGTAAAAGGGACATCTGCAGGCTCTTGAATATTTTCGTTCCCAGCAATCTCAACAAACATGGCGATGTCGGTCTCACGAGTCTGGTTGAGCATAAAGACCCGGAAGGGGGCCTCGGCCTCGGCCAATGCGGTCTCAAAGCTAATTTGCTCTTCGAAATAGGGGGTAATAGCCTCGTTATAAACCGTGCTGAGAACTGGGGACATAATAAACAGCGTTAAAAACAGTGCCATGCCGACCAACACTTGATTTGGCGGGGTCTGGGCTGTGCCCAGAGCCTGACGCAGGAGCGACATAACGATAATAATCCGCACAAAAGACGTCATCATTAGTAGTAGTGAAGGTAGCAAAGTTAACACGGTCATCAACGCTAATAGCTGCAACGTCAAACTGTATTTAGTACCTCCACTCCCGTCGTCAACCATATTCACTATTGGCATACCGACCTGGGAGAAGGCAGGACTCGCCAACAGCAATGTCAGTAAGCCTAGCGCTGAGCCGATAATAAAAACTCGCTTTTTTGTAATCAACCATAGAGCCAAAATCGAATCCTATTATCGCTTTATCGTTTGCGACAGTAACTGTTTAAATGTATTTAGCTGACTATCGGGAACTGCTCCCTCAAGATCGGGGTCAACGGCCGCCAAATCGCCAATCTGTTCATCGGGCCCCCATCGGCCTAGTGAGGCCATCCCCTGAGGGGACAATCCTATCAGTACCTGATCATTATTCACACTGACTAGTAACAGTTTTTGACGGGCGCCAAGGTTCTGTATTTCGATGATATTGAGACGTCTATTGTTAACAGAACCAATCCTTGGGCCCATTTTCTTGAGCATTAAGAGTGTGGCGACGAGCAAGGCTATGACAAAGACAAAAGACCCCATCATCGATAACCAGTCGACCCATCCAAATTCCGCTAGCATAAGACAGCCTATTTTATAAGTTTTTGACGCGATCTGCTGCTGGTACAACGCTGGTCAATCGGACGCCATAGCGCTCATTGACCAATACCACTTCACCCTGAGCGACTAGCGTGTTGTTGACTAACAGATCCAGTGGCTCACCGGCCAAACGATCGAGTTCAACAACACTGCCTTGAGTCAATCGCATCAGATCACGGATTTTTAGTGATGTGCGCCCTACCTCAACCGAAATAGTAACAGGGATATTTTGCAAAACATCTGCATTGATCTTATTTTTTAGCGCCGCTTCCGGCGTTACCACTTGTTCAGTGGTTTCTTCCTCTACTACATTTGTGTCTGTATCAGCCATCTTATTCTCTCGCTTTTCAATTTATCACTATTAATGGGGTTGCCTTTGTCTATTTTGACGGCGACAAAGACTTAACTATTTGTACTGCCATATGGGAGTCGCTGCTACCAATATTGGCATCAAAAATCGGTATCTCATTGACGTATACTCGCGCATGCCCAAGCTTGCTAAGATAAATAATGTCGTCCTCACGCATGGCTTCAAATTCTTTTAAGGTCGTTTCGATATCCGCTAGGGTGACTTTGACATCAAGCTCTGCATCTATAGCGGCAGACTGTAACTCTGAACTCCACACCTTGTCCGACGCATCATTATCATCCCCGGTCTGCACACGGCTGCGCAATAACTCACGGATCGGCTTAAGCGAGTTGTAGGGGTAGACTATATCTATGTTGCCTTTTGTGCCCTCGCCTAGTTCTGATGCGAATCGACTGACCACCACGAGGTCATTTTCATCGGCTATCTGGGCGAACTGCGGGTTAATTTCTGAGCCCACATGTTCACATTTAATCGCCAAAACGGGTGCCCAGGCTTCCTGTAATGAGCCAAAAAGCACATTCATCATGATTTTAATGATGCCCGATTCAGTTGGTGTAAATACACGACCTGGGGCGAGCCCTCTGACACCCCCGCCAATACCTCCGAAAAAATTGTCCAATGACGAAAAGACAATGGACGGCTCGATCACCACCATGGCATAACCCCGTAGCGGATTCATACGGATCGTGTTGACGGCCAGTGGTGGCGTAAGGTCTTTTAAATAGTCACCAAATTTCACGATTTCTACGTTGCCCATATTAACCTTGGGCGTAGTTCTCAAAACCTCCAGCAGACCCAGCCTAAACTGTCGAACAAAACGTTCATTGATCATATCCACAGCGCCAACATTAACGCCCAGCGAAGAGTCTTCATTCGTGAGGTCATGTTTCCGCGCCTTGGCTTCAACATTGAGCCCAGTATCAGAAGCAATCGAGCCATCTGAAAGGCCTGCTGATAGAGCGTCTAGCTCCTCAGGGGATAATAGATTTGTTTCTCCAGCCATTGAGGCCCTCGCATATTACTTAACACTATTAATTAAAGTCTGCCACAATCGAGCAAACTACTGCACCACAAACTCGGTGAGATACACGTCCTCAATACCGCCAAAGTCTTCGAGCTGCTCCAACGTTGCATTCATAACGAGCTTTAATTCTTCTGCAAGTAGGCGCCGAAAATCTGGATCGACGATACTTTGCTCAGTCTGCTGAGACATCACAATTAGCATGGCGTTGCGCAGTGGGAAGCTGTGCTTCTCAACATTGCTAACTACTCGTTCGTCGTAATGGGTCATTATCGCGACTGACGCCTGCATCACTTTTCGTGAATTAGCGATATTAACCACCAACTCTTTTTCTAACTGATAGTAGGACTGTTGAAATTTTGATAACTCGGGGCTATCCAGCTGCACCTTGTCCGGGCCCGCCGCCTCTTTCGCATCAGCAATGGCCTGAGCTGTTGCCGCTGCTTCAAGTGCTGCAATTGCCGCTTCAGCATCCTTTTTATCTTGGGACTCAAAAAAGCCTGTCGCAAATAGCGTTCCACCAACGCTGATCGCGATAACCAATATGACACCAAAGACAATCAATATAATCTTTAATATGGGGCTCTTTGCCTTTTCTTCGTCTTCTACCAGCTCTTCACTCATCATCTATTCCTCAGTCTTAGATCTTTTGTTTACTCGGGTATTGGCCTAAACCAATACATCCAATCCATCATTTGACAGCTGCCGGATAATCTCTCCAGGCTCTATATCTGTCACGGTGCCTGATTCTGCGCTGTTCTCAGGCTTGTTTTGTCCTGTCGGCTTTCCGTCAGAATTACCCTGATTTCCCGCCCCTAAACCTATATAAGCAGTTTCCATGCCATGTTCTTCAAGCGCGAGCCTTAATCTTGGCATACTCTCATTCAATAGCTCTCTTGTCGCTGCATTTGTGGCGAGAAAGTTGGCCTCAAGCTCGCCATTTTTCATTTCCAATTGTATCTCAATTCGGCCTAAAGATTTGGGATGTAAATCCATTTCTACTCGCCACGCTCCACGGGCTATCTGAGCAGTCAGGCGCTGCCCTAGGGCCTCCGCTAAGCGGCGAGACATTTCTGCATGCTCTTCCTTTTTTTGCAGCCCCTGTTGTTGTACCTCCTCTGGCAAGCTGTCTGCTAGAATTTTATCCGCGGAACCAGTGGTATTTTGCTGGCTAGCGGTAAATGCCGTCTCAGAAAAGCCTATCAATGTCGGCGTAGCTACTAGGGGTGCTGGCGCGACAGTCAGTAAAGCGCCCGCCCCGGCAGTACCAGAGGCTGGTAAGACGAGATCTTGCGATTTTTTCTCCAGCCTCGTATTTAGTACTGATCGAGTTAAATCAATCATCTCTAATTTAATACTGGATTGGTTCTGTTGACTACTGTTCAGGTTATTAGAGTTATCGGTTAGCGTGTTCGCTATGACACGCTTAATCGTCACCTTGTCGGCAATCTCGGCATTGATAGCAGGAGCGCGGCCCAATTTAGCCTGTTGTTTAATTGCCTCGGCTATCTGCTGGGCAGAAGCGCTAATATCTGCTGTGGTGGCTTGAGGTACTGGTGTAAGTGACACCATTTTGCTTTGAGCCTGCTGTTGAGTGGGTGCTATCAGTGCGTCAGCCGCCTCATTGCTAAGGGTGGGCATACTGCCTGCCTTAGCCTGCTGTTGAGTGGGTGCTATCAGTGCGTCAGCCGCCTCATTGCTAAGGGTGGGCATACTGCCTGCCTTAGCCTGCTGTTTAAGCGCTTCCGCTATCTGCTGGGCAGAGACTCTAAAATCTTCTGTGCCAGTTTTGATAGCAGGCATAAGCTGCATTGGGGGGAATGATCCCTGCGCCAAAAATTTACTGGGCATTTCTTGAAATGCGGCTGCTGGGGGAATGATTTTTGGGCTCTCTGAGCCAATCTTTGCGGCATGCCTGGCGACAATATCCGTTACTGTTGTGTCAGATAGCCAGGCGGCGATAGCTTCACTATTTTCAAGAGCGTCTTTAGGCAGTTCCACGGCGGCTGATTTGGCGGCCGGTACGCTATCACCTATCAGGTGGGCCAGCGCTTTCGAGTCGATACCCTGAGTTCTGGCAAAGGCGTCTACTCCTTCAGTCGACGGCTCTGCACCCCCAACTATAATTTGTAGGCCACTTTTAAGCTGTCGGCTTTTAAGTTCGGCACCACTGCTAACGCTATCTAGCTGCTCAAGATCGCCACTTTTTGGCAGGCTGTTGCCGCTTTTGACTGGCAGGCTTTGTTCAACGCTAGTCTTAAAGATTGCGGCAAATAATCCATTTGACGCGCTATCATTACCGTCGGAATTTAACGCACTTTTCTCGGCAGGTATTGCTACGACTGGTTTTTCGGTGGATCCAGTCGTCGGAGGACTCTGCATCAGTAAGCTATTTAAGTCAGCCATTCGGAAATACTATCCTTTCAAGTAAGTAATAAGAGACCTGTTTGATAAGATATGTAGCAATAGCCATGCCAACTGGCTCGCGACGGCGGGTATCGCATCCTGCTCGGCTAAGGACGAGCGCGATTCCTGAGGTTGTACTGCATGATACTCTGAGCCTCGGCTTCACGCGTTTCATGGGCGACCTGTTGCTCCCGCGCCTGATCCTGCGCTCGGCGAGCCAAGCTCTCAACCTTAAGTCGCTCCTGATCTGCGGTCGCCATGGTCTTTCTTGCGTCTGTACAGTCAGCTTCCAGAGCTAAAAATTCTGCCGCTGAGCGACCCTTAAGAGCCTGTAGCTGAACAATGAAATTGCGGTAATTCCCCGCCTCAAGAATACTGTGACTGCGGCGCTGGATAGCATTTAACTGCTCCGAGTACTCGGCCAGTAACTGATCAAGCTTTTGACTGCGAACAACGGCCAGTTCTTTGCGCTGCTGTGCCTCAATCAACTGCTGTTGGGCCTGACGCGCAGCGTTCTGCGCTTTGCTCGCCAGCACATCCCATACCGAGCTCGTACCCTGAGTCTCGGCATTACTCATGACGCCGCACCAGTATCTAGTGTGCCGGTCAACTGAATCATCAGTTTCTGACTATGGTCCATATCCACCGAGGCATCACTCTCCTGCTGCAGTAGTGCCTCCATGGCAGGCCGCAATCGGATGGCCTCGTCCAGATCTGGATTGGTGCCAGCCTCATAGGCACCGACCTGTATCAGATCTTGGTTCTGTTGAAACAGCGACCAGAGTCGCCTGAAGCGGTTGGCAGATTTCAATAATTTTGTGGTGACCAAGCTATTCATCACCCGTGAGATTGACCCCGCTAAATCAATGGCAGGGTAATGCGCTGCGTCCGCTAGCTGTCGAGATAGCATGACCTGTCCATCGAGGGAGGCGCGTGCGATATCGACAACGGGATCTGAGCGATCGTCACCCTCGGCCAGCACTGTGTAGACCGCTGTGATTGAACCATGGCCGTTGCGCCCTACCCCAGCTCTTTCAATAAGCCTTGGTAGCAGGGCAAATACCGATGGTGGATAACCCTTAGCGGTGGGGGGCTCGCCAATGGCTAGGCCAATTTCTCGCTGGGCGTGAGCGACACGTGTGAGACTATCGCAGAGCATCAGTACATTCTGACCACGATCTCTGAAATACTCGGCAATAAGATGGGTTAGATTGGTGGCCTTGAGCCTAAGTACTGGGGATACATTGGCCGGTGCCGCGACAACAACCGATTTGGCCAGGCCCTTTTCCCCTAAGATCTGGTGGATAAATTCCTGTACTTCTCGACCTCGCTCGCCGATCAGACCAATTATTACGACGTCGGCTTCAGTGTTGCGCGTGAGCATGCCTAACAACACACTTTTACCAACTCCCGAGCCTGCAATCAGTCCAATACGTTGTCCCTGTCCAATCGTGAGACAGGTATTAATGGCTTTGATACCTGTATCCAGTATCTTTTTGATCGGACCCCGCTCCATGGGATTGATTGGCAGACCTTCCAGGGCGAGCTGGTCGCTATAGTTAATGGGGCCTTTACCATCAATAGGCTGACCCAAGCCGTCAATAACACGGCCGAGTAAATCTCGGCCCAATGAGGCTTTTGAATGATTTGAGCGGACCCATACCTTGGCGCCGGGGCCGACGCCTCCGGGCTCGGTATAGGGCATTAGATATAGCAGATCGTCTTGAAATCCAACGACCTCACAATCGATAAAAGTGCCTAGGGCGATATTTTCGACCTGGCAATGTGCTCCTAGGGGCGCAATAATCCCCTTGGCCTCCAGCGTCAGTCCGACCACGCGTACCAGCTTGCCGCTTGCGCATACCGCGGGCGCTCGCAGGCTGGGTATAATGGCGTCAACCTCTGCGGCAAAATCAAGCATTAGGCTCTGTATCTCCGCTTTCTATGTCCGGGCCGGTAAGATCTGAGTCTCCTGAACCTGAGTTATCTAGATCGGTGATGTTTGAATCAGTGAGGGTTCGGTCGGGCAGATCAAGACTCGGGGTCTCTGAATCTAACGGTATTACTCCGGCCTCATCCCTCTCGTCCGTCTCTGGGCCTAGTGACTCTATATCAGCCACTTCTGGCTCAACGACAGTGTCTGTTGGATATCGATCGTCAATTTCCTCAACGGTACCCTCAATCACTTTTTCGGTAACCGGATTGGCAAAGTTACTGTCAAACGCTGAGGTGTCTGAGATTTTGCCCCCGCTTTTAGCGTAGCCCAGTAACTTTTCCGACAGCGCCGACAGGCGGTGAGTAATTAAATCTTCAATGGCGCTGTCATCAATGCTTATTTGGACGCTACCCTGAGCTAGATCATCGTCTGCCCTCAGGTCTAGACCCTCTAACTCGCCATCCAGCGAAGTCTTAAATTTAGTGACGTCCGTCGCGTTCATATGGACGACAATCGGTCCTTCTCCCTGATGTTCTAGGTCCTTTAATGCCTCTCGAGTCAGCCGTTCAATAGCCGACGATGAGAGCGTGAGCTCCCCCCGCACTAACTGTTCAGCCAAATGTAGAGCTAGCTTTTTTAGCGGCTGATAGAATTCCGTCATATCTTCCTGTGCGGCACGAAGGGTCTGTGTGAGCGCGACAAAATCGTCTCGTGCGGCACCGAGGGTTACCTCAGCTTGATTAGACGCCTCTTCCTTGCCCCGTTCATAGCCCTCTTCAAAAGCCTCTCGCTTGGCTTGGTCGGCGACGGTCTTCGCCACCACAGCTTCGCGCTCTGCGATGTCCTCTTCGGTGTCCAACACTTCGAGAACCTCTTCGACTGCGACGAGTTCCTCCTGATCTGGTGACTCCAGAGGTTCGGTCTCTGTAGCGCCATCTGGTACCCTGTTGAGCAGGGTCGGCTGCCATTGGGTAAATGATCCTCCGACCGCCGCTTCGGGAGAATGGTTCCAACTGGCGGCGGCAAAGGCTTTAGCTTTTCTGCCTGCCTTGAGCAGATCGTTTAGGCGCCAACTTACTGACGGCGATGGATCAGACAAAGTCATCTCCTTGGCCAGCAAGCACAAGGTCGCCTGAATCTGCCAGTTTCCGCGCGATGCGCATAATAGCTTTCTGTGCGTCTTCAACATCGGTGATACGAATTGGCCCCTTAGCCTCCATATCATCGAGGAACATGACCTTGGCACGCTGAGACATATTATCTAAAAACTTATCTCTAACGATTTCGTCCGCGCCTTTTAGTGCGGTCATTAACATGTCAGGCTCCACATTTCTCATCATCACCTGGATGCTGCGGTTATCAACACCAGACAGATTGTCGAACTTGAACATGTTGTCCTGTATCTTCATAGCCAGGGCTTCATCCAGTTCGGTGACACCAGACATAATGGCGGTTCCCGATTCGTCCTTGGTGAAATTCATGATTTTTGCGGCCGTAGTTACGCCGCCAAAACTGGACGACTTAGCCGAGGAACTGCTAGAAAATTGCTTTTTCATAATCCCCTCAAGCTCTTCCATCGCGGAGGGCTGGACGGTCTCGAGACTCGCCACGCGCTGCATAATTTCAGGACGATTTTCCTTGGGCAGGAAGTTTAGTACGTCTGCCGCAACATCGTACTCGAGGACCGATAGGATAATGGCAACCACCTGAGGATGCTCTTCACGGATCATTTCACTGATAGAGCGCGCATCCATCCAGCGCAGAATCTCAAGTCCTTTACTCGAGGAGCCCGGCATAATTCTACCTAGGACAGTGGCAGCCTTGTCGTCACCAAGCGCTCTCTTAAGAACATTCTCAACGTAGTCGGTCGTACCCAGACCCAGATTAGTCTGATTTTTAATAGTGGCAACAAAGTCATCCAAGACAATATTTACGGCCTCCTGAGACAGGTCGGCCACTCCCACCATCGCCGCGCCGAGGGCCTGTACTTCCCGCGGATTGAGATAGCGAATAATGTCAGCCGCCTGCTGCTCGCCGAGCAGCAGCGTAATAACCGCTGCTCGTTCAGTGGTCGTCATTTCATCCAGTTCAGCCTGCAGAGCCTCCGAGATCGGAACCTCTACTTTTTGCTCCGCCGGGGCCTGTTCTTTTGCTTGTGCCATTTTGTTATCTCCTCGCCTAACTTAAATAACTCGAATCATTTTCTTCAGTACATTGGCAACGCGTCCAGAGTCTTCTGCAACCAGCAGGCGGACGAGGGCAACCTTGTCATCGTAGGTATTGGCGGTATCCAGCATATCTGCCGATATCGTCGATTTTTTCGGCTTGAGCTTGGCCTTGATGTCCTCGAGAGACTCACCATCGCCCAGCTCAATCATATTTAGCTCTTCCTGAGTCAGCTCACCATCTTTCGGCGCACTTGGACCATCGTCTTCGACAAGATCGAGCTGCGGTAGATAAGATGCAATCACTGGCCTAACGACAATCAGCAGTAGCGCAATAAACACCAGCGCGGCGCCAAGACTTTTGATCATACTAGTGACCTGAGTATTTTCGTACCACTCACCAGAGCTATCTAGTAAAAGAGGCTTTTCGAATTTAGCAGCCACAATAGTCACCACATCGCCGCGGCGCTCATCAAATCCCACCACGCCCTTGACGAGGTTGGTAAAACGCTCGAGCTCAAGATCGGTAAAACCGCCGGCAGCTTCATCTCCAGTGACCAGTTCGCCGTCTTCACCGACGGTTTGCGGTGCAGTTGGCTGATTGATAACCACCGCCACGGAAATACGCTCCATGGTGCCACCGCGCCGTTTAACATGGCGAACTGCGCGATCCATTTCATAATTTCGGGTCGTTTTACTGCTGAGCATACTAAGTCCGTCACCCTCGGTGTCTTCTACAAGCTGCCCATCAAGTATTGCAGTAGGCGTCGCAGGCGCGGTATTTGAGGTAGCACCTGGAACGCCGCTAGCATCTCGGCTAGCGCCTTTGTCTACGGTGAGTATCTCAGACCTTGCCCGCGGGCCATTGTCATTGCCATCAAACTCTTCGTAAGTGGATTCAGTTTCAGTGAAATCTATGACCACATCAACTTCTGATCGCACGTTGTCAGTCCCCACAACAGGGCTCAACAGTGCGTCAATACGGTTGCGATAGTTTTCTTCCAAGCGCTGCTTGTGCTCCGTCTGTACTGAGTTAAGCTGCATAGATGCGAAATTATTAGCGTCAGTTAATAGCTTACCGCGCTGATCAACTACCACCACATCTTCTGCGGATAAGTAGGGAATACTGGATGCGATCATATGGACAATTGCCTCTACCTGAGAGGCCGATACCAGTCTGCCTGGATAAGGGGTGACGACTACTGAAGCCTTAGCTGGCGTTCGATTGCGCGCAAAGACACTCTGCTTCGGCGAGGCGAGATGAACCCGCGCGGCTTTAACTGTAGAAATCTGCGTAACACTGCGTCCTAGCTCATGCTCCATGGCAGAAACGTAGCGGACCTGTTCCATAAATTGGCTAGTGGTCATAGAGGCATCATCACTGAGGGAATCAATCCCACCCATAGCGCCACCCTGAGGCAACCCCTGAGCAGCTAGAAATATTCTGGCTTCATGATAACGCCCATCTGGCACTTTTAACTCGCCGGTCTTGGAATCAATTTTGGCACCAAATGCCGCCCCGGACAAAGCTTCAAATGCGGCCTGGCGGTCAGACTCGGACAGTCCTGGGTATACCGCGCGGTAGAGCGGTTCCTTAACCCAAGAATAAGCAATAATAAAGATTGCTAGGGTCAGGAGCCCAATGATCGCCGGCATAGATTTTCTAACAGCTGGCTGTGCTAGCACATCTCTGGCGCTGGGCAGCGAGGAAGTGGTTAGCACGGGCGTGGCTGGAGCCAGCATAGTTTGCGTCTGGCCCGCAGCTAAAGCTGGAGGTTGACTGTTTGCAGCCGACTCGGAAGCTAAGCTCAGGTCTGTTGGATTTGCGACTGTAGTTGCCATATCTATTTTCTCTTATCAGTTCTTACACTGGCATGTTCATGATTTCTTCGTAAGCTTTGAGCACTTTATTTCTTATCTGAAGTGTCGCTTCAAAGGCTAACGATGACTTCTGCATACTCATTACTACGTCAGTTAAAGGGATATCATCCCCGCGCTCATAAGCCGTTTTCAATGCTTTTGAGGTCTGCTGCGTAGCATTTACCTCTTGCACTGCACTTTTAATGCTGTCGGCAAAGCCGGTCACCCCCGCGGACTGAGTATCTACCATCGCGCCTGGCGATAGGTTTACGCCCTCAGTGGCCTGAGCTTGATACTGACGAATTTGACTTAACATCGACTCGATATTTCCGGCATTGGTTGGATTTATCATTTTGTAGCTCCCTCCAATTATCGGGCGTAGGCCCGGGTCACAAACATACCCTGCTCGCGCAATTTCTGTAATTTGTGACGTAATGTTCTCGGGCTAATACCCAGCCTTTCAGCCGCTTGATCACGACTGCGTGAGGCCTGTAATGCTGCCATAATACTTTGGCATTCGCTGTTCTTGACCGCTTGATTCAGAGGTTGGTCTGTCAATGGCCCACCGAAGGGGTAGGGCTCGGGCGCAGCGTTAGGAACATTGGAGAAGTAGTTGTTGGCCTGAGCCACAGCGCGCTGTTGTTCAAACTCATCGGCAATAGGCATATCATCAAATATCAGATGCTCGCTATCTATAGGGCCCTGATTACACAGAACCATGGCTCTAACAATCACGTTTTGTAATTCTCTGACATTGCCCGGCCACCTGTAAGCAACTAACATTTGTTGGGCTTCGACAGTCAGGCTGACGGCCTGACCTGCAATGATTTGCTGGCGCATGAACTGCTCTACCAAAGGCAAAATATCCAATGGCCTCTCGCGCAGTGGCGGAATGCTCAATTTAAATGCACTGAGTCGAAAATAAAGGTCTTCGCGGAAGTTGCGCTGAGCTATCGCATTTTTCAAGTTGCGGTTGGTCGCAGCAACCACCCTAATGTCCAAATCTATTGCCTTTTGCCCACCGAGACGGACGACGCTGCGCTCCTGTAATATGCGCAGGAGCTTAGCCTGAAGATGAAAGCTCATCTCACCGATTTCATCAAGAAAGATGGTACCGCCCTGAGCCTGTTCAAATAGGCCCGGTTGTACCTTGGTAGCGCCTGTAAATGAGCCTTTTTCGTGCCCGAATAACATATCTTCAATTAAATTTTCAGGCATAGCTGCACAGTTGAATGCAATAAAAGGGCCCTCATATCGGCGAGACGCATCATGCACTATGCGGGCCAAAACTTCTTTTCCTGCGCCAGTTGGGCCAGTTAGCAGAACGGTGACATCAACCTGAGCAACACGCTCGGTCAGAGCAAGAAGATTGCGACTGACAGGGTCGACGAACACAAATGCGGGCTGATCACTCTTTTCTGGAACCAACATTGAAGAGGTTTTCTGATACCAAACTGCGGCGTCTTTTTCCTGAGCTGGCACCACCGTAAAAGCGCCCTGACTCATAGCCTGAATACCTAGTTCAAACTGATCGCTGTGCACACGCGCAACGACAGGAGCTGAGGTATCGCAGCCAGCCTGACGGGACTGTACCTCTGCAAGTAAGCCTGTACAGTGGTCAAGAGACACTACAACTACCTGGGCACCGATAAAATCATCGTCACTAAGACTCGCAGAGTCCGCCTGACTAATCGCTATCCCCTGTTCATTAAATAGCCTAACCTCTGCTGCACTCATTCGCTCAGAGGGGTCAATCCAGAGTACTGATGTCATATTATTCTTTGCCACGTTTTCGCCTTTTACTTAATTGCCACTATTGGGCTGTATATTAAGTATTAGCAAAATGCATGCCAGAATAAATAAATCAAGTAAAACAGGGCTTTAGATTGAATGCGGCAAAGAACTGTCAATAATCTGCCAGTGGCAATAAGTCGATAACCTGACAGGCTATGCAGCAAAGAAGTCGGCAAAACCGGTAAGAATGGCGGCAAACTCTGTCCACTGAAGAGTTGTCCTGATTGTCCTATGGGCTATCTGAGAGCCCATATTTGTTAATCTTCTCAATTAACGTAGTACGCTGTAAGTTCAATAGCCGCGCGGTTTTAGAGACATTGCCCTCGGCTCGCCCCAGCGCCTGCTTAATCAAGCTGCGTTCGATCTCCAGCATATGTTGCTTTAGCTGCAGGCCCTGCTCAGGAAAAGTAGGACCGCCCTGAGCCAGCATAATAAAACGCTGAACCTCGTCGACGGGCTGCGAGTCGTCAGCCTCCTGGCCATAATTGGCCGCTGCATTGTCACCCATGTTAGCCGGCCCTGAATCCACGCCCTCAGTAAATCCGGACATCAGGGCACTCAGAGCATCGGCGCTGTCATTGTCAGTGATGCTGCGAATACCCGCCGGGACCATGCTGGCTGGAACTCGGCGAAGATCGACCTGTTGGGCGGGATAAAGCGCACTATAGCGATTGACTAGATTAGAGAGCTCACGAACATTGCCGGGCCAACCATACTGAAGAAATAACTGCATAGAGGCCGGCGCTAGCTTAATTGGCGCATTGCCCTCTTTTGCATAGACCTGTGCAAAATGATCAAATAATATGGGAATATCTTCTCTTCGCTCATGCAAGGCCTTGATTTCCACAGGCATCACATTAAGACGATAGAACAGATCTTCGCGAAATTCGCCTTGCTGAATCAGCGTCTCTACATTCTTATGCGTCGCAGCTATCACTCTAACATCGATCGGCGTCGCCTGAGTTGAGCCCACAGGATCGATAGTCCTTTCCTGGAGCACACGCAGTAACTTGACTTGAAGATTCATGGACATGTCGCCAATCTCATCGAGAAATAGCGTGCCGCCATTGGCTAACTCAAAACGCCCTTTGCGATCAGAAATTGCACCTGTGAAAGACCCCTTGCGATGACCAAACAGTTCACTCTCCAGAAGATCTTTCGGTATAGCGCCACAGTTGACAGGAATAAACGGCCCCCTAGCACGCTCTGAACAGCTATGCAGGCCTTTGGCTACCAGCTCTTTACCGGTGCCACTATCACCTAGAATTAAAACGGTCGAATCACTGGGCCCAACCAGTTGGATCAGGGCTCGCAGCTCACTGATCTCTCGACTCAATCCGACGATAGTTTTTAGCTCAGACAAAAACGTGTTCTCGACAGCGTCCTAGATAATTTGTGCTGTGTCTTCCGGTGACGCAGCGCTGTTTTTTGACCCCTCGCCTCTGTATAAGATCGTTAGCGATGAAGAACAAATAACCTCCGATGGATATCTTGGTGATTATAAGGGCAAAAATCCAGTAGTTATACTGTTTCCTTATATCACCGCCGGTACCTTAACTAGTTAAAACTGCTGACAGCAGACACGCTGTTAGGTACATTGACAAGCTGGGGAGTAAAATCAACCTGTGAGAGAGAACTATGAATAGAGTACGCGAGGCGTTGGTGGAGGTGTTTATCATCTTTTGCGTGGGCGGGCTCATTGGCGCGGCACTGGCAATCGTTTCTAACCTATTCGTGATAGGTGTGCAGTATTTCGGTCAACAACGCGAGGTAAGTTCGCTTCTTTCTATTACTCTGGGTGAGCATACTGTCTCCTTTTCCAGTCTTTTGTTTCTCTGGGCCGCAGCCGCAGCTGTGGTCTTTATTAAAACGGGCCTCGGTATCCAGCGCTGGTCAGGACCAGCAGATTCCATGTATGCGGCCCATCAGGTCCATGAACCTCTCAATATTAAGCAGGGCTTTGCCTCGACTCTAGCCGCTTTTGCCTCAGCTAGCGGCGGCGCATCGGTCGGACAGTACGGTCCCATAGTGCACTTCGGTGCGACCATGGGTATCTGGGTAAAGCGCTTTGTCTCCAGTCGGTTAACCCACGAAATCTACCTCGGTTGCGGTGTCGCCGCAGCCATCTCCGCCGGGTTTAATGCGCCTATTGCCGGAGTGATCTTTGCCCATGAGGCGATCCTTCGTCATTTTTCCGTCCGTGCTATTGCGCCAATCACCGTGGCGTCGGTGTCCGCCAGCACGCTCAGTAATTATTGGTTCCCCCATTCTACAACTTTTGATATTGGGTCTGCGGTGCCAAGTTTGGCCGAAGTGGTTCCTTTTTTAGTGGTGCTATCGCCGTTTTTTGCGCTGGTGGCAATCCTGTTTATGCTGGCTTTGCGCTACGCGACCCAGGCCGCGGCCAAGCTGAATAGCTCGCAAAAGGTCTCGCCATTGGCGCTGCCCTTTATTGCCGCAACCATCTGCGGGTTAGTTGGTGTTTGGGTTCCCCAGATTTTAGGTCTGGGGATCGGTAGCATCAATGAAATGATCGCCGGCAACTTTATTGTCTCACTGCTCATCACTGTGTTGATTGCGAAAATCCTGATGACTGCGGTGTGTCTGGGCGGCGGTCTTTTTGGCGGGGTGTTTTCACCCTCGCTATTTGTCGGTGTCGCTGCCGGCGCATTGGCAGGGCAAATTTTAACACTGATGGGGTTTGCTGACATTGCCAGTATCATCAGTGTCGCCGCTATGGCCGCGGTCAGTTCAGCCGTGATTGGGGCGCCACTGTCGGCGGTTCTAATCGTACTTGAGCTAACACAGTCCTATCAATATGCCGTGGCCGCCATGATGGCCGTAATGGTCTGCAGTTTGATTACGGCGCGTGTTTTTGGTCAATCCTATTTTGATCGTCAACTGCTGGATCGAGGAATTGATCTGGCCAAAGGTCGCGAAGCTATTGCGCTGTCACATCAGGTGATAGGCCCCTTTGCTAGTGATGACTATATCCGTGTTGACACTGGCATAAGCGGTGAGGCATTGACTTTGGACATGAAAAAACGTGGCCACACTGAGGCCTATGTCGTGGACAGTGAGGGCGTTCTGAAGGGCAAGGTGAGTATTTTCTTGGCCATCGGCGCTGGCAGTGATGCTGTCGGGCCCTCAATGGACACGGAGCCCTTGACGCTATTTAGTGACGAACCTTTGGACGCGAGCATGGTGAAAGTCAGCCAGTTTGTCGGTGAAAGCCTTCCGGTGGTCGATAGAGCCAGTGGCAAGCTCCACGGCAGTATTGCCGAAGGGGCCCTATTTCAAGCAGTGATTGATGTGCAGGCTCAGGCGCGCAATCTGGAACGCAACTAATACTACGAGTACCCCCTTATGCCGTCGATACTACGCCTTACCCTTCTCTGCTGCTGCCTGTGGTCAACATTGGCCGCAGCAGACCCATTTCAGGCCGGCCTCAGCGCGCTTGAGCGCGGCCATTATTCAACCGCGATGCGTGCCTGGTTAAATCTCGCCAAAGAGGGTGCGCCAGAGGGGCAAAACAATGCTGGCCACATGTATGAAGAGGGCTATGGCGTGTCACAAAACTATGTGCAGGCAATGAAATGGTACAAGCAAGCCGCAGATCAGGGTCTTCCAGAGGCAGAGCACAATGTCGGTATGCTCTACTATCACGGCTATGGTACGGCAAAAAATGAACGGGTCGCGGTTAAGTGGTTTAAGCGGGCCGCGCAGCAGGGCTTGGCCGATTCTGAATATATGCTGGGACTGGCCTATCATCAGGGCAAGGGCGTCCCTCTAGACTATGAGTTTGCCAAATACTGGTTCTTAAAGTCAGCCAAGCAGTCCTATGCGAATGGCCAATTTATGCTGGCTTTTATGTTTCAAGCCGGCGATGGTGGCGATTCTGAACCATTTAAAGCCCTGGTCTGGAGTGAGCTCGCTAGGCGCAATGGTAAGGCTGATGCCTCCGACATCTCAGACCTCTCTAAGCTTCTGGTGGCAGATGAGGAGATCCCCAAGGCCGTTGCCTATGCGGATGAATGCGTCAAAACCAACTACGAAGAATGTCCCCAGTAAAAAAAGGCTTTTGTGGCTAAAGGTTTGCCGTGTTTATCCGATATAAGTAGTAAGCAAATACGGACTAATATGAAATGGCTGTGAACAGAAAAGCAATGAATGCGTATCGTAGTGTTGGGGTTTCATCGGGTGTCGAGTATGCGGATAACGTGCAACTGGTGCAGATGTTGTTTGATGGGTTGTTGGCGGCTCTAGCAGATGCAGAGGGCCACATGCAGCGCAATGCCATCGCCGAGAAAGGCGAATCTATCAATCGGGCATCGAAAATTCTTATTGGCCTGCAGAGTACCTTAGACTTTGAGAAAGGCGGTGAGTTAGCGCGTAACCTTAGCGATCTATATGACTATGCTATGCGTCGGATACTCAAGGCGAATCTTCGCAATGATATCGCCGCTTTACAGGAAGTTCGTGGACTGTTAGGTGAGATTACTAGCGCCTGGGAGTTACTTCCTAGTCTGCTAAAGGACACGCCAATAGCATTGGCCTCCTAAGCTAATGCTAAACGGCTGTCGAAATGTGCTGCCCCCCTGGGCTTTTTTCTAACAACATAAATTGCGCTAATGCCTAAGTGGTAATACTATGCGGCTCTAAGTAGCTTTGCTTGGAGTTCGCCACCCCCATGAATCTTTATAAGCAACGAGTGATGGAGATCCTGAGTAAGGGAGACCCAGATGATGCGGTGAGCCGCGCCTGCGACAATTTTCTCTCCATTCTGATACTTCTCAACCTTGTGGCTGTGTGCCTCGAATCGGTTGAATCAATCAATCTTCAGTATCACCTAGCCCTGGCGCTATTTGAGTGGTTTTCGGTGACTATTTTTCTGATCGAATATCTTTTGCGCATCTGGTCAATTTCTGCAGACGACGGGGCAAGAGGGGTGACCCCCTGGGGTCGTCGTGCCGGCTATATCTTTAGCTTCACGGGCCTGATTGATCTTGCTGCGATCTTGCCAAGCATCTTACCCCTGATTATGGGTGGTGTTGACCTGCGCTGGCTACGCGTGTTGCGGCTACTGCGACTGCTGAAAATGTCCCATTATTCGTCAGCACTTGAGGATCTCGTCTCCGCCGTCCACGAAGAGCGCCGTTCGTTTGCGGCTACCCTATACCTGTTAGCGATTGCCTTATTTCTGTCTAGCTCAATGATGTATCTTGCCGAGAGTGACGTTCAGCCTGATCATTTTGAATCCATTCCGCAAACTATGTGGTGGTCACTGATTACACTGACCACGGTTGGCTATGGGGACGTTTACCCCATTACGCCCATTGGCAAGTTTATTGGTGCCCTGACGGCATTGATGGGGGTATGCACAGTAGCGCTGCTAACTGGTATTGTTGCATCAGCTTTTTCCAGTCAAATGGCTCGCCGAGAAGCTATTTTTGAGGCAGAAATTAATGCCGCCATGAGCGACGGCATTATTACCAACGATGAGAAGCAGCATATTGAAACCATCAGGGCGCGCTTTAATATACCCGAGGAACACGCCAAGGCCATTTTAGGGTTACTCTCTGAGAAAAAAGACCCTAGTTTATGAGCCACTATTGATAATAACCTCAATCCGGCGGTTCTTTGCCCGCCCCTGGGGGCTATCATTCGACGTTAGAGGCTTAGTATCCGCGTATCCTGTTACCGTAACGCGCCCGTCTGCCACTGCCGTGTTATCGAGAAGATAGTCGGCTACTGCGGCAGAGCGCGCCGCTGACAAATCCCAGTTTGAACGAAACCGTTCGCTAAAGGCCATCGGCACATTGTCAGTGTGGCCCTCAATCGTGATCATGCCAGTACTGTTTTTAATTGACTGACCTACCTTACTAAGCAGAGGCTTAAAGCTGGGCTGCAGATTGGCAAAGCCGCTGCGAAATGATCCCTTCTCCGCAAGCCGCACAATGATTTTGTCGCCATCACGCTCGACTTCAGCAAGCCCCTCGCTGATTTCATTGGAGAGGTTCATGCGAATCTTCTCATACTGGTCCGCTATCGCTTTTTGGCGTTCCGCCTCACTGGTGGATGATAGGCTATCGCCTATCTTATCTGGTGAAGCCTGCTCAACCGCAATTGGCGAGGCTACTTGAGCCTGAGCAGCAGCCACTTTGGCGTAAACCTCTAAATCGTTCTGTGCGACCCTGGCGCCCGAATTGGCTTTGTTCGACTCTCCATCAGCGCCACCCTGACTCTCTGATGCCACTTTGACGATGAGCTTACTGTCTTCAATACTAACGGAGACTTTGCCTTCGGCAATCTCTTTAGCCAATGCTTTTTGCAATACCTCAACATCGGCATTGGTCTGGGAGTCCGCGGTCTTAATGTCGGTTTTCAGCTCAGGGTCTATGGGCTGTTCTTCGTCAGTCGTCTGCTCCTGAATCACATTCATGAGCGTCGGATCAACCTTGGCTGTCTTGTATTGCTTGGCAATAATGCTTTTCGCTTTAGGCGGTTCGACCACAGGGACCAGTCGTTGCACACCGAACGCATTTTTCATCGACCCGCTGACCTCTTTATACTTGGGTACATTCATTTCCGCGAAGGATAGCAATAACACAAAAAAGGCCATTAACAGAGTCGCCATGTCGGCAAAGGTTGCCATCCATGCAGGTGCACCACCGCCGGCACAGGGTGGGCATTTTTGCGGGGCTTGAGGCTCTTCCTCTTCCTCTTCTATCTCTTCTAGCAGCTCTTCTTCAGGGACAGGCGCTACGACCGGCAGGGGCGCCTCCTCCTTGTCGGGCTCGCCCGGGATATCCATCGTTTCTAGCTCTTCATTATCAGCCACTAGATCATCCCCCACTTAGCGTTATGAGCCATCAACAATCACCTCTATACGACGGTTTCGAGCTCTGCCCGCCGCCGTATTATTGGTCGCAATAGGCTTGGTATCAGCGAAGCCTGTCACCAACATATTGCCCTGTTCAAAACCTGAATTATTAATAAAGAAATCCGCCACAGACGCTGAGCGCGCCGCCGATAGATCCCAATTTGAGTTAAAACGCTCGCTGAATGCAACCGGCACATTGTCTGTATGGCCTTCGACACTGACCTTACCATCAGTAGCCGCCAGTGATGCTCCCACCTGGCGCAGCAGTCCAATAAAGCCAGACTGCAAGTCGGCGCTGCCTGAAACAAACGAGCCCTGGCTCGCCAGACGCACAATAATCCTGTCACCTACACGCTCGACTTCCGCCAATCCCATCTGGATCTCAGCGGCAAGATCGGCGCGTATTTTTTGTAGCCGGTCTTCGACATTTTGATTGCTGCCGTCAACCCCCGCTCCTGACTGTGCCTGCTGATTGCTATCTTTAGCGGAAGCGCTGTTGTCAGCCCCGGAGGCCAGCTGCTGTTTGCGCACCTCGATCTCAGTGGACGAGTCTGTCTGCGCC
>Ga0075443_10000205_pt1 | contig 24495 bp, 25 predicted proteins | sample CoawatmetaG00DNA_3_FD_71583 | JGI IMG/M metagenome (GOLD analysis project Ga0075443, IMG submission 71583) | Marine microbial communities from the West Antarctic Peninsula - Coastal water metaG006-DNA | ecosystem: Environmental > Aquatic > Marine > Coastal | place: Atlantic Ocean: West... | reverse complement strand
GTTTGTAGGGTCATACTACTCAGATAACAGAAAAATGAATCGACATACGAACAGTTATTTGTTGAACTGATTTTAGAAATAACATTATCTGAAGAATCTTTTAAAATACAAGTAGGGTAAGGCAAATTATGAATATATTCTTTATCATTTTCATACTTTCCTACCATATAATGTAAGGGGTCTAACAATGGAGAATATTTAAAGAATACATCTTGATTATACTCAATATTTGACATATCAACAACCAATTGAGTATTGATAAAATGTTTATAATGATTGAGTTGGATTGTATTATAGTTCTTACTAGAAAGAGTAAATAGTGTATCATAAATCGGATTATATTTCTGTATTTTATTTATTTGAAACGGGTTGTAGTTATGTTCGATATCACTCTGAGATTGTATACAATTTTGTTCTAAAGATGATAAGTTAATAGGGTTACTTTTATAATATCCAATGGAAAATTTATTATCACACATATTTTTTGTATTCATATACAAGATTTACTATAACTATTTAATACATTTTTATACATAAATACAAACTAATACGATAATTTCATAACACCAATCACAATCTCGTTTGAATTACTTTAGAATAATATAATATTAAAGTATTGTAACAGTAATAATGAGTTTAGAATTGAGAAAATTTAATATGCGTGAAATAACATTTAAACCGGATGAGAATAAAGGGCCAGTAATTGTTATGATAGGAAGACGTGATACAGGTAAATCGTTTTTAGTAAGGGATTTGTTATTTTATCACCAAGATATTCCTGTCGGAACTGTAATGTCAGGAACAGAAGCTGGAAATGGATTTTATGCTGCTCATGTTCCTAAGTTATTCATTCATGAAGAATATAATACGGTTCTTATAGAAAATATATTGAGACGTCAAAAAACGGTATTAAAACAAGTAAACAAAGAAATAGAACTACATAAAAAGAGCAAAATCGATCCGAGATGTTTTGTAATTCTAGATGATTGTTTATACGATCAATCGTGGACTCGAGATAAAATGATGAGATTATTATTTATGAATGGTCGTCATTGGAAGATAATGCTAATAATTACAATGCAGTATCCATTAGGTATTCCCCCCAATCTAAGAACAAATATAGACTATGTATTTATATTACGTGAGCCATACTTGACAAATCGTAAGAGAATATGGGAAAATTATGCAAGTATGTTTCCAACATTAGAATCATTTTGTAGCGTAATGGACCAAACCACTGAAAATTTTGAATGCTTAGTTATTAATAATAATGCGAAATCCAATAAATTAAACGACCAAGTGTTTTGGTATAAAGCAGCAGATCATCCTCCATTTCGATTAGGTGCAAATGAATTCTGGGAAATGTCAAAGAAATTGGGGTCTGATGATGAAGATGAAGCATATGACCCAAGTAAATCTAAAAAGAAAGGAAGTAATATAAATGTAAAAAAAACCAAATGGTAAATAGTGTATTATGTTAGAATATGTAATACACTATTAGTAGCGATATAAGTTATGGGTCATATAGGTCTTCATTGACCTCAATCTCATCATCCGAATCAAAATATTCATCTGTATCATATAAATTGTCTGGATGAACATCAGTTACGTGAATGAGTTCATCTAATTGATTATAAAACTCAGGATCAAATACAAACGATTGGTTATTACTGTCATCCGTAATTTGTTCGTCTTCCGATGAATCGTCGTCTATGATTATATGATTTGTATCAGGTTTTACATATAATACTGGTTCGGTTTTACCATTGAGAGTAATAAAGGATATATATTTTTTCTTATTTCTAATTACAAATATTTTTCTACCAATCGTAGGGCATTTTTCAATAATATTATTCATTTTTGTCTTCATTATTTTATAGTTAGATGCGCGTTTACTGATATCAAAATTATATTTAAAATGAAGGAAGTTAGTTACTACTGATTTAAATGTATCAATTATAATACTATTAGGAAATCCCTCGTCTATGTATATTTGTGAATACTCTTCAATCATGTCGTAAATGCTTTCAATAATTTCGTCTTCATCTTCGTTATTAACGAATTGATTAATGTATATATCACGTATTATAAGTTTGTTTGTTTCTCCAAATCGTGCGAGATTGAATTCACATAAAAAAAACTGGTATATAACGTTCGGAACAATTGTTAGTTGATTTTTCATAGCGAAATATATATTATATAAGTTACTTGTAGAGAATGGAACCCCATTGTATGAATTTTTGGGTGGAATTGGTTCAGAATAAAACATTGGAGAATTACAAACTGCTGCAATAATAATCCGAGAAAGATCTTGTAATGTGAAAAAGTAACAACAATTGTTTTCATATAGACGAAACATATTTGTTTGTGAAGGTTTGATAGGTGTTAAAAATAAATCGTCTGTAACCTTTACTTTTGAGTATCTAGATTTAATATGTTTGGCAAAATTATTAAACGCCCAATATGTTTTTTGGATCTTACAAAAGAAGTCAATATACAAGTTGCGATTTTCATCTGAAAAAAAGAAATTATCAATATATGTTTTTTGTAGTTCTTGGAATTTGGTTTCATTTGAGAATAAAAACACACATTTTACGAAATCTATATGCAGGTTGGTTCCCATTGTATGTTTATTGAATATATGTTTTATATACAGTTGGTGTTCGCGAGATTCATAGTTATTAACATTAATATCAGTATCGTATTTTACATCACGTATAAATTGTTTGTGAGCTATATATGTAAATGTTTTCATGTCGTCTATTAAATATAATAATAAATATTTATATCTTTTCCATAAAATATAAACTTGGTGGGTAATTGAATAAAATATACAATTTACACTTTATTCAATCTATATGATAATAACTTACTCCTTTTTCTCATCATCATCCACAATAGCTAGTTCATCTTTCAAGTTAGTAGATTCTGAGCTAGCAGCATCACGAGATTCAAAGTCGACATTCTCAGTAACTCCATTTAGGTTACCCTCCTCATCAATTGTCTGGGTAAGAACATTACCGTGTGCCTTAGCCTTTTCAATATTGTCCATAATAGCCTTCTTCTTGGTATCACGAACGCGGTCTTCAAACTCCTTCTTTGCGAGTTCTTCATTTTTCATTTTCTCTGAGTGTAGTGCGTTTAGCTCATCTTCCATATGCTCTACACGTCCGGTCTTGTATGCGTCTGGGTCCCAAGGAATCCAAACACCAACTGGGCCAACATAAATATCGTGATTAGGATCGCTTTCGCGTAGCTTTTTGCACTTTTCCTCTGCTTCGTCCTGGTTTCCAAAAACACCACGTATCTTAAGACCACGAACTGACGTCTGGAAAGCGTGTTCGCGATTGAATTGTTCGTTTAGCTTATCCTCCTGCTTATCCAAGAAGTTCTTGTAATCATCTTCAATACCACTCTTCTTCAATTTATCCGATTCCTCTTTAACGAAATCATTAAAATCACCGATTAGTGTCTCTACGTTAATGTTATGTTTGTATGAGATAAAATGGATGAATTCAAAATATCTTTCCATAGATTTAGAAAATTCCCAGGTCTTCATAAACTGATTGAATAGATACACTTCTCGTTTTTGTAGGATTTTCTCGGGTGATACGAATGACATACACGCGAACTTTTGTCCGGCAATAGATTGGTCTTCATCACATAGGTCGACATATTTAGCATTTAGTGACCCATCGGTATTCATTTTTTTCTCGTATCCAGACATTTTAGGAATATACAGAGTATATGTGTCATTATTTAAGTGATTTCTAGTATTATTATATAAATTATTATATTTTTTTGTTAGGGTATAATATAAACGAAATGTTTGATTTGAACGAGTTAGTAAAACGTGCTATTAAGTACTTGATTGAGGGTTTAGTTGTGGCTCTTGCTGCTTTCGCCATCCCTAAGAAACAACTTAATGTTGAGGAGATTATTATTATTGCCTTAACTGCTGCTGCCACATTTAGCATCCTTGATGTATTTATCCCTGCTATGGGATCTTCTGCCCGCGGTGGTGCTGGTTTCGGTATTGGTGCTAACCTGGTTGGTGGTCTTAAAATGGTTGCATAAATAAACATAAATTTTATTGAAAATGATATAGTTCAATAAAATAATAGTATGGAAACAGAGTATAAAAACAAGTATAATATATACTGTAATGGATGCACCCGCAACACAAGAATTACAGAATGAAATAACCGCATTACAACAACAAGTAACTACATTAAAAACACGTCTTGCAAAATATACAAACAATGATAGACATAAACGGTATTATGAAAATAATAAGGATAAGGTTAAGCAAAACGCAAAGCTATATATAGAGAGATTAAAAGAAGAAAATCCAGAAAAACTAAAAGAGTATCGTAAGCAAGCGTATATGAATAGAAAACAAAAAGAATCATAAATGATTAAGCATCGTAATATGGGTTATCGTGTATTTTCATTCCACAATATTGTTGTGGTTCTTTTTTGTAATCAACGGGATTGTGTATGCCTGCTTCCTTGGCACATTCAAGTAAAAATTTAAAATTACTCCAAAACTCGCTTTTATGTCCGATTGATTTTGTCATTACATGTGACAGCTCGTGAATAGCAACAAATGTTAATGTGCTCTCGTCAATTAAGTGGTCGTTATCTTGTTTCTCTTTATTTAAACAGAATGCAACTTTTTCTCCTTTGTTTTCGCTGTATGCGGTATAACTACTAGTAGGGAGTGTTTCCATAATTTTTTTTGGATTGAAATTCTGGTGTAATCTTTTAACATTTTCCTTGTCAGGGTATTTATCATTTGTATATGTAACCAAAGCTTGACATTTACCCGATATTTTTGCCAATAAATCAGCTGCTTTTTCTATATTCTCTCTTTCACGAACACAATATTTATTACCATCCACCGTCGATACAATACACGTTAATTGGAAACTTTCGTAATTCTCACGATACACATAATAACTTGTGCTTAATATAAACCCAATAATAAAATACCCTAAAATGTCTTCGCTTCGCATTATACATTCTTGTGATAAAAATACACTTACATTGAAAAATATTATATAACAACTATTGTAATATAATATCCTGAAACACACTTAAGCACGTCCACCAATCTCCATAGGCTGACGGGTAGAATCACCGTCAATAGTGCTCTGGTTCCATGGACCAATATCGGACTTTGCGATAACAGGGTCGGAACGAAGCTGAAGATTTGCGTTTCTCATGGATTGACCGACAGTATCAAGACCAATGTGGTAACCAGCATCAAGAAGGTCAGGCATCTTTACACCCTCATCATCAACATTTGTAGGGTTTAATTTATTCCACTCACTATTCTTATCGGTAGGTAATAGGTCAGTAGGATTAGCTACAGGTTGAAGAGCATATCCAGCCTCAGTCTTACCATTGGAAGGGGTAGGCTCATTTGTAGCAGTAGGCTCAGTAGTCTCTTCCATCTCATTCTCTTGGGTACCGTCCTCCATCATGTCACGCACCATCTTCATTTGTCCGTTATATGACATTAATCCCCAGATTGCGATTATAGATATGATTAATACTAACAACATCTTAGGTGAAAAAAACTTAGCAAGTCCACGTTGAATATCCTTAAACATTTTGTTTATATAAACGACTGATAAAAAATATTCCCGACATATTGTTAAAAACGCTAAAATATAATGATTATTCATAATCCTTTTCACTATTTATACTTTCATCATCGATTTCTAAATCACTTGTATCACTATCAATATCATTCAACATATATGTATTTTTAATATTCTTTGCCTCTAAATAAGAAGATAATGCCAATTCTTTTGCCATTTTCGCTTTTTGTCTGGCATCTCGGTACATTTGATAATACACTTCATTTGGTTCTTTTAACGTTAATTTATCGTCAGTTGGTAACTCTTCTAAAGTAAATACAACTTCTTCCATTGAATCCTCAAAATTACTTATATTTACATTATTGTTAAATGTGTTATCAATATCATCTGTTTCTGTATTTTCATCAATATTAGAATTGTCTGTTTCTGTATTTTCATCAATATTAGAATTGTCGATTTCTGTGAATTTCCCTAAATTATTTGTGTTGTTATCAGATTCGGGTAATAACATATCGGGTTGTTCTATCTTAGATGAAATATCATCAATAACATCATTTCTAATGTCATCTGTAATAAAATCGTTAGTATTTACCGTCACATTATCAAGTTGAGTAGTAATATTCTCTAAATCAACCTGATTTTCGGTAGAATGTTGTGTATTGGGTTTTGTTTGTATAACGCATTTATCAAAAAGTTGAAATTCTTCAGGTCTAGGTAATAATGCCTGTTTCATTTCAAGTTCTATTTGAAAACTTCTTGCTGAACACTTAATGCCTTGAACTTCAATCACATTCATTAATTTGGTGTTCTCGGTGATTGTTGTAAAGTCTACAATATTCTCATCCTCGTCGTATATTTTTATAGATGGTTTTTCTAACGCAGTGGGAACGTTAGTTCTTACCAAATAGAATTTCCCGGATTTATAAATCTTTAATGGTGATGTAAAATAATTTTCAATATCCGCCTTTTCCATGTTACCATCAAACCACGTGTCGCGATGATTATATATATATTGAATACAGTATTCTTCTAGCCTTTCAAACCAATGAATAATATATTCATCTTCATTTGTAAAAAGCAAATCAGTGTAATATTTTCTACCATTCTTTATAAACCCATTTCTGGTGCTGCACGTTGGTGGTTGTATGTATAATGGAATATTACCTTTCTTAAACCGAATAAAGTAGTTACCGCCAGAAATAAGAGTTGGTTTTGACAACACTAGCTTCTCAAAGTCAAAATCACGCAATTTTTCATTCGTATCGTAAATTTGTTCCATAATACTTTGTATGTGTAATTCTCTTTATTATAATTTAATCATTAATCATTAGTTTTTCGTTTAAATTAATAGTATTGTTTCTTTGAAGTTTGTATTACGAAATGTATGAAAAGTTTGCGAGATAGTTGTATAGAATTTTTCCAAGACGAGAATATAAAACGCGATTTACGAGAAATAGCCAAACCGATACTTAATACAATATACGATGAGTTGAATATATATGTTTGGATAATATTTGTTTATAATATTTTTTTGGTTTTTATCATTTTAGCAAATTCATTTTTATTGCTCCGGTTGTTAAGATATTCAAATAAGGTGTCATACTTAGATTAAAATGTGTTATTATAATATAATGACATCTCATACGACAAAAAAACGTTCATATAAAAAACGCACTTCTAAGAAAACGACACACAAAGGCGGTAGTTTAATATGCGATACGCTATGTCCTACCAAGAAAGAGGAACCCGAAGAGGAAAGTCCAGAAGTAGATGAAGAGGAAAGTCCAGAAGTAGATGAAGAGGAAAGTCCAGAAGTAGATGAAGAGGAAAGACCTGAAGTAGAGGAAGAGGAAAGACCTGATGAAGATGAAGAGAAAGACGATACAATTGTCGGTTCCGGTAAGAAAGGACGTAAATCTAAAAAGTCAACAAAAAAGGGACGAAAGTCATCAAACAAAAAACATAAAACTATGAAAAAGAAGGGTAAATCCGCTTGGACTACTTTTGTTACTGATTTATATAGAAAGAATAAACAAAAGAACCCAGTTTATATGTTTAAAAACGCACTTAAAGATGCTGCTAAAATATATAAAAAATAAATAGATTGGTTATAAATAATTTATCAATATAATATACGATGGAAAAGAACACAAAAACACGTAAGATAAAAAAGAACACAAAAACACGTAAGATAAAAAAGAACACAAAGACTCGTTCAAAAAAAGGCGGAGGTATTGGCACCAGTAAACCAAAACCGCCATCACCTAAAACCGATAAACAAAAAACAAAAACGGTATCATTCTCTAATACGAATGAAGTACAAGAGCAAAGTCCAAAATCAGAAGATGAATTTTATTATCCGTCAAAAATAAACCAAAACGCTAAAAGAATACGAACACCAAAGGAAAAACGAACGAATAAAACAATACGTCAAAAGGCAAAGGTGAATTATATCAACAGACAACGAGAACAATATATATTAGATATATTATCAGGAAAAACAATTGACGAGGTATAAACCAATTAAAAGCACATTTAGTAATATTAGAAATGGATAATATTACTAACAAGAATCAAAGTTTAACAGTCTATTCAAATAAAGGTGAACGAGAACTTTTAATAGAAAACGTAAAAAATTGGGTTATTTTAGACCAAAAAATACAAATTATAAACGAGAAGACGAAACAAATACGAGAATTAAAATCAACTATTACTACTGATATATGCAATTATATGAAGAGTAACAATATAACATCAAATATCGGTATTAGCAATGGAGAACTTCGTATGTATGACAAGAAAGATTATAAGCCATTAACATTTACATATGTAGAAAGGTGTTTAAATGAAATTATAAAAGATAAAACTCACGTGGAATATATACTCAAGTATTTGAAAGATAACAGAGAAATCAATGTATCGCAAGATATTAAGCGTGTTACCGCAAAATTATAAATATAGCTATTATTATATAGAATGTTTAACATAGACACATCTGATTTTCAAAATTATATATTCAGAAAAGATATTACTGGTGAGAATGTAGTTGGAGGGTATCCTATAAATGATTTAATAACCGCAGAAAATACCAGTCATTCAATGTTAGGAGGTTCTAATCATATAGGAACATCTCGGTTTGATGGGTTAGTAGTTCCAATTGGATTAGCAGTAGACCCAATATCAATTATGGGTGGATGTTCTCAATTATCAAATATAAAAATGATAAATAATAATGAAATACTGAATGATAATTTGTTTAATGAGTTATTTGGTAAAGTAAAACATAATACTGGAAATAAAAAGACAAGAAAAAATAAGAAGCTCTAATTAGATATGCAATATACGTCTGATAATATGTCGTATTTCGTGTCTTTCAATAACAACACTACTGTAGATACAATAATAACATTGAATATACCACTATTCATATTTTCAATGTCACTTTCATCCTGTTTCGTATCAAATATTATATCAACCCATTCTGGACCATAATTATAGTATAACGATTCGTGATGTTCTCTGTGGATATCATTCGTCTCAAATATATGATAATTAAAAGAATGATATGAACTGTAGACCAAACTCCAAATAAGTATAACGTAATGATTTAATAATGTGATATTGAAGTAACTCTTAATATATACCAATGGGAACAATAATATAGCACCTCCTATGGTAAAAAAATTAAAAATATTTTCAGTTATGAAATGAAGTATACCATTGTTCTCGGTATGGTGTGTTTGGTGAAAATATCCAAATGTATCTGGATATATATGAAATAATCTATGTATAAAATACGTCCATAATGTAACTGTAATAAATGTAATAGCTGATATGGAGTAATCATTTAATGTGTAATAATCAATAATTATACTAATAATAAAACTAAAGAGAATGATAGGCATATTTACGTGTAAATATTTGGTATAATTATGAATCAATGTATCTTGTGTATAATATTTATTATCGTTATTATCGTTATTCATTATGAGTATATTCTATATCAACTACCGATATATTCTATAAATGTATGTTTCGCTAATACCAATAATATTTTACTTGTAACTATCATTATACCTATAAATAAACATTGAAGGGTTTTGTCACTCGTTGTTAATTTACTGTATGTTGGTGTATATGGTGATGTTATTGTGTTTATCATATTATCCTCTAAATAGAAAGATTCTATAATGGTTACAGGACAATCTTTATATATAATATTAATTGTTACTATCATAAATAATAGCATGTTTATCATTACTAAAATAGATAAATCATTTGTCATAAGAGTAATAATTAGAGGTAATGAGAACATTACCCAATGTAAAAATAGTAAAATCCATTTTACAGGGCTTTCATATAAATATTGTATTATATTAGGGTATATCATATCTAAATTATAATTTCATAATAATTTAGATAATATTACGGAACGATGTTTCTAATAGCGAGACCAGTTATTATTATTGAAAGAATTTAATTGTAATTTTTCAGGGTTCTTTTTCCAATATTCTATTTTTTCTTGTAATTCCTTGTCCTCAGCAGTAAGAGGAATTGGGTGTGATTGTTGAGTTTCAAATCGTTTTCTATCATTTTCAGTTGGTGTTGGTTTTTTACCGTAACAGTTTACACCAAACTTGACATATGGATTGTCAATATAACCTCCATTTACACCTGGACGACCACAGTTATTCTTTTTCTTAGGAAATTTTTGTAATTTATCCCAAGTTCCTTTCTGAGTAGGGAAGAATGCCATTTGTCCGTCAGACCAACCATAATTGCACCATTCAGCACCATTGTTATATGCTGCTTCAATCTGGTCGTATGTAGCTAATTTTGCACCATATGAACCACATACTGCTTGTGCGTCTTCATATGAATATTTATTATTAGACACATTAAATACTTCATCATCAATTATTGGTAATTTTTCGGATCCTTCCTCGTCTTTTTCTTCTTGCTTTTCTGCTTTCAATGTTCTCAAATAATCAAGAATATTAATGTCAAACGTTTTCTGTATAAATATCACAATTGCATTTAATAATAAACTAATCCACGCAGTACCTTCTATAAACGCAATAAAGAACGGTTTTGTAGAAGAAGACATAGGAAGTCTGAATAGATAAAGAACAATGTAAAGAGAAACAATGAATAATGGGATGGTAACGAGATTATTCGAATCTTCTAAAAACAGTAATATATTATCATATAGAACAACCATATCATCCGTAACTTGTTGTTGTGATTTGGACGTATAATATGAACCAGCAAAGATGAAAACACTTACAAAGAATATGAAATCGAGTGTTCTACCTAAATTCTGTTGGAATTCAGCAGGTTCTTTTCCTTTGTTAAAAAACGTTCCTAAAATATAATATACTACAATGTAGATTGCTAAAAACCATATTAACAAGAACATATTTGATGAAGTAAGATACTGGTTCGCAATATCTTTTACTTGAGTGGATTCAGTCTGTTCTGTAATATCGGCGGTTTCGGAAGGAGTATCAATAGGTTCTTCTGGAGTATCAATGGGTTCTTCTGGTGTATCAATAGGTTCTTCTGGAGTATCAATAGGTTCTTCTGGAGTATTCGTAGGGACGGTATTATCGGCATTTTCATCCTGATTCGTATACATTTCTCTTAAATCTGTTAATGGATTTTTATTATTATTACCGAACATGTTTTATATTATATTTAGTTATTTTTTTTACGATAGAATAGACAATATGCCATAGATGTAACTACTTTGGAAGGGTCTTCGACGTGTTCGATTACATTGTCATTGAAATGGATCCATTTATTACTTGCGTGTTTTACAAATGCAGTATAGTGCCCTCCATTTGTGCCTCCATTGTGATTACATACACCATATAGATCATATATGTATGATTTGGTATTATATCCAAGTACATACTTAGATAAGTCAAGACTATCAACCGGAAAGTCTATTTTGGTATTTATTTTACGTCGCCCATCAGGGGTAAATCTTTTCAAAACAATAACTAATATTTTTGGAAAGTTCCAGAAAACAACATTTTTTTTAACATCTTGCTTTTCGTTAGTTTCTTCATTAAACCATGCGTTATCTCCTTGTAGAATATCTGGTTTTACAAATAGGTTGAGGCAGTCATATAATGATGTTTTTACTATATTTCCTTCAATCATCGGTAAATCTAATATAAAATAGGATTCTGGTTTTAAAACAAGTGATTTCTTACCATCCATATCTGTTATTTGATTTACATATATTCCATAATATAGGTCAACAATTTCAGAATATTCCTTACTGTATAAATCCTGAAGCAATTTATAACATTCTACCGCCAGTTTATCAGTAGTATTAGCAACATTACCAGATATTTTCATGTTAACTCGACGTGAAATACTAGTATGCATACACTCTATAATAAACATAAAAAATTCAGGCATATCATTTTGGGTATAATCTGTAAATAGCTCTTTTCCTTTCTTATTTGCAAGTCCGTGCATAACATGGATAAATTTCTTTGGTGTGACTACCCCATTTCCAGTCCACATTACTTTACGTAATTCATTCCACGCTAGTGTGGCTTCACTTTCAATTAAGTCGGTTTTTAGATATTCTGTATATTTACTTGAATCAAAAAACTCATTTAATTCATATGTATGATTTATCATTTGCATACACGAATTTAAAAAGCAAGTATTTCCCAAATTTTCCATACCAGTTATTCCATTGTCTTTATATTTAGTTAAATCCATTATAATAAAAGGTATATAGACATTCCTTTACACCGTTTATTATAAATATAATTAATATGGATAGTAATCAATTTGATTCTACACAATTCCCTCGTATACCTACCAATCGTTTAGAAAACACTCAGCGTTCGATTAATGATATAACATATATGTATCGTAATTTAACTCAAACTATGCGCGATGTGATGATTGGTTATAACACAAATATAAATACATACAATCAAAATATAACCTCATTTTTATCAACGATAAATGATTATAGACACGATATTCGTACAACACACACACAGTTATTGAACGAACCTCGAAATTTGTTTCCAACCGAAACCACACCCCCCAGCACGCCTATCCGACCAGTTCGTTCAAGAAATACTAATATGCGACGTAATACGCCCACTGAAACCCAAACTACACAAGGAACTACTCAATCTATGACATTTAGTTCTCCTGAATCATTATTTTCAAATATTTTTACATTCCCTATAAATACTGGAACGCGTCGTTATGAAGATGTGATAGTTTCACCAACACAACGTGAAATAGACAATGCGGTAGAGGTATTTGTCTATAATGAAAATATAACGCAACCAACAAGTAGATGCCCTATTACAATGGAAGAATTTGCGGTAGGTGACCGCATTTCACGAATACGTTATTGCGAACATATATTTCGCGAAGACGCCATAAATAATTGGTTTAGATTAAATGTTAGGTGTCCCGTTTGTAGATATGACATACGTGAATATACTAATAATGTCACTGATACATCTAATAATGTCACTGACGTGTCAAATACAAGTATAGATGAAACTGAAGCAGAAATAACAAACCAGATAACAAGCGAACTCACAAATTTGTTGACTCAGGCGTGGAGAGAACAACTACAAACTAGCACTAGCGACCTATCACAAAATCCAATGTTTCGGTTTGATATACCAATCACAATAACAAGCACATATGAGAATGAATATGATGAAGACGACGACCTATAGAATAAAAAATGCGATATATAATGGATATATCGCATTTTTACATAGTATAACATATACACTAACTAATTTGGTCTAGTAAAGAATGTATCTAAGGTTTGAATCCTATTTTTTGTATTGTATATTTTGCTAAGAACTTTATCAAATAATAGAATTTTGATCTTCGCACTACATAATTTTTCTTTCTTTTTCATAAATGTTTCTAAGTCGTGCCCTTCTGCTTCTAATTTTTGTAGATCTTTATTAAATGTCTTGATTGCGGACTGTTTATTTTGCATAGTCCAGATTTGTTCTAATGCCAATCCAAATAATTGTTGAAGTGGTTTCATTAACTGATTGGTAATGTAGTGAGTATAATCAATCTGTAATTTATTATTTACGATAAATTCAGGAGTTTCTATTTTATCTCCCATCAACGCTTTCGGTTTGTCATTTACAACAAATACAAATTTCATTCTGTCTCCCGGTTTTGGTTTATTTCCCGGGTCACGCTGTCCTATACGATTTGCCAATACATTATGACCTATTTGATTTGGATTTTTATAATATCCCTTAAGTGCTTTTGTAATCATGAGTTTATCCATACTGACATTACCATCAACTAAATTTTGTAAAGCCGTTTCTAAATAATTAATCGCATCTTCTACCTTATTATCTTTCATAAGGATATTTAATATGTCTCCATACACATCCTTTAAATAGTCACACGAGTCGCGACGTTTAATAGATAATCCCATATATTTCAAGTAACCTTTATTTGGGTCATCTTCATATAATATACCAACGTATCTCTTTTTAGAAAGCAAGATGAAAGGCATAAGTGTCTTCTCATACTCTAAAAACATAGGTGCTTTTAGATAATTACTACATACAACTTCAATATCCTTTGATATTTCAATTGTGCCCTCAAGAGCCTTTTTTCCACGAATTTTTTCCCCTGTTTCTGGGTGTTCCAGATTTAATGTGTAAAATACTGAGTCTGTATCGCCATAAATGTATTCAGCGCGGCATCTCATCGGACCGTGACATTTGGTATCATACACCAAGTCTCCATAAATCTCTTCAATCATTCTTCTAGCATACATAATCATCATACGTCCGGTTGCTGTTGTAGACGCAGCGACATCTTTTTCATAAAATGTAGATGTTCTTGCCCCACACTGTCCATATAATGAATTCGCCGTTACTTTATATCCAAGTTGTCTTTTATCAAGGATATTCTGTATAAACGGGTCAGTCTCTGTCTTTATCATTTTGCGGGTGTCCTTTCTGGCCTTTAATAACTCTTCCAAGATAGAAGGCATAATCGACTTTTGATTATCTGGTAACTGAGCCCACCTACACGTCATACGCCCTACTTTCGTCTTTACTTTTCGCGATAATGGATTTTTTGGATTTCTTAAATACTCGTAATTATCATAGTCAATATCAATATATTGATAATTTGGTAAATTGTCGTATATGAAATTACCATTTTTATCACGGTCGCCAGTAATGTGTATTAAATTATCATCCAAATCATACGTCTTCGTCCATACCTTACTATCGTGAGAATAATTCTGACTAATCATTGAAGATGGATACAATGAAGAATAATCTACACACGCTACTGGGTTATCCATATACATCGAACATTTTGGTGGAAGAACAATCGCACCTTCATACCCTTCTTCCTTGTATGTCTTTTCCAAATCAGGCATAAGTGTGTCCTTTTCACGACATTTTTTAGCAACGTAACTAGTAAGCTTGATACCTTGTCCTCTGAATATTAAGAAGTTGATAGGAACACTACAAATGCTAGCCATCTCTGTATATCCAGTAATAACATCTATTTTATTCATTAGATGATGGACTAGATTACAATCTTGAATACAATACTTCGCAACGATTGCTCTGTCACTCGATGAACCGTTTGCTAATCTGAAAATATCTTGGGGTGTTACATCATCTTTAGCTGTCCCCCATTTAAGTGATTTATTATTTTCGATTTCGCGTTCGTGATTAGCTATCATAATAACATTAAATTTGTTAGTTTGGTCGTTATCAGTAACTTCTCTTCCAAAGTCAATATCCAAAACCTTGAACTTCTGTCCATTTTTGTAGTAATTTGTAGTGACCCCACTAAATTCAATATGAATAAAATCATTTTTATGTAGACCTGCCAAGTTCTTACTATAGAGTTCGGTAATATCGCCATATTCTGGATGGGAACAACATACTACTTTTTTGATACTATCGCTAATATATTGTCCGGCAACATCATCAAGTTTATATGAACCCAAATTAAAATCACGTCTGAAATACGCATACATATCGATTTGTAATCTACCTGTCATTTTGAAATACCTCAAATCGTAATCTCCACTTGCGATTTGCATTTTGGTGTTCTCAATATTCAATTCTCTGGTATTTCTATCTTCCTTCGCACACATTTCATTGATTTTGCGCGATAATTTTAAGAAGTCACGCTCACATTTATTCTCCTGTGCTCTGCGAAACAAGAACTCGTAATCAAACCCAAATATGTTGTATCCAATCATAATATCTGGATTTTCATTTCGAATTAGATTTGCCCATTGTAACAATACGTCTTTCTCTGTCTTTGCGGTTTCAATAATAGCACCATCCACATCATCACACGAACCTAGAACAACACAATGATTCATATATGGTTCAGTTTCGCCATATTTAAGAAACGTAGACCCGATAAATGTCACTTTATCACCTTCAAGTGGTGGAAACATTAATGTGATTACTTCGTTAGACATTTGAATTTTTTCTTCACGGTCATATTTATCACTAAGTAGTACGTCTATAATAGTAAATTTTTTATTTGCTTTTACTTTCTTTTCGTAATGTTTATATGTGTAACCACCACCTTCGCCATTGTCGGTTTGTAACATCTCATCGCTGTCTCCCCCTGCTCCTTGTGTTTGATAATCTTGGTTTATTTTATCAAATATGCGGTCAATTTGAAGTATTTTTGAACTTTCATCGGTTGAAAGGTCGTCCATTGCTTTCTCTATAGGGATTTTTGAAAGGGCATCAATCTTATCTTGGATATAGTTTATTGTAACCTTTGACTTTGGATAAACCAAATCAATATCATCAAACTTACTAAATCCAAAAGCAGCCATTATACATTTTTGCAATAATACTATGCTATTCGTCTTATCTAAAAACCGTAATTGTTGTAGAAACGCGTCAACTAAGTTCGCAGAAAATCGTTTGTATGTTTTAACTGGGATAGGAAAGTCACCGTGAGAACTACTTGCTTCAATATCAAAACTACATATCTTAAATGGGACACGTGTCTCTTTTTCTGGCATAGGTGTTATATCCTTTAACGAACATTTATATTCATACTTACATGTAGTAGTAGAAACCGATGGCTTTATCATACGTGATGTGTTAAATGAAACCCACCCAGATGGGCTTATTGAGTTGACGTGGAAATATCTCAATAAAGGGGGGATGTTGCTTTCATATAATTCAATCTCTATCTTCTTAGACACCAAGTTTGTGCGTTTACGAATATTTTCACCAGTTCGCTTATCGACAATATAATCAAACCATAGATTTTTGGTTTTATTCATACTGGTTGTGTTTTTGAAAACCAATTTTATAAATTTATGCTTTCCACCTCCAGAAAATCCATATAGCTTATGATGATCTACTAGGGTTGCCGATATAATAGAGTCTTGGAACATCTTTCCTACTTTTTTCTTCAACTCATCCACAAAACAACGTTTATCATATTCCGTCCAATTATCACCTACCTTTACAAAGAAGAAGGGGGTGTAATCTTCCACATATAAACAACAAGTTTCTCCTTTTTCGTTTACACCGAACATTTGAATGATGAACGATTTTTCATCCTTCATTTGTCTATAATTATTCTCATTTGAACCATCACTATCATCATCATCAGCAGCTACGACTTTTTCTTCGTCATAAACATTGAAGTCGAATAAACGAAACGATTTTCGAATACCCATCTTTTTCACTACTTTTGACGACATTATTACTTATAGCACCTAATAATATATACCTGTTGGTTTTAGATTTTTTACTTAGAATGTTTATTTCTTCTGAAATCAATTTTACAATATATGAAAATAAGTATATTGTAAAATGAACTAGCGTTTAGACGTGATGCTTCTATTAGTTGTTCTAACTTTAGATTTAATATATCCACCAACACGAGATTTGGCCCATTCAGTCATAGCATCCGCAGTTCTATTTCCACCATAGTAATCAGCACGACCATTCTGTATTTTAAACATTGTTGGGTATCCAAAAATTTCAAGATGTTCTCCCTTTAATTTACGGTCTTCAAGTTCTCTAATCTTCGTATCTTTATCAAAATCAGAATCTTCAATTTCGATTGTTTCAATATTCGCACCTAATCTATTTTTCATTTCATTCCATTCGGGCTTCATTGTTTGGCAATGAGGACACCAATCCGCATACACGAGAACAATTGCGTTTTTATTTGCATTTTGTGTATTTGTTGTTTTCTTGGTCTTGGTCTTGGTCTTGGTCTTAGACCCCTTTTTGGGATTGGTTTTTACCTTTGTATTTTTAGCAGTTTTATTTTTAGCAGTTTTAGTTTGTTTAGATGGTGCCATTATATATATATTAGGAATAGAAAAAACCGGTTGAAATATCATTCTTTTCCTAATATATATTATAATAACTATGAAAAATACCCAACTATTCACAATCATCTTCTTATTGATAGTATTTGTTATTGGATTGTTTGCTACAATGTATTTTAAACCACCTATTACAAATAAAAAAAATGATATTGAGAACATGGAATCGCCACAACAACCTGGATGCCCTGATATGTTAGTAAAGAAAGGACAATCTTTAGCACTTTATAATACCAAACAACCGGTTAGTGAAGGAAGTAACCCTATTTTATTTCAAAGTTTAGATGATTATATTAATTTTGTAGGAATTCAAAAAAAGAATGGAATTGATTGTCCTATTCTATATTTACAAGAAGAAGTAAATACACAAGGAGAGAACGTATACCGTATGCGACCAAGTCCATTTGATTTACAGGGTGGTTTGTCTATGACTACTCCAGAAGCAGTCGAAATATCAGACGCAAATCGTATGAACTATCCTTACAATGAGAACAATTACCCCGGATTTGACCCCGAAGGCCAATATGTAGGCATTTATACTAATTTAGATGCTATACACGATTCTACTAAACAATCTAGTAATAGTGATAATCCAATGGACCCTAATTGGGGAGGTATAGAATACACCAGAACTGCAGTAAAGTCGGGTAAGTATGAAGATAGAGAAATAACGAAACCGGTATTTGGACGCACTGTAAATACTTCATTTATTCCGGGATTACCATCTAATAGAGAGACACCAGTTGATATTCTTTAATTACATGTTTCATAAACGTAACATATAATTAGACAGTGGAAGGAGTAGGTTCCGTTTCAGTTACTGGCTTGGTATACAATAAATATTGGCGTATATTTTCCAGGGAAGTTTTGCTAATTTTACGAACTTTTCCATTGGATGTAACAGTTAATGTGTCAATACATTGCGGATTTGATTGTAAATCCCGTATAAAATGGTTAAATGATGTGAATTGACTCATAATAGCCATAGCTGTTACAGAACTAATACCCGGAATTTGACACAATATAATTTCACCAATGTTATCGGGGGTAACGTTTTCTTTCTTTACCTTTTTTACGACAGAGCAGTAATTACTCCCAGTCGGTTGTTCTTCGTTAGGTGTATTGTTAGTATCTTCTTGGTCTCTGAGACGTAATGTACCCGCAAAAGATTGTGTTAAGTAGTATGGAATACGCCCTTTTCCAAATTCTCGCTCTATTTTATCGGCAGTATAAATTAACCATTCTGCGGTTTCATCCACAGTTGACGTTTTATATAAGCTAAACCCTTTGAAAAAATGTAAGGATGTCATTGAAGAATATACTATTTTTTTCTCAAGTGGCGTTCTTAATTGTGAAAATAATCCTTCTAATAAATATACTACGGAATGCAATGGATACCCAGACGAATGTATCAGTCTATATGATTGTTCTTCATATCTACCATCTTTAATAGATGCTAACAAGTCTGTATATGTTTTACGCTCGATTAGCATAACCTTTTTCCCTTCATCGGTTTCAATAACAATATCCCCTAGTGGGAGAACTTGTTTCTCTAAAATAGCAAATGATGGAGTTTTTAAACTACTAAGTCTCGCATCTAATCTATCGTATAATGCGTGTTCGCGTTCATCAACAATTATCTTCATTGTAGGAATATAATAAGTGTATAAGAATTATTATATTGTTTTAAAAAAGTATTAATTAACGCCAAACCATAGGACTGACGCCAATAGGACGGGAAGACCTAACATTGGGATTAGCAGTTGTAGCGACCTTCTTTAATCCGTAACTTGAGAAACGAACGCCTAAAGCACTGGACCCACCAATGTGAATTGCGGCATATGCGTCTTTTCCAACTTGGTGAGGGAGACCAGCCTTGGCACTTCCACCCCCAGAACTTTGATTTGTAATACTGGCCGTAGACGACACTCTTTTAGTAGCACTTAATACCATAATTATATATTTACTAAATATTTTTATTTGTCATTTATTAAATATATTTATAAACGCATCTGATTATTATACAGCGGCGGTATATGAATCAACCTTACCTTGAGCGGTTGATACCTTACCTTCCTCAGTTGAAACATTAGTTGCTGCGGTTGCTGCTGGCACACGAGCATCAATAATGGCTTGTAACGCATCTGCGGCAGTCTTCGCGACAGTGTATGTGTCTAAAGATGTGGCGGCAGTATTGGCAAGGGTAGTATCTCCAGGTGCGTTATTTGCATTGGTGGCATCACTATCTGAAGTACCCTTTTTAGTAGAGACATCCAATGTGGTTATCATATTCGTAATAGCAGCATCATTATCAGTTGATTCGACGGTAACATTAGATAAAGCGTGAGCAGTAGCAATATTAGTAGTGACTAAAGCATCTGCTTTGTCCTTAATAGAAGTAGCTTTAGCTAAGTAATAATTAGCTATCATAAGTGCTTGCTTCAACATAGCTTTTGGACCTTGGAGGAAAACTAATTTTTGAGAGGTATTTCTTAAAGCAACACTGACAGATGCTTCACGCCCGATTTGAGAAGGAAGACCAGCCTTTTTAGGTCCTCCTCCAGAGTTTTGATTAACAATACTTGACACGTAGGTTGTTCTTTTTGAACCACTTAATACCATATTTTATATATTTACTAAATATTTTATTAGACCACAATATAATATACTAAAACCATATAAACCTATCACCTCGTATAATAGTATAACATTCATTTTATTAACAGTTAAGAATAAAATGAATACCGACGAAGATATCCGAGTTGAAAAGAACGCAAATGGTGTAGAATCATATGTATTCGACCCGTATAATTCGTTGAATAAAGTGATTACTGATGACGAAATTAAAAGTCTTTTATCAAATTATGGAATAAATGCCAACATTTATAATTCGATGTTATACAAACGCGCATTCGTGCATCGCTCTTATATTAAACGTCCTGATATTGAAAATGAATACAATAATATTACAATAGTTCCTCAACCAGATAATTGCTTACCTTTGTATACTAAATCCAACGAACGATTAGAGTTTGTAGGAGATGGTATACTAGAGTGTATCACTAAATATTACCTATATAAAAGGTTTCCAAAAGAGAATGAAGGATTTATGACAGAAAAAAAGATTGCTCTTGTAAAAAACGAGGCAATTGGAAGAATTGCGTATGAAATGGGATTACATAAATGGTTAATTTTGTCTAAGCATGCAGAAACGAAGCAAACTAGGACTAATTTAAAGAAATTAGGGTGTTTATTTGAATCGTTTATTGGGGCAATGTTTTTAGATTTCAATAAAATCTCGGTAACAGATGACGATAATTGGTTTAAAGATTTGTTTGTCACTGGTCCAGGATTTCAAATGGTCCAAGTATTTATAGAATCTGTATTTGAAAAGCACGTTGATTGGATCAGTTTAATTAAGAATGATGACAATTACAAGAATATTTTACAAGTAAAGATCCAGAAGGAGTTTAAGGTAACCCCTTATTATATGGAAGTAGACGAACATCACCCAGATACAGGATATCATATGGGTGTGTATCTATGCCTTGGTCAACCCATTCATAGTGTAAAACTAAATCAATCCATACCTATTACTGATTTTACCAAATATACGGATATTCATCAACATATGTCTCAATACAACCGTATTTTTGTATTTATGGGAGAAGGTACTCATAAGATAAAGAAAAAGGCAGAACAAATATCTTGTGAAGATGCCATTCGTAAATTAAACAATTTTTAATATTTACTTTGATTGACAAAAACAAAATAAATATAATTTGTAATGTTACTATATACATAAATACGGGGATGAGTATTCCAAATACATATTTAGAACTATTACAAACAAAAGTAATGCCAAATACCCAAGAAGAAATAAAAATAAGGTTTAACAATAGGCAACAAATACCTGTTTCTAATTCTATCGAGGATATTGAAAAACTTAAGGTCGATGAACCCTCAGTATCTAATTCATTCGCTATTTTAGATAAACGACGTAGTTCTACTGTAAATCGTGATATTATTCTTGATAAATTACGAAAACAAGATGTTTTTCCAGTAAAGCCACGCCCAAGTGATATTAATAAGAATTTATATGTTCCCAAAGATATTCCAGAACCAGTATTAATCGATAATCAGTCTCCAACTAAATTGAGCACAGATATTGTAATCGCAAGTCCAATTGAAGAGGAAAAAATAGAAGATATAGAAGAAGAAAAAGAGGAGGAGATTTTTGATATACCTTCTCAAAAAGAGACAAATATGCTACCAGAAGAAGACATTAATGAGCTTCAGACCATCACTCAATTAACTGAATTAGAAGAACCAGCTAAATTTGTAGAAGAGGTTCAAGATGAAAAGATAGATGAAATAATCAAAGAAACCAAAAAGCGTGGAAGAAAACCAAAGAAAATCGTAGTAGAACAATCAGACGAACTACCCGAAGTTGATTTAACGACCGCCGTTATACGCACACAAAAAGTTGCGGATAGATTACCCAAAGAACGCGAGAAGAACATAATCGTTGCTCCTCCATATTATATGAATAATCGTAAAATATTTATTCAGAAATTAAACAAAATGCTTCAACCTAGGGAACAAGAGTTACTTGATTCCTCTGAATCGGTTAGTTGTGATTCTAGAGGGGCATCTGATGAATTTTCACTGTTATCTCATCAGCGTATTGTTCGTGATTACTTAAATTTATATACCCCTTATCGTGGGTTACTTCTGTATCATGGTCTTGGTTCTGGTAAAACATGCACGTCTATTGCGATAGCGGAAGGTATGAAGAGTAATAAACAAATCTTCGTTCTAACACCTGCTTCTTTAAAAATGAATTTTTTCAGTGAAATGAAGAAATGTGGCGACGACCTCTATAAAAAGAACCAATATTGGGAATTTATTTCAATTGAAGGAAATCCTGAGTATTTGACTGTATTATCAAAGGCATTGTCATTGCCAATTGATTATGTTCGTAAAAATAAAGGTGCTTGGTTAGTAAATATAAATAAGGAGCCCAATTTTTCTGAGTTATCTTCTGACGAAAAAACAAATGTGGATTTACAATTGAATGAAATGATCCGCTCAAAATACAAGGATATAAATTATAATGGTTTGAATATGAACATATTAAATAAGTTAACCGATAATCAGACACGAAACCCATTTGATAACGCGGTAGTTATTATAGATGAAGCTCATAATTTTGTAAGCAGAATAGTAAATAAAATCAAACAAAAGAATTCGATTTCCTATATTCTGTATGATTACTTAATGAAAGCCACGAATGTGAAAATTGTGTTATTATCTGGAACTCCTATTATCAATTACACAAATGAAATCGGTATTTTATATAATATTTTACGTGGATACATAAAGACGTGGAATATGACGGTTAATGTCAAAACTTCTCAAAAGGTAGACACAAGTGCCATATTAGATATGTTTGACAAAGCCGGATTAAAAACCCACGATTTCGTAGAATATAGTGGTAATAAGTTGACAATCACTCGCAATCCATTTGGATTTGTTAATACAAAGAAACGAGGAGCATTAAAGGGAACTCAAAAGCGTGTTGTAGCCGATAAACCGAAAACCCGTAAAATGAAAGGAGGAGCATCTGGTGAAAGTTTTCAGAGATATGATGGAGTAAAATTAGACGAAAGTGGTAATTTAAATGACGCTGATTTTTTGAAAAAGATATTACATATATTAAATAAAAACGGATTGGACGTTCAAGAAAAAACAATAGAAATAAAGTTGAATAAGTGTCTTCCTGATGTGAAAGACGACTTTTTGAAAACATTTGTAAACGAAGATACCGAACAAGCACAAAATGTTAATTTATTCCAGAGGCGTATATTAGGATTAACGTCTTATTTCAGAAGCGCACAAGAAAATCTATTGCCATCCTATGTAGAAACCGAAAATGGTGACAATTACCATATTGTGTATAATGAGATGACCGACCATCAATTTGGGGTCTATACAAAAATCCGTAAAGAAGAAGCCGATAGAGAAAAGGCAGCAAAAAAGAATAGAAAGAAACAACAAGACAAGGAAGATTTATTTAATATTTCATCTACATATAGAATATTCTCTCGTGCGGCTTGTAATTTTGTATTTCCCGATGAAATTGAACGTCCTATTCCTACTAAGAATATTGATAAAATGAATGAGAATGATATGGATGTAGTTCCAGACGCGGCTATACAAGAAACCGACCCATATGCTAACATTGATGATGAGGTTGACGAAGGGTCTAAGATAGATACCGAAAACTATGCGAAACGTATAGAAAATGCCCTTTCCAAACTAAATACAATTGATAATGATACCGGAAAACATAAATATTTGACTGGAGATATGTTACAACAATCAAGCCCTAAGTTTTTACAGATATTAGAGAACTTGACAAACCCGGATAATATAGGGTCACATCTGATTTATAGTCATTTTAGAACAATGGAAGGTATAGGTATTCTTCGT
>Ga0075443_10000182_pt1 | contig 26227 bp, 31 predicted proteins | sample CoawatmetaG00DNA_3_FD_71583 | JGI IMG/M metagenome (GOLD analysis project Ga0075443, IMG submission 71583) | Marine microbial communities from the West Antarctic Peninsula - Coastal water metaG006-DNA | ecosystem: Environmental > Aquatic > Marine > Coastal | place: Atlantic Ocean: West... | reverse complement strand
ACTTTATCCAGTGGATGACACATCTACAAGAAGAGCTCATGGACGCAACAGTCTATATAGAAAAAGTTATTAACAATAAAGATTCTGGTGAAAAATAATTCACCAGAATTTTTTTTTATCGAGTAAATTGATTATATTACTATATGCAATTAAAAACACCATATGACTATGCCATAAAGGCTAGAAAAATGGGTAAGAAAACTATATCTTACTCACAAGTAAGCAAATATTCTAATTGTCCTCTTTCTTGGAAATTAGATAAAATAGATAAACATCAAAGATTTGAACCAAATATGTTTTTAGTATTCGGTACAGCCTTTCACGAAACGTTTCAGTTTTATTTAGATACCATGTATAAAGAAACTGCAGTTGCTGCAGACAAAATAGATTTACCAAAATTATTAAAGGATAACATGTCAAAAGATTATTCTGAAAGAGTAGCTGAACTAGATGGAAAACATTTCAGTTGTGCTGAAGAAATGCAAGATTTTTATTCAGATGGAGTAGCAATTATAGAATATTTTAAGAAGAAAAGAGGTAAATATTTCTCTAAAAAATATACAGAATTAGTTGGAATTGAAATGCCAATATTTAGTCCTGTTGAATATAATGATAAGATAATGTTCATGGGCTTTATGGATCTAGTAATGAAAGAAGGTGATAATATTAAAATTATAGATATTAAAACATCTTATATGGGTTGGAAAGATAAAAAGAAAAAGAAAGAAGGAAACCAGCTTAGACTATATAAGAAATTCTTTTCTGAACAATATGGTACAGATATAAAAAATATAGAAGTAGAATATTTTATTGTCAAAAGAAAAATTTGGGAAGGTGCAGATTTTGAAATTCCTAGAATACAACAATATAGACCCTCATCTGGTACTCCTTCTATAAAGAAAGTCGATAAAATATTAAAAGAATTTGTAGACCATGTTTTTAATCCAGATGGCTCATATAATACGGATGGAGATTATCCAGCATATAAAGATGATTGTACATATTGTCCATTTAAGAAAGAACATGATTTATGTCCACCAAAAAATAGAGTATTAAAACCATGTTAAAATTTTTAATAGTAACAGTTATAAGTTTATCAGCAGGAGTTAGAGAACCTAGACAGGTTCCTACTGCTCCCTTTGATTATGAACTATCTTATGGTATAGAAACTCAATTAGGATATGGTGGTGATTTATCTTTTAAGCATGATTATGAAAGAGAAGATGGAGAATTCTTTAATGATATACGAGCCGAACTTAATTATTCATTCTATAAGCCTAATTCCAAAATAAATCAATGCATAATTATAAAGGAAGATTATAAACAAATAACTTCAAAAGATTTATATCAATTTAATAGTGATATACGATATCAATTATATGGAATATCTATTGGATATGGTATGATATGGGATTTAGAAAATAAATATATATTCAAACCCTCAGCTGGTTTTGATAAAAAATGGTTTGTTAAAGGATGGCATATAGAAATAGAAAATGATGTGTATAATACAAAACCAATAACATATCAAACAGAAGGTAAAATGGTTTATGATATAACAAATAATATAGGATTAGGATTATCGGCAAATTATATAGAAGCTGTAAAAGCCCATGATTATTCTGCAAAAATAATATTAACTATAAAATTATGAAGCGATTATCAGACTACATAGGAAATACTCCACTTATTCCACTTACAACAGAAAACCGTACTGTATGGGGTAAATGTGAATTCATGAATCCAGGTGGCAGTGTTAAAGATAGAATGGCAACATACATTCTTAATAATGCTGAGATGCGAGGGTTAATTAAAAAAGGCGACACATTATGTGAAGCAACTTCAGGAAATACAGGAATTGCATTTGCAATGCTAGCAGCTGAACGTGGATATAAAATATACATTATTATGCCATCTAATATGAGTATTGAACGAAAAAAAATATTTGAATTCTATAATGCTAGACTTATAGAAGTAGATGCAGGAGATTTTGATGGGGCAATTGCATTAAGAGATGACATGTGCAAGAAAAAAGGCTGGTTCAATTGCAACCAATTTCATAACCAATTAAATATTAAAGCCCACTACCAAACTACTGGTCCTGAAATATATAACCAATATAAAGATGAGAACGAAAATGGCCCAGAACCAGACGTACTTATTATGGGAACAGGAACAGGTGGTACTATAATGGGTGCAGGTAAATTCTTAAAAGAAATGTGGCCAAAGCTAAAGATAGTAGCAATTGAACCAGAAGAATCTCCAGTTATGTCAGGTGGAGAACAAGGCCTTCATGGAATACAAGGAATAGGAGATGGTAGCAAGTTCTTAGTTGATATGGATGTTATAGATGAGGTAGTAACGATATCAACAGAGCTCGCAAAAGATTCTGCAAGAACATTGGCTAAACAGGGAGTATTTGTAGGAGTAAGCGCAGGTGCAAATTACCAAGCAGCACATCAATGGTTAGATAAAAATAATAAGAAAAATGCAATTACAATACTTTGCGATAGAGGCGAAAGATATTTTAGTTGCTTATGAAGATAGGAATAATAGGAAGTAGAAAATATGAAAATAAGCGAAAAATTAAAGAGGCAATTTTCAATCTTAAACAGAAGTTCGGTGATAATTTGGTTATCTTTAGCAGTGGTTGCACTAGCGGTGCTGATAAATATGCTAAGAAATATGCTTTAGAACTGGGCTGTAAATATGTGGAAGTAAATCCTTCTCATACATCTAAAAATTTATATTCTTATATGAGAAAGGATTGGTATGGCAAAGAATTTAATATGAAAAATTTATTTATTAGAAATAAAATTTTAGCAAAAAGTATAGATAAACTGATAGCATTTGTTCATGACGGAGACAATGACAAAGGAACAGCTAGCACAGTAAACTATGCAGTTGAATTTAATAAAAAAGTAATTGTGATAACTTAGTTTTTTTATGTATATACATATATTTATATATACATGGAGAAAAACGTTATGGTAGAAACATTAAAATTAACATCAGTTAAGATTTGTAGAAAAGAACAACATGAATTTAAGAAAATATGCTTAGAAAACGGCATGAATTTTCAAAAATTAGTAAATAGGTGCTTATATCTATACAACAGCGATCAAACATTTAGAAAAAATATAGATAAAACTGAAAAGCTAGGTAAACAATTTTAAGGAGAAAAAAGGTTATGCAAAACAACAGTAATATACAATTACCAAAATTAAGAAAAATAGACTTAAACAAACCCAAAAAGAAAAAGATTTTATTATTATCGGATGATTTAAGATTACATTCTGGGGTTGGTACTATGAGCAGAGAAATAGTATTAAACACCATTAAAACCTTTGATTGGGTACAAATTGGTGGAGCAATAAAACATCCAGATCAAGGAAAAAGATTTGATTTATCTGCAGACCTACAAAAAGAAACAGGTGTAGATGATGCAAGTTGTGTTGTGTATCCTTCTGATGGATACGGTACTCCAGAATTATTAAGGCAAATAATTAAGCAAGAACAACCAGATGTTATTATGCATTTTACAGACCCAAGATTTTGGCAATGGCTATATCAAATGGAACATGAAATAAGACAAACAACCCCTTTAGTATACTTAAATATTTGGGATGATTTACCATTCCCACATTGGAATGAAAATGCATATGAATCATGTGACTTGTTAATGGCAATTTCAAAGCAAACATATAATATCAACAAACATGTTTGTCAAAATAAACCTAGAATAGAAGGTGAAGATTTAACATATTTACCACATGGGGTTAGTCACACTGGTTTTCATAAAATAGATGAAACACATCAAGATTTCTCTAAACTATATGATTTTAGAATAAAATTATTTCATGGAGATGACCCAGAATTTGTATTCTTTTTTAATAGTAGAAATATAAGGCGAAAAGGTGTATCCAATTTAATATTAGCATATAGACTTTTCTGTGATTCACTATCTAAAGAAGATGCTAAAAATTGTTGTTTATTACTACACTGTGACAGAGTAGATACAAATGGTACAGATTTACCAGCAGTTAGAAGAGCCCTTTGTCCAGACTATAGAATACACTTCACAGATAGAAAGTTTAATACTCAAGAATTAAATTATTTATATAATATAGCAAACGTAACTTGCCAACCAAGTACAGCAGAAGGTTTTGGTTTAAGTGTTTGTGAATCATTAATGTCTGGAACCCCTATAATAGCTAGTTGTATTGGAGGTTTACAAGACCAAATGGGATTCACAAAAGAAGATGGAAGTTATTTAACTGAAAAAGACTATACAGCAGAATGGCCAAGTAATAGTAATGGAAAATATAAAAACCATGGAGAATGGGCATTTCCAATGTGGCCAACTTTAACTTTACAAGGTTCTCCTCCTACACCATACATTTATGATTCAATAATTGATATAAAACATATTAAAGATAGAATGAAAGAAGTATATGAATTAGGAGAATTAGAATTAGAAAGAAGAGGTAAATTAGGAAGAGAATATGTTGAAAGTGATGAGATAAAAATGACTGCAAAAGAAATGGGCAATAGTTTTATTTCTCAGTTAGAAAATATGCTTTCTACTTGGAAACCTAGAGATAAATTTACTATAATAGATATGAATAATAAACAAAAGATAAAATATCCAGACGGAATAATTTTATAATAGGTTATAGGAGAGAAAAATGAAAAAATTATTATTACTACAAGGGCCAATAAGTTCAAGATCAGGTTATGGCGACCATTCAAGAGATTTACTAAAATCACTAATAAAGATGGATAAATATGATATAAAAGTATCTGATTTAAGATGGGGAGATTGTCCTAGAAACGCAATTAGTAAAGAAGATGAGTATTTGAAAGACTATTTTATGATTGATAATAAATTAGATAAACAACCAGATATATTTGTCCAGATTTCAGTTCCAAATGAATTTAACCCAGTTGGAAAATATAATATTGGAATAACTGCTGGAATAGAAACAAATGCTTGTTCAGCTTCTTGGATTGAAGGATTAAATAGAATGAATTTAATTTTAGTACCGTCTACTCATTCTAAAAATGTATTACAACAAACTGTTTTTGATAAAGTTAACGAGAAAACAAAAGAAAAAGAACAAGCTCTACAGTGTAATACTCCAATAGAGGTTTTACTTGAGGGATTAGATTTAGAACAATATAATAAAAATCCAATAAAATCAGAACATTTATCTAAAACTATGTCTAAAATACAAGAAGATTTTTGTTTTCTATATGTAGGCCACTGGTTACAGGGCGATTTCGGCCACGATAGAAAAGATACTGGAGCAATGATTAGAACTTTTTGTGAAACATTTAAGAAAACATCTAAAAAAAGACCAGCACTAATACTTAAAACTAGTCAAGCAACATTTAGTGTAGTAGATAGAGAAGCAACGATTCAAAGGATAGAAAGTATAACTAGTAATTATACAAATCCTCCAAATATATATCTTATACATGGAGACCTTTCTGTTGAAGAAATGAATCAATTAAATAATCACCACAAGGTAAAAGCTATGTTATCATTTACAAAGGGTGAAGGATATGGTAGACCATTATTAGAATTCAGTGTAACAGGAAAACCAGTGATAGCACCAAATTGGTCAGGACATATTGATTTTTTAAAGCATGCAGTAATGTTACCTGGAGAATTAAAAACTGTTCATAAGTCGGTCCAATGGAAAGACGTAATAATTCCAGAATCAAAATGGTTTTATGTAAACTATCCATATGCTAGCAAAGTACTAAAGGATATATATAAGAATTATAAAAAATATTTAGAAACAACAAGAAAACAGGCAAAGTATTCTAGAGATAATTTTAGTTTAGATATAATGGATAAACAATTTATAAAGATATTAGATGAATATTGTCCAGAACAAATAAAAATAGTATTGCCTGAATTAAATAAAAAGATAAATTTACCAAAACTTAAAAAGATGGAGTTATAATATGGAATCAGATTTAACAGAAATTAGCCCGTTTACAAATAAACAGTCTGTAATTTTAGAAAAAACAGAAGAAGGTGTTGAAACTAGAATATGTATGGATACTGGATTTACAACTTCTTCTAATTACAAGATAAATAGTGAAACTGTAACGGAATACGAAGAAACAACAACAAAACTAATAAAAGAGTTAAGATTTACAGATGCTCTTTTAGGACAATATTGGTACCCAACAACAGCAATGTTTAAGACTGGGGTATTGTATCCAGATGGAGATAAAGAAAATTGGAAATGGTGTTATGCTCCAATTGTACATATGGAACAAGAAGAAAGAAAAAACTATCCAGTACCTGGAAAGGACGGAGAATATTATGAGTCAAGAATAGCAACAGACGTCGCAGAATATTATGCCAATGATAATTTCAGAGAAGCCTGTAAAAGAATAGGCGCAGCTAAAGATATTCCTACAGAAAAATAATGGGTTTATTAAACGAGCATAGGACTAAAATACAATCTAGACTTCCAATACAAAAATCATATTTAGAAAAAGGAATGATAGTGGAGGCTAGGTATAAGCCTGAAGATGCTAGTGCCAAGAAATATATGTTTTTAATTCTTAACGCAAATCATAAAAAAATGGTACACGCTTTAACATTAGAAAATTTTAATTCTGCAACATTAAACAAATTAGCTAATGAAACTGGACTAGCATATATTAAGAGGTATCAGAAAAAAAGAAAATTAGATATACCTAAATTAACAATGCAAGGATCATCTAAGCAATTTTATTATTCAAATCTTAAAAAGGATATCTCTATGAAATATAATGATAGTTATAGAACGCTCCACCTTGCAAATTTTACTTCTATAATATTAGTTGATTATAAATGGAATAGAAAACTAGAAGAAAATTTTATTGATACTCTAAAACCATCTAATCCAAAAACAATAAAAGAAAATAAAGACCTAGAAAATAACGAGTAATTAAAGGAGAAAAGGTTATGAAAATTAGTTATGCAATTACAGTATGTAATGAACACAAAGAAATAGGAAAATTATTAACATTTCTATTTGAACATAAAAGGCGAGAAGACCAAGTTGTAGTCCAAATGGATATGAATGCAACTAGAGAAGTATGGAACACATGTGAAAGGTTTGAATCTAAACCAGCAACTGAATATAAGCTCATATCTCATGAATTAAATAAAAACTTTGCAGCCCACAAAAATAATCTTAATAAAAATTGTGATGGTGATTGGATATTTGCAATCGATGCAGACGAATTACCTAATGAATACCTAATAGAAGCTTTACCATTCATTCTAGAATCAAATTCAGATGTAGAAGCTTATTGGGTTCCAAGAGTAAACACAGTTGCTGGTATTACTGAATCCCACATTGCCAAATGGGGTTGGAGAGTAAGTGAAGATGGATGGGTAAACTTTCCAGACTGGCAAATGAGAATATATAGAAATACAGAAAACATTTATTGGGTAAAGCCAGTACATGAACAATTAAAAGGTTATACTAAATTTGCTAATCTACCTGCAGAAGAAAAATTTGCATTATATCACCCAAAGGATATTGGAAGACAGGAAAAACAAAACGCATTTTACAATACAATATCGTAAATAATTTTTATATGTCAAATAATTTTATTATATTATAATATGAAAAAAGAAATAGTAGCTTTACTTATAGGAAGAGACGGTAGCAAGGGTTTTCCAGGAAAAAATACGACCAAAGTATTTGGAAAGCCATTAATGTATTACCCAATAACGGCAGCTAAAGAATCAAAATATATTGATTCAATATACGTATCAACAGATTCTAAAGATATAAAAAATATAGCTTTAGAAAATAGTTGTACTGTTTTAGATAGACCTGAATATCTATGTACAGATGAATCAGTTGCAGAAGATGTATTTGTATATAATTATAATTATTTTAAGGATGAACTAAAATTAGAACCAGAATTTATAGTTATTTTAATGTGTAATGCTTTTGGAATAGATGCAAATACTATAGACAAAGGTATAGAAATACTTAGAAATAATGAAAATTTAGATTCAGCAGTTACTGTATCTCGGTATAATATGTTCCATCCACTAAGAGCTAGAAGAGTAAATAGTGATGGATTATTAGAACCATTTGTACCATTTGAGCATATAGGTAATCCTGATAAATTCAATTGTAATAGAGATAATCAAGGAGATGTTTGGTTTGCTGATATGGGAGTCTCAATAATTAGACCTAGGTGTATTGAAAATATAAAGGAAGGAATACTTCCACAAATTTGGATGGGGAAAAACATATATCCATTAAAACAAGAAGCTGCTCTTGATATAGATTATGAATATGAACTAGGCCAAGCAAAATGGTGGATAAAAGAGAATTTATGATAGAAAAACAATTACAAAAACTAACAGAAAAATATGATATTGTAGGATTAAAGACTTCATTTGAAGATGAAGGTGTAAAATCTACTGATTTATATTATTTAATTAAATTAGCTGCAAAATTTGGAATAGAAACAGGATTAAAAATCGGAGGATGTGAAGCTAAGAGTGATTTGAGATTATGTGAAGATATGGAAATAGATAATGTAGTTGCACCAATGGTTGAAACAGAATTTGCAACTAATAAATTTATTGATGCAGTCTCAGAAAGATATTCTTCTAATAAAAATACAAATTTCTATGTTAACATAGAAACTCAAACAGCTGTTGAAAATTGCGAATCAATTATATCTTCAGGAAAAAATGTTTTAAGTGGTATAGTAGTTGGAAGATCTGATCTATCAAAATCCATAGGATTAACTAAAAAAGAAACAAATTCAGAAACAATATTTAATTTAACAGAAAAAGTCTTTAAGGCTACTAAAAAAGCCGGCCTACAAACAGTAATGGGTGGTAATATTAACATCGATGGTTTTGAATTTATATCAAAAATGTATAGTGCTGGGTTATTAGATAAAATAGAAACTAGATTAGTAATATGTAGAGTTAATGATTATCTAATAGAAAATTTTAATGAATTTGTAAATTTATCTATAGAATTAGAAAAATTATTGCTAGATAGAAAAATATCAATGCTAAAAACGGATATAGATACTATGTCAAACAGAATAAATGCTATAAGAAAAAGATCAGACTTTTTAGATTTTGTAAATAATAATGAAAAGTCTACTTTAGTTATTGATTTTGATAATGTTATACATAATATGGATAAACACTGGCATGATGGAACAATATATGGGGAGCCAATTCTTGAAACTAAAAAATATTTAGAAAAATTATCCAATAAATTTAACTTAATAATATATACTTGTAAAGCTAATCCAAACAGACCATTAATAAATAATAAAACTGGTATAGAATTGATATGGGGTTGGCTAAAAAAGAATAAACTTCACACGTATATTTCAGAAGTAACATTTGGTAAACCAAATGCTATTGCCTATATAGATGACAAGGCCATAAGATTTACAGGTTGGAAAAAATGTTATGAACAATTAAATACAGAAAATTTATTATGATAAATAAAACTATAGAGCTTAGAAAAAAAATATTATTACTAGATGATAGTACAGATAGGCTTCAATTATTTAAGAATGCGTATGAAGGAGAAACAGCATATATAGTTGCAGCTGGCCCATCTCTAAATAATTTTGAAGAAGGATACCTAAAAGATTTTTTATCAGACAAATTAACTTTTTGCATAAAACAATCATATGATATTATAGGAGATTCTGCTGATGTACACATTCAGAATTTTTGTAATTTTAAGAAATATAATTATTCAAATAATGAAAAAACAATAACGCAATGGCTAGTATTCGATCAAGCTCACCCAAATATAATAACGCAGAATGGATTGCATTGTGATATGATGATTCCGATATATAGGAATAATGGTAAAATGGAAGAAACTATAGCAGAAGCTAAAGATTTTGAATCAATGTTAATAGATTCGTCATATGCTAGACCTTGGGGTCCGGGTTGTATGTATGAATTAGCAATACCGTTGGCCCTTTATACAGGCTGCAAAAATATAGTAACGATTGGTTGGGATATTGGAGATTTAGAAAAAACCAAAAAGGATAGTTCTATGTTTCAAGAACATTTTTATGGTAGCAAAGATACAGTAGAGTTCGGTGTGACAGAAACTTCTTATAGGGAAATAGATTCTGTTGCTAATTCAACAAAAGATTTATATTATTTTCTTAAGGAAAAAGGAATATCTTGGCAAATGGTTTCAGATAGAAATCCTGGATATAGTGGAATAGAGAGAATAACATTATGAAAAAAACAAAGATTGCAATAGGTTGTTTAGTTCAGTGGTTTGAGGCCGAAATAATAGGAGAATATATTGAATCATTGAAGGATGCTTTATCACAGTATGATGGAGAAGTAATAGTTGACTTTCATATAACAAGCAATGAAGACTTAGAAAAACCATCTTCCCCTGAAAAAATGAAGTACTGTTTAGATAAAATAAAAAAAGAAATTATAGGTAATAATTTTAAGTATAAATTTGATTCTACGTTGGTAACTATAGCAGATTATAGAAGAAACTTTAATGAAAAATATTGTGAACAAGTTGAGGTTTTAATGTGGGGAGAATCTGATGCTATTTTACCAAAACAAACATTTACTGTAATTGATTTATTGCACCAACAAACAAGTAAAGAAAATCCTAAATATTTAGCTTTCTTTGGTACTTGTAAAATGTGGGATAAATCTTGGGAACCAATAGAACATTCTGATTTTACTGTCAAACCATTTATCGAGAATGATTATGATAACTGGTGGAGTCTGAAATACACCATGAATAAAGAAGAAATGGATAAAATAAATGAAAAAGCTACAGAATTAGACGTACAAACAGTATCGCCCCATAAATTTAATGGTTGTGGATTAGTCATATCATCAGAAGTTATTAAGGCAGGTGTAAATATTCCAAAATCAGTCTTTTTTGTACATGAAGATACTGCATTTATGCTTATGACAAATAAAGTATTGGGAAATATACCACAATATGTAATTAAAAATATATTATTAGTTCACAATAGAAAACATCCAGATAAAAGAATGTTTGTTGATGGTGAAATAGGTGATACAATGCAAAGACGAAGAGAAAGCAATACTTGGTATACCAAGGCTCATCAAATGTGTGAGCAAAATTGTTATAATATTTTTAACCCTAAATATACTCCATATACTTGGAATAACGTGTTTACAGAAAAATAATGAACTATAATATAATAACAACAAGTGATAAAAGCTATTTCAAATTTTTGCAAATATTGATAAATTCAATACATAAAAATTGTAATGTGTCAAATATAAATAATATTTTTATAGTTAATACTGGATTAGAAAAAGAACAAATAGATTGGCTTAATGATAAATCAGATATTATAAAAATAATAGATACAAATTATAATACTAGTTTTCAAGGAGGAACTTGGGGAGTCGATTGGCAATTAAATGTTAAGAGTAAAACCGTTACTCTACACCAAACACTTGAAGCATTACAACAACCACTATTAATGTTAGACGCAGATATGATGGTTATAAAAGATTTAGATAATTTAACAAAAAAAGGTGGCGATATACAGGTTTGCTATAGAAACGATCAACCAACAGAAGGTTCACAAAGTGAATATGCTGTACCATATATAGGTTCATATTTTTTTAGTATAGATTATAAAAAATCTTCTAAGTTTATAGAAGAATGGAAAGATTTAACTAATAATTCTTCACAAGAAGGACCAGTAGAAAGCAAATCCCTTGTTAAAACTATTAAAAAATATAAAAATTTAGATTTAGATATTGTTGAAATAGACGAATCTATAGTTAACGTTACAAGACCAGAAAACATTACAAATGATACATGTATTATACATTTTAAGGGTGCAACCATAGATTGGGATATTGAAAATAGTATTAGTAATAGAACTGAAGGTAGAGGTTTTTCTAAAATTATTGAGAAATATTCGTGAATATGAAAGATAAATTAACTATATTTGTAATGACACACATAGTAAATTACGATACAGAACCATATATGAATAATGAAATGATACTTGAATGTATAAATTCAACTCAAAATAATTTTAATATTAAGGATGTAAACTTTAAGATATATTGTGATTCAAAATTCAAAGATAAAGACATAAAATTATATAGTAAATATCTAAATAATTTAAGAAAAATATTTAAGGATATGGATAACGTAACTATAGAAGAAGACACAGGATTTGGAGCAATAGGAAATTTTAAGAAATTTATTAAATCAATAAACACCCCATACTTCATGTTTTTAGAACATGATTGGGAATTTACTCATAAAATAGATATGGAAGAAATAATAACTGCATTTGAAGATATTGAATATATGAATTATTGTAGGTTTCCAAAAGCAGATGCATCAATACCAGGAGAAATTCCAACTAGAGGTTGGGATGCATTAAATGGTGGAGTTTATGAAGTATATGAGGAATATAATAAAATACCATTATGGAAAATATCCTTTATATCTGGAAACCCCCATATTGCAAGAACTTCATTTTTTAAGGACCAAATAGAACCCCATTTAGTTGCTAGTGGACAACAATATGAAAAACAAATATTTCACAATATAATAATACCAACAATTAACGAATTAGGAAAAAATAAAAGCCATGAAATAACTGGTACATTTGCGTTAGGCCATCTAATGGCTAAACATATAGGCGGATGGTGTAGAAAGGGATAAATTATGATAAAAATAGAAAAAGATAAATTATATTTAGTAACTGGTGGCAGTGGATTTTTAGGAATTCCATTGTGTGAAAGAATACTATCACAAGGCGGCAAGGTTAGAGTTATATCTAGAGACGAAGGTAAACTTGTTGAATTAAAGCAAAAATTTCAATCAATAGAAATATATTCTGGAGATATTTCTGATAAATTTGAAGTAATGCAAGCAATGCAAGGAGTAAATGGGGTATTCCACTTAGCAGCATCGAAACATGTAGGATTAGCTGAAACATTTGTTAGAGAATGTATAAAATCCAATACTATTGGTAGTCTAAATATTTTAGAAGAATCACTGAAAAATAATGTTGAATTTGTATTGGGAATAAGTACTGATAAAGCTGCACAGGTTGCAGGAGTTTATGGTGCATCAAAACTATTAATGGAAAGATTATTTACTCAATTTGAAAATATAAATCCTAATTGTAAATATAGAATAGTAAGATATGGAAACGTACTATATTCTACAGGCTCAGTATTATGTTTATGGAAAAAACTAATAGAATCAGGCAAAGAGGTTATAGTTACAGAACCAGAAGCAACAAGATTTTTCTGGACAGTTGAGCAAGCTCTTGATTTAATATATGATTGTATGGAAACTGCAACTGATTCTAAAGTATATTGTCCAATTATGAAGTCTATGAAGATAGACGATTTATTAAAAGTAATGGTTAAAAAATATTCTAATGGAAAAAATATTCCTATTAAAAAAATAGGTTTACAAGTTGGCGAAAATCTACACGAAAAAGTATTAGAAGAAGGGCCATTTTCTAATGAAGTAGATAATTTTACTCAAGATGAAATAGAGGAGATGGTATAGTGACTATATTATATTTGTGTGATAAATATTTTTATGAAGAAAAGATGTCAAGAGTTAGATTTCATTCAATAGATGCAATATCTAAGCAATGTAATCTAATTTATTGGGGTCCTAATTGGGAAGGATGGAATTCTTCAATGGGTATTGCTAAAAATATAGAAATGATAGAACAAAGGATAGATTTAATAGTTGTATATAAACCATTAGATATGGGCAATGATTGGAATAATATAGATATACCAATATGTTTGAGGTACAATGAAACATACGATCTAGAATGGACAGAAAAAGAAATAGTAGAATCAAACTCATCTCTTATTATATTCCACCACGAAAATGATACACATGGATCATTAGAATCTTACAGAAAAAGGTTCCCAAAAATAACCTTTGAATATATTCCTCATTCAGCTGAAAAATCAATATTTAATGTTGATAATACTATAGATAAACTATATGATATTCTATTAGTTGGAGCAGTGGGTCACCAATCTAAATTAGGACAACATTATCCATTAAGAGATAGGATGCATTCTCTTATTGAGAAATTCAAACCTAAATATAATGTTGGAATATCTCCAAGACCTGGATCTAGGTTTAATGACGCTTGGACAGATAAATACGCAAAAGAATTTGCAGCTGTAATAAATAGCTCAAAAATCTGTATAACTGATTCTGGAGCTCCAAAATCTAGGTTTGGAAAATATGTAGAAATACCAATGTGTGGATCAGTTATCGCTGGAGATATACCAAATGATGATTCTGATTCATTCAAAAAATTCGTTATTGAAATAAATATGGATATGACAGATGAAGAAATAATTTCTAAAATAACAGAATATTTAGATAATCCTGAAAAATTAAACAATTTTAGAATTAAAGGTTTAGAATGGAGCAAAGAATATACTCAAGAAAAATATGCAGTTAGATTTTTAGAAGAATCAAAAAAATATTTAGCTAAAAATAATACTAAAAGATTTGATGAATACTATTTAACAGATTATTTTAATAAACTAAATTATGATTATAAAAAAGATTTAGAACAATTAACTAATATATGTATGTTAACGAAAACTAGACTAGACAACTCCATGAATGAAGGAGAATTAAAGGCAGGATGTGAACAGCCCTTTTTAGTAAAAGCTATTGCCCAAAATATTAAAGCTGAAAAAGTATTTGAAATAGGTACAGGAAGAGGTACAGCTTGCTATTCTTTAGCTCTAGAGGAATCAATAACTGAAATATGTACTACCGATATAATAGATAATGATAAAAAATACGACACATCAATATCATATAGACCTGCAACCGCCTCAAATACTGATATATTTGAAATGGTTAAGTATAAAGAAAAAAATAAAATAAAAATGCTACATCGCACTGAACTTTATCCTATAATAGATAGTTTAGAAGGACAATATGATTTAGCATTCATTGATGGAGAACATAATGTTGCTTCAATCATATGGGATGACTATCATGATTGTGTTAAATTATTAAAACCTGGCGGCATTATATTATTTGATGATTATAATACTACAAAATTTGAAGTAAAAGGCGTAGTAGATAAAATTTTAGAACAAAATCCTGAATATAAAGCAGAATTAGTTTATTTTTCAGGACATATATTTGAACAAGAAAAACGATTATTAACTGGTGGAATTATGGTTGTGAGAACTTAGGTGAAAATATATATTAACGACCCATCAGAAGGTTGGATTGTAGATAGATTTAGAAATGAGTGGTACGCCCACAATAATAATATATCAACAAAAAATAAATATGACGCTGATATATTTTGGATGATTGCTAATTGGAAATGGAGAGAAATCCCATTAGACATATTAACAAATAAAACGGTTGCCTGTACTATCCACCATATCGCCATGCAAAAGTTTAATCAAGAACAATATGATGAATTCATGGCCAGAGATAGGTATGTAGATTTTTATCATGTACCGTGCGAAAATACAAAAAATCAGATATCTCAATTTACAAATAAGCCTATATATTCAATTCCTTTTTGGGTAAATACTTCTAATTGGTATGATATACCAGAAAGAGAGCAATTGAGAAAGGAATTCAAAATAGATTCTGATAAAATGATAATAGGTTCATTCCAAAGAGATACAGAAGGACAAAGCATAAAAAATGAGACTTACTTGCCAAAACTAGAAAAGGGTCCAGATCTTTTTTGTGATATTGTTGAAAATTATAATACATATTTCGATAATGTAGAGGTATTATTGGCTGGATATAGACGGCAGTATGTAATGAATAGGCTAAATTTAGCTGGAATAAAATATCATTACTTTGAAAAACCAGACATACAAACGGTAAATAAATTATATAATTGTTTAGATTTATATGTTGTTTCAGCAAGATATGAGGGTGGACCCCAAGCAATTTTGGAATGTTCAACCAATAAAACCCCAATAATTTCAACAGCTGTAGGTGTAGCACCAGAGATATTAAGTAATGAATCAATATTTAATATTGGTGAGGAATTAGAAGTTAGTCCAAATATTGAATTTGCACATAATAAAGTTAAAGATTTATGGATGCCTTTAGGATTTGATAAATTTATAGAGATGTTTAGAGAAGAAAGTAATGTCTAAAATTTTAATAAATAAATTACCAAAGTATGGACCATGGGGTGGTGGCATAAAGTTTGTAAATAAACTTATAGAAAAGTTAAGGTTTGAACAGCACGAAGTTGTACATTCTTTAGAAGATAATATAGATTTAATATTTTGTTTTGATCCAAGAGAAAACCACGCTAAAGAAACCTATCTTGACTATATAAAATATAGAGAATCAAATCCTGAGTGTAAAATTATACAAAGAGTTGGAGATATTGGAACACATGGAAAACCTTGGTTAAGAGATATGATTGATGACTTAAAAAATGAGGTTGATTGTTTAATATTTCCGAGTAATTGGGCATTTAGGAAAATCACTCCCGATGAAAATTCTTCCCAGGTAATTTTTAACGCTCCCGATAAAATATTTTATGAAAATAGGTCTACAGAATTGACGCGTACTACCCCTCTAAATATAGTGACTCACCATTGGTCTTCAAATCCTAAAAAAGGTTTTGAATTATATAAAGAATTTGATAATTATTGCAGTAAAAGTGGTGAATTTACTTTTACATTTATTGGTAATCTACCTGAAGGAATGTCTATTAGCAATCATATACAACCACTTAATATGGAAGAGTTATCCAAACAATTACCAAGATACGATGTATATATAACAGCTTCAGAAGAAGAGGCTGGTGCTAATCATGTTTTAGAAGCAATGGCTTGTGGTTTACCTATTGTATATTTGGATAAAGGAGGAAGTATACCAGATTATTGCAATAAATATGGAACACAATATAAAAATATAAAAGAACTGATAACTATACTTAAAGACATTGAAAAATCTTTTCCAGATTATAAGTCAAAAGTTTTGAATTATACAGGAAGTATTGAAGAAGTTATAGAAAAATACTCCGGCATAATACGTATGCTTTGTGAAAACAAATATTATCCAAAAACTATTTCTCCAACCATCTTAAAAAAATATACAGCAGCACAAATAAAAAGACATTGTAAAAAGTCTGATAAGAAAAGGGTGGTAGAATATTATAAAAAACCAGCAAATATAATTGCTGAACACCTATCTCCAGATAAACAAGCTCCAGCTAAACACTATTTCTCAAACCATCTTAAAAAAATATACAGTAGCACAAATTTAGAAATGATTTGTTTAGGCACAAGAAATAATAATGAAAGAGATATATTTAATGATTTAATGAATAAGGAAAATGGTATATTATCAAATATTGGGAGTCTAGATATATCACCAGAATCAAATGCAAACTATATTATGGATTTTAATAAATTACCTAAAGATTGGAAAAATCGTTGGGATATAATATTTTCTAATTCTATAGACCATTGTTTCGATGGAAATAAATGTTTTACAGAATGGCTCAGAATATTAAAACCAGGTGGACTAATGTATATAATGTTTGATAAATATTCAGGACTACCTACTGAAGAAGATTGTTGTATATTTGAAGAAAAAGATATAACTAAAATAATAAATAATAACATATCCAATATAACTGTCCTTAATAGATTTGACTCCAAACATGATAATCATTTATTAGTGAAAAAAAATGAAGACTAAAATAAATATAAGCATAGATGATGTTAGCCCTCATCCAAAATCTTCTGTCAAGGTTTTAGATAGGTGTTTTGAACTAATAGATTTATATAGAGATATAAAAATTTCTCTATTTGTTCCTTTAGCATATTGGAGAACATGTAGAAAAGATACATCTACACCAATGCCGCTAAACATATCTAATTATCCTGATTTTTGTGAGATATTAAAAAAACTACCAAAGGAGAATTTTGAAATATGTTATCACGGATATTATCACGGAATTCCCCACAGTAGCGACAACGACGAGTTTAGAGACTTATCATATACAGAAACAAAGGAAAAAATAAATAATATGTTTACTGAAGTTAGAAATTCAGGCCTAGAAGATACTTTTCAAAAAATATTTAGACCTCCAGCATGGAGATTAAGTAAGGAAAGTTTTAAGGCAATGAATGAAGAAGGATTCAAATTATTTGCACTAACAGATTTAGATTATGCAATGGCATATTATTCTGGAGAAGAAAAAGTATATCCTTCAACCTTTTCAAATCAATTTCCTCCTTTTACTGGATTATATGAAGAAGAAAAATGTGGAATAGTTTATCATGCATGCGAATGGGATAAAAATTATCTAAATAAAGAAAAAACTACAGAGTTAATAAATTTTATTGACGGATGTAAAAATAAATCATTTGAATTTTTAGGAGAATTAGTGTAATGGGAAAATCAAATAAATTATTAAAACCATTTTACAAAAATATAATAAAAGAAAAAGGTAACACAGCTCTTTTAGGTTTCACAGATAACTCTTGGTTTGATGGTGACCTATACGATATACAATCAAATGGAAAAAATGTCAAACATTGGAATATAAATAATGCTTGGAAATTTCAACATAAAAAATATGATACTATTATTTCTTTACGGTGCCCATATTTTGCAAAAAAGCCAATGGATTTTATTAACAGGTGTTTAGATTCATTAAATCCTGGAGGAAAAATATATGCTGATTGGGGCCTAGGAGACCATTGGAGATTTCCACTTTATAAGGTTGGGTGGTTAAAGAACGGAGAACATGAGTGGGCATACAATGAAGATAATTATGTTTGGTCAGCTTATTGGGAAGAAAATTTAATATTTGATTCAGAAGTACAGAAATTTATGGAGTATATAAAGGACAAAGGATATAGCGACTTAAAATCAGCAATAATGGAAGAAGTACCTAGTGTATTTACATTAGAAAATGTTGATATAAATTATAATGTTCATAACTTATGTCTCTGGCCAGAGAATCCTCAATTATATACATTGTTGGAGATAACTAAGTGATAGATTTTGTTTTAAGTGAAATGACATTTTTAAGATATTTTGCCCCATTATCAAAAGAATTTACAATGTGTAATTTTTATTATGATTATAGTGGAAAATATAATTGTCCAACTAGGCCTGAAAATTATGCTAAATTAGAAAAATTTTGTAAAGAAAATAATTTTGGACTAAAACCAATAGCTGAATTAAAGAATTCAACTTCAAATGTTCTAATTTTAATAGAAGGAGTTTTAGCAGATAAATGTTCAAAATTAAAAACTTATAAAAAAATTATATCAATATCTTATCAAACAGATTTTATTAACTTATATAAATCGTACAAAAATAAAGTAGATAATATAATATTACCTAGTAATTTCATGAAAAATTATTATGGTTTATCAAAAGATGATAAAGTTTTAGGTATTGGTTCTCCTAAATATGGGGTAAGATTAAATAAAAAAGAAATATTATCTAAATACAATCTCAATTCAAAGTTAAAATATATTTTAGTTGTTTATCCAAAACTAAGAGATTTAGAAAAAATAGATATGGATTTGCTATATAATTGTATTAGAAGTAAGGGTTATAATATAATCGTAAAGGCCAGAGGAAAGGAACAAGCAAGAGAAAATCATAAGGGAGATTATTATTTTCAAGATTATTCTTGGCACCCCCACACAACAATGGAATTAACAAAAATATCTGATTTAGTAATAAATTTTGGGTCAAGCGGAATAAAAGAATTTGTTATGTTAGAAAAACCAATAATAAATTTTAATATAAAACCAAAGGAACAAATAAAACATACTGTAGAATTTTTATATGATTATAATTATTGTGTTAATCACGAAAGAAATTTCTTTAGTAGAGATGTAGACCATAATAATATATTATTAGATAATATAGATTACCTAACAAATACAGATTTATCTAATGAATTTAAGCGGTCCATAGATAATCATTTATTTGAATCTAAAAATGGGTGTAAAAATATTTTTAATTTAATAGAAAGTGGAGGATATTTAAAATGATAAAAATTGGATTTATAGTTAGGTGCTTAAATGAAGAGCAATGGATTGGTCATTGTTTACAATCTATAAAGGATATTGAATCTATAGAACCAAGAGCTTTGGTTATAGATAATGAATCATCAGATGAAAGTCTTAAAACTGTAAAAATGTTTAGAGATTTTTGTGATGTGATAACAATAAATAGAAATGACTACCTTCCAGGCATTGCTCTAAATACTGGAATGAATCATTTTTCAAGTTTAGGATATGATTATGTTTGTATAATTTCAGCCCATTGTGTAATAAATAAATTTAATATGGATGTAATAACTAAATTTATAGAAGACGAGAAATGTTTTGGAATAATAGGAAAACAAGTACCAATATATAAGGGAAAAAGATTACAATCTAGATATGTTTGGGAAAACTTTTCAAAAGAACCAATAAAAAATCTTAAAGATGGAAGAGGTTATCATGATTTCTTTTTTCACAACGCATTTTCAATATTAAAGGTAAAAGATTGGTCTGATTTGAAATTTGATATTTCTATAACTGGTAAAGAAGATAGAGTATACGCCAAAAAACATATTGAAGAAGGAAAGCATTTTTTATATCAACCTTCTTTAGAATGTCTTCACCATTGGACTAATAGGTGTGCTACTTGGAGTGGGATGGAATAATGAAAGAAGTATTATGCATAATACCGGCTAGAGGAGGTTCAAAGGGTCTACATAAAAAAAATATAAAAAGTTTATGTGGAAAACCCCTAATATATTATACAATAAACCCTGCAAAAAAATCAAAGTTAATTTCTAGAATTATGGTAAATACAGATGATTTAATGATTGCAGAAATTGCAAAAGATTTAGGTGCTGAAGTACCATTTTTAAGGCCCAATGATTTAGGTAAAGATAACTCAACAATAGAAGATGTATTGAATTATCATTTAGATTGGTTAATTAAGAATGAAAATTATAGGCCAGATATAGTCTTATACCTACAACCAACTGATATTTTTAGAACAGTTAATCAAATAGACGAATGTATTGAAACACTAATTAACGATAGCACAATAGATAGTTGTTTTGTAGGCCACCCCTCACATAAAAAATATTGGAAAAATACCAATAGTTCTTTTGAAAGAATAAATACAAATATATATAAATCAAGACAAATTGCAAAAGATATAACAATCAGAGAAGATACAGGAATAGCTTGTGCTACTCGACCAATTGTAATAGAAACTGGAAATAGAATTGGAAAAAAAGTAAAAATATTATTAAATGAAGATGAGTATTCATCTATAGATATACACACAGAAAAAAGCTTTTTCTTAGCAGAATGTATAGTTAATTCTGAAATTAAAAATAGTGATAGTGTATACTGTTTTAGCGAGTAAAATTATGATACCAACAAACGAATATATTAAAAATCTAAAAAAACAAAATAAATTAAATATATCAATTGACAAGAGTATTTCCTATAGATGGAAATACCCTATTATAGCAGGACCATGTTCTGTTGAAGGAGAAAGTATAATAGATATAGCAAAATATTTAAGTAAAATGCCAGGAATTGCAGCACTAAGAGCCGGTGCATATAAACCATGTACATATCCAATTTTAGAAGAAAAAAATGGCTGGAAAGAAGGGTTAAGAAAGGAAGGATTAGCTTTATTAAAGAAAGCAAAAGAAGAGAGTGGATTACCTATTGTTACTGAGATAATGGATGCTTCTATGATAGAAGAAGTTGGAGAGGTGGCTGATGTATTCCAAGTAGGAACACGAAATTTTCAAAATTATACATTGTTAGATGCATTGGGTAAGAGTAATATACCAGTACTATTAAAGAGAGGAACTTGGGCAACTATTGATGAAATTCTAGGTGCTTGTGAAAGACTACTTGTTGGTGGCAATAAGAATATTGCTATATGTTTAAGAGGGGTAGTTGGCGCACCAAGTTATAGGCATGTATTTCCAAGTATACGCTGGTCCCCAGATTTAATGATGATATCTGCGCTAAAAGAATTAACAAATATCCCAGTAATATATGATCCAAGCCACTCAACAGGGTATAGTAAATTTGTTAAAGGAATATCAAAAGCAGCAGTTGCTCTTGGAGCAGACGGACTAATAATTGAATGCCATCCAGAACCAGAAAAATCTATAAGTGATCCAGATCAAGCAATAGATTATGCTGAATTAAATGCTATAATCGGTGAAATTTTTAGAGGCCCAGGCATAGTTCCTGAAATGTACATAAATCATTAAGCTATTAAAGGATGAATAATTTTTTTATGTCAAATAATTTTATTATATTATATTAAATATGAAGAATATAGTTTTTATACCAAACATTAAAGCCGGAGACGGCAGAAGTAATCCTTACCAATATTGCATAAATAGTTGGTCTAGCTTTTGTAAAAAATATGGCTGTGAACTAGTTGTTTGGGATAAAGAATTATTTCCAGTAAAACAAATGAAAATAACTTGGCAAAGATACTATCTTTTTGATATATTAGATGCAAATGAAATAGATTATGACCAAGTTCTAATGGTTGATGCAGATACAATAGTGCATCCAGATTGTCCAAATTTCTTTGAAGAAACAGACAATAAATATTGTGGAGTGATGAATGATGGTTGTTACGAATGGGTAATTAGAAGTATTAGAGATTTTTCTAACTTAATGTTTAAAGATAAATGGGTTAACCCTTGGGAATATATAAATGGAGGATTTCAAATAGTAAATAAAAAACATAGACCTTTCTTTGAATTTATGAAAAAATACTATTTAGATAACGCGCCCTTAATTTTAGAATCTATAGAAAAATCTAAAACAGCAACAGACCAAACTATACTTAATTACTTATTACAAGAAAATAATATTGACTTAAAAATATTGCCTGTTTGCTACAATATACAAGACCCATTCAGAAAAAATCTATTGCATTTACAAGGCCACAGTTGGTGGAAGGATAGCTTAGAAAACCTTTTTAATTCTGGTTGGATATATCATTTCAATGCAATACCGCAAAATCCAAGACACTGCGAATATTGGATGGCTAGAACATACAGAGAATTATATGAAAAATAAAGAAAAAATGTTAAAATGGTATACTGATTCTCTAAATACGCATGGTGAAAATGATTTTAGGTCGTTAACATGGGGAGATGAAGAAGGCAAATCTGCAGAATTAAGATATGACCAAATGAATAGTGAAGTATCTTTTAGTGGTAAGAGTATTTTTGAAGTTGGTTGTGGTTGGGGTTCTTTCTTTGATTTCGGATATAGTTGTAAAACATATATGGGAATAGATATATTGGGAGATTTTATTGATATTGCATATAAAAAATATGGTAATTTACCAAACGCAAAATTTTTTGTTGAAGACATATCACATATATTATCTCCAGGTGCCTTTGATTTAACTATATCTTCTGGAGTAGCGGGAAATAGGGGAGGACCAGCTTGTGAGCCTAAACAGCTTCTAAATTATCTTAGGAAAATGTATTCTTGTTCAAATACAGTTTTAGTTAATTTTCCAAGCAATAGAGCAACAATACGAACTGAAAATGTAGAATATTTTTCTCCTGAATATGTTTTAGGTCAAGCACTATGTATAACTGATAATGTAAAAATAATACATAAAAATAAATTCGATTTTTTATTAAGATTAGACCACAATGAATAAAGACTTACACATACTTTGCGCCCACTTGGATGATTTTGAAATATCCTGTTATGGTTATCTATTCAAACACCCAGGACATTATGAAAATATCTATTTACATGTTGCAACGGTAAATGATTATAAAGACCCTATAACCTGTCAAAATATTTCAGACTTAAAAGACGCAGGTATAAGTGTAAAATATATTCAACATGGATTCAATTCAACAAGATTAAGAACAGAGATGGATGACTTAAAGGATTCAATATATAATTTTATAGATTTCAATAGAAATTTTGAAATACTTTCTCATGATGATAAAGATTTACACACAGATCATCAAGTATGTAATGAAATAATGATGGGTTTATATAAATTAAGTGATAGATTTATTACGTATTATTCTCCAAGTTCATTGAATTTTGAACCCAATTATTTTATAGAATTAAATAAAAAACAATATAAAGTAAAATCAACAGCAATTAGCAAATATGATATTAAGAAAGACCAATCATATTCTAAGGTTGGATATTATTTAGATGAACATTGGAATATTGGAATGGCATCTGTTATGGAAAATTGTGCCAAGTATAAATCAGAATACTATGATATTTATAAAATAAAAAAATGGACTACTAATGGTGACTAAAATATTTGAAAAAAATTGGTCTAATTACTTTAAGAAAAATAAAGCAGCCTATCTTGAAACAGGTAAACTTGCTATTCAAAAATCTTTAGGTATATTAGATTCTAAAGTCGTTGCAGTTCCTACATATACCTGTAATAGGGTGTATGAAGCAATTGTAAATGCTGGCTGTAATCCAATAATTATAGATTGCGACTACGATTTGCAGATAAGACTAGAACAATTATCAAAGTATGATAACATAGATACAGTTATAGTTCCTCACATGTTCGGTATACAAGCATTAAACGAAATAAAGGCCATTAAAAAAATGGGATATAAAATAATAGAAGATTGCTCGCAGTGTATGGGTTTACCAGAACTTGGAAGCCATTCAGATATAGTAATAGCATCCTTAGGACCAACAAAATGGTTACCTAGCGGTGTAGATAAAGAAAAAGGCGGAGCAGTAATTGCATATGATGGAAAAGATATTGAGTGGCATGATAATCCTACAGCAATACATAGAACAAATGTAATGTTTCAAGATATAGATAAACTATTCTTACACAGAACAACTAGGGTAAATGAACTAAAAAATGCAGGATTAAGGTTTATTGGTGGTGAAAGACCTAATTCTTGGCTAAGGGCAATGTACTTTACTGAAAAACAGGCACGAATACCATACACCCCACTACATGATTTACATGGAGGATTTAAGTGTCCAATAACAGATAGTATTAAAAATAATTTAGATTGGGTATCAATATTCCCAAATTAACATATTAAAAATGGCAAATACTAAAAAAATCTTGACGGGTAATTTTTCACCTCCCGTAACAGTTTCAATACATCAACCAAATTATATTCCATGGTTAGGCTTTTTTGAAAAGGTTATAAATAGTGATATATATGTTGTTTTTGACGATGTACAATATCCAAGAGGAAAAGATTTCGCAAATAGAAACCAAATAAAAACTAATAATGGAAAATTATGGTTAACTATACCTATTAAAGATAAGGGTTCATTAAAGAAATGGAAAGACGTTGAATATATAGATAATGGTTGGAAAGACAAACACTTAAAAAATATAGAATCTTTTTATAAGAAATCAAAATATTTTGAAGAATATTATTCAGAATTAGTAAATATCTTTTCAGTACAACATGATTTTCTTATAGACTTAAATGTTGATTTAATAAGGTTTGTTTTGGATAAACTAAATATAGAAACTAAAATAGTATTCTCATCAAATATAAAAACAGATAAAACAGGATTGGAAAAAATTATACATATACTAAAAGAACTAAAAGCAACCCACTATATTTCAGGTGCCGGAGATGGTTCTAAAAGATATATTGATGAGAACGAGTTTAGTAATAATAAAATAGAACTCATTTGGCAAGATTATAAACACCCACAATATAAACAATTACATGGAGAATTTATTCCATATCTAACAATCCTAGATTTATTATTTAATGAAGGAACAAATAGTAGAGACATAATATGAAAATAGCATTTTTTACAGAAGGTGGATATAGTGGAAAGATACCAAGAACTGCTCCAATGAGAACAGACCAGGCCTGGATATGTGCTCTTGATGCAGTACATCATTGTGTATTTCAATTAGAAAATATTACTGAATCATATGATATTGGAGTTGTTATAATACCTAAGGAAAAAAATAGAGAACAATTAGCTGGTAAAAATTATCCTTTAATATCTACCATAAGAAACTATTGCAAAAAGGTAATTATTATGCAAGAAGGATGTCATTGGGATTGGATGGAAGATCCTGTGAATACAATGGTTTGGTTTTATAATCAACTACTAGAGGCCGATATGATA
>Ga0075443_10000172_pt1 | contig 26773 bp, 23 predicted proteins | sample CoawatmetaG00DNA_3_FD_71583 | JGI IMG/M metagenome (GOLD analysis project Ga0075443, IMG submission 71583) | Marine microbial communities from the West Antarctic Peninsula - Coastal water metaG006-DNA | ecosystem: Environmental > Aquatic > Marine > Coastal | place: Atlantic Ocean: West... | reverse complement strand
TGTATTAAGATCTTTTAAAATTGATGTAAGAATTATTGGAGACGAGTATGAAAATAAGCAATTTACAGGAAGACAGTATTGCGAAGAGAAAGGAATTGCATTGCATTTTAATAAAAGAGATCACCGATTTTCTTCGAGTGGGCTTAGAAAGCTAGTAAAAGAAATTCAAGATAAATAAGAAATGAATATTACAGTTATAGGATCCGGATATGTTGGGCTCGTCTCAGGAACTTGTTTTGCAGAGATGGGAAACAGGGTTACTTGCGTAGATATAGACCCAGTCAAGATTGCAAAATTAAATCAAGGGATCATTCCTATTTTTGAACCAGGTTTAGAGACGATGGTGTTAAAAAATGTAAAAAATGAAAATTTGTTTTTTACAACAGCGCTAGACAAAGCATTACAAAATTCTGAAATCGCATTTATAGCCGTTGGAACTCCTATGGGAGATGACGGTTCTGCAGATTTACAATATGTATTGGCCGTAGCAAAATCGATTGGCCAATCGATGCAAAAAAGATTGATTGTGGTCAATAAATCTACGGTACCTATCGGAACTGCAGATAAAGTAAAGGCGACCATTCAAAAAGAGTTAGATATACGAAATTCTGATTTAGAGTTTGATGTGGTTTCGAATCCTGAATTTTTAAAAGAGGGAGCTGCTATTGCTGATTTCATGAAACCAGATAGAGTGGTTATCGGAGCTGATTCTGAGATTGCATTTAAAAAAATGAAAGAATTATATTCTCCTTTTTTTAGAGATCAAGATCGCTTTATATCGATGGACATTCGTTCTGCTGAAATGACAAAATATGCTGCCAATGCAATGTTAGCTACCAAAATATCTTTTATGAATGAAATCGCCAATATCTGTGAAAAGGTAGGTGCCGATGCCAGTCAGGTAAGAATCGGAATAGGTTCAGATCAGCGCATAGGATATAGTTTTATATATCCTGGTGTGGGCTATGGGGGGTCTTGCTTTCCAAAAGATGTAAAAGCGCTTACAAAGATAGCCAAGGAAAACGATTATACTGCACAATTGATAACCGCTGTTGAAGAGGTAAATGATGCGCAGAAATTAGTAATCGCTCAAAAAGTAGTTAACCGATTTGGAGAAGACTTAACTGGATTTACCTTTGGTATTTGGGGTTTGGCCTTTAAGCCGGGAACCGATGATATGCGCGAAGCACCAGCAATCTATGTTATAAAGGAGTTGGTGAGACGAGGAGCTAAAATAAAAGCATACGACCCAAAGGCAGTTAATGAGGCAAAAGAGCATTACCTGAAAGGAGTTCAAAATATAACGTATGTTGATTCTAAGTATGATGTTTTAAAAGATTCAGAGGCACTAGTATTACTTACTGAGTGGAAAGAATTCCGTTCTCCAGATTTTGAAGAAATAAAAGTACAATTAAAAACGCCTGTTATTTTTGATGGCCGTAATCAATATATTAATTATGATCTTGACAGTAAAGGAATAGAATATTATAGAATTGGAAAGAAATAATTATCTTTAAATAAGTTTAGTTTTAAATATATGAATCTAGAAAATAAAAAAATTTTAGTCACTGGTGGAGCTGGTTTTGTCGGAAGTAATTTATGTAAAGCTCTTGTTTTATATGAAAAGACAAAAGTATATTCATTAGATAATTATTTTACGGGCAAAGTTGAAAACCACACTGATGGAGTTCAATACATAAAAGGTGAAACATTATTCATTGATGATTTAATTAATTTTAAACCCGATATTATTTTTCATCTTGGAGAATATTCAAGAGTTGAACAAAGTTTTGAAGATATAAAAAAGGTATGGAGGTATAATAGTGAGGGTATATTTGCAGTTTTAGAATTTGTAAAAAAAACAAGAGCAAAGCTTATTTACGCTGGTAGTAGTACGAAATTTGGTGATGATGGTACAGGTTCTAATGCAAGCCCATATGCTTGGACAAAATCAAGTAATACTCAGTTAGTAATTAATTATGGCAACTGGTTTAACATAGATTACGCAATTACTTATTTTTATAATGTATTCGGTAAAAATGAAATATCTGAAGGTAAATATGCCACACTTATAGCATTATTTACAAGAAATATTAAAAAGGGATATCCTCTTACTGTTGTGTCACCTGGAACTCAAGAAAGAAACTTCACCTATATTGATGATATAATAGATGGCTTAATTTTGGTAGGTGAAAAAGGTAAAGGAGATGGCTATGGAATAGGAAGCAATAAATCTCATAAAATAATTGAAATCGCAAAATTGTTTAATGGAAAAATAGAAATGCTTCCTGAAAGAAATGGTAATAGAATGACAGCTAAATTAGTAACAAAAAAAACAGAGGCTTTAGGTTGGAAGCCCAAGTATAGTATAGAAAAACATATAGCTGAACTAATTAAAGTAGTATAAAAAAAAATATTATTAATTACTGGAGGCACCAGGCTCTTTTGGTAATGCAGTTCTAAATACAGATCATTTTAATAAAATTCGAATTATCAGCGATGAGTAAAAAGAAAAAAATTTACAGTTAGAACGTATTGTGAAAAAATAATAATAGATATCTATTACAGCTCGAGAGACCACCAATTCTCTTCGATTGGACTTAGAAAATTTATTCAAAAAATTAAATGAAAGTTAACTATGTTTAATATTAAAGATACAGTTTATAAAATAACTAAAACAAAAGCCGAAACATTAAAGGAACTTGAAAGCATTGGATATAATGTGCCTAAAGTTTATTTTTTCACAGTTGATGAATGGAATATTTCTTCGGAAATAATACTGGATAAAATAATTTCTTTATTTCATGATCATAAATTAGCAGTAAGAAGTAGCACTAAAGCAGAAGATACCGAAGATTCATCAATGGCTGGTGCATTTGAGAGTTTATTGAACGTGTCATGTGAAATTAAATTTATAAGATTAGCAGTTGATGAAGTTATATCTTCTTTTGACGATGATATTACTAATCAAGTTTTAATTCAGCCAATGGTAGTTGATGTCGCTATGAGCGGAGTTGTAATGTCTCATGTTTTAGATGATGGTTCTCCATATCATGTAATAAATTATGATGATAAAACAGGGCTAACAGATACAGTTACTAGTGGTTCAACCATTAACAAAACTATATATATATATAATGGAGTAGATGAAAAAGATTTTGACTCTAAGTATTTAAAAATTGTATTAAGATTAGTCCGTAGTTTACAATTAACTTTTCCCAGAATACCAATAGATATTGAATTTGCAGTTGACAAAAGCTTTAATATTCATCTACTACAGGTGAGAAAAATAACAACTATCGCTAAATGGAATGAAGAAGTTAATAAGCAAGTTTCTTCTAGAATGCTATTTCTCAAAGATTATGTAAGTACAATAATGAAAAAAAGGCCAAATCTTTTTGGAAAAAAAACTTTATTAGGCTTTATGCCAGATTGGAATCCTGCAGAAATGATAGGAGTTGTACCTCATCCATTAAGCAGATCCCTATACAGAGAACTTATTACTAAGAGTACTTGGAGAATTTCTAGAGAAAAAATGGGATATAGAGAAATGCCTAATATAGATTTAATGGTCTCTCTTTTTGGAAGAGTTTATATAGACGTAAGAGCAAGTATCAATTCTTTTTTACCTAAAGGGATAGAAGAAACAGTAGCAGAGAAATTAGTTAATGCCTACGTCGAGAGATTAGATAAAGACCCACATTTACACGATAAAATTGAATTTGAAGTAGTACAAACAGCTTTTGATTTTTCTTTTGATGATAATTTTGAAGAAAGATATCCTGGTTTATTGAATAGTAAAGAACTCTTATCGTATAAAAATTCTTTAAAAAAAATTACTTTAGATGCAATAAAATTAGAAGATCACTCCTCGTTAAAATCAGCATTAAGAGATATTGAGTTTTTAGAAAGCATTCAATCAAAAAATAAATTAGAGATTACTTTAAATTCATTTTCAGTCGTAGATCAAATAAATAATTTAGTAAATGAATGTATTAAATATGGTACGTTACCATTTTCGATTCTTGCTCGACATGGATTTATTGCAGAGTCTTTATTAAGATCAGCTGTTAAGAAAAAGGCAATTACAGAAGAAAGATTAATAGAATTTAGAAGAAGTATTGTTACTGTGGCGGGAGAAATGACTCATGATTTTAATTTAGTATTTTGTAATGAGATGACGGAAACAGAATATTTATCTAAGTATGGACATTTAAGACCCAGTAGTTATGATATCTTATCGCCAAATTATTCAGATAGAAAAGATTTATTTGATGGACAAACAATAAGAGATCATGATTTAACTTCTTATTTTGAATTAACAGAAAAAGAAAATAAAGAAATAAACAAATTATTAAAAGAAAATGAGTTGCAAGGTGTTGATGCAAAGGGACTTTTCCTGTATGCGGAAGAATCTATTAAAGGAAGAGAGTATGCAAAATTCGTTTTCACTAAACATTTATCTTCAATCTTAGAATTATCAGCAAAGTGGGGTGAATTAAAAGGTTTTACAAGGGACCAAGTATCAATGTTAACAATTACTGAAATTCTTGAAGTTCTTGTATCTCCTTTGACAAAAGATGTAAAATCTTATTTTGAAGCGAAAATAGTAAAAGCTGAAGAAAATTTTAAAATAGCTTCTTCATTCAAATTGAGTTATTTAATAAGATCAACTAGAGACGTCCATATAGTGCCAATGCAAAGAAGCTTTCCAAATTTTATTGGGAATCAAAGAATCGAAGGAGAAATAGTGGAGTTAACACCACATTTAGAAAATATACCTGAATTAAAAGGTAAAATTGTTTGTATTGAAGGTGCAGATCCTGGATATGATTGGATTTTTACCAGAAATATTTCTGGTTTAATTACAAAATATGGTGGAGCTAATTCTCATATGGCAATTAGATGTGCAGAATATGGTTTACCAGCTGCAATTGGTTGTGGAGAACAACCGTTTGAAAGAGTTGTGAAAGCAAAAAAATGTTTATTAGATTGTCAAGGAATGAGATTAGAACCAATAGATTTGAGTTAAATGCACTATAATATAGGAATTACGATGAGGGTGACTAACGCTCAAAATTATTATGAACTAAGAGATAGTATTGCTCAAGATTGGCCAAGATATATAAACTATCTTTTTCCGGAAGCAAATTATTTTTTTATTCCTAATATTGGAGAAGATGCTGTGAATTATTGTAAGAAAAACAACATAAATCTTTTAATTCTTTCAGGAGGTGACGATATTGGGTCATTTGAAAAAAGAGATAATACAGAGTTGGCATTACTCGAGTTTATGATAAGTAATAAACTTCCTGTTATAGGCATTTGTAGAGGTATGCAATTAATTCATCATTATTTCGGAGGGAATATAATGAAAGGAAATGATTCTTTTGTTAATGAACATAGAGCAACTAAACATAAAGTTAGAATTAAAAAGGAAATTGTTACGGTTAATTCTTATCACAATTCAAAAATTGATGAGTTAACCTTAAATATCGACTTATCGATTTTGGCTAGAAACATAAGTGATGATAGTATAGAGGCTTTTATAGCACCAAAAATACTTGGACTGATGTGGCATCCAGAAAGAGATGTATATTTTTCAACATATACAAAACAATTAATAATCAAATTTTTATTAGGAGATGAGTAGAGCAATAATTTTAGCAGCGGGTAGAGGTTCTAGAATGAAAGAACACACTAAAGAAAAACCAAAGTGTTTAAATATTTTAGCAAATGACACATTGTTAAATTGGCAACTTAAATCATTAAAGGTTGGTGGTATTGAAAAAGTAATTGTTGTAAATGGATATAAAGCAAACTTAATTACTGGAGACTTTCAAACAGTTACAAATAGCAGATGGAGCGAAACTAATATGGTTTCATCATTATTTTGTGTACCTCAAAGCAAAGTTAATTCAATTATTTCTTATTCAGATATAGTTTATAAACCAGAACATGTAAGCTCTTTAAAAAAATCAAATGGTGATATTGTTATCACAGCTGATCTTAAATGGAAAGAATTATGGGATTTAAGATTTGAAAACCCTCTAGATGATGCAGAAACTTTTCAAAGTGATGGCAATAAGTTAATTCATATTGGAAGAAAAACAAGTGATATTACAGAAATTGAAGCACAATATATGGGCTTGTTAAAATTAACTGAATCGGGATGGAAAAATATGAAAGAGGTTTATGACAGTTTTCCTGGTGATGTAAAAGATAAGTTAGATATGACATCAATGATTAATCATTTATTAGATAGAAATATAGAAGTGAATATTGTTTTTGTCAATGGAGGCTGGTGTGAATCGGACTCATATTCGGATATAGAAGTATATGAAAATCAAATGGAATTAGATAAAAATTGGATTCATGACTGGAGATAAAAAACCATTAAGATTTAAAAAAAAATGTATACATGGACAATAATATTAAAATTTATGTAGCAGGTCATTGTGGTATGGTTGGGTCTGCAATCTGGAGAGCTCTAGAAAAAAAAGGTTACACTAATCTAATTGGTAAAAAAAGTTCTGAGTTAGATTTAAGGAACCAAAAAGCTGTAATGGATTTTTATGCTTCAGAAAAAATAGATGTGGTTATAGACGCCGCTGCAAAAGTTGGAGGTATTTTAGCAAATTCTGATTTTCCATATCAGTTTTTAATGAATAACATGCAAATTCAAAATAACTTAATTGATGGAGCACTAAACATAGGGATAAATAAATTTATATTCTTAGGGAGTTCATGTATTTATCCAAAATTAGCTCAACAACCATTAAAAGAAGAATATTTATTAACCGACTCTTTGGAATCTACCAATGAATGGTATGCTATTGCTAAAATTACTGGAGTAAAAGCCTGCCAAGCAATACGTAAACAATTCAATAAAGATTATGTTAGTTTAATGCCTACCAACCTATATGGTTATTTTGATAATTTTGACTATCAATCTTCACATGTATTACCTGCAATGCTGCGTAAATTTCATGAAGCTAAGGAGAATAATCATAGTCCAGTAAAACTTTGGGGAAGTGGAGCTCCCATGCGAGAGTTTTTGTTTGTGGATGATATGGCTCAAGCGGTGGTTTGCGCATTAGAAAATAATTTACCAGAACATTTATACAATATAGGATCAGGAAAAGATATTACGATTAAAGAACTAGCAGAAATCATTCAAAATGTAACAGGACACCAAGGAGAAATTCTCTGGGATTCCAGCAAACCAGACGGAACACCAAGAAAATTGATGGATGTTTCTAAAATGAAAGCAATGGGTTGGGAATACTCAACAGAATTACTAGAAGGAATTGAAAAAACCTATACTTGGTTTTTAGAGAATATAGAAAACATAAAAGAAGTTAAATTATAAAACTTCTAATAAATTAAAAAAGTAAACTATGAAAGTAGCTTTAATTACGGGTATTACAGGACAAGATGGTTCTTATTTAGCGGAGTTATTGTTAAAAAAAGGATATATGGTACATGGTATCAAAAGAAGGTCATCGTTGTTTAACACCGATAGAATCGATCATTTATACCAAGATCCACACCATCCTGACCAAAGGTTAAAGTTGCATTATGGAGATTTATCCGATGCAATGAATTTGACACGGATTATACAAGAAACACAACCCGATGAGATTTACAATCTAGGAGCTATGTCACATGTTGCTGTTTCTTTTGATACTCCAGAGTATGTTGGTAATATTGATGGATTGGGAACTTTACGAATATTAGAGGCAGTACGAATTTTAGGCTTAGAAAAGAAAACCAGAATTTACCAAGCTTCTACTTCTGAATTGTACGGAGGGATGCCAGAAAACAAGAATGAACGCGGTTGTTATGATGAGTCCTCTCCGTTTTACCCCCGTTCTCCATACGGAGTTGCTAAAATATATGGTTTTTGGATTACTAAAAATTATCGTGAAGCGTACAATATGTTTGCTTGTAACGGTATTTTATTCAACCACGAATCACCAAGAAGAGGGGAGACTTTTGTAACAAGAAAAATCACCCGTGCGGTATCAAAGATAGCATTAGGTCTGCAAGAAAAATTCTATTTAGGGAATTTAGAGGCTAAACGTGATTGGGGCCATGCAAAAGACTATGTTAGAATGATGTGGATGATTTTGCAAGCGGAGCAACCTGAAGATTGGGTAATTGCCACGGGAGTAACTACTACAGTGCGTGACTTTGTATGCTTAGCTTTTGGAGAAGTTGGAATAGTATTAGAATTCAAAGGAGAAGGAGTAGATGAGAAAGCTTTCGTTACAGCATGTAATCATAAAGACTTTCAATTAGAACTAGGTAAAGAAGTGTTGTCTGTTGATCCGTCTTATTTCCGTCCAACAGAAGTAGATTTGTTAATTGGAGACCCTTCAAAAGCGAAGAATAAATTAGGATGGGTTCCAGAACATGACTTGGCTTCTTTGGTGAAAGACATGATGGAGGGCGATGTTTCGTTAATGAAAAAAGATGTAGTTTTATTAAATGCAGGCCATGAAATTTTAAAGCAGGCTGAGTAATCTTTTATAAGTCAGAGATATTACTGATGCACAGATAATAGTATTGATAAGAAAGTAGAATGAAAAAAAAAAATTTAATAATTTTCGGAACTAGACCAGAAGCTATAAAAATGGCACCATTGGTAAATCAGTTTATAGCAGATAATAGATTCGAAACTAAAGTTTGCGTTACTGGACAGCATAGGGAAATGTTAGATCAAGTATTAACTTTTTTTGATATTACTCCAGATTTTGATTTAAATTTAATGAAACCAAATCAAAATTTATACAATCTTACAGGTGAAGTAATAGCTGGGTTAAAACCGATACTAGAATCGTTTAAACCAGATTTCGTTTATGTTCATGGTGATACTACGACTACAATGGCTGCAAGTATAGCTGGTTTTTATTCAGGAGCAAAAGTGTGTCATGTGGAAGCAGGGTTAAGAACAAATAACATATTGTCTCCTTTTCCAGAAGAAATGAACAGACAAGTAGCTAGTAGAGTTGCAACGTATCATTTTGCGCCGACTATAAAATCTCAAGAAAACCTATTGAAAGAGAATGTAGCGAAAGAAAATATCTTAGTTACAGGAAATACGGTTATAGATGCCTTATTAGAAAGTTCAAATAGAGTGGAGAATTTAGAGAATGAGGATGTTATTGCTCTTAAAAATAGTTTAGACTTTAGTAAGAGAATTATTTTAGTCACGGGACATAGAAGAGAAAATCATGGACAAGGTTTTATTAATATATGTGCTGCTCTTAAAGAAATTTCGATCAATAATCCGGATGTAGAAATAGTGTATCCAGTTCATTTAAATCCAAATGTTTTAAAACCTGTAAATGAATTATTAAGGGGTATACGTAATATTCATTTAGTAAAACCATTATCTTATCCATCATTTGTATGGCTAATGAATCAGTCGTATTTGATTATAACAGACAGTGGAGGTGTGCAAGAAGAAGCGCCAAGTTTAGGAAAACCTGTTTTAGTAATGAGAGATACAACAGAAAGACCAGAAGCGGTAGATGCAGGAACAGTTATTTTGGTAGGAACAGATACATATAAAATCATTAAAGAAACACAAGAGTTATTAGATAATTTAAAAAAATATAAATCAATGAGTTCTTTGCATAATCCTTATGGAGACGGTAAAGCTTGTAATAGAATAATTGAGTTTATTTCAAATTTATAAAAAATGAGTAAAGTAAAAGTTGTTACCATAGGGCTAGGTTATATCGGATTACCTACATCAGCATTAATAGCACAAAATGGAATTCATGTCCATGGAGTAGATATTAACCAAAGTGTTGTGGATATAATTAATCGAGGGAAAATACATATCGTTGAGCCTAGCTTAGATTTAGTAGTAGAAGAAGCTGTAAGACTAGGCTTTTTAAAGGTAGATACTAAACTGGTAAGAGCAGATACTTATTTAATTGTGGTGCCAACTCCTTTTAAAGGAAATCATGAGCCAGATATTTCTTATGTAGAAGCAGCAACCAAAAGTGTTATTCCGTTTTTAAAGGAAGATGATTTATATATTATTGAGTCCACTTCCCCAATTGGTACTACGGAAAAAATGATGAATTTAATTTATCGTGAAAGACCAGAACTAGTTAATAAATTAAATATAGCTTATTGTCCAGAAAGAGTACTGCCAGGAAATGTAATGCATGAATTGGTTTATAACGATAGAGTGATTGGTGGCGTAGACGAGAGATCTACAAACAAAGCATCAGCTTTTTATAAGCAATTTGTAAAAGGAGAATTACACCCTACCAATGCTCGAACAGCAGAAATGTGCAAGCTAACAGAAAATTCATCTAGAGATGTCCAAATAGCATTTGCAAATGAACTTTCTCTAATTTGTGATAAAGCAGATATTAATGTTTGGAACTTAATAAAATTAGCGAACAAACATCCTAGAGTAAATATTTTGCAACCAGGTTGTGGTGTAGGTGGCCACTGTATCGCTGTAGATCCTTATTTTATAGTATCAGATTACCCAATGGAATCTAAAATTATAGGAACGGCAAGAGAGGTAAATAACTATAAATCATTTTGGTGTGCTGAAAAAATTCAAAATGAAAAATTGAAATTTGAATTAGAGCAAGGTAGAAAACCTAAAATTGCTTTAATGGGACTGTCTTTTAAGCCTAATATTGATGATTTAAGGGAATCTCCAGCCAAATATATTGTTCAAAAAGTTTTGCAAAATGATAATAATGGTGAATATTTTATTGTGGAACCAAATATTGAAACCCATAATGTGTTTAAATTAACTAATTATTCCGAAGCTGTTCAAAAAGCAGATATAATTGTTTTTCTTGTTTCTCACGATGAATTTAAAGCCTTGAAATATCGAGATGATAAAATCATATTAGATTTTGCAGGGGTATTAAAAATAGATGATTAAGAAAAGATGAAATCTAACCTCAGACAAAGATCCCGATATCAAAGAATATCAAAGGAATTATTTTGGGTAATACTTGGTCAATTTGCAAGCTTCTTAGGCTCAATTTTTTTAGTAAGGGTTTTAACTGAAAAATTAGATCCTACAGAATATGGTGAACTTGGTCTTGGACTAACAATTGCTGCTCTAGTGTATCAAGTTGTGAACGGAGGTATTAATAATAGTATAGGCAGGTTTTATTCTATTGCTATTGAAAAGAAAGATTTTGATGGTTATTTACGCGCTTCTTTTCGTATGCTTTTTTGGGCTACACTCGTTGTAATTAGCTTCACAATTCTATTTATGAGTGTACTTAAGTTACTCGAACTTGAAAAGTGGATATGGCTTTCATTGGTTGTTTTAATTTTTTCAGTTCTATCGAGCTATAATAACGCTTTAAATGCTCTTCAGAATGCTGCAAGACAACGAATAGTGGTGGCGTTGCATGGAGGCATGAATTCTTGGCTCAAAATAGGATTAGCAATTATTATTATGTTTTGGCTAGGTAAAAACAGTATTGCAGTTGTCGTAGGGTATGTAATTTCAGCCCTTATAGTTATATTATCTCAGATTATTTTTCTTAAGCGTTTGATTTTGAAGCAAACTTCTTTAGTTAAAGATCAAACTAGCCAATTAAAAGAGAATTGGTTGAAACAAATGTGGAAGTTCTCTTGGCCATTTTCAACTTGGGGTTTATTTACCTGGGCCCAATTGGTTTCCGATCGATGGGCAATTGAATGGTTTTCTACAACCGCAGAGGTTGGGCAATTTGTTGTGGTATACCAACTTGGATATGCCTCAATATCAATGTTAACAAAGACGACAATGACTTTGATTGGTCCTATTCTCTATGAAAGATCTGGTGATGCAAAAGATTCAATTAGAAACTTATCTGTAAATCGAATATCTTGGAGAATCACATTTGCGAGTTTAACTCTTAGTATTTTATCATTCATTTTTACATACTACCTTCATGACTGGTTATTTAGCATATTAGTTGCTGAATCGTTTCGAGAAGCTTCGCATTTCTTGCCTTGGGTAGTACTTGCAGGTGGACTTTTTGCTACTGCACAAATGCTTTCATTAAAAGTTTTATCTGAACTACGTTCCAATTCTCTTATAGCTATTAAGATTATAACTGCATTGATTGCTGTATTTACAAACATTATTGGGGCATGGCTTTTTGGTTTGTCAGGAGTTGTTGCTGCTCTTGTATTTTTTTCACTTATATATTTGGTTTGGATGATGATTCTGGCTAAAAACTCTTCTTTTAATGAGTATTCAACTAATTAAAAAAAGAATTATTTTTTTGAATTAATTATCAGAAAATCATGCTTAACTAAATAAAATTTAATAATATTAATGAAAAATATTTATATCAAATTATACGGAGGTCTTGGTAACCAATTATTCCAATATGCATTCGGTAAGAGCTTGAGTAAAAAACTTTCGGCAAATTTAATACTTGAGGTCGAGTCAGGTTTTAAAAATGATTTTTTCAAAAGAAAATATGCCCTTAAGGATTTAGGAATCAATCCTCACACTATTTCAAGTTCTGATTCAATTAATCGATTGACTGTTAGTACTTCTTTTTTAGGTAAATTATATCGGAAATTAAATGGATACTTACCAAATAATTCTCGATTTTACTATCGTGAGAGGAACAAGTTTTTGTTTGATGAGGAAGTTTTTAAAATAAAAAAAGACATTTTCTTTGACGGGTATTGGCAGAATTATAACTACTTTAATGATATAGTTGATGAGCTGAGAGATGAAATTCAAAATAGGCATGACTATAAAAATGATAATATTACTGATTTATTAAACAGTCAAAACAGCGTTGCTGTTCACATGAGATATCCACATGCTTTTGTAAACGGAAAAGTCCATAAGAGTACTAAAGCATATTTTTGTAGTCTTGATTTTAGTTATTTTAAAGAAGCTATTCATGAAATGAAGTCTCTAGTTCCTAACCCATATTTTTGTTTTTTTTCTGATAATATTGAGTGGGCTAAAAAGCAAATTGATAATGCAAATCTAGGAATAGAGTATGAGTTTATTGACTCTGGAAATGCGATATCGGATTTCCAGTTAATGCGTCAATGCAATCATTTTGTTATTTCCAATAGTACATTTAGTTGGTGGGCGGCATACTTAGCGAATAGACCAAACAAGCAAATTGTAAGTCCCAAAAACTGGATTAATGAAGTAGATTTTGATGCTATGGATTTTTTTCCTAATGGTTGGCATTTAATAAATAATAAATAAATAATTAGTGTTATGTATAAAGTGAGTGTTATAATGGCAGTTTATAATGCCGAAAAATACGTTGAACAAGGAATAATGAGTGTTTTAAATCAAACACTAGAAGACTTTGAGTTTATCATTATTAACGATGGGTCTAAAGATAAAACCTTAAATATTATTAAGTCAATCTCTGACAAACGAATTGTAATTATAGACCAGAAAAATTCTGGTGCAGCAAATGCTCGTAATAGTGGTTTGAAATCTGCCAAAGGTAAGTATATTGCTATTCTAGATGCAGATGATATAGCCATGCCTGATAGATTAAAGAAGCAGGTTGATTTCTTAGAAACTAACTCAGAGTATGGTATTGTTGGAGGTAATGCAAGCGTAATTGATAAGGATGGTGTATTCGTTACTAACACTAACCAAACTTTAGATTGGAATAGTATTAAACTTAAATTACCAGCTAGTCCATTTATTCACTCTACTATCATGTTTAGAATGACGCTAATTAAGACCATCGGATTTTATCCGGACATACCGCCAAGCGAAGACGCATTCTTTATTCTCAAGATTGCTAAAGTTACTCAGATGATCAATCTCCAAGATTGTTTAGTCAAGTATAGAATATTACCCTCCGCCTTAAGTCGAAAAAGCAGAAGCCTTGTGAAATTTATTAATAGTCATTTGACGAATTTTTATATGACGGGTAAACTTCCCAATGATTATAGAATAAGATATCAGCAAGAATCAAATTCATTTTCTGAAAGAGATAAAATCGTACAGTATGGTAATTTATTAGCAAAAAAATATTTGTGGGGGAGTCACCCAAATGCTCGTTTAGCAAGGAAAAGTATTCTTAATCTAGGCTTTAATATGGCTACTTCTTTACAATCTATTTTTCTATTTATTTTAAGTTATTTTCCACCAATTTTTATTAAAAAAGTTTACAACAGAATTAAGTAATAATGCTGTATATGCAGCCTAATGATAAATACCAATAATCATTCAATATAAATTCAAAAATTCTAATTAAGGTTTAAATGAAGAAATCAATTCTATACCTATGGCTAGCAATAACAATAGTTTTTGGGAGAGAAATTTATGGTTATGATTTATTAGGTATTGCTGGCTTGAAATGGAATCACCTTCTGACCATAATTGTTTTAATAGCCTTTTGGAGAAAATTTAATAAAAAAAACACTCCTGACCGTTTTTATTTCTACGGGATAGTCTTAATGTCTATAATATCTTCATATTTAGGTTATGTTGAAGGTAACAAAGGGGTTTTCTTTAATTTGAATTATATATTGGGTGTATTGTTCTATGTTGTGGGATATCATTTTTTGGATTCTCCAAAGGACTATTATAAGCTTTTAAAATACTTCACGCTACTTTTTTTCATTACCTATATATATAAGGAGCTTCAGTTTTCGTTAGGTGGTACACCACTATTGTTTAGTCTAGACGAAATCAGAACAACTCGTGATCTTAATGGTGAGTCCCTTATTAAAGGAAGCTCAGATACTATTAGTACAATTGGGTCTGTTACATTGATATTTTACTTAACAAACAAATTGAAGTATAGATATCTATGTGTTTTTATAATGACATGGATTCTTATAAGGTATGGAGTTAGAACACCTGTTTTTTCCATTATAATTGCATATTTAGTTTGGAATTATGGAAAAGTTATATTTACGTCTCGCTACTATATCTTATTTATTGTGGGGTCTTTATTTGTTTTTCTTAGTTCTATAAATATTCAAGATTATTTTCTATATTTCGTTGAATTTCTTAGAGATAATGGTTTAGACACTAGGGAGACTTTTATTTGGCGAGTTGCTATGTGGATAGACTCATTACAGACAGTAGCCAATCAAGGTTTTTATTTAATTGGAACTAGTGGAAAGCAGATTGAGTTTAATTTGATTACACTGTTAGGTTTTCGCGAATACATAAATCCGCATAATTCTTATGTATATATATTATTGAACTTTGGTATATTGAATATTATATTCATGTTAATATTAATATTTAGAACTTTGAGATTAGATAGAAATGATAGGTATAACGATATATTTAAAGCATCTTTTTTTACTGTAATTATGTATGCTATTTATGCTAATGGTAGTCCCGTTCATGAATTAATATACCAAGCTCCTATCTTCTGGTTATTATTAGGTGCGCATAGAAAACTAACTTTTTTTCACAATCAAAATAAAACTTTAAAAAAATGAAAATATTATTTCTTTTCACAGACATGGTTAGGCCTAATTTACTTAAAAGCTACAACTCAAAAATTAAAAGTAATGGTCCTTTAGATGATATAATTGAGAATTTTGGAGGAACAATATTCCAAAATTGTTACACACCTGCACCAGATACTCCAAGAAGTCTAGCCTGTTTGCACTCAGGGCTATATCCAGAGAGAAATGGTTGCAACACAAGAATAAGGTGGCCATATTATTACTTTAAAGAAAAAAATAGTCTCCTTGAATCGCTGGTAGAAAAGGATTTTAATGTAACATATTATGCTACAAAAAATAAAATTAATGTTGGCCCCTTGCCAAAAGGCGCCAAAGAGAAAGTTAATATTTTAAATTGTTTATCAGAATTTGATAAAACTGTTAACCAGGACTTAAAAAATGATAAAGATTCTGCTTATTTTCTTACTTTGGATGATTACCATTGGGGAAATGATGATTTCGGTCATAATTCTTTAGGGGATTACTATGGTCAGCTTCATTTAAAGAATTATCTAGAATCATTTTTTAAGAATAATAATCAAGACATGTTTGATCATATCTTTTGGTTTTCTGATCATGGACATAAACTTTATTCTGAAATTAGAAATGGTAATATTAATAGTCTGCTTAATGATGATAGGACTAAAACACATTTGTTGGTTAGAAAAAAAGGTCAAAATCAACTTTCTTATGACCATAAATTAAGAGGTATTTTTGATATTTACCCAACTGTTTTGTCTATTATTAATAAAACCATTGATGTCGAACTTGATGGGCTTGATTTATATTCAGAAAAAGGTCATGATTATATAGTTTTTGAAGACCATAATGATTTTTCTGTATCTATAGCTCAAGTAATTAATAATTGGGGTGTTAGAACAAAGGACGAATTTTACTTTGAGAGTCTTGATTCAAAGGAATTGTTTGAAGTAGTTGGGATTGATGATTACCTTAAGAAAAATAAAATTGATGATGAATTATTGTATACTGACATAATTCGCAGACATACTAGTTCTTATGAAGAAACTACCAAACAAAATACAATTCTTCAATATTACAAAGAATTGCGAAATGATAATGAAGATTTAAAGTTTTCTGACAATAATAAACGTTTTTTTAAGAATAGAAATATATTTTTTAAGATTATTATATATATGCTTAAAAACTTAAAAAAAAGATGGTAGTATATAATGCCTACTTGTCGTTTTAATATTTTTTTAAGTTAATTAAAAGATATTTTTTCTTTTTAGGTACACTCTTTTAATAGTTATTAGATTATTTTTTTTAGAAAAAACATAATAATACATGGTTTAGGTTTTATCTAAACTATATAAAATAAATTTCAAATTATTATTGATACATTACTTTAAACATGTTTTAGTTATCATAAAGGATTAATATAAATAACAGAGAAACTCCAGAATTAATTTATTAAATGCCAAAAAATAAAAATCAAATAGATTGTCGTAGTATCGAATTCGTTGTTGGAAACCTTAATAGGATTGGTGGTGTTTCTACACATGTTAATAGGCTGATTGCGAAGTTAAAAAATGAAGGAATTCCTTATATTATATCATCTTATCCTGAATCAGGATCTAAGCTATTAGAAAATGTATATAAAATTTGGTGGTTCATTAAATTCATATTTAAAATGAATGATAATATTGTTCATTTCCATAAATCATTTGGTTTCCCACAGTATATTTATTGGTTTTTATATTCCTGGATTAATTCTGACAGAGTTATTATTACACTTCACAACTCAAGCTTGTTGGGATATTCTCGATTTAAATTAAGAATTGCATTGAAACTTCTAAGGAGAACAAGATATTTAAAGTTACTCGTTGTCTCTGACCGAATATATGATTTATTGATGAGTCAAAAAATCATATGTAATTATATACCTACTTATATTCCGCCGATCTCATACAACAAAATTGATATAAATTCTGAAAAAAAGTTATTTATGTATTCAGTATTTATCGGCACCAAGGCAAATCTTTTTAAGGTCTATGGTTTTGATATAGCTCTAAAGTTATTGAAAGAATATAGATCCGAATTTAAAATGGTTTTCATGGTGGGAAATAAAGATAGAACTGATGTCGAGTATATTGAACAAGTCATTAATAATGAAGGACTAAAAAATGATATTCAAATAATTTACAATAAAAGTCTTGTTTCTTATATTGAAAATTGTGAGTTTTTATTAAGGCCTAACAGAATTGATGGCTATGGTATTTCACTACAAGAGGCATTAGATCAAGATGTAATTGCTGTATCATCAGATGTTTGTAAAAGACCTAAAGGAACGATAAATTATAATAGTTTTAAAGACTTAGTCGATATTGTACATAAGATACTTAAGATTTCAAATTTGGAAAGATTTGAAATCTTAAAACAGAAAGAGAAATTGGATTCTTCGGTTGAATTAGTTGAAATTTATAATAAATTAATTTAAATCAATAGCGTTATTTTTTTTAAATAGTAGCGAGTTATTGCAATCTTTATAAATTTTTAAAAAAAGTATTAATAATAGATTGTTAGATATAATACTTTTACTAAAGCTTATTAAATAGATTACTTAATCTATTTATAATTCAACACTAAGGTGAAACAAAACTAATATTTCGGTTTTACCGGACATCAATAATTAATTTTAATTAAAAAAAAGAGTTTGTAATGCAACAATTAACACAAAAACTAGGTTCGGGGGATATGATCATACAAGATGTGCCCTACCCTCAATTGGGAAAAGGAATGGTGATCGTTAAAAATCATTATTCTATAATCAGCGCAGGAACGGAAGGTTCTACTGTAGTAGCAGCTCGTAAAAGTTTGTTGGGAAAGGCAAAGGAACGTCCTCAACAGGTAAAGCAAGTCATTGATACTTTCAAAAAACAAGGTCCTATTCAGACCTATCGTGCAGTGATGAAAAAACTGGATGCATATTCTCCTTTAGGTTATAGTTGTGCTGGAGAAGTTATAGAAGTTGGCGAAGGAGTTACCGAATTTGAAATAGGTGATAAAGTAGCTTGTGCTGGGGTTGGATATGCCAATCATGCAGAAATTGTTTCGGTACCTATTAATCTTTGTGTTAAACTCGATTCCGGCACAAATCTTAAATATGCTGCTTATAACACCTTAGGAGCAATCTCAATGCAAGGAGTGCGTCAAGCAGATATGCGTTTAGGTGAATCCTGTGTAATTATTGGTCTTGGTCTCCTTGGTCAATTGGCAGGACTCATATTGAAAGCATCAGGAGTTACTGTTATTGGTATAGATGTTTCAGAGGCAGCTGTAAAGAAAGCGGTTGATAATAATGTAGTAGATTTAGGTATTATAAGAAATGCAGTTGGTATTGAAGAACAGGTACAAAATGCAACTAATGGTTATGGAGCAGATGCTGTTATTATTGCTGCTGCGACTACAAGTTTAGATCCTATAAATTTTGCAGGTGCTATCGCACGTAAAAAGGGAAAAGTGGTTGTGTTAGGAGCTGTTCCGACAGGTTTTGATCGCGATCCATTTTGGTATAGAAAAGAATTGGAATTAAAGATGGCGTGTTCTTATGGTCCCGGACGATATGATTTAAACTATGAAGAAAAAGGAATTGATTACCCTTTGCCTTATGTGCGTTGGACTGAGAAGCGTAATATGCAAGCATTTCAGAAATTAATAGCTACTAAACGCATTAATATAGATTACATAACAACCCATGAATTTGAGTTTGAAAGTGCAAAGGAAGCCTTTGACTTGGTTGTTTCTAAAGCGGAACCATTTACTGGGATCGCTTTAAAGTATGATACTGATAGAATGATTTCTAAAGCTAAAATTTTGACTTCGGAAGTCCAAAATATTGCAAAAATTAATATTTCTTTTATTGGAGCAGGAAGCTATGCACAAGGAAATCTATTACCAAATATTCCTAAATCTCATAATATTGCTCGTGTAGGTATTTTAACTAATACAGGAACTACTTCTAAACGTGTTGCTGAGAAATTTAATTTTCAGTTTTGTGCCGCACAGGAATCTGATGTTTTAGATAACAAGACAAATACTGTCTTTGTGGCAACACGCCATGATTCTCATGGACCATACGTTTTAAAAAGTTTAGAAGCTAATAAGAATGTATTTGTTGAAAAGCCTTTGTGTTTATTAGAGTCAGAATTAGAGTTAATTATCGAAGCACAATCAAAATCTAAGAAAGCTGTAATGGTTGGATTTAATCGACGATTTTCACCATTAACTTCTAAATTAAAAAAGGCTATTGGAAACAATCCAATGACCATGATATATAGGGTTAATGCTGGTGCTATACCTGGAGATAATTGGATTCAGGATTTAGAAATTGGTGGTGGACGTGTTTTGGGAGAGGTTTGTCATTTTATAGATTATCTAACTTACATTAATGGAAGTCTTCCAATAAAAATATCCGCTACAGCCTTACCACAGGCCAATCAATTAAATGATACCTTAAATATTTTAGTTCAATTTGCAAATGGTTCTTCAGGCGTTATTGGCTATTATGCTAATGGATCAAAATCAATGACTAAAGAGTATATCGAGGTGTTTTCGGCAGGACTATCAGCAACACTTATTGATTTTAAAGAATTGAAGATATACGGTAAAGGAAAATTTAAAAAAGAGAAGCTTCTTAATCAAAATAAAGGTCAGAAAGAAATGGTAAACTCTTTCGTTAATGGATTGCTAGTTGATGGTCAAGCGCCAATTCCATTTAAAGACATTGTTGCTGTAATGAAAGCATCTTTTAAAACTTTAGAATCTATAAAACGTGGAGGTGAACAAATTGAAATCTAAAATAGAGACAAGTTTTTTAAAACTAAAAAACTATTGTGAAAACGAAAACTTTAAAGGTTGGGATCCTTATGACGGTTTAAATTCAAAGTTATTTCAAGCAACTCCTTTGAGAAAATGGAGCTTTCCAAGATTGGCATGGATTCAGCTGTTTAAACGTAATCCCATTAATTTAAGATCCTTATTGCTTGTGCCAAAACAGCGCAATGCAAAAGGTGTTGGGTTATTTTTAGCAGGATATTGTAATTTATATAAAATTGCGGAATCTGGGAACTTTGCTTATGGCACAAAAACGGAAATACTGAAACAAATTAATGTTCTTGCAGAGTTGCTTATAGAAATGAAAACCAGTGGATATTCTGGTGCTTGTTGGGGCTACAACTTTGATTGGCAAAATAGAGTATTTTTTCAACCTTGTTATACTCCAACAGTTGTAGCAACTTCCTTCTGCGGAGAATCACTTTTTAATGCATATGAAATCACTAAGAATAAATCACACCTAAATTGCGCTTTATCTGCTTGTGATTTTATAACTAATGATTTAAATAGAACAATAATTGATGATTATCAATTTATTTTTTCTTACTCCCCTTTAGATCATTCACAAGTTTATAATGCATCATTACTTGGGGCTAAATTGTTATCTATTGGATATTCATATACAAATAATAAGGAATGGTTAGATCTGGCTAAAAGAGCTACAAAAACTATAATAAATAAACAAGCTTCCGATGGTTCATGGATTTATGGTGAACATAAAGTACAAGATTGGAAAGATAATTTTCATACAGGTTTCAATCTTGAGTGTATTTGGAAGGTAGCAAAGTATACAGGTGAAGAATCGTTTAAAAAATCTTTTAATGAAGGAATAGATTATTATTTAGAAAACTTTTTCTTAGAAAATAAAATTCCTAAATATTACCATAATAAGTTATATCCTATTGATATTCATTCTCCTGCACAATTAATTATTACTTTATCTCATACTAATCTTTTAAACAAGCATAAAGAGTTGTCTGAAGATGTGATTAATTGGACAATAGATAATATGCAGTCATCAAATGGTTATTTCTATTACCAATTGAAAAAGATAGTTTCAAGTAAGGTTCCTTATATGAGATGGGCACAAGCATGGATGTTTAAGTCATTTACAGAATATATAAAATTTATTGAATATGAAGATTTGGATTGATTTAACTAATTCGCCACACATTAATTTTTTTAAACCATTTATAAAAAGATGGGAGAAGGAAGGGTATGAAATAATTATAACTGCTAGAGAATTAGCGAATACAATTGAGTTAATAAATCAAAATGGTTGGAAATATACTGAAATTGGTGGTCATGCAGGAAAGAGTAAAATTAAAAAATTACTTTATTTTCCAAAGCGAGTGTATCTTTTGTATAGGTTTCTTAAAAAGAATAAACCCGAAATAGGTATATCACATAGTTCTTTTTATTCACCAATTGTTTGTAAATTATTAAAGATTCCATCTATTTATTTGAACGATAATGAACATGCAAAAGGAAATTATTTAGCTTTTAAATTTGCTACTTTAAATTTGCTTCCGGAATTTCTCTTTGATAAGGCAAAACAATTAAAATGGTTAGAAAAATATAATGTAGAGTTTTACCCTGGAATAAAAGAGGGAATTTACCTTTCTCAATCTGAGAATAAAAATGAAAAGAAATGGAATAGTGAAGTTAAACTGAAAATATTTATAAGGTTAGAGCCTTGGACTGCTGAATATTATAAAGGAAATAGTGACTTTATGGATCCAATTATTCAAAAATTAAGTAAAAAACACGAGGTTGTTATACTTCCCAGAAGTAAAAAGCAAATAAATCATTTTAAAAACGATCAATTTAATGGAGTCCAAGTCTGCAATAAACCAATGGTATTAGAAGATATTTTGAAACAATGTAAGTTATTCATTGGGGCTGGAGGATCGATGACTCGAGAGTTGGCTTTTTTAGGAGTACCTACACTTTCTGTTTATCAAGGAGATTTATTATCTGTAGACAAATACTTAATTAATAGCGGAATAATGGATTTTGAGCTTAATCCTAAAATACAGGATATTGAAAAATTGTTAAATAAGCAATGTTCAAATAGTAATATTATTGAACACAAGAAAGGTTTAGAAGCATTTGAATTAATAGATAATAAGTTAAAAGTATTAATAATAGAGCATAATAATCACTAAAGATATAAAGTCTGACTTTAGTGCTAGGTGGTATTTAGCTTAAATATAAAAAAATGAAAAAATGAAAATATTAATTTATGGTTTTGGAAGAATGGGATTAACTCATTTTTCAATATTAAACGGTTTAGACCCTAGTCTTAACTTTTCCGTGATTGAACCAAATAAGATACTCCGTAACATACTCAAGAAAAATATAAATGCAAAGTTTTATTCTGATGATTCTTCTCTCACAGAAGCTTTTGACATTACTTTAATTACAACACCCCCGTCTTTACATCTTCAACTTCTTGAAAAAAGTATAAAAAGAGGCGATAATAAAATATTTATTGAGAAACCTTTTGGAGGTCACACTAATATAGATTTGGAGTATATTTCAGAATATGATAATATCAATATTGGTTATGTACTTCGTTTTAATCCCTGTATTCAGTGGGTTAAAACTAATATTGATCCTAATGAAATTAAATCTATACATGGTGAGTACATCAGCAATACCATTGAAAAGAAACCAGAAGGTTGGCGTAATGGTCCTTTTTCCGGAGTTTTAAATGAAATGGGTTCACATGTTATTGACCTAGTTCAATATATCATAGGAAAGGATCAAATGAAAGTTTTGAGTTCCAAAAAAGAGTCTATTATTTCAGATATAGATGATATTGTTGAAGCTACCATAAAAACAGAAAATGATATTTCTGTTTCATTATATTTTAATTGGGTCAAAAAAGAGGTTAGAAAACCAGTTTTTGGGTTAGAAATAGAAATGAAAGATGGTTTTAAATACTCTATTGATCAACAACAAGTGAATAAATATAATTCCAATGGAGATTTTATCGAAAAAGTTAGTGTTATAGATCTGGTCAAATCTGTACCTTATTATCTTAGGGGTGTCGATTTTACTAATCAAATGTCAGACCTTCTTGGAGAGCGAAAAATAATGGCAACTGTAAACGAAGCATTAGAAGTTAATAGATTAATAGCAAAAATTTTAAAATAATGAAAATAATACTTGGAGATAATCAGTTTTTTGGCATCAATCATTTCGATCTGAAAAAAGGAGAGAAAACGAAGTTGAAATTTGATACGAAAACAAAAATTGAGGCATTCATTAAAGATTCTTTAAAAATAGGTCTTGACGGATTTATGATAAATTCTAATGAAAAAGGTTATGAACTTGTAAATAATAGTAAGTTTGATGATGTCAAAGAAATTCATTATAGTATCCCTTATCCTCACAAGTATGCTAGTATGGTAAATGAAAATGGTATGCTAAGTTTATTTAAGCATCTTGTTAAAAATACTTCATTAACAAAAAATATCATTGGAGGTTTAAGGTTAGTTACCACACAAAACTTAAAGGCTATTGCACCATTAGCATTAAATTTAGAGGTTCCTAAAAACCTTAAAAAAGGAAGTTATGTTTTTATGCAGAATATTATCACTGATTTACTGTTAGGCATGGGGAGGGGTGATATTCTTCTTGAATTTATAAAATCGGTAATTAAATTGGGTTATAAACCCGGGATTATTACATTAAATCCAATTATGTTTGATAAACTTTTAGAAAATGAAAAAGAGGATAATTGGTTAAAAGACCTTATAGTTTGCTTTAATATTAATAAAGAAGGATTTAATGTTTTCCCCTCACTTGAATCTGTGGAGAGTTTTATCGATTCTAGACCTAAATACAAATTAATGGGGATGAGTATTTTTGCAAGCGGTGCGGCTAACATTCCTCAATCAATTATTTATATTAAGAAACTCAAATTAGATTATGTTGTTTTTGGAAGTTCCAGGTTAGAAAATATAGAATCAAATTATAATCTTTTTGTAGAACAACATCATTAATATTAACAAATCAATAAATTAAGAATGTTATTTAACTCTTTAGACTTTGCAATATTTCTACCAATAGTATTTCTTCTGTATTGGTTTGTTGCACAAAAGAATGTAAAGCTCCAAAATGCTTTAATAGTTGTAGCAAGTTATGTCTTCTATGGTTGGTGATATTGATTTTTTGTTTTCTGAAAAATTTTTCTTTAAAGCGATTGATATTTTAAAAAATAATAATTATAGCATACAAGAAAGCCAATTAGATTATTTTCCAGGATTTAGACATTATTCAAGATTGGTTAAACAAGAAAATATAGCAGCAGTTGAAATTCATAAAGAGGTTAACATAGAAGTGAATTTAATTTTAAAATAATCAGTGAAGATGCTCAACTTATAAATGATTTTTCAGTATTGAGTTTTGAAAATCAATTTTCACTTTCTGTTATCTCTATTCAAATCAACGATTATGGGTTTGAGCTTAAAAATTTCTCATGAAGAAATGCATATGATGTTTTTCTATTGTCAAAAAAAGTTGATACTAAAAAGGCTATTTCAAAGTTTACTAAGTTAAAGAACCCATTAAATTGTTTTTTAGCAAAATGTAATTTTGTTTTTGGAGATTTAGAATCTTTAGACTATTTTAAAACAAAAGAATCAAAGAACAACTTAAAAGCATTCAACAACTCTTTTAATAAAAGAGAATCAAATCTAAAAATCAATTTTAATTTGATTACGATTAATTTAAATAGAAGATTTGGTATAGTTTGTAAATCCATTTTTAATAGTGAAAACAGAAAATGGTTATTAAACAGAATTAAAAGTAAAATCACTAATTAAAATTATTCTTTCTAAAGAAAAAGTTATTACCAAATAACTCCCGCCTGTTGCATAAATAAATCTGCCAGCGCATCTTTGTTCTGATGCGTTCCAATATAGGTTAGAAAAGTACTCTCTTTAGAATGCCCAGTGATATTCATAAGTAGTGGCGTTTCAATTTTACCATAATAATTAGACGCAAAAGAACGCCTCATAATATGAGAGGTCACAAACTCATATTTTGGGGCATTTACAATTTCTTTTCTTCGAGTCTTCGGGTTGTTCTTAAACCCACTCAACAATTCATCAATTTTCACAATTTTACAAATTATTTTTATTTGCTTATTAAAAGCCACTTGTGATACTTTTCTTGGGAATTCATTCTTTAGGATTTCAACCACTAAAGGGTCTGCCACTCCAACAGTCACCGCCTTCTTTGTTTTCTGCTGTAAAATATCTATATACAATCCAATGGGTGCTTTTCTGAGGTTACTCGGACTTAATTTTAATAAATCTGATACGGGCTGCCCAATACAAAGTCCTATCAATAACCATCTATAACTATCTGCATATGCTTCTGGGGTATGCTTTAACCCTTTTAAAGCTTTTATCTCTTTTGGATTTAAAATATGAAGAATTCGATCAGAACTTTTCTGCTTGAAGGATTCTATGTAATTTGAATAAGGGTGAATTTCAAACCCACTTTTCTCGGCATCTCTTAAAATAATCTTCAACAACTTCAGCAATTGACCGCAGTAGTTATCACTGTATTGTTTCTGAATTTCAGAATTCGAGTGAAAGACTCAACGATATTTTTATCGATTGCACCAAGGTATAGTTTCTGAGATTTCTCAAACTCATATTCCTGAGTGATCCTATAAAGCGATTTTTAGGTTCGAATGGTATTATGAGCCAATCCGACTGTCCCATATCCTTTGACTCTTTTTGTAGCTGAATTCGCAATAAATTCACTTAAATATTCCAAGAATAAGGTTCCATTTCTTATTTTTGAATGAGAATTATTGACGTGTATTCGAGGTTTTTTATAAAAATTAATGTGCATTTAACGTATGTTATTTAAATTATTTAACATAAATATAGCGTTTGTTTTTTACCCTTATAACAATTTAAGGCTAATATTATAACAAAATTTTCTATGTAAATATATATTATTTTTTTTAAATAATAAAGTTAATAATCTTGTTTTTAGATAGTTAAGTTTATTTTTTTTTGAAAATACTACGGACAGTAGTTGTTGAAAACACACCTATTAAAATCAACTAAATTATTATCAATATTTTGGAAATTGAAAGCTGAAAATTATTGTGTTATATCTCTTATCTTTAAACCACTTAATTATTCAGATACTCTTTAAATTAGTTCACACGCTTTTATTGTTAAAAGATCGAAAAAAAAGTTACGCATGAATTAAATGTATTGTGTTTGTCTTTTGTTTTGAGTTAGTTTACATTTGATGGAATTAGATAAAGTCTTTTTTCTAGGAAGTAATACCTTAATGATATAGGAATGAAAGGAATAATTTTAGCAGGTGGTAGTGGAACGCGTTTATATCCTTTAACTAAAGGGATGTCAAAGCAATTATTACCAGTATATGACAAACCCATGATTTATTATCCGTTATC
>Ga0075443_10000169_pt1 | contig 27228 bp, 15 predicted proteins | sample CoawatmetaG00DNA_3_FD_71583 | JGI IMG/M metagenome (GOLD analysis project Ga0075443, IMG submission 71583) | Marine microbial communities from the West Antarctic Peninsula - Coastal water metaG006-DNA | ecosystem: Environmental > Aquatic > Marine > Coastal | place: Atlantic Ocean: West... | reverse complement strand
GACAGCCGCCCCTGCCAGCCGGTGAACGGCTGGCGTCCCATCGATACGACGTCGGTAACGGTCAGCCCCGGGCTCGACACGCGCTCGGTCAGTACCACCGCGATGGCCCGCGCGCGGGCCTGCGGGCGCATTACGGCAATATCTTCGTTGCCCAGCAGCGCGCGACCGTCCCGCGCAGCCTGCAGGCCGGCGATCGTCCGCATCAGCGTCGACTTGCCGGCACCGTTGCGGCCGAGCACGCAGACGAAGCTGCCGGCCGGCGCCTCCAACGTCAGATTGGCAAGCACGGTGCCGCGCGGGCCGACGTACCCGACGCTCAGCTTATCCAGATACAGCATCAGTCGCTGCTCCGCATGGCCGGGGCGAACACGAGAAGCGCGATCACCACCGGCGCGCCCACCAGCGCCAGCACCGCATTGAGGTGCAGGAAATGCTGTTCCCAAGGCAGATGCACGATGAAGTCGGCGCCGAGCGCCAGCAGCGCGCCGGCGAGTCCCGCCAGGGGGATCAGCGGCAGGATACGCGCGGTGCGCGCCAGCCGGCGGGCGAGGTGCGGGACGATGAGCCCCACGAAGGTGACCGGGCCGCACAAGGCTGTCACCGGCGCAGCGAGCAGGACCGTCGCGGCCAGGATCGATCGGCGCAGGCGCGGCACGTTGGTGCCGAGGCTCGCGGCATAGGTTTCGCCCAGCAGCAATGCCGTCAGTCCCTTCGCGTTCACGACCGCCAACGCCAGTCCGCACACGACCGGCACCACCAGCCACGGCAGGTCGGCGGTGGTCGCTGCCGAGAAGGTGCCGTCATCCCAACCCGAGAACACGCGCCCCCCGACGCGGCTCGCGAAGTGCAGGATGACGCTCACCAGTCCCTGTGCGGTGAAGCCTAGCATCAGACCGACGACGAGAAGCGTGATGTTGCCGACCCGACGCGCCAGTGCGGCCATCGCGGCGGCGGTGGCCGCGACGCCGATCACGGCGCCGAGCGTAAGGCTCAATCCAGCAAAGGACGTCAGGAAGAGGAGGACGGCCGGGCCGGCGAACGCCGCGCCTGCGACGGCAAAGCCGACGCCCAGCTGTCCGCCGGCGACAAGCCCCAGCGACCAGGCGTCCGCCATCGGATTGCGGAACAGCGCCTGCATCAACGTACCCGCGACCCCCAGCGCGCCGCCCGCGACGACCGCGGTGAGGACGCGGGGCAGGCGGATCGCCCAGACGATCTCGGACAGGGTCGGATCCCCGGATCCCGTCATCGCGCCGATAACGTCCAGCGGCGAGAGGATGACCTGGCCATAGCAGAGCGACGCGGCGGCAAGGACGAGGATCGCGACGAACAGCGCACTCGCGCCCGCTAGGCTACGATCCATGACCGACCCCCGCGCTGCCCCCTGCCCGCTGATCCTGCCGCACCCACGTTGCGGGCCAACCGCGCAATTGGGGATGCAGCATCCGCGCGTAATCGCGGAGCAGCAGGTCAGGTCGAATCGCACCCCGCTCGAACAGGTCGAACGCATCCACCCCCGGCTTTTCCCCGCCATCCGCGGCGAACACGCATCCGTCACGCCAGGCACGCATATGCGCGAGGAACCGTTGGTCCCCGAACCGCTTCGAAATCGGATCGCGCCACAGCCAGCAGTCCGCCTTGCCACCGTCCGTCAGTACCGTTTCGGATGGCATTTGCATCGTATCGTCCAGGCGCGGGTCGTCGGGGCGGCGCATGACGTTAATGCCACCGGCATCTTCCAACAGGCGATTGGCGGCACCGCGAACGGTCACCATCCATGTGTCGCCGTTCATCCACCAGGCGGACAGCACACTGCGCCGGGGCAAGGCGGCGACGGCGCGCTTGACCTGATCGACGCCACTCTCGACCATGGCGACGAACTGCTCGCCCTGCCGCTCGCGTCCGGTCAGCATCCCGAACAGCCGCGCATATTGCACGGGACCCAGATAGTCCGACTCGTTGGCCATGAAGACGGGCATGACCGGTATGCCCATCGCGATCGCGCGGCGCATGGCGTCCGCATGGGCCGGATCGCCGATCGTCATGAGGAAGACATCGGGCTTGGCCGCGAGCAGCACGTCGAGGTTGGGAGGCGAGTGCCACCCATAGCCGATCTGGCCGATTTCCCCCTTCTTCACCCGCTCGCGGATGGTATCGTCGTACGACTTCGTGCCGCCCACCGCGACCAGTCGATCCGCCGCGCCGATCGCTGTCAGCAGCGCCTCGCTGCCCCCGTAATTGACGGCGATACGCTTCACCGGCGTGCGCACCATGACCGCACCGGCAAGATCGCCGGTCAGTGCAGGCGCCTTGACGCTTCGGGGCACGAGCACGACGCGCACCCGCTGTTCCGGGCCATTCGCCGCGCCGCCCCAGGTGACGATATTGGCGTGCAGATCGACGATCCGGTACCCATCCCTTTCGACTACGCTGAACGTTCGGGTGTGGGGGATCGGGATCGGGCGACCGACGGCGGGTGTCTCGGTCGCTTGATTGCCGCACCCGGTAAGCAGAGCGATCAGCAACACAATCAGCCAACGCATCAGAAGCTCGTCCTTACGGTTGCCCGGACCTGCCGCGGGGTGGATGGGGTCGCAAAGGTCGGCTGCGTGTCCGTCCCGAAATAGGAGTCAATCTCGCGATCCAGGACGTTCGTCACCGCTAGGTCCAGTTCCAGCGGCAACCGCGTCGGCAAGGCGATCGTCGCGCTGAGATTGAGCAGTGCGTAGCCGCCATTCGCGACGCGATTGTCTCCGGTGATCGGGTAATCGCCATAAACGTAAAGGTTGGCGCGACCATTCAGCCACGACGCGAAACGCCGCTGTGCGCTGACGTTGACGATATGGGTCGGAACGCCCGCCGGACGCTTCCCCGTCAGGTCGACCTCGCTGGTCGCACCGGGCACCCGATATTCCCGCCAGACCGCATCCACATACGAATAATTGGCGGAAATGCTGGTGCCGCGATCCGGCCGCACGACGGCGGACAGCTCTAGTCCCTGACTACGATAGCGCTGCCCGGTCGTCAGGAGGGTCGATGGACCATTGGCGTCGGGGTTCGTGGTCGTGACGAGCCGGTTGCGCTGGTCATAGCGGAACAGCGCCGCTTCCCAGGCCAGGATGCCGGAGCCCGTCCTGCCCTTGTAACCGACCTCGTAGCTGTCGATCGTCATCGGCTTGAGATCGAGCTGATATAACGCCGGATCGAAGTAGAAGAGCGGCCCGAAGTTGGAGTTGAAGCCCCGCCCATAGGAGGCATAGACCATGCCGCGTGTTCCGGCATCGCGCTCGCCCAGTCGATAGGCGACGCTCGCCTTGGGCGAAAAGGCGTTCTCCGACGCAGACAGCCGCCCTCCCGGATTGAAGGCTGCTTCGATGGGACGGAAGACCGCGCGCCGCCCGAAGTCGTCGTAGCGCAGGCCGAGGGTCACGGTCAGCCGGTCGGTCGCGGCCCATTCGTCCTGAAGATAGGCCCCCCAGAACCGGTTTCGCACCGTTCCGTCGGTAAGCAGGAAATGGCGCTGGAAACACGGTGCATCGGCGTTCAGCACGGCGCCGGTCGCGTAATTGATGTCGATCTGGAAGAAGCGGAACCCGCACTGCGGCGTGAAGCCATATTCGCCGGACCAGAAGTCGCGTTCGTCCATCCGGGCACGCTCGACATTGCCACCGGCCACGATCGTGTGGGCGCCCAGGCGCGCCGTCAGCTGCGCATCGCCGATCCAGACGCTGCTTTCATCCTGCCGCGCAAAGCCGTTGACCGCGTAGGTCTTGGCCTGCGGATCGACGCTGCCACTGAGGTAAAAATTGAAGCTGTTGGACCGGTCGAACCGACGATGCTGCCCGGTCAGCACCAGCTCGACATTGCTTCCGAAGCTATGCCTCAGCTTCAGAGCGCCGATCCCGCCCTTGGTATCCAGGTCGTTGGGCAGGTAACCGATGTAACCGCGACGACCGCCTGCAACGCTGGCACGGCTCCCGTCGCTCAGCAGGGGAATGTTGCTCGGCACCTCGACCTGTCGATCGAAATAATTGCCATAGGCGGTCAGCGTGGTGTCCGCGCCGATCGGCACGACGACCTTGCCGAACAGGTTCAGCACCTTGCGATGGGAGTGTGCCCGCCAGCCGCCGTCGTCCTCGTAGAAGCCGGAGAGGAGCATTCCCCCCCCATCGCCGAACATCGTCCGCTCGAGGGTCGCTTCGCCGCGAACATAGTCGTACGTGCCCGCCGTCAGCGACGCGGTCGTGCCGTCGAAACCCGGGCTGCGCGTGATGTAATTGACCGCGCCGGCGGTCGCCCCGCGCCCGTACAGCGCGGATACCGGTCCGCGTACGACCTCGGTACGGCTGATCGCCCCATAGGGCAGCTGGTCGAGCAGCACCTGCTCGTCGGGACCGACGAACGGTATGCCATCGATCAGCGCCAGGAAGGTATCCCCGCCGGCGCTGCCGGTCACCCCGCGGAACGAGAATTGCAACGTATCCTCGGCATCCCCGTCGGTCCGGCGAAAGAAGATGCCGGGAATGCCGCGAAACTCATCGCTGCCGATCGTCAGACCGCGTCGGCGCAGGTCATCGTTGTCGATCACGGTGATCGCCGCCGGTACGTCGAGGAGCGATTTTTTGGTCCGCGTCGCCGTCACGACGATGTCGTCCGCATTGGTCGTCTGATCGTCCGCCATTTGCGCCAGTGCGCTGCCCGGCAGCATCGACAGGGCAACACCAATCCCCATCGCAACAGTTCGTCTCGTCAATGCGCCTTCCCCCCAGATCGAAACACGCTATGATATGTGATATCATCGCGCAAGCATTTTGGGGTGGATTGGCCGACGCCACTGCGGGCGGAAAACCGGCCTTGCCGGTTCGCAGGTCTGTACTGAAATGGCGCGCCCGGCAGGATTCGAACCTGCAACTCCAAGCTTAGAAGGCTCGTGCTCTATCCAGTTGAACTACGGGCGCGCAAGGCAGCCCCGGTAGCGCGTTGCGTGGGCCGGGAAAAGCCATAGAGTGCGCCGCCATGGATACGGGGCACGAACGGGCGGTCGATGCGAGCGCGCTGCCGGGGCAGGCGTTTCGCTATTATGATTTCGTGATGGCGGCGTTCGTCGCGATCCTGCTGCTGTCGAACGTCATCGGCGCGGGCAAGGTCGCGCAGGTGACGCTGCCCGGCATCGGGCCATGGCCGTTCGGCGCCGGCATCCTGTTCTTTCCGGTCAGCTACGTGATCGGCGACGTGCTGACCGAAGTCTACGGCTATGCCCGCGCGCGTCGCGTGATCTGGGCGGGCACCGCGGCGGTCGTGTTCATGGCGTTCATGAGCTGGGTGGTCGTCGCCCTGCCCCCGGCGCCGTCCTGGGGCAACCAGGCGGCCTATGCCGTCATCTTCGGCCAAGTGCCGCGGATCGTACTGGCGAGCGTTCTCGCCTTCTGGGCGGGCGAGTTCGTCAACAGCTATGTCATGGCACGCATGAAGGTGTGGACCGGCGGCAAGCATCTGTGGACCCGCACGATCGGCTCGACCATCCTGGGCGAAGGCGTGGACAGCCTGATCTTCTATCCCGTCGCCTTCTTGGGCGCGGAAGGCTTCACGCCCCAGCTGGTCGTCACCGTACTGTTCACGCAATGGGCGCTGAAGGTGGCGTGGGAGATCGTGCTGACGCCGCTGACCTATGTCGTCGTGGGCGCGCTGAAGCGGGCCGAAGGCGTCGACGTGTTCGACCGGGGCACGGACTTCACGCCATTCCGCGCGCGAGTCTGATCGACAGCCGCGCCTCGCAGGGGTGATCGCTCCTCCCCCCTCGACGGGCATCGGTCGCCGCAGCCCCCTCTTCGACAAATAATGCCCCGCGCCCGCGCACCGAAGGAAGGGATTCACTTTTAGCCGCTAATCAGTCGGTTATGGCCACAATCGCGCCCCTGCCCTCACCCCCCGCATCGCCCGTGACGCGGGCCGTGCGGGGGCGGTTGTCGCGAGTCGTGGCGACTCTCACGCGCTTCCGACAGAGCGGCACCAGGCAGACATCGCCGCACACGCCTGGTCCCGCCGATAGCGAACTGGACGAGATGCTTGCCGCGGCGCAGTTCCGGGCGCTGCGTCATCAGGTGCCGAGCCTGCACCTGATCCTGCTGATCAACGTCACCTTCCTGACCTTCATCACCTCGTCCGCGCGCGCGGCGCCCGTCACCTATCTGCCCTCGTGCGTCCTGGCATGCTCCAGCGTGGTTCGCATCCTGAAATGGCGGCGCGTCCATTATGCCGGCGCGGCGGCGGCACGGCGGATGTTCGCCTCGACGGTCCGCACCTCTTTGCTGTTCGGCCTGAGCCTGTCCGCGTGGAGCGCCTGGGTGCTCTATACCCGCAGCGCGGACGTCGCCGCCTTCATCCCGTTCTTTGCAGCGCTGTCGACGATCGCCTGCGCGGTCTGCATGGTCTCGTTGCCCCGCGCCGCTTATGCCGTGATCTGGTCGGGAACGGTCCCGATGGTTGTCGCGATGATCGCGACGGGCAATCCTGCGCTGATGGCGGCGGCGGCGAACCTGTCGGTCATCGCCGTACTGCTGTTCGCCTGGATGCAGCGCCAGCACCAGCAATTCCACGACATCGTGCAGGCGCATGCCACGACGATCGAGCGCGAGCGTGAGGTCGCCCACCTCGCCTTCAACGACCAGCTGACCGGCCTCGCCAACCGCCGCGCCTTCCTCGCCCGGCTGGACGAAGCACAGCGGCCGGCCGGCGAACGGCTGGACACCACCGTCGTGCTGATGGACCTCGACGGGTTCAAGGCGGTCAACGACCGACTGGGCCATGGCGTCGGCGACGTCCTGCTGCGACGCGTGTCGGATCGTCTGGCGCAGCATGTGCCGCCCCAGGCGCTATGCGCGCGGCTGGGCGGTGACGAGTTCGCCGTGCTGCTGCCCACCGCCGACGCGGCCGAGGTCGCAGAGGCGGCGCAGCGGATCGCGGCAATCTTCGACCAGCCGATCACGATCGGCGACGACGTGATCCAGCCGCGCGGATCGATCGGCCTGTCGACGGGCGACGCCTGGCCCGGCGATCCGATCGACCTGATGCATCGCGCCGATCTGGCGCTGTACGAGAGCAAGGCGCTCAAGCAGGCGCAGCCCTATGCCTTTCACGTCGGTTTGCAGCAGCAAAGCGATCGGCGCCGCATCATCGAAACCGCCTATCAGGATCCGGCCGCGCTCGCGCAGCTCGACGTGCATTTCCAGCCCATCGTCCGCACCGGCACCGGCGAGGTCGTCGCGTTCGAGGCGCTGATGCGCTGGCAGCACCCGCACCTGGGCAACGTGCCGCCGGACGAGCTGTTCGCAGTCGCGGACCGGGCACGCGTCGCGATGCATTTCACCGACCATCTCTTCGCCCGCGCGCTCGCCAGGGCAACGCAATGGCCATCGCACCTCGCGCTGTCGTTCAACGTCACCGCGGGCGAGGTCGGGCCGCATCTGTGCGCCATGGTCGCCGCCGCCTGCGAACGCCACGGCTTTCCGCTCGATCGCCTGATCGTCGAAATCACCGAAACCGCGCTGCTGCGCGACCTGGAGGTGGCGCGACGGACCATCGCCGAATTGCAGGCGCTCGGCGTCCGCGTGGCGCTGGACGATTTCGGAGCCGGCTTTGCCTCGATCGGATACCTCAAACACATCCGGTTCGACCTGATCAAGATCGACGGCGGCCTCGTTCAGTCGATCGCCGAATGTCCGCTCGCCGGCCAGTTGCTGATCGGCGTCGTAGAACTGTGCCGTGCGGTCGGCACGCCGATCGTGGTGGAACAGGTGGAGACGCAGGCGCAGCTCGATATCCTGCGCGTGCTGGGGGTCGACAAGGTGCAGGGCTATCTGCTCGGCCATCCGACCGCCGATCCCGATCTCACCCCACAGGCTCCGTTGCGGACCAACCGGATGTGACGGCACGATCCCTCGCTCGCCGGGGGAGCGCTGCCGGTGCCATGGTTGCCCGAGCGCCGGTCCCGGCGACGTCGGTTGTCAGGGTATCGCACCAAGGCTAGAGCCGGCACCATGGCGGCTTCGAAGAACGCACCCGAACCGGCGGCGCCGCGCGCCAATTATCATCGAGGCAACGTCGTCGAGGATCTGCGCAAGGTCGCCGAACATATCCTCGCCACCGAAACGCTGGAACATGTCACGGTGCGCCGCCTGTCGCGCGAACTCGGCGTGACGCCTGGCAATTTCTACAACCATTATCCCAGCATCGACTTCCTCGTGCTCGACATCGCACGCGAGGCGTTCGACCGGCTGGAGGTCACATTGCAGGCCGCGGCCGCGACCAAGGATACGAAGGTCGACCGGCTGATCAGCCACGCCCAGATCTACGTCCGCTTCGGCGTTGCCCAGCCCGAGCTGGTCCGGGTCATGTTCGGGCGCACCGATCGGGGCACGATCCACCCGGGGTTTCGCGCCGCCTCGCTGCGCGCGTTCGTCGGCATGGCCGAGTTGATCTATGGCGAGGGCGGGTTCGACCTCAGCGATACCGCCGCCGCGCATCGCAACTGCCCGCTCGCCTATAGCTGTTTCGCCTTATGTATCGGCCTGGCGCGAACGATCGGCGCCGGCCAATTCGACATCGACCTCAGCCGCAGCGAGGATATCGACCGGTTCGTGGACCTGACCGTCCGGCCGATGGTGCAAGGGGCGATGGCGACGTTTTAGCGCGCATGGGTCGGTCGCTGCCGACCGCCAGCTCTGGCATCAGGCCCCCGCCCCGCGCGCGCCGGTCACGGCTCGACGACGATACCGTTCGCGTCGGATCGCACCTTGAGCCCGTACGCGGAGTGGAGGAGATCGAGGAATCCCGCACTGTTGTCGATCTGGAACGTCCCGCCGATCCGGATGTCGGCGGTGGAAGGATCGGCAATGCGGATCGGGCGGTTGGTATAGCGGTTGAAGTCCGCCACCGCGTCCCCCAGCCGCTGGTTGTCGAACACCAGCACGCCATCGCGCCATCCGGTCATCGCTTCGACCCGCGCCGGTGCCGCCAGAGCCACCAGCGTGCCGTGCGATTGGGCATAGGCGATGTCGCCCTGCCCGATGACGGCGGAGCGCGTGCCCGCACCGGCGGTCGCATCCTCGATCCTTACCCGGCCCGACAGCACCGCCACCGTCACCTTGTCCCCATCGCGGCGGACCGTGAAGCGCGTGCCCAGGACGGTCACCGTTCGCGGCCCCGCATGCACGACGAAGGGATCGTCGGGGCGGTGGACGATATCGAAATAGGCCTCGCCTTTATCCAGCCAGACCTCACGCCCCTGATCGGCGGCCGCGGTGCGCACGACGGTCGCGGTGTTCAGTTCCACCCGGCTGCCATCGCGCAGCGCAATCGCGTGGCGCACGCCGACCGGCGTCTGCACCCGCACCGGCCCGGACTGCGATGGCGACGCCGTGTCCTGCGCACCATGCCCCACACCAAAACCCGTCGGCGATCGCACCACCGTGGTGCCGATCCCCACCGTCACCGCGAGTGCGGCGGCGATCGCCCCGATCGCGCGGGGGCGGGCACGCAGCACCGCCTGCCAGCCGCGCCGCGCGCGCGACCGCGGGGCGGCGCTCTGGAACCCGAGCGCGCCGACCCGGTCTGCCGCCGCCCAGCCGTGGCGCAGCCGCCAGAACGCAGCCTTGTGCGCCATCTGCTCGTCCAGCCACGCGGTCAGCGCGGCGTCGTCCTCGGCGGACCATTCCCCGCTTTCCTGGCGGACGATCCAGCGCGCGGCGGTTTCTTCGATCATCGTCGCGCGGTTCATTGGCGGCGCGCCTTGCCGGTGCCGGCCGCGCCGCCGCGACGGATCTTTCCCGCACCGCCCAGCATCGCATCGGCCATCGCGCGGATACCGAGCACCAGTTGGCGTTCGATCGTATCGATGCCGACACCCATGCGCGCCGCCGCCTCGCGGGTCGACAAGCCTTCGATCTTGCGCAGGCGCACGACCTCGCGGCAGCGCGGAGGCAGTCGCTCGATCCCCTCCTGCGCCCGGCGCAGCGCGTCGCGCGCATCCAGATGGCGGTCGGTTGCGGACAGATCCACGCCCTGATCGACGCTTTCCATGTCGGCATAATGTTCGAACTGCACGATCCGTTCGCGCTTCGCCCGGTTGACCAGGATATTGCGCGCGATCGTGAAGACATAGCCTGGGGTGTTCGTCGGCAATTCCTGCCGCCCGCCCGTCAGCGCCGCCTCGTATATGTCCTGCCGGATATCCATGATCTGCTCGGCCGTCCGCCAGTTACGACGCAGATAGCGGGTCAGCGACGCTTCCAGCGGAAGCACCTCCTCGCAAAACCACCGCTCCAACTGCCTGTCGTCTACCATCGCCCGCCCGAGACACTCCTTCGTCAAAGGGGTTCGGCCGTCATGACAATCGACCGCGTCAAAACCCTAACGGAAAAACGCGACAAGCCCCTCTTCCACCGCTTTTGGCGAAAAGTTCCACAATCGTAAACTTTTTTGAAATCCGATGTTACGGGTTCGTGGCGCTCGAATGACAATCTTGCCGAGCGGCGTGATGGGAGCGACCGCAACAAGGGGGCATCAGATGAAGAGAAGGGGTGTGGCGATCGCCTTGGGGGCGAGCATGCTGACGGCCTTTGTGCCAGGCCATGTCGCGGCGCAGACCACGCAGGGCGTACGGGCCGCCCAGCGGTTCGATATTCCGGCCGGGAGCCTGGCGGCCGCCCTGCAAGCCTGGAGCAAGGTCACCAAACTCCAGATCGTGTATCGGATGGACGATGTCGGCCGCAAGCGGACCAATGGCATCCAGGGCGACTATGCCCCGTTGCTGGCGTTGCAAGGCCTGCTGATCGACACCGGTCTGAAGATCGTCACGACGGAGGATGGTGCGGTCGCCCTCCGCCCTTTGGCCGGCGACGAGGTCGACACCAGCGCCACGCCTGACATCCTCGTCAACGGCAAGGTCAATTGGTCGCTCAACACCGGCATCGAACGCACGCAGGACGACAGCCAGCCGTTCATCGTGCTCGGCCGCAAGGAGATCGAGCGCAGCGGCGCGCCCAACCTCGAAACGTTCCTGCGCAACCAGCTGAACGTCAACACCTCGCCCACCGTCGGCGATCAGGCGATCGGCGGCAGCACCTCAGCCGATCCCCGCCGCCCGATCGGCGTCAGCGCGATCAACCTGCGCGGCATCGGCCTGCGCGACACGCTGATCCTGGTCGACGGCCGGCGCCAGCCCGGCATCAACCTGGGCAATGGCGACATCACCCAGCCGTCGATCACCGGCATCCCGATCGCTGCGGTGGAGCGGATCGAGGTTCTCGCCTCGTCGGCCTCGGGCATCTACGGCAGCGGCGCATCGGGCGGCGTCATCAACATCGTGCTGCGCCGCGACTTCAAGGGCGCCGAATTGTCGGCGAACTACGACAACACCAGCGATTTCAAACAGGGTCGCGGCTCGATCGATCTCACCGGCGGCCTGCCGCTGGAAGGAGGACGCACGCGCCTGACCTTTACCGGCAATTGGACCAAGCAGCTGGCGCTGCGCTACGGCGACCGCGACAATCTGCGCCGCCGTGGGCTGGACGACATCCTCGCCAACGACCCCGGCTCTTTCTATGGTGGCTTCACCAATCCGCCGCAGGGTTCGCTGGTCAACTTCAAGACGCAGGACGGCTCGCCGCTCCAGCTGAAGCCCCAATATGGCGGACAGACGCTGTCGAGCGGCCTGGGGACCATTCCCAAGGGCTATGCGGGGATCGCGAAGGCGGGCCTTGCTCCGCTGCTCTCGTCGCTCGGCACCTTCAACCTCGACCAGCCGAATACCGCCGCCGGCACCGGCGCCCGCGCGCCGCTGCTCTATCCGATGAATCAGTACAGCGGTTCGGTCGCGGTGCGGCGCACGTTCAACAGCTGGCTGACCGCCTATGCCGAAATCGGCATGTCGCATTCCTCGGCGGTCAACACCTTCTCCAACACGCTCAACTCGGTCTTCCTGTTCGCGTCGGCCCCCAGCAACCCGTTCACGCAGGATCTCGCGATCGCGTTCCCGGCCAATCCCGCCTATGATGCCCGGATCAAGCAGGTGTCGTCGACACTGCGTACGCTGGGCGGTGCCATCGTCCGGCTGCCGGCAGACTGGCAGGCGGTCGCCGAAGTCTCCTACTCCAAGTCCAACTTTTCGGTCGCGAACAGCCCGCCGGCGATCAACGCGTTCGCTTCCAACGATCTCCAGTCCGGGGTTCTGAACGCGCTCGTCGATACCTCGACCTATCCACTCCCCTTCACCTACGACAAGACGCCTTATTATCAGCGCCAGCAGGACGGCAAATCGAGCAACGTCGCGCCCTCGCTACGCCTTGCCGGGCCGCTGCCGTTCTCGCTGCCGGGCGGCAAGCCGCAATTGACCGTCAACACCGAGATCAACACCCAGAAACTGGACTCGCGCCTTCTCACGCTGCTGACCGACGATGGCGCGGTCACCACCTTCACCCCCACCGCGCACCAGACGACCAAGTCGGTCTATGGCGAAGTCGTGTTCCCGATCCTGGGCGACAAGCATCAACTGCCGCTGATCCGATTGCTGGAATTGCGCCTGTCGGCGCGGCATGAATCCTATAGCGGCGACGGCACCGATACGTCGGACCCGGTATCCTGCACGGCACCGTTCGACGCGAAACAATATAATTATTTCGACAACTGCCCGCCGACGGGAACTGTCATCGAGCGATCGACAACCACCAATGCGCATACCGATCCCAGCATCAGCCTGCTCTGGTCGCCGATCGATGGCGTCACGCTGCGCGGCTCGTACACGACCGGCTATCTGCCGCCACAGCTCAGCCAGTTGGTCAAGGTCCCCCGCCCGCAGATCACCCTTCAGATGCGCGATCCGCAGCGTAACAACGAGTTGATCGGCACCCAGATGTTCGGCCTTGGCGTCATCTCGGGATTTTCGGGCGGCAATCCGGCCGTTCGGCCGGAATCGTCCAAGACGTGGACGGCCGGCCTGATCCTGAAGCCGCATTTCATCGACGGCCTGCGATTCTCGGTCGACTGGACGCGCATCCACAAGCGGGACATGTATTTCGATCCGCTGCTACTGCTTTTCGGTGCCGTGCAGTCGCAGTTCAACCAGTTCATCACATCCAACCCCGACCGCGTCACGCGCGGCCCGGCATCGGGGGGCTTTGCCGTCGGGCCGATCACCGCGCTGGACATATCGCTGATCAACCTGACGTCGCTGGTCACCTCGGCCTATGACTTCACGCTCAACTACGACACGAACCTGTTCGGCGGTCAGCTGTCGGCCATCGGTCGTGCGACCTATGTCGACCAGTTGGTGATCCAGCCGTTCGCCGACACGCCCGCACAAAATTACGCAGGCGTCGTCACGGCCGGTTTCGCGGCCGGCACCAGTGCATCCGGTTCGCTGCGCTTCCGAGGCAGCGGGTCGCTGCAATGGACGAAGGACCGGCTCAGCCTTGGCTGGCAGACGCGTTATCTCAGCGGCTATTACCTGACGCTGGATCGCAGCGTCGTGGCCGCGCAGGGATCGGCAAAGGTCGCCAGCCAGATGTATCATGATATGAACATCAGCTACCGCCTGCCGCAGAAGATGACGGTGCGTTTCGGCATCAACAACATCTTCAACAAGATGCCGCCGCTCGATGTGACGCAGGCCCCGCTCTATTACAGCGCGTACGGCGATCCGCGGCTGCGCAACTTCTATCTGGGGGTCAGCAAGTCGTTCTGACCCCGGCCGCCGCATCCCGTCGAAACGACGGGGTGCGGCGGACCGTCGATAGGCGCAGCGCCGCCGGACGCCGCCCCAGACATGGTCCTCGCCATTACGGTTTTCCCACCCCCGATTGTCCTGTCCCGCGACGGTTCCGCCCCCCTGTCACGGTGCCGAACCGTCGCTCGACCAGCGCCTCCCCAACCGATCAAGGATAAGTCGATGAGCCTGCGTATGATGTTGATGGCCGGTACGGCACTGATCCTGGCCCCCGTCCCGGCCTTGGCCGGACGCCCCGCGAACGCCGCAACGACCACGGCATCCCACCCGGACAGTACCCCGGCGGAGCTCGTCAAGCTGGTCCGCGACTTCACCATTCCCTATCAGACGTTCACGCTGCCCAATGGCCTGACGGTCATCGTCCTCACCGATCACAGCGTGCCGATCGTCTATACCAGCATCAATTATGCCGTCGGCTCCACCTTCGAGCCTGCGGGGCGCAGCGGCTTTGCCCATCTGTTCGAGCATCTGATGTTCAACGGCAGCGAGAATGCGCCGGGCGACTATTTCAAATACCTGCGCGACGCCGGGTCGATCGGCGTCAACGGTAGCACCGGCTATGATTTCACCAACTATCACGAGGCAGTGCCGACCGGCAGCCTGGACCGCGTGCTGTTCGTGGAAAGCGACCGGATGGGGCATCTGCTCGGTGCGATCACCCAGGGCGTGCTCGACGAGCAGCGCGGCGTCGTCCAGAACGAAAAGCGCAACAACGACAACAACCCCGCCAGCATCCTGGGCTATAGCCGCCGCAGCGCGATCTATCCCGCCTCGCACCCCTATGGCCACAGCGTCATCGGATCGATGAAGGATCTGAATGCGGCGTCGCTCGCCGACGTGCATCAGTGGTTCAAGGATTATTACGGTCCCAATAACGCCACGCTCCTGCTGGCGGGCGACATCGACCTGGCGACCGCCAAGGCAAAGGCGATGCGCTATTTCGGCGACATCCCGCGCGGGCGCGCGATCACCGCGCCCGCCGCCGAGCCGCCGGTCCTGACCGCGCCGATCAACCAGTCGTTCACCGGCCCCGTCTCTACGGCACAGATCGCCCGGACCTGGCCCGTGCCCGGCGGGCGCGACCCGGCGAACTTTTCGCTCGACGCGGTATCGGGCCTGATGACCGGCATCGACGGCGCGCCGCTGTTCGACAAGCTGGTGCGTCAGGACAAGCTGTTCAACAATCTCAGCGCCGACAACACGACCTATCGCGGCGTCGGCGAATTCACCATTTATGGCTCGGTCCGGAAGGGTGTCGATCCGAACGTCGCGGCAAAGGCGCTGGACGACGCGATCGCCGCCTTCCTGCGCAGCACGCCGTCCGCCGATGCGCTGGAGCGCTACAAGGCGACGCGGATCATTCCGGCAGTCCGCAACAACGAGACGATCGAGGCGCGCGGCGGCCTGTTGATGCAGGCCAATTCGGTACTCGGCTCGCCCGCCAAATATAAGGACGACCTGATGGCGTATCTCGCCCTGACCCCGGCAAAGGTCATGGCCGATGCGCGCAAGTGGCTGGGCCGTCCGGGCTATCGCGGCATGATCGTCCCGGGACCGCGCATGACCGCGGCCGGCGACGAAAGCGTCGCAGGGGCCGAGGTGCCCGATGCACCCAAGACCGCCGTCGTCGCCCCGCAAAGCGGCACGCGCGGCCCCATCCCCGGCGTCGGCGAGCCCCAGGCCGCCCGCTTCCCGCCGGTGCAGCACGCCAAACTGGCGAACGGTATTCCCGTCCTCTACGTCCAGCACGACGCCGTCCCCTTCACCACCGCCGAACTGTCGTTCGACGTGGGCAGCGTCGACGATCCCGCCGGTAAGCCCGGCACGATCCGCGCGATGTTCCAGATGCTGGACGAAGGTGCGGGCGGCCATGACGACCATTGGTTCAAGCAGCTGCGCGAACGGACCGGCGCGGCGATCTACGGCAGCGCGCAGAACACCGATTCCGGCGTCTCGTTCGCGGCGCCCAGCGCCAGTCTAGACACGACGCTGAACACGATGATGCTGATGCTGACCCGCCCCGACTTTCCGCAGGATCGGCTGGAGGAATATCGGCGGCAGGAATTGTCGCGCGTCACGGCCGCGCCGACCAGCCCCGGCACTTTGTTGGGCACGGCCTTCACGCAAGCGCTCGCGCCCGGGACGCTGCTCGCCAAGGCGTCGCAGGTGCCGAGCGTGGCCGAGGTCGACGCCATCACCCGCCCCGATCTGGAGGCGGCCTTCCGTCGCTGGGTCCGCCCCGAAGAGGCCAAGCTGGTCATCGTCTCGAACGAGCCGCTTGCGACGCTATTGCCGAAGCTGAATGCGACGCTGGGCCATTGGAGCGTGCAAGGGCGCGGCCCCGCCCCGGTCGCGCTGGACCCGCGTCCGGCGCTCGTCACCGGACCGCCCAAGATCGTGCTGGTCGACATGCCCGGCCAGGTCCAGGCGTTCCTCGGTGGCGGGCAACTGGTCGACATGCCGCGCAGCTATGAGGGCGTCGCACCGCGTCTCGCCAACATCGCGCTGGGCGGCGAGTTCACCTCGCGCATCAACATGAATTTGCGCGAGGACAAGCACTGGACCTATGGCGCGTCGGGCAATTTCGACGTCAACGATTTGGGGTCGAGCTATCAGGTCGAGGTGCAGCTGCAGCCGGACAAGGTCGGCCCTGCGATCAAGGAGGTGCAGAAGGAGCTGAACGCGATCGTCACCGACCGGCCGATCACGCAGGAGGAGTTCGACGAGGCCGTCGCCAACACGCTGCGTAAGAACGTCGCCTCGTTCCGCTTCGGCGGGCAGGTGATGGCCGCCGCCGCCATGCTCCAGCGCAACGGCTGGCCGGACGACTTCTTCAGCACCTTCGACGCGCGCATCCGCGCGGTAGCGCTGCGGGACGCGAACGCTGCGATGCGACAGTATCTGCAGCCTGCCAAATGGGTCTGGACCGTCGTGGGCGATGCCAAGACGATCCGCCCGCAGCTGGAAGGACTGGGCCTGCCGGTCGAGGTGGTGACCCCGGCTGAGGTGTTGGCCAAGCATTGAGGCGCACTGGGGCGGGGCCGATCCTGCCTCGCCCCGGGCAGCCATCGGCGCGGACGCGCTCCTCTTTTGACCTGGGACAGGCCATGGACATCGATCATATGCCGCGCTTCCGCCTTTGCGGCATCATGGGGCGGGCGCTGTTCGCCGCCGGGCTATCGGCCAGCATCGGCGCACCCGCCGCTGGCCAGACCGCGCCACGGCCGATCGGCAACGCCGTGGTCGACCTGAGCCCGCCGCTGCCCCGCCCCAGCGGTCCATCCTGCACCGTCACCCTGTTCGACCGGCGCGATTTCCAGGGCGACGAACCCTTGCCACTGGCCTACCGCCCGCCTGCCGACTGTCCCGGCCCGTGGCGCAAGGTGGTGCTGGAGGCGGACTTCGACGTCACCACGGGTACGCAGTTCGACCGTTCCGCCGACCTGACGCTGGGCGGTGCCACCCTCTTCCTCGGCACGACGATGGAACCCGGCGATACCTATGCCCCGCATTGGCAGGTCGCCCGCGACGTGACCGATTATGCCGCGCTGCTCCGCACGCCGACCGATGGCCGGGCGACCTTGGTCAACTATCTCGACAAGGACCATGATGCGCACGTCCATTGGGGCGCCCGTCTGGTCTTCTACGCCGGGGAAGCGCCCCGGCCGGACGGCGTGGTCCTGCCGGTGACAGCGGGACTGGCGCGGCTCGACCCGCAAAAGCCGATGGTGTCACGCACGATCCGTTTCCCGCGCAACCTGACGCGACTGGCTATCGACCTGTTCGCCATCGGGCAGGAGCGCGAGGAATTCTGGTACGATTGCGCGCCCGGCAATCTCGCCCAGCGCAACATCTTCGGGCCGCCGCCCTGCGACGCACCGTATCGCGAGGTGGAGGTACGGATCGACGGACGGCTGGCGGGCGTCCGCTCGGTCCAGCCCGACATTTTCACCGGCGGTATCAATCCCGGCCTGTGGCGACGCGTGCCCGCCCTGCGCGCGCTGAACCTGCCGCCCGCCCGGGTCGACCTCACGCCGTTCGCCGCGCTGCTCAACGACGGCCAGCCGCATGTGATCGCACTTGCCATGCCGACCGCCGGCACGTTCTTCCGCGTGTCGGGCACGCTGATCGGGACGGTCGATCCCACCCGTCCGGTGGTGACCGGCGCGCTGACCGCCAACACGCTCGCCCCCGCGCGCATCGTCACGCGACAGCTTCGCGCGCCACGAGGGCCGGGCGCGATCGGCACGGTGCAGACGATCGCCACGCGCGCCGACCGTGTCGAGGGCTATGTCGACACCCCTCACGGTCGCGTGGTCACCCGCGTCGCCTATGACCTCGACCAGCGGCTGACCAACACCCGCGACACCGGCGTGTCGAGCAAGCGCTATGCCGCACGCCAGACGATGACCGTCACGACGCACGGCGCGAAGCCATCGCGGCGCCGCATCGCCGAACGCGACACACTGGCCATCGACATCGGCGTCCAGCCGCCGCTCTATGGGGTGAAAAACGGCACGCAGATCGCGCAGGCCAGCGAGCGCACGATCAGCGACGATGGCCCCGACAACGGCCGCACGGCACAGACGCTGACGACCTTCGCCCCCAGCTTCTCGCTGTTCGCACCGCCGCGGCCCACGCCGAACCAGGTGACCGTGACCGCACACGACACGGGTGCGGGCGGACGTCGCTACAACAGAACGGCCGTGGTGACCGACGACACCGTCGTGTACACGTCCGGCACCACGACGCCCCCTGCCCGATAGGCGGCGCAGAGCCCCCCGTCAGCAGGCGGGCGGCGGCCCCTTCAGCGTCATTTGCGGCATCCGGCAATCGACCTCGCCCTTCAGCCGCGGCGCCGCGCCACTGATATCGACGGCATAGGGAAAGCGCGCGCCCTCCGTCGATCCGGGCTTCTGCCAGCCAAGCGATTCATACACGCCCGGCGTCGCCGTCACCGCCAGATACAGGCGCGCATCCTTGGGGATACGATAGGAGACGGTGGCGCTACCGGTCCCCTCGACCGCGCCCAGGCGGGAATAGGATGCATCCGCCTCGCCCCGCACCGCCACCAGCGCGAAACGCCATGCCGCGTCCTTGGCGGTCGTGGCGCCGGTCAGGCGTACGGACACGGTGTCGCGATGGCCGGTCGGGGTCAGCGGAATGAGGTCCGTGCCGAACTGGTGCAGCACCTGGTCGGACTGCGGCACGAACCGGCCCGGCCGGTCGCCCGGAACCAAGGCGGCAAAGCGGCTCCCGCCGAAGACGAACCGCGACTGCGCAACGGCGTCCAGCAGCGCGCGCTGGTTCATGAAGTCGAGCGTGACGAGCCGCGCGCCATACCATCCCATGTCGTCGGCGAAGGAGCGAAAGCCCTTCGGATAGGCGCCCGATGCCGTGCCGAGCCGCAGGATGGTCGGCACGAAATCCTCGGTAGACGCCCAAGAGGCGGTCCGCGCATTGTGGGTCCACCCCGCCCAGACGAGCGGTCGCGTGCGCGGATCTTCGAACAGCATGTTGAGGAACGGAAACGCACCGTAGCGCGCATCGGGCCACAAAGGCCCGACATACTGGCGGTTGCCGTAACTCCCGATCCACGTCGTCGAACCCGGCACGAGCAGGTTGCCGATCCAGTTGCCGCCCGCTTCCCAGATCGCCCCGGCGCTCGGACTGTCGCGCAGGCCGCCCGAATAGAATTGCATGACATGGCCGAATTCATGCGCGAACGTCTTGGACCCGTAATTGAGCATGCTCGCGGCGATCCAGATCGCGGGCGAGGCCACCGGCGTGCCCGACATCAGGTCGCCGTCCGCGACATGGGGGCGCCCGGTGCCGGAGATGTAGACCGCGATGCGTCGGCGTTCGCCGGCCGGACGGTCGGCATAAGGCATCGGTGCGCCCGTCAGATCGCGGCTCAGATGCCACACTTGCTCCGCCCACGCCCCCGCGCGGGTCAGGACGGTGCGCCAGTCCTGCCCGGTGTCGCGTGCATAGGCATAGCTGTCGCCCTTGGTGTTCGTGCCGTACCAGAAGACGAAATGCTGGATCTCGTACTTGGCGATTTTGCCCGCCTCGATGTCGCCTGGCTCCACCTGCCCCGGCTCCAGCACGGTCGCATAGCTGGCGGGATCGGGGGTGGAGGGATGCCGCGCGACTTCGGCAGCGATGATGGCCTGGTCGGCGGCGACGAACGAATCCGCGCGGAACGCGCGATAGCAGCCCTCCGCCGTCACCATCTCCACGATCCGGCGCGCCTCGCCGTCGTCGACGCCATAGGCCTGCACCATGCGCGCGCGGAACGGCGCACCGATCGCCAGCCCCTCGCGCTTGCTGCCGTCATCGTCGATCGTTGCGGGCTGGCGGACCTGCCGGATCGGGGTCCAGCGCCTCAACGGATAGCGCCCCCACGGTGCCAGTGTCGTGTGGCTCCGACAGCCGGACGACGCCGCAGCAAACGCGGGCCCGGCATGCAACGCCGCCGTGCCGACCACCATCGACACCAGCGCCACCCATCGCACTCCCCGCGCCATGCGCATCACTCCCCACCCCGCGACCTCTCGTCCTGGGATACGACAAGGCACAATCGAAAAGCCGTAACGCCGCCACAGCACCGCACCATGCATCTCGCTGAAACCGCCCCTCGCCGCTTGGCAAGCCGGGATCGCCGCAATAGGTCGGCGCGGAAGACCCCGCCTCCCCACCTTTCACCCGACCGACAGCGTGCCGTCGCACGCGATCGGCGCCACCGCAGAAAGACCCGCGTGCTGAGCATCGAAGCCTGGCTGCACGGTGGCATAGCTACGTTGCTCGCACTGGCGGTCGCGCTGTTCCTTAGCGAAGCGCCGACCCGCGCCGGTCGCTACGGCGCGGCCCTGGCATGCGCCGCGTTGCTGACGGAAGCGGCCGCTCTGCCGTTCGTCCAGCATAGGCCGACGCTCGTCACACTGCTGCAACTCGCCGGATCGGCGAGTTTGCCGCTGTTCTGGCTGTTTGCCCGTTCGTGGTTCGAGGACGATTTCCGCCCGGGCGTTGCCGAACTGGCCCCGGCGCTGGGGTATCTCGGCGTCAGCGCGGCCGTGATCGGCGGCGAGCGGGGGACGCATGCACCGCTTCATCCGCTCGATGGGATTCTGTACGTCGCGGGCATCGCGCTTACCGTCGATGCGCTGCGCCATGCCTGGCAGAACCGCGCGACCGATCTGGTGGAGGCGCGGCGGCGCGCGCGCGTGGCGTTCGTCGTCATCGTCACGATCGTCGTGCTCTGGACGATCGGCGCGGAGGTCGCGGGGCGCGCCTTCGGCCGCTTTGCCATTGCCGGTATCACGAGCGCGATCGGTATGTTGATGGGGACGTTCGGTCTCGCGCTGCTGCTGTTCGGCCTGCGGCATCGGGACATGTTCGCATCCGCCGCGCCCGACAGCACGCTGCCCCTGGTGATCGCCGCCGATCCGTCCCCGCCGCAGGAGCAGGACGAGCCGCTCGCCCGTGCGCTCGATAGGGCGATGATGCAGGACCGCCTGTACCGTGAGCCCGAGCTGACCATCGGCGCCATCGCCGCGCGGCTCGACGTGCCCGAATATCGCGTCCGCCGATTGGTGAATGGCCGTTTCGGGCATCGCAACATCAGCGACTATCTGAACGGATTGCGCGTGGCCGAGGTCTGCGCCGCGCTGGCCGATCCCGAACAGGCGGACGTGCCGATCCTGACCATTGCGATGGATGCGGGCTTTGGCAGCCTGGCGGTCTTCAACCGCAGCTTCAAGGCGCGGCTCGGCGAGACGCCCAGCGCCTACCGTCGCCGGCATCTGGAGACTCCGCCCCTGTCGGACTGATCGATTTCGAAATCGATCGGTCGAAATCGGAAATCCGGGAGGCGCGACGCGTCGCACCCGGCATGGCGCGCCCGTTCCGCTTTCTGGGGGCCGTCATGCCGTTTGCTCGCCACCGTCACTTCGTCGCGCTTCTGTTACCCCTGTCCGCCTGTGCGTCGCCGCCGTCGCAGCAGCCCGATCGCAATACGGCGATCGTCGATGTCGTGCCCGTCCATGCCGCGGGCGGCGCGCTTCGCCAGTTCAGCGGCGTCGTGCGCCCCTATCGCGAGACGATGCTCGCGTTCAAACGGCCCGGAAGGGTGCTGACGCTCACCGTTCAGGTCGGTGATACGGTGCGCGCCGGTCAGGTGCTGGGCCGCCTGGGCAAGGCCGACGCCGCAGCCGGAGCGGCACAGGCCGAGGCCGAGCTCGCCGCCGCCACCGCCGATGCGCGGACAGCGCAGGATGCGGCCGACCGGTCGCGCGGGCTGGACGGCATTGGCGCCTTGTCGAGCGCGGAGGTCCGCCAGCGGGCTCTGGCCGCCCGCGCAACGGCCGCTAAGGTCGCCGCTGCCGCTGCGGTCGTTCGGCGCAGCCGCGACATGCTGTCGGACGCGATACTGATCGCGCCGCAGGATGGGGTCATCACCGCGCGCCTCGTCGAACCGGGCAGCGTCGTCGAGGCGGGCAGCGCGGTGCTGAAACTCGCCAGCGGCGCGCCCGAGGTGGAGATCCACGCACCGGCCGATCTGCGCCTGATGTCCGGGGTGATGGCCGATGTCGGCATGCCAGGCCGCGCGGGCACGTTCACCGCCCGGCTGCGCCGCCTCGCGCCGGAGGGCGATCCGACGTCGCATCTGCGCGATGCCCGCTTCGTCCTGAGCGGCACGGGATCGCCACCGCCCTACAACAGCATGGTCACGCTTACCCTGCGCACCCCCACGCCGGACCAGCAGGTCCGCGTCCCCCTGTCTGCCATCGGCGATGCGGACAGGCGCCCCTATGTCTGGACGCTGCGGCCCGACAGCCACATCCGGCGTCAGCCGGTGCGCATCGCGGCATGGCTGGGGCGCGATGCGCTGGTCACGGGTCTGCGTGATGGCCAGTCGATCGTCGCGACCGCCGCCGACACGCTGGTCGACGGACAGAGCGTGGTCGATGCCGGTATCGAGCCGGGGTTCCACTGAGCCATGGACCGGCTCAACCTATCCCGCTGGGCGATCCGGCACCCCGCCCTGGTGGGTTTCCTGATCGCGCTGCTCTTCGTCGCGGGCGCGGCGCAATTCCTGGCGCTGGGGCGCAACGAAGATCCCGGCTTCACGCTGAAGGAAATGATCGTGTCCGCCCGCTGGGACGGCGCGAGCCCGGCGCAGATGCAGGCGCAGATCGCCGATCCGGTCGAGCGCACGCTGCGCGGGATCGACTATCTCGACTATCTCCAGACCTATTGCCTCGACGGAGCCTGCGTCATCACCGTCGAGCTGAAGGACGCCGCCCCTCCCGGACAGGTCAAGGATGTCTGGCAACAGGTCCGGCACAAGCTGAAGGACATCGAGCCCGCGTTGCCGGCCGGCGCGTCGCTGGCGGCGAGTGAGGACAATGCCGACGTCTATGGTTACGTCTTTGCCCTGACCGGCGCGGACAATGCCCGGCTGGTCCGGCTGGCGGAGCAGGCGCGCGATACGATGCTGCGCGTACCCGGAGCGGGCAAGGCCGAGATCATCGGCGAACTGCCGCAGCGGCTGTTCGTCGATGTCGATCCGCGGCGGCTCGCCGGCATGGGCCTGTCGCCCGGTCGCCTGGCCCAGGCACTGGCGCAGCGTCAGGCGATTGCCCCGGCGGGCGGCGTACAGGCCGCGATGCAGACGCCCGTCCGGCTGGACGGCGAGGTGGACGACGTTCGCGATCTGGAAAGCGCGTCGATCCCGACGCCGTCCGGCGCGATGCGTTTGGGTGATATGGCGACGGTCGCGCGGGGCTTTGCCGATCCGCCTGAGGCCGTGGTGCGCCACGACGGCCGATCGGCGGTCATCCTGGCCGTGTCGATGCGGCCGAGCGCGGACGGACTGGGCTTCGGCAAGGCAATCCGCGCGGCGGCCGAGCAGGTTCGGCGCACGCTGCCCGCCGGTGCGCGGCTGACGCAGGTCGAGGACCAGAGCGCCAATATCCGCGAGGCGGTGAACACCTTCCTCATCAAATTCTTCTGCGCGCTGACCGTCGTACTAGTCGTCGCCTTCGTCACGCTCGGCTGGCGGACGGGGATCGTCGTGGCGCTATCGGTGCCGCTGACGCTGGCGATCGTCGCTTTGTACATGGGGGTGGCGGGGATCGGGCTAGAGCGGATTTCGCTCGGCGCGCTGATCCTCTCGCTCGGCCTCCTGGTCGACGACGCGATCATCAGCGTCGAAGCGATGGTGGTCCAGATGGAGCAGGGCGTCGATCGGCATCAGGCCGCATCCTATGCCTGGACGCACACCGCCTTTCCGATGCTGACCGGCACGCTGATTACGGTCGTGGGGTTCCTGCCGGTCGGTCTCGCTCAGTCGACGACCAGTGAATATGCGGGCGGCATCTTTTGGGTGACGGGATCGGCGCTGCTGGTCAGCTGGATCGTCGCCGTGGTCTTCACCCCGTTCCTGGGCGTCAAGCTGTTGCCGGACATGGCGCGGGGGCATGGCCATGCCGCCGGGCCGTCCGGACTCTACCGGCGACTGCGCGCCGCGATCGAGTGGGCGCTGAACCGGTGTTGGCTGGTCGCCGGCATCACGATCGCGCTGCTGGCGGTCGGCCTGCTCGGCGCGACACGCGTGCGGCAGCAATTCTTTCCCTATTCCGACCGGCCCGAGGTGATGATCGACCTCGCGATGCGGCCGGGCAGCTCGATCGACGCGACCGCAGCGGCGACCCGGCGGCTGGAGACCCTGCTGCGCGGTGACCCGCGCATCCGCACCATGGACAGCTTCGTCGGTCGCGGGGCGCCGCGCTTCTACCTTCCCTATGGTCCGGCCTTGCCCAATCCGGCGAATGCGACGGTGATGCTGGTGGCCCGCGATCTGGCGGCGCGCGATGCGCTGATCGAGAAGCTGGAGCGGATGCCGGGCATCCCGGGCGCCAGCCTGCATGTGCGTCGCCTGTCGCTGGGGCCGAGCCTGGGATCGCCGGTCCAATACCGGGTGACCGGGCCCGATCCCGCCCGCTTGCGCGCGATCGCTCAGCGTATCGCGGCGGTGCTGCGCGCCATCCCATCGTCCACGGCGGTTCAGATCAACTGGGGCATCGCCGCACCGGTCGCGCGCTTCCGGATCGATCCGGCGCGTGCGGCGGCGCTGGGGGTGGACCGGGCGCAGGTGGCGAGCGATCTTGCCGCCACCTTGTCGGGCGCGCCGGGCGGCGCGGTGCTGCGTGGGACGAAGCGGATCGGCATCATGGTGCGCGGTCGGGCCGAGGATCGGCACGACCTGGGCGGTCTGATCGACATGCCCGTATCGACAGCGCACGGCATGGTGCCGCTGAGCGAGGTCGCGACACTGTCGCCGACCACCGAACAGCCGATCGTCTGGACGCGCAATGCCGCGCAGACCATCACGGTACAGGCCGACATGATCGGCGACGTCCAGGCCTCCGAGATCGTCGACGCCGCCGCTGCGCGCATCGCCGCCATCCGCGCTGCGTTGCCGCCCGGATATGACATCGCGGAGGGTGGCGACGGCGAACTGTCTGCCGACGCCAACCGCGCGATCTATCGCCTGCTTCCGGTCACGATCGGGATCATGCTCGTGCTGCTGATGATCCAGTTGCAAAGCCTGCCGCGAACCCTGCTGGTGCTGGCCACCGCGCCGCTGGGGATCATCGGCGCGGTGGCGGCGCTGCTGCTGACGGGCGCGCCGTTCGGCTTCGTCGCGCTGCTGGGGCTGATCGCGCTGGCCGGGATGATCATGCGCAACACCATCATCCTGGTCGATCAGGTGGAGATGCACCGGGCCGAGGGGATGGCGGTGCGTACCGCGGTGATCGAGGCAACGATCGGCCGCGCGCGCCCCGTGGTGCTGACCGCCCTGGCCGCCGTGCTCGCCTTCATCCCCCTGTGCTTCAACATCTTCTGGGGGCCGATGGCGATCGTGATGATCGGCGGACTGATCGGCGCGACCATCCTGACCTTGGTCGCGCTGCCCGCCTTCTACCTTTTGCTCTTCGGCCGCGAGGATACTGCCAAGGAAACCGCGCATGATTGATCGTCGCACCGTCGGCGCGGGCTTGGTCGCGCTGCTGCTGCTGAGCGGCTGCACGGTCGGCCCGAATTTTCATCCGCCCATCGCGGACCTGCCCGCGCGGTGGCAGGGGACCGTCGCAGCACCGACCCAGCCCGATGCGCCCTGGTGGCGTAGCTTCGGCGACCCGCTGCTCGACCGGCTGGAGGATCAGGCGCGCGCCGCCAATCTCGACCTGCGCATCGCCGAGGAGCGGCTGGTCGGGGCGCGGATCGCCCGCGACGCCAAGCATGCCGACAGCCTGCCTCAGGTTGGCGCACAGCTCAATTATAGTCGCAACCGCATCGGCACCGCCGGGCTGGCCGGCGTCCTGGCGCCGCTGCTGGGCCAGTCGCCGAATGCCGCCGACGCTACGATTCCCAAGGGCTATGCGTTCGACCTCTACCAGACCGATACCAGCGCCAGCTGGGCGATCGACCTGTGGGGCAAAACCCGGCGCGAGGTGGAGGCCGCGACCGCCGGGGCCGCGCAAGCGGACGCCGCCACCCGTGGCGCGCGGCTGTCGGTCGAGGCGGCGGTCGCGCAAACCTATTGGCAATGGCGCGGGCTGGTGGAGGAGCGCAGGCTTGCGCTCCGCGAGCAGGCGCTGGGCGACCGGATGCTCGCGATCGCCACCGCACTCCAGACGCGGGGCCTCGCCACCGGCATCGACGTCCGCGCGGCGGATCGGGAGCGGCGGGCGAGACAGGATGCGTTGCTGACGCTCGACGCCGATATCGCGCGCAGCGCCCGCGCCTTGGCGGTGCTGGTCGGCCGCAACCCGGATATGCCACCTTTCGACGCGACCGATCGGTCCGCCATGCCGGCGCTGGCCGCCCCCGCGCCCGGCATCCCCAGCGATCTCGCCCGACGCCGACCGGACATTCTGGCCGCGGAAGCCGCTTTACACGCCGCAACTGCCGCGATCGGTGCCGCGCAGGCGGATTTCTACCCCAGCCTCAACCTCTCCGGCCTCTTCGGCATCGACGTGTTGAACCTGGCCGATTTCGGTTGGGATGCGCGTACCACCGGCGTCGGTCCGGCGCTGTCGATCCCGATATTTGCGGGTGGGCGGCTGCAACGCCAATTGTCGCTCCGTCGATCCCAAGAGCGCAGCGCCGCCCTTACCTATCAGAAAACGGTGCGCGATGCCTGGCGCGAGGTGGACGATGCGCTGGCCATGGTGCGGACGCTCGACCGACGGCGGGCGCTGGCGACGATCGACAGCCTTGCCCAAACGCAAACCGTGGCCGCGATCGAGGCGCGATATCGGCCCGGCGGCGATGTCGCCGCGCCGATATCGCGCCTCGATCGCGGCCACGGTTTGCGTTTGGGCAAGGCTGTCGATCGTCGCCAGCGCCCGCCGTCGGTCGAGCGTCCGCACCATGGC
>Ga0075443_10000156_pt1 | contig 27835 bp, 32 predicted proteins | sample CoawatmetaG00DNA_3_FD_71583 | JGI IMG/M metagenome (GOLD analysis project Ga0075443, IMG submission 71583) | Marine microbial communities from the West Antarctic Peninsula - Coastal water metaG006-DNA | ecosystem: Environmental > Aquatic > Marine > Coastal | place: Atlantic Ocean: West... | reverse complement strand
AATTACCTAAAGCTACATAAAACTAAATATTATACATCATATAATGAACGACACGCCTTACTTTGCAGTTTTCCCAGATATTCAAGTGATATCACAGAGTGATGACAAAACAAAGACATACGTAGACAATCTTAAGTTGATGGCAGCACATACTCTATACGACAAACACGGGCAAAAAATAAAACTCACTGACAAATTATCAAAAGAATTAAATGTGCCTCCACCCCCGGTTGGTTGGGAAGCATCTGAAAAATACGACGGCATTAGATGTTTTTGGGATGGAGAAAAGTTTATATCACGGGGGTCTGGATTAGGTAAACCAAAGGTTTTTACATATGTCCCAGACTTCTTTACAATGGCTTTCCCCCCTGGTGTCGCATTGGACGGGGAATTATGGATAGGACGAGGAGAATTTCAAAAAACAAGTAGACTATCAACTCTTAAACCAGGCAAAACATACACTACAGAACAGATAGATTACATGTGGACCACGGTTACATTCAAGGTATTTGATATCCCATCTGAGAACGGACCATTTGAAGATCGTATGCAAAAACTAAGCGAAACTATCTTAATTTGTGAAAAATCATGGAGAGAAGATTACCCGGACATAAACTTTTACCCTATTGAAATAACAGAACAGATAAAAATACAGTCTGAAGAACACTTAAACAACATTTACAATGAATTAACATCGGCCGGGGCAGAAGGTGTCATGCTTAGAGCACCAGGTTCTCCATATGAAACCAGGAGGAGCAAATATCTACTAAAGTATAAAAAACAAGAGGACGCCGAGTGTGTTGTGTTGGAATACATTATGGGAGATGGGCGACTCAAGGGTCTACTAGGTTCTATAAAGGGAGAAATAGTAAAGGATGGATCAAGGACAGGGATTATTACACACGTAGGAACGGGGTTTTCAGATTTACAGAGAGAAAACTACATAAAAGAAAATTCCCCGGAATACATACCAATAGGTTCCATTGTTTCTTTCAGTTATATGGAGATGACCAAGGATGGAGTTCCAAGACACCCTGTTTATAGGGGTATTCGGGATGACCTCTAATTTAAATATAAATTTTAATGTTAATGTTATTGTATATTAAATGGAATTCGATAACGACGACTGTTACAATTACCAGGTAATAAATGAAATTGATAACCCTGTTATACCATCTTCGGATGTTACAATTATACTTATGATGGAAGGTTCTGATAGATTTAAATACGACCCATTTATTATGTCATTAAGTAAAAAAACAGTAATTCAATACAATAAAGGTTATAAAAATTGTCTTAAGGACGATTCAGTTACCGCTACCACATCAGACATAACACATGCATATTACACGGCATTTTATTATGCAAAAGATTATCAGAATGTAATTATTTTAGAAGAAGATGCTGAAATGTATAGTAAAAATTTGCTTTACTACGAAGATATTAATAACTTCATCGAACGGGAAGATTTTAATTTATTTAGTTTTGGATCAATTGGGAAATATATAGAATATAATCCAGAAATATATAAAAACATCTATTCTGTAACCAATTATGCCGCCGCGCAATCAAATATATTCTCAAAAAAATCAAGGCAGATATTATATAAAATTATAGGAGAGAATAAATTCCAGGGAGACATCGACACTGATTATATAGCTAAACTGGACAAATTGTACAGTTATAAATATCCCCTTATAATTCAACTTATGCCATTAACAGAAAACATGAAGAGCTGGGGCGCGGACCACGGGGTGAGAGTGAATACTGGAATCTATGTGATGAAAATGTTTATTATCTGTACTAAATTAGATACAGACCCGATGGGGTGGGAACAGATCTACATGTATAATAGATCTAGATGGTGGTTAGAATATTTATTAGTATTATTAGGAATATACAGTCTATTTAAAATAGGTAATTGGGCGTACCCTAAAATGAATATGCGTAAAATGAAATTCAGAAATAAAATTTACAGAAAATAAACTATATTAAAATAAAAAATATAACATAATATTAACTAATAAGTATGGAATTATTACAGGATGAAACTTATAAACAGGTATTAGCGAGTTATGAAAAACTCGTTAAAAACTCCCTTGTCCGGAACAAAAGTTATGATATGAAAAAATTCATAGGAGGACTTCCTGTGACAATGGAAAAGCAGGATATGTCAACTGTAATGTCTAAGTTGCCCAATGGAAAAAGTCAATATACAGTAACTCAGAAGGTAGACGGTTCACGAATGTTAATGTATATAGTAACTACTCCAGGTGTTAAAAACGGAAGAATGGTGTATTTTATAGACCGAAATACGAATATATACAGGGTGAGAAACTCGAATCAAGATAGTTTAGACCCAGTTGATAGTAGAGAAATGTTAATAGACGGAGAGATGGTATTCTTTGACTCAGATGACAATTCACATGCAGTTTTAGACATTAATAGAGTAAAAGGTGTATCATTTATGGCTTTTGACATACTATACGGACCGAGTAATATCGATGTAAACACCGAAGGAGAAAGAATAATAGGACAGGATTCTTCTATGACTGTACCCGAAGATGGGAAACTCAGAACTCAGCCTTGGCCATATATAAACAGGTATGATATACTTTACAAATTAATAATGCCAGGAGAATTTAACAAATTCGACCCGTTGTTAGTCTCTTCTTTTACAAATAAAAAATGGTTTAATGTAGAAATCAAGCCAATTTATTTTTTAGATTCGATAAAAGATTATCAGCTTTTATATACTCCCTCTGAAACAGGTGAATTACAAAAATTCTTAGTTAAACATCGCAAAACTTTTTATGATACGGTGAATAAAAAGTATGGGAAATCCACATCCACTTTTACAAATAAAAAAATTAAACTAGATGGATTGATATTTACGGCATCTGATACTCTTTACACTATAGGAGCGTGGAATAAACTTGACACTACACAATTTAAATGGAAACCAAATGATGAACAAAGCATAGATCTATTGGTTGTGAAGAATAGGAATGAAAATATAGTTAAATTTATAGACCGCAATGGTAATATGCAAAATTGGACTAAAAAATTTGGAGAATCTTACAAAAATGTTACAGTCAATCTACCCGAATATGTCAATAGCAATACGATCGTCGAATTTCAAGTAATATCCAGAAATAATTTTAAATTTAAAAATGTTAGAAATGATAAGACTCGCCCTAACACATTGAGAACTATTATGAATGTAATAAGAAGTGCTGAAAATCCAATTGATATAAACGACTTATATTACTTTGCAAATATTGGGAAAAGTTCATCAAAAGAACAATTAATTAAGCTTCTTTCTTATTCATCAAGGGCTGGTCTACTTCGTTGTATATCTACATCTAATAAAGCAGAAATTTTAGAGAAATATGATGTAGTAAATATACAAAAACAATTTAATAAAATTGGGATGAAAGACATTGAAGTTGAATTTCGACTGGGAAACATTGGTAAAACAGGGGGATTTAATCCTGATATAACAGAGGAAGTCTACAAAAATTCTATGAAAAGAATAGACGAGTATAATATGAAAAAGATAGTTGAATATTATGTAGACGCTTATTCCGACGAATTAGCCGGTGTTAGAACTAGACACATCTATTCAAATGACTTTAAAAAATTTATAATACTGGAATCTATAATAAAAAAGAGACTCAATGATATCAATATAGATATGTCAAAAATCTGGGACAATGACATAAGAATTTCAACATCTACGGAAACAAGAATAACAGACTATGTTACTTCAGGGAAATACAATTTAAAGCAGAGAACATCATACATAGACCCAACTGAAACATTTAGAGTTGATTTTACACTAATATCAGACGGGGAATTAATTGACAGGGATTTTATAGAAAGTAAATCTCCAAATAGAAAAAGACAAATTGAGGTAGAGATTTTAAAAAACAACGCGAACATAAATGAACTATTTGTATTTATTACGAATCTAATTAAATTTTAAAGTATTTTAAATTGTCTGTTCCGTCATAACGAAGAAACCCATCTTTAAAAACCCAATCCAACTCGGAACTAAAATAATCATTATCTATAGGATTAAATTTAACAAGTAATATGTTCATTATTTCTTCATATGTTTTCATATTGGTCGTTGGAGTTATTCTTTTTTTTATAGTTAATACTCTATTATCAACTACTTTACCCATATTGTCCCTGTTAATTGAAAGTTTATAATATTCACCTATTTTTAGTCCCTTTGGTATATTTCTTTTTAAAAATGTATAACTTCTTAGGAAGTCTAAATCCCTATTTTGTATTATTTCTCTAGAGTCATATCCAAATTTAATAGTTTCACCTCTTATTTCAAGAATTTGTAATACAATAGAGTCTTTATATTTATCTTCTTCGTTGAATATAATAGTTTTATCGTTAGATTTGTATATTAATTTATTACCCGGTGCCGAGTTTATTATCTCATAAGATCCTGATATAATATTATCATATTGGTCGGGTATTATAAGTAATTCGTCCACTATTGACGATAATATACCTATTCTAAATAAATCCGAGATTATCTTATTCCTATTTACAAAAGTTTTATAGCGTATATCTTCGTTGTAATAAATAATATCTATTATCTCATATTGTTTTTTGTCTTCTATATCATTGTAACTCAGATACCCCTCGAATATAATAGTATCTTTGAATATTTCCGATATATCAGAGTTTAAAGATAATAAATTATCATTTATATAGAAATTATTAGTTGGTGAAAGAATAAGATAAAATCTATTACTATCTGGACTAGCTTTTCTAACATTAAACCGATCCAATATTAACATTTGAATTGAATTGTAAGTAAGTGGAATACTATTATAAAGACTCTTAGGATTTATAATAGACGTGAATAAAACCAGGTTGTCTTTAATGTCTTTTTCATTCATAGAAGTTATAGTTTTCTTCTCTAATTTCCCATTGACATTTATTATCATGTTATTCGTTTTTAGATTTTTATATATACATGACAATAATGAATCCTTGCTAAACGAATTTAACCCTGGAAATATTCTAGAATCTTTTTCAAAATCATCTCCAGTTACTATTATTTTTTCTCCATTATATTCAACTTTATATTTGTTAGCTTTCTTCCCCCCTCCTTCTCTAGCACCTAATTTGCCTATTACTTTCACATCTTTGAATTCTCCATTTATTTTAACCCTTGCTATAGCATCGGGTATATTGCTACCCGGTATTAATATACCCGAGCCATAATCTATTTCATTACCTATGTTATATCTAATAGCTTCGTCTTTGTCAGGAAATCCAGTTCTTAGGTAATTTTTCATTCTCTCTATAGATTTACTATCTTTTGTTTCACAACATGGATACCATAATTTATCATCTGGATCAAAAACGCCTTCCGGTTTTAAATATTGATAATTGGGGTCTGGACATGTCCCAGACCATGAATAAGGATCTGGTCTCATAGATTCTGAAAAGTTTCTAGGGTCGCCGCCCGTTTTTCTAGTTCTTGTAAGTCTACATATTCTTCCATTAGGTGCATAACCTGAAACAGTGTTGTAATCTTTTAATTGTTTATCCGGACCCAATAAACTCTCAGTTATAAATAAATCGTTATATTCGTCAAACATATTATTTATCACCGTCTCTAATTTGTTAAATAGATTTGTTGTTATATCAGTATTACCATTACCGCACATACCATCATTCTTTTGTTTTAAAGTGCATTTAGATACGTTTAACATAACAGACCCGTGTTTATTAATTACTGCTGTCAATTTAAGTCCTTCTGAAGGAACAACTACGGCTTTTATATATTCTTTAGTCATTATATCATTTCTTGTTTCTCGCGGAGCATAATATTCCCATTCTATTATTTTAAGTCCTTTGTAAAAAACAATGGGAGAACCGTCCCGTGCACGTTTTATTTTAGTATTAATTGGGTTTTCTAATATCCTCCCATTAATATCATAAGGGTTAATAAAATTGTTTAATTCTATAAAATCAACCTGTGTCTTCCCTGGTGTAATTTTATTTATACTAAATTGGGCAGCGGCGGAATGAACATAATTAGCACCTTCTATCATTTTATATTCTGATTCGCCAGTTATTTGTCTAAAAGCTTCATAATCAACAGCTCCAGAGGAATTAATTCTTTTAATCAGTTCGTTTATTAGAGATTCTTTTTTAATTGGGTCCAGTGTGATGTTTATAATATTTATAAGACCGTTTTTACTTATACGTATAGAAGTTTTGTGTTCAGCTACCTCATGATATAATATTAAATTATTTAAGAACTGAGTTGTTGTTGTTTTTGGAGGTAATTTAGATGGACCTCTTTTTTTAACCATCCCATTATATTCAACGTATGTCATTTTATTTTTGTGTACTTCCATATCTATCTTGCCATCTTTTATCTCTATCTTAGATCCTTCGTCTAAATTAAAGAGGCTATAGATAATATCATCAGTTAGTTTTTCCTTTATAAAAGCATCTTTAATGTCTGAGTAATCTCCAGAATATTCAGGATCATTTAATATATAATTATAAAACCCGTCCAGTGTTAAAAATAAACTTTCGTCCCTAGGTCTTTCACATTTATTTTCATGTCTAGATCCGCTCATTTTTTGACAAACTGAACAATATACGCCATTTACAATTGGTCCTATTCCGGGTCTATTATAATTTTCCGTTATAGTTCCATCGTCGTATACAACTTTTTTATATAAACTTAGTTTGTAAAACCCTGTATCATCTTCATCATCCAGTTGAAATTTACTTTTAAGTATATCCAAGTCTATTATCTCTATAGGGCCGTCGTTAAAATTTAACTTATTTATAAACATATTAACCCCATTTATTTTAACATTACTATTCATGTAATTCTAATTATATTAAATATTTTAAATAATTAAATTAAATAAATTTAAAGTATAGCATTATATTGATATACAAAATGTCTAAATCTGTTGATAAATTCAATGAGTTATTTACCGAATTTATAGATAAAATAATAACAAAATTTCCCAACCAAAAACTGTATAGTTATAGAAGAGCTTTTGTGCTTGTAAAATTGACATCACCTTCATCTCCGGCAAATTTTTTTATGGCCGGGTGTATAGACTATAAGAATGAAATCAAAGAAAGAAATGACTTATTTTTTATTAATGACTCATCTATAAAGTCTAAGATTAATAATTTTTCAATTGAAATTGGTATAGCAGAGTATTGGAATGATCTAACAGACAGTACTAAAACTGCCGTATGGGACTATATTCAGTCTCTTTTTGTATTGGGCGAGGTTATAATTAGTCAAAATAATACAGAGTTTGCCAGGATTAGAAATTCAAATATAGAAAATTATTCTAATGATATTTCTAATTTCCATGATCAACAATTTTCAACAGAGTTTTTATTAAAATTAAATTCTTAATATACATTAAATATGACATCATATTGGTTTTCTGACTTATGTGCATTATTTAATTCTATTTCTATAAATCCGTTCTACGGAACAGATAAAAATTATCAATACAACTCGCTCACTCGCCTTATAATAGTGGCCACTATAATTGCTGCAATTAATTATCCTAAAGATGGTCCAATTATATTGGGCTCAGGTATGTTTTCTATACTATTATCGGTATGTGTTTATTTTCTAACTCTCAATTCAAAGTCGGCCATAGAATCTAGAACTATCCAGGATTTACCAACAGATTTTAGTAATGTAGAAGATAAAGGAGGTCTTACAAATCATGGGAAAGACCTATTGAAAGATTATGATACAAATACCAAAAATTCGTTTTTAATAAATCGTCCAGTAAAGAATACAGATAATATAAAACACAGGTTTATTCTAGATGGAGATAAAACCCCTAAAAATATTACGAATGAAGAAATAATCCAAACGCCTAACAATATATTTGCAAAACAGATTATGACTGGAACAATTAAACAATTAAATACCGTTAATAAAAATTTATCCCCTGTATAAAATTAATTTAAATAAAAATAAAATGTATTATTATATTAAACTCAATGGGATACATCAATGATGTTAACAGATTAAATAATATGGTAGAACATACTCCTATGAGAGATGCCAATGTTAATTACTCGGGCCTTGATTATGGACATATAAATTCCTTATCCAGTCAAAATGAACACCCCGTTGTTAGACGGGTTGAACCTTTTAATAAGTCAACTTATATAGACCCTATTGGTGTAAGTTCAAATCTAGATATAGAAAAAAAACAGGGTCCTATTGAATTTTCAATTAGAGATACTAATATGCTTTCTATATTTTCAGGTATAACTTCTCCTAAAGTTGATACATATACATTGATCAGCGACGAAGAACATGACGATAATGATATAATATATTCTGCGGCTCCTAGAATTGGAAAAGTACAGAGTATTTACAGTACACCGTTTAGTACACCATCTAGAGACGTAAAAATATTAGATACTCCAACTAGAGAGGGAGATACACACCCATCTGTTTTACAAAACAGGAATGCAAGGATGATCGATAGAGTAGGTAAGAATTAAATTAAATTAACTTGAAATATAAATAATATATAGTTATATACATATATACATATATAATGTTTATGCAATCTAATTTAGGGGCTTACGAGGTAAGGAGAGACGAGCAAACAAACCAGGTTTCTATAGAACCGATTACTCACGATGAATACTATTCCAGAACTACTGAACAATACTCGTCTGTAGAATATGACGACTATATATACGATCTATTAGATAATTTAACATATGATATAAATACATTTTTCTCTACTCAGCGAGTTATTCATATGTTAAACCAGTCTTTACTTCAAGAAAATTCTATAGTAAAACCCAAAGTTTCTTTAGAAAATTTTGAAAGATTAGAAAAATGTAATGAAGTAACAAATTGTTGTATATGTTTTGAAAATATGGAAGATAATATTAAACTAAATTGTGAACACATTTATTGTAATAGATGTATTAAAAAATGGCTTACCGAAAAATCTAATACATGCCCGACTTGCAGAGAGGAAATAATAATGTAGTTATACTAGTTTTAAATTAAATTAAATAAAATAAAAATATATATCATTATAAATAAATGGAACTGCGAGTAGTAGTAATATTTATCGTACTATTATCCTTTATTGGAATATATATTAATGTTTTTAAATCGCCGGTTTTTAAAGATCCGGAACTCTTTAAACTTCCTAAAATGTTTAGAACTAATTTAACAGAAAAGGAGAATTTAGATATTAATGAAATGTCCGCCGATGAATTAGCTTCGCGAATAATTAAAGAAAAGGAAGGTAATAATACAATATACAGCTCAATTGGTAACGTGATTAGTAAAGAAAAGGGTTACATAAATGACGGAATGCAATCAGGGATTATAACCACTGATATAGATTCTTCGAATTTATCATCGGTTGGAAATAAAAGACCGTATGCATGGCATGGGGCATCTTCTCAGAGAGAATGGCCAGACAATAAAACTGTTAACGCCGGGCTCTCTTATAATGTATATCATCAACTAGATAAAGAATCCTTAAAAAACATAACATCATCTGACAGGGAGAAAAATATTACTAAAATGGCTGGTCCTAAAGTAAAAAATTCAGCAGGTGAACAAAATGTTGGAGTTTTTATAGGCCGCGACAAGACTTATGATGAACTGGAAAATAAACAAAGTGATAAAGAAATTAAACAGGCTGTTGCCATAATTAGGAACGCCACCGCTAACGAGGGTAAACAGCTCGTGTCTATAGATATGATAGATAGAATAAAGACTGGAGAAAGATATGGGACTAGAAATAATAACTCTATTCCTAGTTATACGAATGTTAAAGTTAAACCTAATGTAAACATTTCTATGACAGAAAAAGATGTAGCTAATATAGTATCAAAGGACATAAACATTGATCCTTATAGTGAGTTAATAAAACAGACATCAGAATTTATAAAGTAAAAATAAAATAAATAAAATATAACATAATAATAAATGGTTTATGGTAATATCCCAACAGAATGGCAACAATCTTTAGGAACTCTTGAAAAAAACTCAAAATTACGTATGCAAGCGGCGGCTACCGCAATAGACACAGAACTTATAAGACGAGATGCTCCTAGACAAATAGTAACATATGAACCTATTTCGCAGAAAACGCGAACATTACCCCCGGGTCCTTTAGTAAAAAAACAGGTAAATAAATTAAGGGGGTTTAATACGGATAAAACCCAAACCCCTGTACAGATGTCTGTAAAAGAAACTAATAGAGTAATAGATATGACTAATACACCGGGGTTTTCAATGGGTAATCAATATACACAGTCTCAGAATAGAGAATTTAATTATGTTGCTCCTAAAAATACTATACTATACACCCATAAAGATAAATCGGTGCCGGAAATTGTAAGCCAGTTAAGAGGTATAAGAGAAGTTAAACCTAAAAAATCGATGAAGACTTCTAATCTTTATGACACTGATAGGGAAATAACAAATTACACTCCTATACAGCCAATAGATCAACCAGTAGTAAGAGTTTATAATAGTCGTTAAATTTAATTAGATATAATTTTACATATTTCATCAAAATTATTCCTCATGGTATGTTCAAAACTAGATCTTAGCTTAACAAATGTTCTTTTATTATTATCATCGATTGAATTTTTTACAGTCTCTAGTGATAAAAGCTTTACATCCAAAATTTCCAGAAATTTTTTATCTATTTGTATATTCGATAAAAACTTTTTTGTAGTGTTAAATCTATCCCTGTATACATTAGTAAACGGAATTTTTACTATATACATGTAATATTTATTCCCAGATGGTGTTTTTGAAATAATACAGTTACACCCCTTGACATATTTTTTAATATCTATTATATCCCCGACCGATCCAAGAGTTTCTTCCCATGTTTCTCTAGAGGCCGTATTTTCAGGATCAGTTTTATCTGATAGTTCTACGCCTCCCCCGAAATTAGACCACCTATTGTCCCTGTCTTTACCCAAAAAAAAATAAGTGGTATTATCAAGGGACTTGCAAAAAAATAGAACTCCTCCTCCATATCTAATATTATTTTCAAGCATTATTTATTGTATTTAAATAAGTTTTAAACTGTTTAACTTAAAAATAATTATCATATATTCTATATGAATGATATATGAATGATATTATTAAAAATAATAATATAAATGGTCCTATAGGTATTTTATTTTCACGTTCCCATAAAAATAAAAAAAATAATAATGAAATGTATAACATGAGTGCAAGAGTTCCTAATATCAAGATAGTAACAGACGATTCTGTTAGACCTGTTATAAATTTAGACAGTAATATAAAGATAAATGATATCGATATTGTAAAAGACAAAACTATGGGAAACGATACAGACTCTGTATCATCGGGTAGCACAGTTGAAGCGACTCCAATAAACTCAAAACAGCAAAAAAATGAGAAAATTAAACATAGTAGTCTTAAGTCCAAATCGAGTGCAAAATTTAATGCAGATGATTATCAAAATTTCGTAAATAACTCAAAAACAAAAGACCGTAAAAAGCAAGACTCTGACGATGATTCCGATAGCGGAAGTGAGAGTGGAAGTGGGAGTGAAAATGGAAGTGAAAGTTCTGATGATTATTCTGATACGTCATCTCATAGTAGCTCCGGTAAAAAAAGTGGAAATGTTAAACAGGAAAAGCAAAAAATTCTTATGCAATTGGTAGATATTGAAAGAAGAGGTATTGAATTAACAAAAAAATACTCTATGTCTTCCAAATTAGATGATCTAAAATTTGAACTGAATTTACATCAGTCGAGCGCTGAAAAAGACTCTGGTGTTAAACTTCAGCAAAAAATTCTAATGGCGGCAGTATATGGACTGGAGATAGCTAATACAAAATATGATCCAATTGGTGCTAAATTAGACGGTTGGTCAGAGTCTGTAATGGATAATATCGATGATTATAATGTCATTTTTGAAAAATTATATGAAAAATACAAGAGCAGGGCAGATCTTCCCCCCGAGTTACACCTATTGGTTACACTAGTAGGAGGTGCATTTATGTTTCATACAACTAAAACAATGTTTAGTTCTGCATTACCGAAAGGATTAAATAATACACAAACAGAGGAGATAATGAAAAATATTAGCTCTGCTATGTCTAATAAACCAGGTCCACAAGTATCTAACGTATCTACATCAGAAATATCGGGACCATCTTTAAATCTATCAGGTATTTTTCAGCGAGCAGATGATGCATCATCCGTTGGAACTGTTGAGACATCTAGAGAGGTTACAATAAATCAAAAGGGTAAGAGAGCTATAAATCTATAATTAAATATTTTTATTTAAAAAAAAAATATTGCTAATAAAATAAAATGGAAAAACAGAATCTACAGTTTTTATTAGCCGCGGCGATAATCTTTATAATATATCTTATTAATAGACCTAAAGGTGTAAACGGTGGTCCAGTCAAGACAGTAGTGGGCGGAGCCGTTGAAAAATTATCAATGGGTGCTATCAAGCGGGGGTTAGGAATGACAGGCCAACTGCGCGTGATGTATAAGAACGAGGATACCGCCAGGGAAACCGTTCTTATAAGTTTGGGTGATGCTGCGGCCGTTGGTTGCCCGAGTGGGTTTGAACTTGCCCCTAAAGACTTTACTCTATCTAACGGTGGTTGCCACGTAACTTGTGGAGGAAATGGCACTTGCGGTGTAGGCCCAAAGGGTCTCGATTCGGATGGCGAACCAGTTCTTCAGATATGCTGCATTGCTAGAAATTAAAGTAAAGTAAAATAAAATAAAATAAAATAAAATAAATGTATAATATAAACAAATGCCTTTATTTTATTCTAATGTAACAAACAGTAATAATAGGAATAATTTATATTCACATAATTCAACATTATCGGAGCAACCATCTTTTAGTAATATGATAAAATCGTCTGAAAAAGTTGAAGCCGAGGAATATAAAACCAGTAGATTAATGAATAGAGAAAACAGTGAAATCGTTAATGGAGAGAGTCTCCCACGTGCAGAACCAACTAGACGTATTGGTGCAACATCGACTTCTAAAAAATCGCGCCCTGATTCGCCAGTCATTCTTGCTGTGGCCCGTGTAGAAGCTCTACAGCATGGTATTATGAACAGGTTAGAAAAATTAGAAAATTTATTATTATTATTATTATTGATTTTAACACTTTTAGTGATGAAAATGTACAATTAAAAATAAATTATCTTAGAACTTAAATTAGACATGGTATATCTACTATTATTATAGAACGATTTTCTAAATTCTTCTATCGTTAAAGTTCCTCCATATTCTTTTAAATGTAAAATACTAGGTGCTGGTATTATATTAAAATCTGAGCCAAATAATTTTCTATAGAACTGCCCTATTAAATACGATTTATGTTGAAAAACTTTATCATTTAACGAAAAAGATTTTACACAATTTGGAGAACAAAAATTACCAAATAATTTATAACGCTGTAGTTTATTACAATAATTTATAGGTAAATAAAAAGGTTTACAATTGAAAAGATGATGGCAATTATAACATTTTAAATCTCTTTTTATAACAGTTTTGTTATTATCCTTGTTATATAGAGTCACCTTTTTAGATGTATCAATTTTAATATTACAATTATCTTCTTCGTCGCTCGAAATATTTAGTTTACATTCATCATTGGTATTCTTTACAAAAAAATCTGATATATTAGTTTCTGAATATTCCTTATCGTGAACTTCTATAACTATATTTCCAAATTTAAAATTATTTGTTTTATAGTTATCTTTATCTATTATTTCACTATTATCAATAGAATTATATTCTTCCGTATCTTCTATATAATTATTTTTAAAAGGGGTTGATTCATATTTTTTTTTCCTCCCCCTTTTTTTAACAAGAGGGGTTGCAACAGGTTCTGACATTTATTAAAAGATATAAATATATTTAAAGACTCTTTATATTTATTAATAAATGTGGTTTTTATATGGTATCTCGATTGCCTATGCAGTACTTATTTTATCCAATGTTGCGCAAAAACTAATAAACGAATTTACAGTTAATGTAAACGATTATAAGAGTATGGAATATCACAAACCGTCAGATAAAGATGACGAGTATACTCTACTATGCTATGTTATAGCATACAAAGACGGTACTGACGAACTTCTTAGCGAAACTACTCTAGATGAAATTGAGGATAAAAATGAAGTTAATGAGATAGATCATATTATAATTAAATACATGTTTAATGGTAAATTGATGAAATACATTACAAGAACAATGGATATTGAATTCCCTATTTATAATTTTAATGTAGTCCCAGAAATATATTCATATTATCCAGATATTATGTTTCTTAATAACTTAGATGTTACTGATTATATCAGGCCTTATTTAGGCCCGTTATGTAATTTTTATTCCGATAGAGAGGAGCCTGTTAAACTGAAGGACGCCCTCCGGGATCATCCCGACTTTGAAAATTTTAATTTCGAAGAGGGAACATTTCAAATGATCTCTAATAAAACGCCGGTAAAGGGGAGAAAGAGTCTTATTAAAGAGTTGCCATGTTCTTCTCTTATATGGAAAAGGCACGCGGCTGTAGAACCAAAGGATGAGAAATACGTCTAATATGATGTTTAAAATATAAAATAAATAATAAATTAATATAAACGAATACAAAATGTAATATCAGAATCATTATAATGTCTTCTAATAATTCTGACATAGCATTTACATTTAAAACAGTGCAGACAAATGCTGTAAGAGTCTTATTCGAGTCTTTAAAAAATATACTATCAGATGTTAATTTTAAAGCAGACAAGAGCGGTATTAAATTAACAGCAGTAGACGGTACTTCAAAGGCTATAGTTAATCTTTTTTTACATTCAGAAAAGTTTGAAGAATACACATGCGAAGATTCTATTAATATAGGATTAAATTTAGCATCGGTATTCAAAATATTAAAAGGTATTAAAAATACAGATACTATTTCTTTTACTATTTTAGCGCGCGACTCTAATAACATGGTAATAACTTCTCAAAATAGTGACAAGCGTGCAGTAATTAAAAGTAAAATTAAATTATTAGATATGGATGAAAAAATATATAATATACCGGATATCAATTTCGATTCTTATATTACTATGCCGTCGTCCGACTTTCAAACATATATATCAGACCTTTCTAATATTTCATCTAATATAGAAATAAGAACAAGCCCTGATAATATGACTATGACCGCAAGAGGGGATTTTGCAGAACAGAGTGTTACAATAAATGAAACCAACGATAAAAATACAGATACTTCGAATGAAAACTGTGGGTTATACAATATTAAATATATCCAATTGTTTACCAAGTCTACTAACTTATGTGGCACCGTTGAAATTTATTTAAAAACCAATTACCCTTTAACAATTCTATATAATGTAGCAAACCTAGGAGTACTTAAATACTGCCTTGCTCCAATTTAATTACTGGTTTAGAATAACATCCTCCTATTATATTCTTTAATTTATAATATAACTTTAATGTTATATTTTTAAGCGTTCTATACATAGTTTTATACATATGCGTATTTTTAAGTAATTCAAGCGCCATCTCTAGCTGTTTTTCGTCTAGTTCTATATTGAATTTTTTGGTTAATAGTTCATCTACACTGATAATTATAATGTTTTCTATGGAATCTGGTGTGAAATCCTTAAACAATCGTTTATTGGTATTTAAAAATGTCATTACATTGATTATGAGAGTAAGATAGTCTATCTTACCATCCTTAAGTTCCTCGTCCAATATATCTAAGAGTCCATTCAAAACTAGTATATTTATCAATTTAGAATAGTACTCGTTTTGTCTTAATTTTAAAACATCTTCTTTAAAACTTTTCATTTAATTATAATATAATATTTTTAATAGCTGGAAATTGCAATATGACCCCCATTGTTGCCCCGACAACAACTCCTGACATTGCATCAGTCATAAACGAATATGGTACACCAAGTGGTTTATAATAGTGTTCATTTAATACTGGGAATAACCCAGAATATCTCATGGGAAATCCGACCAGTCCTGATACTAAAAATAGTAATATCAATGTTTCATATGTCTTAAGTTTTAAATCAAAATATACGTTAATATATTGCATTAATGCATATGTAATAGCCCCAACAAATGCTGCAACTAGAGCGGCTGCAAGAACCGTGTGTTTTTTAAAATAGTCGCGTAGTACCGTAACCCATTTCATATTTTCTATTCCCATAAAAGAGATTTTCCCTTCGGCCATCAGTCTCAGGATTACATCCCATATCCCAGTTATGCAAAATGCTAGAATTAGAAGTTTTAATTTCTCCTCTGTCCAAACTTTTTTCATCTTAATGTATACAATTAAATTAAATAAAATTAAATTGTATATAATATATAAAATGAGTAAATTGTATGATTTTTTTAGCTCAAGTAGCTGCCGCTCAGTATTATTATTATGTTTTATTCTACTAATTCACGCTTATATAAAGATAAGAGCATACGCTACAGAATTAAACATGAAAACACCTCAATGTGATTGTGATTATGATCGTTATTAGATTTAATTTTAAAAAAATATATTAACTATAATTAAATATACAAAAAATGCCCCTTCCACTTTTGGCAGTAGCAGCACCCATGGCCGGACCCGCCGCTGCGGCGTCGGCAAAGTTTATTGCAAAGCGATTAGTAAAGGAGACGGTGGCGAAGAACGCGGCTAAAAGCGCTGCGGGAATGGCGGAGTCGGCGGGAGTAAGGCAGATGGCACAAAGAGTGGCTGCCGGTCAATCGGGTCCAATCCCGGTGAGTGGTAGCGGAGGAACGAGGGGATCAAAAATGTTCATGTATGGTATTGGTCTATTCCTCGCCGTGTGCGGCCTCCTAATATTTCTTTGGCTGTTTGGGGTGATCGGTAATAGAAAATCTAAGAGGAAACTAGCACAGCCAAGCCCGATGAATAATGCCAGAGTTTCAAGGCCCACACACGAAGAGCGAATGTTTACAAATAAACCTGATCGACGCAATAAATACAGAAAACAGTTAAGTACCGGCGGAGATGAATACGGTGGCTATTATGGTAGTAACTCAAGGGGATTTTCACAAAGTGAGGAAAGTTACCTTCACCCAATGAATAATAACTCGAATGTACAAAAACCGCAATTCTATCTTAAAAACCCGGGTAATAATAACCCCAGCATTTTATCCGAAATCAACCTATCAGACGACCCTGCTTATGAAGAGGAACTTTATGATGAAATGAAATCTATTTTAATGGCTAAAGATAATAGAAGAAAGGCTAGATTGTCTAAATCTATTAAAAATGGTAAATATAACACTGGTCACATAGATCAGGTTAGTGAGATAAATGTGGCGAGTAGTTTATCGGCGTCTAATAATTTTCAGGGTCCATTTGGAACAAATAATGGCGACAGGGTTGTTCAAAGATATATTCAGCCAATTGAAAAAAGAGGTGTAACTTCGGATGCATTAAATTTCGCCAGTATCACGAAATAAATAATCTGTAGGCGGCACAATTGGTTTTTCTTCTTTATTACATTCTATTGTAAACTTTTTGTATTTATAAAATGATAGTCTTTTTTTATTCCAGTTATTGAATATACTAATACTATCATTTATATCTATAACAAGGGGTGTATTTTTATTTTTTTTTCTAAGAATTCTACCTACCGCCTGTTCTATATTACACTTGGGCGATGCAAGAATTAATGTATCTAGTTCAGGATTATCATATCCCTCGGATGCCATTTGGTATGTTGCAATTATAATATCGCACTTATTAGAAGACTGAAGATCTTCTTTTTTCATTCCTCCATAATACAAACCAACAGAATAATCTTTGAGTACACGTTTTAAATCATGTGCTAATTTATCACAATGTGCTTTTCTATCAGAAAGAACTAGTATCTTCCTCTCTTCGCATACCTTTTCGGTTATCAAATTTTCTATAAAATAATCTCGCGCAGAATTCTGTGTTACGTTTGTAATACTTGCTGCGCTATTAACCTTTCCATTTGATAAATATTTGATGGTATTTTCTTCATATTCGTAGAATGTCTGTATCTTTATAATTGGTTCTATAATTAGCAATTCAACATTTACTGCAATCTCTCCTAAAAACCAGTTTAATGTGTGCTCAAGTTTATCAGCTCTTTTTAGTGTTGCGGTAAGTCCTAGATTGTATTTTGAACCTATTTTGTAAAAAACATTTGAAAATACCTTAGAACAATAATGATGGGTTTCATCAAAAATAGAAAAAGAAAATTCGTCAAAAAAATTATTCGGGTATTCTTTCATAGAAATACTCTGAATCATTCCTATACAGATATCAGAATTAGTGTTCGCGGTTTTCCCCTGTATTATTCCAGGTTTAATCCCGAGAAATTTGATTATTTGTTCTTTCCACTGGTCTAAAAGAGTTTCCTTATTTACTAGTATAATTGTCTTTAATCCGAGTAATGATGCAATATATAGAGCTGCAAATGTTTTTCCCCACCCAGTATATAAACATGCTATACACGAGTCTTTTGAAATAAGTTCTTTGTGTATATTATTTATTATATCTATTTGATACTCCCGGGGGGATCCATTTATTTTAATATTGGCGTATTTAATTTTATTTTGAATTAGTTCTCCTTCAGACGAGAAATACTTAGGTGTGTATATAAAATTATCTTCTATTTTATAGAGTGAATAATTTATCTCTGGGTAATCCCCAGGGATAAATGGAGTAACAGTTAGTTTTTTTTTAAGTTTATCGGTTTGAGGATACCTTCTTCCTTTCATATAGATTATTTTACATTGTATTTCTCTAAACTTTAAATTTATTATATATTATATATTGTATATAATAAATGATTAATACATCCCCTAGAAATCTTAAGATCTCTTTATATGCAGCAGGTGTGGGCGTTTTAATAAATGCTATATTATCTGGAGCGGTTATGCCATTTGCTACATCAGATCAAATAGTTCCGCCTAATGGTGCGGGAAATTTACCCCTTTTTTCTCAGGTTATTCATATGCTTGTTCATCATAACCAGGTTATGTTCACGAGTTCGTTGATTATATTTGCGCTCACCTATGTGTCTACTATTGTAGCATTATCCTTATAATAATAAACATTCATATAAACATTAATAATATATAGATGTAATATAATACATTCTATATTATTAATGAAATGTTATTGTAACACTAATGCATTCACATATGAGACTCTCGAAAAAACCAATGATTCGTATAACAGGGTTTTAATTTGTAAGTGCGGAATATCACTTCTTGAGGGGAAAAAGAAAACAAGGTGTGAATTTTACGATAAAACCATTTTAAAAACTAAAATAATAATCCCATATAAAAAAAATGTAAAAACTAAATACCAAACCTACGAGATAAATGTGGAAACGGTTGATGAAAAAGTTAGAAAAGAACTTCATTGGAATATTCATTTGCTTAAAATAGCTCACTTTTACCCAACTGTAAGGATTTCTACTTATATGGCTCTAATAGACTATAGCTTAAGAAAACTTCAATATAAACCATTTTTCCAAGATAAAGAAAGTATAGACCAACTTATAATTAGGCTAAATCATAAACCAGATGACATTAAGTTTGCAAAAAAAAATAATTAATTAGAATGTTACGTGTCGTTCATTGATTAAAATAAATACCACATCTATATAATATTAAATGTTATCATCTATTTTAAATGAAGATACTAAAGAAGAATTTAAAAAGTTTTTAGACGTTGCTGTATTCCCTATTAAAGTATATAGTATATTATTACTGATCTTTATTTTAGTGATTATATTTCAATTATATTTATTGATTAAATTAAAAGATAATTAATTTAAAAAAATTATACATATATTTATAAATGCTGGCAGTAACAGATCAAGAGATTCAATTTTTTAAAAAGGATGTCACGGAATTTAACAATATAGAAAAACAAATACTAGACCTCAAAGGTAAAATAAAGCCCTTTCAGGATAAGATAAAAGAACTTACTAAGATAAAACAGACTAAGAAGGACGATGTTCTTAGTTTTATGGATAGTAATAAGTTAGATATGTGTAATACCGATGAAGCATCTTATGAAATGAAAGAGACTAAAAGTACTAAGACAATATCTAAGGGAGACGTATACGACAGGATTTATAAGTTTTTCTCAGAAGAACAGGGAAACCTTGATGATATTTCAATAATAGATGATAAGGCTAAATATCTACATAATTATATTTATGTAGAAGGGAGAGAAACCACTACAGTAAAAACTCTAAAAGCTAAAAACTAAATAACGGGGAGTCTTCTATGTCTGACATCTCATCTGAACTATAGTACATGTCATTTTCTTCTGCTTTAATTTTTGAAATGATTTTAATATACGAATCTGTAGTAAAATTAGTAATATCTCCAGTAATAGTTAACCTGATTAATAATATATCTCCATTGAATCTATCATTTGTAAACGGAAGTACATTTACATTTACATTCATTGAATCTATATTATTGTATAATACAATATAGTTTTCATATCTCTTATAACTAGAATATTCTTTAAACATATCTATACTAAATTCAGTCTTGTATATTCTAAATTTAAATTCAACTATTTCCCCATTTTCCTTTAAAAGAAGTCCTATCTTCATTACCTATTGTATTTTTTTTTAATATACGAGTTTTAACGTGTATAAATTTTATAAATAAAAAATTTACTTAAAAAAATATATTATATAAACTTATAATACCCGATGTCCATATTTGAAAATAATAGAGAATGGAACAATGATGTAAAAGAAAAAGTTAAAAATGCAGACAGGGAAGAGATAATGATTTTTTTTGAATCCCTAGATAAAAAATGGAGCGTAGATTCTTCAAATATGAATGACATTATCACGGGCTGTTTTAATTCTCTTAATATGAATAAATTGGAGACAATAGATATCGGTATTCTAAAAATCGAATTAGATAAAGCTATGTACGAAACAACTATGGTATTTACTAAATTTAAGAAACTTATTCCAGAATATCAAGAATATTCTACTAGATGGAATAAGATATACGAGGTAATTTTTTACGGAGAAAGACTAATTAGAGATAGTTACTTACTATATAAGACCATTGATAGTAATCACGATTCTTCGTCTAATGAGGACCCTGACATATTATTTAAATATGCTAGATTTACAGACGATTCTAAAAAGACTTCATATCAGTGTTTGCTTTTATACATGATTGAACAGTTTTCCGAGGACGGTTTCTCAAAGTTCGGGGGAAATTTATATATGCCCCTGTTAAAAAATTCAAATAATACACACGCCTGGAAAAAGCATTGTACCATTAAAGAGTATCTTTATCGAAAAACTGATCATAAGATAAATTTTAACCAATGGAAAAATGCTACATCTAATGCTGGAAATATAAATTCTGCAGAGAGATATTTTAATGAATTTCTGGGTCCTGAACTCCCAGAACTAAAGAAAGATAGGCACCTATTCGCATTTAAAAATGGGAATTATATAACTAAATATAATACTGCACCTGACGGAGCAGATCCTTATTACGAGGACATCTTTGTCCCATATGGGACAAAACATCCTTACATAACAAATTTTTCAGTAGCATCAAAATATCACGATCAGGTATTTAATAATTACGATGAACACCGCGAGGATTGGTTTAAGATAATTGAAAACTGTCCAACATTTAAGAGTCTATTAGATTATCAAGAACTACCAGAAGAAGTTCAGAGGTGGTTGTGTGTTTTTATGGGTAGAAAGTGCTTTAATATCGGAGATCTAGATAATTGGCAATGCCTATTGTATCTATTAGGTCAGGCTGGTACAGGTAAGAGCACTGTTCTTATGAAAATTTTGCAAAAGTGGTACGATGAAGAAGACGTTGGTATCATTTCTAATAATATTGACACTAAGTATGGTATTAAACCTCATGTAAATAAGTTCATGGTTCTAGCACCCGAGATCTCTGAAAATTTTAAAATGGAACAAACAGATTGGCAGTTATTGGTAGAGGGGGGTAGAAACACTTATTCAGAGAAGTATAAAAATGACGAAACAATTGACTGGACTCTTCATATGACAATGGGTGGAAATAAAATTATGAGATATAAAAACAACTCCGAAAGCGTATCTAGAAGAACTGTCGTTGTTAATTTTTGGAAAAAAGTTGTAAAAACAGATACAGCAATTGATAAAAAATTGGCTAAAGAGATGCCCGCTATCATGAAGTTGTGTGTTTCTGCATATTATTCAGCGGTTAGAGAATATGGTATTAAAGGAATTTGGGATATACTTCCTAGATACTTCCATGAAAATAAAGAAGATATGGAGCAAACTACCAATGCTCTTCAGAACTTTCTTAAATCTGGGAAGATTGTATTTGGAGATAAATTATATATACCGGCTAAGGTATTTTCCCAAGAATTTAATGAGCATGTTAGGGAAAATAATCTAACAAAGGAACAATTCACCAAGGACTATTTTGGAGGTATTTTTACAAACAATGGAATCAAAGTTATTCAACAGGGAAGCAAAGAATACCCTCGTGGGTCCGGGGTAATTATAAAGAGAACCATGTTTTTCAAGGGTATTGACATAATTGACGTTGATAATAATGAAGAAGATCCAGAATAAATTAATTTACGTTGATATCGTTTAAATATATTATTGACATATATTAAAATGACTAAGAGTTCTCCTCCACTAGTAGAACCTACTGTAATTCAAGATTCTTCAATTAACTCGTCTATTATTTATATATCTATAATTCTGTGCGTTATAGTGATTGGCGCGTTTTTCATGTATAAGGTTTATAAGAAACTCCAAACAATAAATCAGGACATTATTACTATTAATACGAAGGGAGATGAATTAGACAGTTATAATAAAGCTAAAGACCGTCATATAGATATTCTTGGAGAAAATGTTAAAAGATATCGCCAAGACTTTTTAGATAAACAGAATATTGTACCAGTTGCAAATAATCACCATGAACTACCAATGAATGATGTTGTTGAACCCCTAGAGGATATTACGGAAGAGCCTAATTAATTTTAATAAGATTCTATACTATTATCAAAATCCCAATTTGTTATTTTTTTAACATGTTGGAATTCTTCATAATCAACGTATAAATTCCAATTTATTTTATTTAAAACCTGATTTTCGAGTGGTCCAGACCCCAATATTTCAAAATCGCACATGAATTTATTAGATAGAATTAAACATGTTTCAATTAAATCTTTTAAATTCTTATTATTGATAACACATTTGGAATCTTTATATCTACGAAGATATATTAAAGTTAATATTATACTATCTGCTTCGAATATATTATTATCTTTAAAATACCCGTTTATCATATTGTATATTCTTTTTGTATTTTTATCTTCTCTTAAAGAAAAGTCTAATATATTATTTATGTTTGAAATGGTTAACATGTTTTAATTTAATATAAGAAGTCATTATTATTTAAAATTTTTAATAGTAATTTGAATGTTGTATAATATAATTTTATATCAGAGCCCCCTGTTAAAATAATACTACCTGGTCTAAATATAGCGGCGGTTAATTTGTTTTTAGTTTCTGTATCTTCCAATTTCAAATTAATACCCGGGTATTTACTCGGATTATATGTGTATCTTTTCACAATAGGTTCTTCTATATCATCTAGATATGAACACAATAATTTTTGCTTTATGTTTTTTGTTATCTTAAAATCAGAATTTATCATACATATTCTAATATCTGTTATTTTTGATATATCTAGATCTGAAAATGCATTAACTTCTATTAGTCTCCTATATATCTTTCTCGCCGCATAAGTAGCAGACATAACATTCAGCACTCCTGCAAACTGAATATTCCCATTTTTAAATATTTTTGCAGATATTCTCTTCCTAGTCTGATACTTAACTGTTATATAAGTGTTTATACAGTTGTAAAAAACTTTAGTCTCTGCTGTGTCTATGAATCTTTTTCTATATAAACTTAAATCTATGGTTGAATTAAGCTTACAGCATATTGTCATAGTTGAAATAGACCATTTTTTAAGTATTTCAATAGAGTTAGTCTCTTGATAGGAATGTATCTTTTCATAATCATCGAAAAAAGTTCTAAAATTTTCATTGCATATACAGGACGTGTATTTTTTTTTAGGATCGCATATGCTACACATATTCTTATCTCTTTATATTAGATTTCTTTATATTAGAGTCTTTATATATGTATTTTTTAGTAATTTATACAGCTTGTACAGTAAGTAATCTATTTAGATAATCTTTTATTAATATAGCAAGCGATGTTTTATCATTTATACTTTGAATACACGCTTCTAGAACCATATTACAGTGTTCATCAGAATGATTTCTTATCAAAAATTGTGCATAATAAATTATTCTAGGTAGTATATTACTATATAAGTCTACTATATCGAAAGGACTAACCCTGTTTAACTCAGTTATTATATCATGCAGACAATATGTTATTATATTTAATTCTACATCTAATTTCATAGTCGGTGATACAATAACTTTAGTAGTATTATTACCATAATAGTATAATATCAGTCTATTAATCTCATTTATTTTCTTATCCGTGATGGCATTTCTAGTAGAGGGGTCTTTAAAGTTTTCAGTTTTAATTAAATATGTTATAAAATTATTAAAATCATAATAAAAAAAGAATTTATTCACTCGTATAGATATAAACGGGTATGTTATTTTTTCATGACATATAGGGCATATATCATTTTTCATTAAACATTTTCTAAATTGTCTTTGAATATAACTAATTATCTTGTGGTCATTTAATTTATTTAATAACTGATTTTTATTAAAACTATGTATGTATTTTATTTTATTTATTTTACACAATTCTCTTAATTTTTTATATGTAAATAATGAATTGAATTTAATTAACATTTTAATAATAATGTTAATTAAAATATATTATATTTTTATATTTATTAAAATGTTTAAAAGAATAATTAATATCATTAAATACAATTAAACCTATATGTCTTCATTTAGACTTTCTAAAAAAAAAGCACATAGCGACTCTAGAATGTGTATAAGTGCTAAACATGAAGAAACTATAAGTAAACTAGATAATGAAGTTAAAAATATACCAAAATATAAAAAGGAATTGAAATCGTTAATTAGTATCAAGGATTCAGACAAATTTACTAAAAAATATGAAAATAGAGAAGATTTAACTCAAAAAATCAGGGAATTAAATGAAAAAATTAAATCACTGGAAAGTAATGAAAATTTAACAGAGTATTTATATAAGTCTATAGAATTTGTTAAGAATATAGACGGAGTAGAATATACAGAAAATAGTGAAGATAATCAGGGTGGGGGTATTTTTAAATATGTAACAATGGGTCTAGAAAAAAAGAATGTGGATAACTATAAAATGTATATGAAACAATGTTTTCCGGAAGAGATTAATGTTGTAGAATATTCTCAAAATTTATATACATGTAAAAGTTGCGATAGTAATACATATCAAGTTGCGTCAGCCGGGATAAATATATGTTATAATTGTGGATTAACCGAAGTAAATTCGGTCTCTATCACCCCAGAATGGAATGTATCTGAGACCCATGACTTTATTAAACCTTATAGTTATAAAAGAACTAGTCATTTCAAAGAATGGATAACTCAAATACAGGGTAGAGAAGGTACTTATATACCAGATAATGTTATATCTATGATAATAATCGAAATAAAAAAAGAAAGATTAACAGATAAGAGTTTAATTACATATTATAAAATCAAAGAATTTCTTAAAAAATTAAAACTAAACAAGTATTATGAACACATACCAAATATAATCCATCGTATAACCGGAAATAAACAGCTTATTATTTCACAGGATTTAGAGGGTAAATTAATTGAGATGTTTAACAAAATACAAGAGCCCTTTGCGAATCATTGCCCCAAAGATAGAAAAAATTTTTTAAGTTATTCTTATACGCTATATAAATTTTTTGAATTACTTGACAAACCCGAGTACTTAATTTATTTCCCCCTTCTTAAAAGTAGAGAAAAATTATTTGAACAAGAGAAAATATGGTTGTCGATATGTAAAGATTTAGACTGGGAATTTAATAAATGTATTTAATACATCGCAAGCGAAGAAGCACCGCCCTTGAATAGGGAAGTGGTCTCACCAACACATGTTACATTAACCGATGTAGCCTTAGAATCCTTGGAGAAACTTAATACCAGTCTAATGTTATCGAAACGGTTAAGGGGTACAGACGAGCCGCCGTAGGCGCGGGACGCAAGGGGGAAGATGTAAATAGACTTTTTAGACTGATCGGCGTCTCTCATGTTAGTAGCCATGACGTTATCTAACGAGTTAGAAATCAGGCCAAGGGACGCCGCAGTAGTTCCATCTAGAAGCTGTGCATCGATCGTACCGGAGAACGACGAAGAATTTAGCTTAAGCTCTGCGGTATCTAGACCACAGCCGGGCTCGCCACCGACTGTGATAATTAGATGAGACGCGTAAAGAGAGAAATGATCTAAATCGAGGGTATAATTAGAATCTAGACCAGTATCCTGAGTCTTATTGACATTCTGAGTCATCTTAAGACGCTTGGGGATACCAGCGGGCTGCGACTTCATCATCTCGCGCTCCTCGTTACACATAATCATGCAACGACCAAATAGCTTACCGGGCTCAATAGTGACTTGACTGGCTGTAGGAACAATGCTCTCGTGTGAATCAGTGAAGACCTTAGATAGATCATCTGTGAAATATACCTTAATCTTAACAGACTGGTGGGGCGCGGCCGCCATTAAATAACCGTTCTCGGTATTCTCGGTGAAACCTTGAAGCTCGGGAGCCATTGTCTTTGTAAGTAGGGGAAGACGAAGGAACATACTACGGCTCTGGGGGGCGGACGCAGATGCGGCGACTTCCTGGAAACCACCTGCTAGTGTAGACTTACCAGTATTTACTAGAGAGTCGAGTGTAAAACCAGAACCGAGAGTCCCAGCACCTAGAGGCGAGTAGTTGTAACAATCGTTAGAATTGCCAAGACTGGCGCTGTGGACCTGGTTGTCTTCAGTACCGTTACCAACCGAGTTGATAGAATTGGGTTCATAGATAGCGGAAGTTCTACCCGATGTATCCAATTCGACACCATTGGTATTAACAAACCCGTTAGCCTGAACACCAAACTTCTTAAATACACCCTCTCCCATCTCAGTGCAGTTACAGGCGAGAATGTCATCATTTTCTAATGTCTGCCAAATCTGAGTACCAACCTGGAATTCTACGCGATCGATAATAGAGGCAAGACCGAAGTTATTAAATGTAAACCCGTCGGGAACGGCCTTCAGAGTTCCATTTGCTACAATACCCTGACCGGTCTTAGATGTGACAGGGGCGGCAGCACATTTTACACCAACCTGGATATATAAATCACCTAGCGCGTCAATATCGTTATTAACAGTAAAGATCTGATTGCCACCCCAGCTAGTAGTTCCAGACACGCCGCTAGTGGGGATCTCCATGATAGACGAACCGTATAGAAGCTGGCGAGTAGTGTCATTCTTATTGTAGAACAGGGACATTACATCGCTGTCATTTGAGGTGATTTTATTTGTAACAGCAAGACCCTGGGTCCCGCTTCCGTTATACGAAGCATGAGCAGCTACAGCTCCAGACATTTTATTTAATATACGAATATATTTTTTTTTTAAATTAAATTCGTATATTAATTTTATTGAA
>Ga0075443_10000155_pt1 | contig 27967 bp, 15 predicted proteins | sample CoawatmetaG00DNA_3_FD_71583 | JGI IMG/M metagenome (GOLD analysis project Ga0075443, IMG submission 71583) | Marine microbial communities from the West Antarctic Peninsula - Coastal water metaG006-DNA | ecosystem: Environmental > Aquatic > Marine > Coastal | place: Atlantic Ocean: West... | reverse complement strand
ATAATAATATTACTACTAAGACTATTAACGTCATTTGAAAAATTATAATGGACCATAGAATAGCCATCGTATTTATTTATGCCATTGTATGTTCCTACCCAAATAAAACCATTACTGTCTTGAATAATGCTTTTTACAGTGTTTTGTGAAAGTCCTTCAATACCCGATATTTTGTTTAACTGCAATTGTGCGTGCAAAGAAACACTACTATATAAACTGATTATTAAAAAAAAATATTTAAATAAATTAGACATAATGGGCTCTCAAATTGTACGACTATAATTTAATCAAAGATAAGGAAATACAGCAGGTTTTATTAATTCTTTACAAAAACACCACTTAATAGTATTTAGCTACAACAATCCTTTTATTCCTTAAAACTTTATTAGCGGTTGTTGTAACTTGTATTAAATAGACACCATTCTCCAAATTATTTGTATTTAATTTTATACTATTAGTATGCTTAGGTGCATATTCATTAATAATTCTACCATTTACATCAATTATTCTTATGTTTTTTATCTTCTTATCGAAGGAAGATAGCTTAACATTTAAGAAATTGCTACTTGGATTGGGATATAATACTATTTTAGTATCCAATGCATCATCATCTATTGACAAACTTTCATTGTCTGTAATTGTTGTTTCGAAATCATCAAAATAATAAGTACCTGCTTGCTTTCCACACAAAACCTTAACTTGTACTGAAGTAGTTGGTTCCGTTAAATCAAAATCATATTCATAAGAACTATATACTTCTTGAAGGTTTAAAACTGGTGATGTAAAATAACTGGTGGTACCACTTGTATAAATAGTCTTAATTTGAAACCTAAAACTAGTAGCAGCGTCAGATTTTGCAAAACACTTTATTGCAATATTTTTTCCATTTAGATCATTTGTAAATACATTATTTTCAAGTAGCACTTTATTATAACCAATAGCTGTTTCAACAACTATTTTTGCCGCAGTATCTCCATTATAAGCGTCTGTAGCGCCAGAATCTGATATACTTGCAGTTGAGCCTGTAAGTACCTTTAAATTCCATCCAGAACTATAACCACACTCAAAATTAGGATTAAAAATAATAGGATCTGGGCTAGGACCGTAACATAGCGGCCATGTTCCTGAACTTAATAAAGCATCTTTTACATCTTCTACCCAAATAGAGGTATCTACAACGGTGCTTATATTTGTGTTTTTAGGTTCATAAGTATTCACTGAAAAAGCACTAATATTAAAATTTTCCGTTTCAGAATTATCTGTTCTCTTATGGATTGTTTTATTAGACTTAGGTCCAGAATCCCAAGCTGCAAAAGAAAACCCTCTATTGATAGCTTGTTCTGCAACAAATCTATGAAACTCTACTCTTGAGGCATTATCTGGGCCTCCATCCGAAAAACCAGTAGCATTACTTGAAATAGTATTTAAATCTCCTGTACTGTATTTATATCCGCCAGTATTGTCAGCACTAAATTCGCCTAAAAAAATAGGTGTATTGTTACTTGTAGCCCATGAAGCAACTACATCAAACCTATCTGTTAATTCAATTTTTTCTGCATCTGTTCCCCAGGATTCATTATCTCTTGCGTCTGCACTAGAACTTGTAAAATTAAACGGTTGGTAATAATGAAAGGTTGCTATTAAATAACTATCTCCAGAAATAATTGAGGAACCAATTTGTAGAGGCGCTTCATGTGAAGTTCCTGTTCCTCCTGTAATAATTACATTTCTAGTTCCATTACTTCCACCCGAACCTCTTATAATTGCTAAAACATCGGTGTTAAGTAAATCCATAACTTCCGCACTCATATGAAAATAGGGTTCATTAATAACTTCAAATAATAAATTCTCCGAATGATTTTTAAAGCGATCTGCTATCTGAGCCCAAATAGCTAAAAACTTTTGAGTGTCTGCCACTCTTTTCTCAGAAGTTGGTTGTGTATATGCTGTTTCTTGAGAGTCAAATGTATAAATGAACTCAGATTTTAAATTCGATCCATGAAAATCAATGATGGTTACAAGACCCTGATTTAAAGACCATTCAACTACCTGCTCTATTCTATCTAAATAGATGGAGGACACTATATAATCATCTGCTGTACCAGTATAATTTCCTGCAGTTCCAGCGACACTAGAATAACCAGAAGTATCACCTGTAGTTCTAGCCCCAAAAAAATCAATTGGAATTCTAACATTGGTGAAACCAGCCTCAGAAACATCGATGAAATATTGCTGTTCAACAACTGCAGCCCAGTTTCCTTCTATCGGAGCACTTAAAACGTTACCAAGGTTGATCCCTCTTCCCATTTGAGCAACCATATCTGAAGGTGATGTTTGAGCAAACAACACAAAAGACATCAAATTAGTTACTAAATATAATAAGGCTTTACTTTTCAATTTAATATCGTTTTTTAAAATAAGGCCAATACGAGTGCAATGACCTTATTTAACTATTTGTAATAAATTAATTTTAACCTTTTATTCTTTTTTTTTGTTCTGTTCTTTTAACAAGGCATTAATGGTATTAATTTCTTCTATAGAAAATAGGACCGATAATTTATCATTGGTTTGTTTAAATGATTTCTTGTAAATCACTTTCTTTTCTTCATTTGACAAATCGTTGCCTTTTATTTGATTTGAAGTTTCATCATATTTACCCAGCAAAATTACATACAGTAACGTTTTAGTACTGTCATTTAAATCCATGGTATCGGCTATAAGTTGTGCATTTGTAGTTGCCTTTTTTTCTTGATACGACTGTTTTTGTGCATTGGCTGTAGATAAAAAACCACAGAATAATATTAGTGCAATTATTTTTTTCATTTCTATTAGTCTTAAAAGTTTAAATAAGTTAGTTAATTTTTATGAATTTTTTCGTTGAAATAGTGTCATTTTCATCAACAATTTTTAGAATATATGCTCCTGATTTTAATTCATTTACATTCAAACTATTTGTGTTTTCTAGAACCATTACTTTTTGACCTAACACATTAAATACTTCCATTTTCTTCATTATTGAAAGTGACTTTATTGATAAAATATCTTTTACAGGATTGGGAAATAATTCTATTTTATCTGTGCTTGAAAAATCGTCTACGCCAAGTGACGAGCTTAGAACTAAAGAAACGTCGTCAATATTAATAGATGAATCTGCTGTTTTAAGACGAATTCGTGCCGTTACATTCGCTGCTGCTGGAATATCATGTGTTCTTACAACTTGTTCCCAAGCACCAGTGGTTATTATGGTGTAATCTCCTTCAACAGGAAGTACATTTCCAGAACCTGTAACAAAGAACCAAGGAGTAATAACCTGACCTTCAGTGCCTTTTACGTAAAATGAAAATGTATAATTGTCCATATCTATCGCAAAAGCGGCAGCCGATTGCAAACGATTATTATTATTATCGCAAGCATTTATTTTCCATGATCCACTACCATCGGCGGTATGTGTTTCTGATGAATCATATACACCAAGTTCTGCTCCAGTGCAACCACCAACTGAGTCACCTCTCCAATCATCTCCCGAAGTAAATGTTGAATTTAATAATAGATTTGTTTGAGCAAACAATCCTGCACTAAATAAAAATGTACATACTAATAATGTGTAAAGTTTTGTCATAATATTTTTAAATTAATTTAACGTAAAGCTACTTGTAATTTAGATTTTATTAAAGGTGATATGTTTTTTTAGTAGAGTGAAATGGTTTAAATTCTATTTAGCTACAAGAAGTGTTTGTAAGCCTTTTAGATTCTTTTTTAAGGTGAGTTTCACGTCTGGTTTGCCACTAATGGCTAAAACCTACAAATGAAGTTATACTTACCAAATTCTTTTTTTTTAAAATAAACCTTTTAATTAATTCCGGTAAATTATTCTAAAATTATTTTTTTATTTAATTTTCCTGTTTTAGTTTGAAGTTTAACAACATAAACTCCAGTAGCTAATCTTGGTAAAGAAATATTATTTACGTTAGCACCATCAAAAGAAGTTGTCATTAGTTGTTTCCCTAAAAGATTGAATAAAGACACTGTAGTTTCTGCTTTTTGTAAACCTGTAATTTTTAAATTACGAGTACTAGTCTGATAAATATTTACACTGTTCAATAAATCTGTATCTAAACTTAATAAAGATGAAGTCTTAGTATGTAAATAAAAACGACCGTCTGTATTTCCTGCATCCACAGTTACTTTATATGTAGCATTTCCTTCATCTAAACATGTAAAAATATTATTGTTTCTATCTTCTAAAAACACTTTTAAACCAGTTGGTAAGTTTAAAGCTTCTGCAGTAAACGTAATTTCTTTGCTAGTATCAGCAGAAGTTCCAACAGGAATCACCATGTTTTCATAATCTGAATTAGGTAAAGATTGTACTTGGTATTTTTTACCTTCACTTTCAGCAACTAAATTTGTGTATACTGCAAAAGGTTGTGCAACACCACTAAATAATTTACCATCATAACCATTGTCAAAACCAGTTGTTGCATTGTCGAAATAATACAGTTTTGCAAATCTGTTATTTGTACCATCATTCATCATCAATTTCACTTCAGTATTTGCCGTTTTTTGAAAGGTACTTCCAGTATTAGCTAGGTATGATTCTGCAATACTTAGGTTAGTTGCGCTACAAGCATCTACAAAAAATCCTTGAGTTGGAGCTAATACAAACGCTTCAGCAGTAACTTTTGTCTCATAAATTCCATTTTCTTGATTCCAAACCCAGATAGTTTCAGTATTTAAACTACCTGTATTACCTAATAAAAAAGAAGCACTCTTTAAATATGCTGTAAATGGATTACCAATTAAGTTAAAACTATCAGTACCACCTGTAACAACTGAAGCAGCAACATCAGAAGTATTAATAGTCCCTGTAAATAAAATATCTCCTGAACCTGCACCTGTTGCTCTTCTCACAGAGTAACCAGTACCAGGTGTAAAAGTTGCACTAGCTTCAGTTTGCATATAAGACCAAGTATTATCAGCTGTTGTATATGAACCAATAGCATTGTTTAAATTATTAATAGCCAAATTATTTGAAGCTACATAATCATTATCATAAGTTTCACCAAAAACTGGGCTTGACACTAAATACCAATTTTCTGTTCCTAAAGTTGTGTTATAAGTTACATTTCCTGTTGAAGTTCCTGAAACAATTAATGAACCTCCGCTTGAAAGGTTTAAACTAGCATCAAAATCAACATTTAAATTATAAACAGCAGCTTCAGTTGTTTCGCTAATTACAGGATAGTTGCTTAAGCCTGAAGGAATAGATGCATCTAAAGAATTTGTAGGAACCCCATTACTCCAATTGGTACTTGTTACCCAATCTGTATTTGTAACTCCAGACCAAGTGGTTTTATTCTCCTCAATAGTTGTTTCGAAATCATCTAAAAAATAAGTTCCAGAAAAATTTCCAAGCATTATTTGTACTTGTATAGACGTGGTATTATTGAGAATTATATATTCAAGTTCAAAAGGATTTGTAGGATAAACATTGGTTAAACTAAATGCTGATGAAGGAATAAAAACATCACTTCCGTTGATAATAGCTTTTATTCTTATTTTAAATGATTGGCCACTTGAAGCTAATGATTTCGCAAATGCTTTGATTGTTATTTTTTTTCCTGTAAGATCTTGTGTGTAAGAATCATTACTTAAAATAACTTTGTTATACTCATCTTGTGTGCTAACATCAATTTTTGCCCCCACTAAACCATTTTTAGCATTTGTTGTTGCATCACTGTAAGTTGCTGTAGCAGTTCCAGAAACAATAAAACTCCAATTTGTATTAATGCCACACTCAAAACCTGGGTTTAAAACAAGACTTTCTGATGGACCATAACAAAGGGGCCAAGTACCAGAAGCGAACAATGCGTTTTTTACATCATCAACCCAAACGGAGTTATCTACAACGTTACTAATATTAGTATCTTTAGGACTATAACTGTTCACTGAAAAATTATTAATATTATAATTCACTGTAGAAGGACTATCTGTCCTCATATGTATGGTTTTATTAGACTTTGGTCCAGAATCCCAAGCTGCAAATGAAAACCCTCTAATAATAGCTTGTTCTGAAACATATCTATGATATTCAACTCTTGAGGCATTATCTGGCCCTCCATCCGAAAAACCAGAAGCATTGTTTGAAATCGTATTTAAATCTCCTGTGCTGTATTTATATCCACCAGTATTATCTGCACCAAACTCACCTAAAAAAACAGGTATATTGTTACTTATAGCCCATGAAGAAACTACATCAAATTCATCTGTTAAAGTTTCCTTCCCGTCATTTGTACCCCAAGATTCAACATTATAAGCGTCTTTACTAGAACTTGTAAAATTAAACGGTTGATAATAATGAAAGGTTGCTATTAAATAACTATCGCCTGAAATAATGTTAGAATCAATTTGCAAAGGCGCTTCATGTGAAGTTCCTGTTCCTCCTGTAATAATTACATTTCTAGTTCCATTACTTCCTCCAGAACCTCTTATAATTGCTAAAATATCCGTATTAAGTATATCCATATCTGCCTTGCTCATATAAAAATAAGGCTCGTTAATAATTTCAAATAATAAATCTTCGGATTTATTTTTAAATCGATCTACTACCTGAGTCCAAATAGCTCTAAATTTATCATTATCTGCAGCTCTTCTTTCAGAATCTGGGTGTGTATAAGCAACCTCACCAACTTTAAATGTTTTAATGAAATCAGATTTTAAATTTGATCCGTGAAAATCAAGGATGGTTACAAGCCCTTGATTTAACGACCAATCTATTACCTGCTCTATTCTGTCTAAATAGGTGTCAAGCATTACATAATCATTAGATGTACCAGTATAATCCCCTTCCGTTCCAGCATTACTAGAATAACCAGCAGTATCCCCTCCAGTTCGAGTCCCAAAAAAGTCAATTGGTATTCTAACATTGGTAAAACCAGCGGCAGCAACATCAATAAAATATTGCTCCGTTACTGCGGGTGACCAGTTTCCTTCAGCTGGAGCACTAAGAACATTACCAAGGTTTATACCTCTTCCCATTTTCTCAACCATGTCATGAGGAGAAGTTTGAGCATTAAAAATGATTGTAAATAATAATATTGTAAATAAAATAATGTAATGCTTCATAATATGCTATTCATAGAAACAGTTTAAATCAATTAAGATTTAAACTGTTTAAGAATTAATTTTTTAACAGAAATTTACTTTTAAAGTAATTATTAATTAAAACCCAGTACCTGGATCTGTAGGACTTTGAGCCTGAGCTTTTTGTGGGTTTAAAATCATATAAGTACCTAATGCCGTTAATGCTGCATATTTACCGTAATTTCCAATCTTTTTAATTGCGTCTTTGCGAGTAATTTCTTCAGAATTGTTTTTAGTTTCTGTATTTTTATTCATGATTGTCTTTTCTAATTAGTTATTGGTTTGTTATTCTAATACAATTTTCTTGTTTAACTTACTAAATTCGGTTTCTAACTGAACAATATAAATTCCCGCAGCTAAGTTTGGTAAAGAAATTTCTTTTGCTCCATTAGCATTAAAAGAAGTATTCATTAACTGTTTTCCAAGAACATTAATTAATTTTATGTTAGCGATTCCATTTGGGAGACCTACTATTTTTAAAGTGGATGCATTTGTTTTATAGATACTCACATTTTCTAAAATAACACTATCATCTATACTTAAAGCATTGCTTGACGTATGTAAATAAAATCGACCAACATCATTTAAAGCCTCTGATAAATTAACTTTAAAAGTTTTATTATCTGATAGTTCATTAAAAGTATTTGCTAATCTATCTTCTAAAAACACATAAATACCATCAGGTAAGTTTAGTGCTTCTGCTGAAAATGTAATTTCTTTACCAGCATTAGCATTAACTCCAATTGGTATTACCATAGATTCTAAATCTGAGTTTGGTAATACTTGTCTCATGAAATCTACCCCTTCATTATTATCTACTAAATGAGAATAAAGACTAAAGTTTGATGAAACTCCAGTAAATGTTCCAGCGTCTAATCCTCTATCTAACCCTAAAGTAGCATTTAATTTATACTCTAACTCTGTGTATTCTAATTCTCCATTGGCATCTTTTACAAACAACTTGATAGAAGGTAAACTCGTTTTATAAAGAGTTTTACCAGTTTGATGACTTTGTCTAGGTTCTGTAATTGTGAAATTATTTGCAGTAGAGTTTGCAGCATTTACAAAAAACGCTTGACCAGGATGAATGTAATCAGTTCCAGTTAAAGCACTATAACCAGCACCACCTACTTTATTATTATCCCAAACATAAATAAACTCATGTGTATCAGTTAAATTTAAAGTATTATCACTTATAATTTCACTTACTAAAAGATAAGAAGGATATGGATTACCTACAAGATTCCAATTATTAACATCTTGGCTAATAGTCATTAATAAGTTGTCCGTTTTATAAGTACCAGTAAAACCATAATCTGTACCAGAAGTTCTATTTAAAGAATACCCTTTTCCAGATTCAAAGGTTAAATCACCTAATGCTTCTTGATAATATCTCCAATGACCAGTAACACCATTTGCTGTTCCATTATCATATGTAGATATACCTCTATTGTCTGTATCTGTAATTCCTGATGAAATATTATTAGCAGTTATCCATGCAGCATTGTATTGTTCAGCAACTACTGGAGAAGAAATTAAATGCCAATTCGTGTCATTAATACCAACATTGTATGTTAAATTTCCTGTTGAAGTTCCTGAAACAATTAAAGAACCACCACTCGCAATTGTTAAAGCAGCACTAGCATCTACATCTAAATTATTAACAGCTGCACCAGTTGTTGTGCCTATTGAAATGTTGTGGTTTATTTGTACGTTATCTAGAACTGTTGGTACATCATTACCAACCCATGTTGCAGCTGTGTTCCAGGCACCATTGCCTGTAGTTTCAAAGCCATTATAAAACTCTATATAATCAATAACAAAATCACCTTGATCTGCGGCGACATTGGCATCATTTAATTTTATTATGAACTCTAATTGACTAATAGAACCTGTCCAATTATCATTACGTATTAATGCATCTATTTCTCCAACACCAGAAGTTCCATCTCCAGCAATTGCCATGCCATCAAAGTTTATAAATGCAGATCCTCCAACTTTTGGGATAGCGAATCTCAATCTCGTATTTGATGTTTGATTAGTATAACCTATTTTAAGGTGAGATGTTCCCCAAGTTTCTGGAGCAAATGAACAAACATTATATATTAATTTAGGAGTATCTCCGCTTATAGTCCATGTTAAATTGTTTGCTGCAACAACGGCTGTTGAATTACCATTCACAGCCCAATTACTCAACTCAGCAGTTGTATTAAAATTTGTATCTGGCACTGCAGCACTTGCTACAAATATTGCTTTAATTTCAACTACAGCAGTAGTAGCTGTAACTGAATAAGTTAATGGGTTGTCTGTTGATTCTGTTGCAACTCCATTAATATCTATTTCCCATTTACTAAATGCAAAACCACCACAAGCTACAGCCGTAACCTCAACATCTGTTCCATTAGAATAACAATTATCACTATTAGGACTAGTTATTGCGGCAGTTCCACCGCCAGCGGCACCAATAGCGGTTGTAATTGCAGAACCAGCACAACCCACTACTACTTTTTCAAAAGTAACATCATCAAAATAAAACGTACCAGCAGCAATTGCCTGAAGTCTTATATTCATTACTGCAGTTGCATCTACACCTTCAAAAGTATGGGTGTACGTTTCCCATGCATTATCCGCTAGGATTGTATAAGCATCTCCCCCTGATTGAGCTCCTTGAAAAATTATCCCTTTCACTACGGCATCTTTAGCTCCTTTAACTTTAAAGGACAAAATATAATTTCCCGCTCCTTCAGATGGAGCGGCGTTTGGATCAGTTTGCGCTTTTTTATTTGGTGATGTAGTAACAAGCTTCAGAGATTGATCAGCAGCATCCCATTCAATAGCCGATGATCCACCAGCTGCTTTCCATCCAGAAACATCAGCATCAAAAGTTCCGTTTGTAATTTGTGTAAACCCTACAAAAGGTAATAGCATTAAAAAAAGTAAAATATTTTTTTTCATAATCGTTTAAATATTTGATTAATTGTTACTCCAATATTAGTTTTATCTCTGCGCTAACCAAGGGTGAAATGTTTTTTTAGTAGGGGGTAATGATTTAAATTCTATTTAGTTACAAAAAGTGCTTGTATACCCTTAAGATTCTTTTTTAAAGTGAGTGCTACATCTTCATTCTTAATATGCCCTAAAATACCAAAAGGTCCCTTATAGCCTAACTTTACTAAAAGATGAATCATCTCTTTTTCAAGGTTTCCCATTCCAATAGTCATGATTTTAGGTCCTCCTTTTTTCATCCCATTTAAAGTAACACACCATAAAAAAGGGTGTATTTGTTTGATAATACTTTGGTATTCATCTAATTGTTTATGTGCATGATGAAAATTATAGATGATACCAATATTGTGCTTCGGTAAACGTTTAATAATTTCTAATTGATTTTCGGATTCTCCAAACCAACCGCCATGATTATACAATGCTATTTTACAGTTAACTTTTTGGGCTTTTTTAGAAAGAAATGAAATCATATCTAGGGCTTTCTTAAGCGATTGCCGTTGCGTTAAACCCTCAAAATATTCAGCATCTATTCCTATCCAGATTTGGGTAGATAATCCGGTGGCTTTTACACTTTCAAACACCATTTCGTTTGCGCGTTTAAGGTTTCTTAAAGTATCTTTATTGTTTATATAAAGCCAAACAGCGCTAATCTTAATGCCTTCGGCTCTCGCTATATTTAGTTCGGTTACCATGGTTTCAATATGCTTTTTTCTACCTCCAAAAGCATATTGCCTAAAACCAAGCTTTTTTACCATAGCCACGCGTTCTAAGGGGGTGCGTTCTAATTTATCAAAAGCAACGATAGACCACGGAATGAGATTTTCAGTTCTAAAGGGAGACTCAACTTTATCACATGAAAAAATTATGACTAAGAGCATCGCTAATAAAAACAATTGTCTCTTAATCATGATTTTAGTTTATTAGAATTATATACTCTAATTTTTTTTCTTAGTTAAAATCTGCTGTACAGATTCTTCATCCTTAATATTATCTACAATTCTACCAAAATCAGTGTCGGTTATTTTTCTAAAATCTACCAAGCTTTTATTATCCTCAAATTTGATCATTAAGTTTTTTAACTTCATCTTTAGTTCAGCTGTCACATTAGCATAATTGGGGTCGTTATAAATATTATTCACTTGACCTGGATCTTTTTCTAAATCATATAATTCCCAAACATCAATATTGTAATAAAAATGAGCTAGCGTATATTTTTGAGTTCTTATACCATAATGTGGTTGTACATGATGCCAAAACGGAAACTCGTAATAATGATAATACATAGCATCCTGCCAATCTTTTGGAGTATTACCTTCTAAAACAGGAACAAAACTAGTGCCTTGCATTTTCTGAGTCGTCGAAATACCAGCTAATTCTAATAAGGTTGGCGCAAAATCTATATTTGTAATAATGTCTTCGTTAACAGTTCCTGCCTTTATTTTTCGCGGATATTTTACCATAAAAGGCATTCTTAACGATTCTTCATAAATAAATCGTTTATCGAAAAAACCGTGATCCCCTAAATAGAAGCCTTGGTCTGACGTTAATACGATAATGGTATTTTCTTCAAGATTATTTTCTTTTAAATAGTTTAAAACACGTCCAACATTATCATCAACCGATTTAACACAGGCTAGATAATCTTTAATATAGTTTTGATACCTCCATTTTCTTCCTTCTACATTACTCATACCATCTGGTTGAACTATCTCTCCTGGTTTAGCACCATAGAAATCCCATTTAATACTTTCTCTTCCTTTCTTTAGATCCTTTGGACGCTCTAATTTCATGTCTCTACGACTAAAATACTCCATCGTCATTTCTGTATCCCCAGCCGTCTTTTCGCGCCCTTCATAGGTGTCATTAAATGTTGCTGGATAAGGCATTTCTATATCATCCCATAATGTTTCATACTTTGTGTCTGGTTCCCAAGGTCTATGTGGCGCCTTGTACTGTAGTATCATTAAAAAGGGTTGCTTGGAAGTTTTTGTAGAATCAAGCCAAGTTAGTGCAAAATCTGTACTTAAATTAGTAGCATAGCCTTTCTCTTTTACATCAATTCCGTTCTCATTAAACAGAGGGTTCCAATAATGCCCTTGTTGTCCTGCAGAATTATGGTATTTAAAACTATCGAATCCAACAGGATCTGTTCCTAAATGCCATTTACCAAATAAGCCAGTAGTATAGCCTTGTTTTTGAAATTCTTGTGGAAACGTCCACTGCTCTGAGTTAAATTTTCCTCCACTTTCGTTTTTATAGTACCCATTTAAGTTACTATAATTACCTGTTAATATAGCTGCTCTACTAGGACCACAAATAGCATTGGTAACTAAAACATCTTGAAATAACATCCCTTCTTTTGCAACTTTATCAATATTAGGTGTTGGTGCAATATCTTTATAAATTCCATCATAAGCGCTAATAGCCTGCGTTGTTAAATCATCTGCCATGATGTAAATAATATTTGGCTTCACTGTTGGTGTTAATTTTGCTGAAACATTTGTGTGAGATTTTGCTATATTACAAGAATTCCAAAACCCAAAAACAAGAGTTAGCACGCAAAAAATTTTAATAAAATTATTTTTCATTTTGTTCTTTTTAATCTGTTATTTAATATTGTGCTCAAACTATCTACAGTTTCTTTGAAGGATGCTTCCATTGCCAAATTTCTGTTCTCGTCTGAATCGGTAGTATGGTCGTAGAGCATTCTAGCTATTGTTTTATCCTTTGTTTGCCACTCTGTATAAAATAAGTTGTCTGCAATTAGAGTTTCTCCCTTTTGCCATCTGGCTAAGGCTGTTTTTTTAAATATTTTTGAAGGCGTTTGTAAAGCTTCAACCAAAGATTTGCCATCTACATGTGGTGGAATAGAAATTCTTCCCAACTCGCATAAGGTTGGATATAAATCTACCAATTCAGCAATAGAATTACTGCGCTTATCTTTCGGGATATTGGAGGCACTTATGATTAAAGGGACTTGAAGCGCCACCTCAAAATTACTGTGCTTTACCCATAGTCCGTGTTCCATTAAACTCCAACCATGATCGCCCACTAAAACAACAACCGTGTTGTCTTTTAACCCCAAGTCTTTAAGTTCTTTTAAAACTTTTCCTACTTGGGCGTCCATATAACTTACAGCAGCATAATAGCCGTGTATCAACTTTTTTGCAACTGTATCAGAGACTTGGTTTTTTTTAGGAATATCTTTATAATAACGTAATTCTCCCCAAGAATGATTGGCTATTTCTGGTGCTGACTCAGAAAAAGATTTGTTTTTTGGTAATGTAATTTCAGATTCATTGTATAAATCCCAGTATTTTTTTGGCGCATTAAATGGCAAATGTGGCTTTACAAAACCAACAGCCATAAAAAAAGGCTTCCCTTCTGCTTTTAATTTTTTTAAATCTAAAATTGATTTGTTTGCCGTTTTTCCGTCATAATAAGCATCGTCATCAATATCTGGGTTTTCATAAGCATATCCATGTTGACCCTTGTTTTCTAAATTTATATTCTCTTTAGATTGATAATCACGCCAACCTTTCTCATAAGGATACCATTCCTCATCCCAGTCTTTAATATCTTTCTTTAAATGCGTTATTTTATTATTGCTAATGGTGGTATATCCTTGATTTTTAAAATGCTTTACTAATGTTAGAATATTTGGAGCCTCTTTTTCTATACTCGCATTATATTTTAAAAAACGGTTTGCAGTTGGTCTTATACCTGTTAATATACTAGCCCTAGAGGCTCCACAAACGGGGACATTACAATAGGCTCTATTAAAGGTGACACCCGATTTAGCTAAGGCATCAATATTGGGGCTACTAATTTGACCTTGTCCATACACACTTAATTCAGGACGTAAATCATCTATCATTAAAAATAATATGTTTTTTTTGGCAGTTGTCAACGTCTTGTTTTCCTTAGTTGTTTTACAACTTAAAAGAGCTAAGAGACATGTTATGACAACAATTTTAGAGTGTTTCATTTTATAATTCAATTCTATTATTGACTTCTAAAGTAGTTAATTTTAAATCTTTATCGTTTGAAGAAGAACCTGTCATTATAATAAACGCACCAGGTTCTACACAATATACCATGTTGATATCATAAAAAGCTAAACTTTTGGCATCTATAGTGAAACTTACTGTTTTTGTTTCCCCTGCTTTTAACGCCACTCGCTGATAACCTTTTAGTTCTTTTACAGGTCTTGTAGCACTGCTAACTTTGTCTCGGATATACATTTGAACGATTTCCTCTCCATTAATTTTTCCAGTATTAGTGACTTCAACTGTAACAGTTACGGCTTCATCTTGTTTGAATGTCTTACTTGATAATTTTGGTGCGTTATAGCTATATTTAGTATAACTTAAACCAAACCCAAAAGGATATAAGGGTGTATTTTTCTCATCGGCATATTTATGAAAATAAGCAGAAGGCTTGTGATTGTATACCATTCTTAACTGACCAACACTTCTTGCAACAGTTAAAGGCAATTTACCACTTGGATTTACGTCACCAAATAAAATTTCAGCAACTGCTTGCCCTCCTAAATTTCCGGGTTCCCAAGATTCTAAAATAGCAGGAATATTTTTTTGAAGCCAAGGTTCAGAAATTGGTTTTCCGTTTACCAAAACAATGATTACTGGTGTTCCTGTTTTTTCAATAGCCTGAACTAATTCTAATTGTTTGCCAAACAAATCTAGGTTGGCACGCCCCATATTTTCACCAGCCGTTTTATCTTTCCATTTATAGCGCATAGAATTATCTCCCACAACAACAACTGCATAGTCTGCATTTTTGGCTTTTTCTGCGGCTTCCTGAATTTTAGAACTTTGTATTTTTCTAATGTTTTCTCCTGAATCAAAAAAGTTTACAGCATAACCTTTGGTTTCTCCTAAAGTTTTAATTCCTTCATAAATAGTAATTACGTTTTCATCAGGTTGGGCAGCATGCCAATCTCCTAAAGTAGATTGGTTATTTGCATTGGGTCCTGTTACAAATATTTTCTTTTTTGAAGTGGTTTTTTGTAAAGGTAATATCCCATTATTTTTAAGCAATACGATCCCTTTTCTTGCAGACTCTAGCGCAGTCGCTTTATGTTCTTCTGTAAAAAGTAATTCCCCTTTTTTCTCTAAATCTACAAATCGATTTTCAAATAACCCTAACTTAAACTTCGCTGTTAAAATTTTACGGCATGCGTCATTTACACGATTTATAGAAAGTTTTCCTTCTTTTACAGATTCAATAATCGCATCTGTAAATTCTGGTCCATGCATGTGCATATCCATACCAGCATCAACAGATAAATAAGAAGCTTCTTGCATGTCTTTTGCGGTATGATGCAACGTGTTAATACGTTCGATATCTAACCAGTCACTTACATAAAATCCTTTGAAGTTCCATTCGTTTCTTAAAACATCCGTCATTAACCATTTACTCATATGAGATGGAACGCCATTTATCTCATTATGTGCAGCCATAATGGAGTAGACTCCTGCGTCAATAGCCTTCTTATACGGAGGTAGATGTACTTCTCTTAGTGTACGGACTGAAATATCTGCAGCAGCAGCATTGAGTCCATTTATAGATTCGCCACCACCAATTAAATGTTTTACACATGCAATTACTTTTTGAGTTCCCGTAAAATCTCCTTGTTGAAATCCATTAATCATTGCAGCTCCCATGTTACCAACCATAAAAGGATCTTCCCCCAATGTTTCTCCAACTCTACCCCAGCGTGGGTCTCTTAATATATCTATATTTGGTGTAAAGGTCCAATGGCTTCCCGTAGCTCTCATCTCTTTGGCAGTTTGTTTACCTATGGAATATAAAAAATCATCATTCCAAGTAGATGCTAATCCAATTGGAGATGGATATACCGTTGTGCCAGGAACTAAAGCATTCCCGTGTATCGCATCAATCCCTATTAATACCGGTATTTTTAATGGTGATTTTAAGGCCAATTCTTGCAAGTAATTTGCTTCTTTAGCGGTTAAAACATGTAAAAAAGAACCTATTTTTCCCTCTTCACACATTGCAGAGACATCATTAACAGAAAGTGTTTTATAAAAACCCTGTGCATCATTATTTTCTTTATCATCGTTAGGGTTTCCTTTTTTCATATGATCCAACCCAACAAATTGGTTCATTTGATATACCTTATCTTCTAAGGTCATCCTTCCCATTAAATCGGCTATTCTTTTTTCAGTAGGTTGTAATGGATCTAAATACAAAGGACTTGAATCTGACTTGAGTCCGCTTGAATTTTGTGCATAAGAACTATACATCGTTACTATGAAACTGAAAAAAATTACTTTTTTAATTACTCTTTTAAACATATTATTGGTTTATCTTTTTAATGATATTATAACTTGGTGTTGGCTGAAATTTTGAATCGTAAATGGATTGAAAAACACCTTCTTTTCCTTTTTTTGTGCGCTCACCCATATCCCAAAGATTAAGCGTTACAAGACCTGATTTTGTTTTCTCCTGTAAAACATTAATTAATTTTTGATAAAATGCAGCTTGCCTTTTTAAACCTTCGTTTAATTTGCTTTTATCTTGGATGAAATAATCAAGTTCGGTTACATGAAACTCTAAATCGTTTTGGTGTGCCCAATCTATTAATTTTGATAATTTTTTTAATTCTATATCCGTATTCTCCTTTAATGCTTCTGTTGTTGGGCTAAGGCCTATATGTGCTTGCCATCCAATACCATCTACACGGTAGCCTTTAGACCTTATATACAATATGGTTTCTTTTAACTTGTTCCACATTTCGGTTTGCATTCCTGCATTTTGATTATATACCAGCTTAATATTGGTAGCATGTTTTGTTGCAATTTCAAAAGCTTTTAAAATATAAAGCGGATAACCATTTTCATCTAACCCCATTTTTAACCAAGGGTTTTCCCATTTATCAGTTCCTTTTTTAGGGCCAAACCACTTTCCGTTAGGAAGTATGGTTTCGTTTACAACATCCATCCATTTTATAGTTGGCTCATTATTAAATTTCATTGCAAAAGCCGTTGCAAATTCAGTCATGATTTGATTTAATTCTGTTGGAGTCCTGTAATCTTCTTTCGCCCATTTTGATGCTTGAGGTGAGATAGGACCATGCAAGCGAACTTGTAAGTCGTGTTTTTGAGCTAGACTTATAAAGTCATCTATTTGCTGCCAATTCCATACTTTAGGTGTAGGATGAATTTTAGTTTGTTTTGCAGCATTGGCTGGTGTTAGGTACTTAAAATCTTTTAAAAATAGTTCTTCTTTTATAGTATTAAGCTCATTATGATTCAATGTAGCACCAACAATTATAGTATCGGATCTCCTCTTTGAACCCTTAGTTTTTAATAACTCTGAATTAAAATACGCTTTAGAATAGTCTATCAATTCTTCTTGTATTATTTTATATTCAGCATACCCAAAATGATTGACAGTTTCTAAAGGGTCTTTGCTATAATCGTATAATTCTTGGGCAACAATATCATTAGAAGTAATAACATCTGTGCTTTTCTTTTTATCAATCCAAACTGTATACCTGTAAGTTTCTGTTCTAAAACTGTAACCTGTCACTTTTCCTTTATGCCATTGACTTACGGCATATTTTTTCTCTACATTATTTGATTGATTTATGAATGGTACTAGGCTTTTACCATCTAAATTTTCGGGAACACTTAATCCTGATAACTCACAAAGTGTTGGAAAAAGATCTACAAATTCAGTAGGCGAACTTACTTTTACAGTTTTGTTGCCATCTGGCACATAGATCATTAATGGTGAACGCGTAGCCTGTTCGAAATTAGAATGTTTGTTCCATAAACTATGGTCTCCCAAATGCCAACCATGATCTCCCAAAACAACAATAATGGTGTTTTTATCTAAATCCTTTTCCTTTAATTTTTTAAGGATTTTTCCAACTTGATTATCCACAAAACTGACACATGCATAATAGCCGTGAATCAGTTTTTTTTGAAGTGCTTCATCCATCTCCAAAAGATTCTTTTCATTCAGCTTATACTCAACTTCTGATGACTGATAACTTCTCATTTCGCCAGAATTGTGGTAGGCTAAATCTGTACTATTTTTAGATTTTTTCTGAAAAGCTGCCAATTGTATGGCATCTTCATCGTAGAGGTCCCAATATTTTTTAGATGCAACAAAGGGTAAGTGAGGCCTTTTAAAACCAACGGCTAAAAAGAACGGTATGTTACTATCTTTGCTAACCTCATCCAATAAAGACAAAGCACTAACTGTAATAGCGCCATCGGTATAAGCTTCATCTGGTGCATTACTAATTTCAAAGGGCGGTTTATATCGATCTCTAACATATTTATTAGTATTAGAAACTCCTTTGTCTTCGCCCTCTTTTCTTAAAATAGTAATCTGTTTTTTGATTTCCTTGTTTTGATAATAACCAAGTGCAGGTTCCCCGTAATCTTGAGGATAATCTAAATTTGCTTCTTTTATAAACGGAAGACTCCAGGAAGGTTTATCTCTAAATTTATCAACACAACGTGGATCGTAAATTTTACCAACTCCAGCAGTTATATAACCATTTTCCTTGAAATACTGGGGTATGGTTAAAATGTTAGGGTTTATATCCCGCATCTTCGTTTTTAAATCTCTAACTTTTGTATAATCTGGTCGTTTTCCTGTTAGTAAGCTGGCTCTAGATGGCCCGCAAACAGCCTGTTGTGTGTGATTATTTGTAAAGATAGTAGCCTTTTTAGCCAATTTATCTAATATTGGAGTTTCAGCAAATTCATCTCCAAATGCGCCAATTGTTGGTTTTAAATCATCAATTGCTATAAAGATGACATTGGGTTTTCTTACCTCCTTAATACCTTGTCCGGGCATCTTTAAAGCAACAAAGAAAATAAGAAATATGAAAATTAGTTGTTTCATTAATCGATAGCTATAAATTTTTGTTAATCAATTAGGTTTAACCAACAAACCTGTTGCTGGTTAATAAAAAATGCTTTACTGAGTTCATAAATTATAGAGCTATCCACTTTATTAGATTACTTTGTAATTTATGAACTCAATAAATTAATTTATTGTTTTTGGTAGTGTTTGTTCCTAGTTGGAAATTTCGTCGTTTGCATTTATTTCGGCAACTGCTATCGGTATAGACATTACAATTGTTTCGTCTGTTGCGTGCGCTACATCTACGCTGGCTTTAAATGACGCCGCTGTATTATGTGGATTAATTATAGTATTTAGAAAGTAATTATACCCTCTACGTCTATTGTTAAACCAATCATGCCCTTCTCCTATTAATTCAAACTGATACTCTTTCATAATAGCCGTTCTAAAGGAATCTTGTCCACCAGCATATCCAACGTGCGGAGTAAGACCAACTCTGTCAAGTACTTCTGATACATAGGTTATTTCCTGACCATTTTGTAACTCATTGGAGATTTCTGAAAGCATTAATAATAAATCAGCATATCTATAGATTTTAAAGTTCTTATTTGTCTCTCTCACTGCGTTATTAGGATCTCTTGAACCCAATTTAAAAAGATAAGGAAAGGAATTTCCAAAGTTAGACCTAGCCGTATTTGTTGGATAAGACCTTTCTGTACTTCCATTATTTCCACGTGTCCAAGTACTAACATAGGTAGTCGCTAAACGCGCATCATTTGGATAGGTTGCAGTGTGTAAATCATAATTTTCAATGTTTATTTTAAACCATCCAAATGTAGCTGCCTTCGTGTACCAGTTTGGTGTAAATGCTCTTGTATGATCTAATGTAGCACCCACGACAGATTGAAGTTCAAAAATAGACTCTTCCGTATTATTTCCATTAGTCCCTAAAAATAAATTATCATAGCTATCATGAAGGCTATAAGCACCATATGCTTTGATTGCCTCATCATGCGCCAATTGCCAATAGTTTAAACTTGAGTCTTGAGCATCGCTTGATGCCGTTGCCAAAGTCATGTAAACTTTTGAAAGCAGCATATCTGCCGCTTGTGGTTTTGGAGTTCCACTTGCAACCGCTCCATTCATTAATTGTTGCGCTCTTTTTACATCTTCTATAATTTGTGCATACACATCTATAATGGGTGATTTGGCCAAGTGAATCGTTTCTGTTTTAGTTGGAGTTACCCTTAACGGAATTTCTCCCCATAATCTAACAAGATTAAAATAATTGAAAGCTCTTACAAAATAGGCTTGCCCGATAACGTCGTTTATAACGAGCTCATCGGACGTACTTGGATTGTCAAATACTGTTGCCGAATTAATAGCATCATTTGCGCGACCGATAGTTTGATAAATACCTATCCAAGAATTCTCAATTGCAACTAAACCACTGGTAGGATTTAAAGAAGACAAGGTACTATTATAGCTGTTATTATTTCTATTTCCTGTGCGTCTTGTGACCATTAAACCCGAATTTACATTCGTTAGAAACAAAAATTCATTTCCGTAGTATTCATATTGCACCATGGCTTCATAGATACCGAATAATGCAGATGTTGCATTACTTGCCGAACTGTATACATTTTCGTTTGCTAAAAAAGGTGGTTCCTCTTCTAAATTACAACTTGTGAATAGTAAACCTACTATGATTAAAAAAGTGAATTTATAATTTTTCATTTTTATAGTTTTTAAAATTAAAATTTAAGGTTTAAACCTAACATGATCGTTTGCGCATTAGGAAACCCATTCCAATCTACTCCTACAATATTTCCATTATTCATGAAATTAGTTATTTCTGGATTGTATCCTGAATAGTCTGTAAACGTAAATAAATTCATGCCCGTTACATAGACATTAGCACTGCTAAAAACGTTTGTTTTTTCCACTGGAATGTCATATCCTAGCGTAATATTGCTTATTCTTAAGAAACTACCATCTTCAATTATTCTATCTGTGATTGCTGGAGATCCAGATTCTCTTGAATATCCTACTCTCGGGTACGTATTTGACTGCGCATCTGGTCTCCAAGCATTGTTATAAGCTTGAGATAAGATATTTGCTGATCTGCCTTCTGCGGTTCCTAATTGTATTGAATTACCATTCGCAATTTCATTGCCATAAACACCGTTCATTTGAATACTTAAATTCAATCGTTTATAGTTCATACTTAGATAACCACCATACACAAAATCTGGATTCGGATTTCCAATAATTGTTCTATCTGCTTCAGTAATAGCGTCATCTCCATTTTGATCTACAATACGCACATCACCAGCTTGTGCTCCAGACACTGTAATAACATCTTCAGTTTGATAAATACCATCCGTTTCAAACCCATAAAACAAACCTACTTCTTCGCCTTCCATAAAGATATTTGCTGGCGCTCTAAAATAGTTACCCGTTGATATATTTTGACCTCTATAAAATACGCGGTTTTCTAACGCACCATTTATATAAACATCTTCTGGAGTACCTCCTAAGTTTTGAATTTTACTTTTGTTAAAGGCTATATTTCCGCCTATATCTATACTAAAATCATTTTTATCAATAAGTGATCCGTTTAAAGTAAGTTCTACACCCTTATTATTAAGACTACCTCTATTAACTAACAACGAAGTAAAACCTGAAGATGGCCCTAATGGTTGATTTAATAATAAATCATCCGTTTGCTTATCATATGCATCTAAGGTTCCTGTAAGCCTATTTTCCCAAAGGCCAAAATCTAACCCAACGTTTAACTGCCCCGTAGTTTCCCATTTAAGATTAGGGTTACTCACATTTAACGGAACAAAGCCAATGTTGGTTCCTTCAGCCGAATTTCCATATAATGTTGGTCCATAATTCGCAAAGGTTTGGTATGCAGAAATACCCTGATTACCAGTCATACCCCAACCAATTCTAAATTTTAATTCGTTAATAGTTTCTGAATTCTCTAGGAATTTTTCATTATTAGCTCTCCATGCCAATGAGAATGATGGAAAATAACTATATCTATTTTCTTTTGAAAATTTAGAAGAGCCATCTGCTCTAAACGTTCCTGTTATTATATATTTATTGTCAAACGAATAATTTACACGCGATAGGTATGATAAGAGTTGACTCTTTAAAGGCAAAACGTCTAAAGGACGAGAAATCTGCTGCCCATAAATGGGTTGATCAACACCAAATTCAGTTGTAGAAAAATCATTAACTGCGTACAAGGTGTTTTTAATGTCTCTAACATCGTACGTCATACCAATAACACCATTAATTCTATGTTTTTTATTAAAGGTTCGATTATAGGTTAATAAATTATTAACCTGATATGACTTTGTATTTAAATTTGAAACCGAAAGGCTACCGTTGGCAGAACTTCCTTGAAAAGTAGTTAAACCATAAAAACGTCTACGCTCTTTATTTCGCATATTACCCCCTGCCTGCAGCTTATATTTCAATCCTTTTATATTGAATTTATAGACTAAAGCTAAAGATCCAATAAATCGACTCTCTTCAGAGGTGTCTTGAAAATCATTAACCCATGAAAATGGACTAGATATCCCATCTTCGTTATCAAAAGTACCACCATCTGTAACTAAAGTAGGGTAGCGTAAAATATTTCCAACAAAACTACGCTGCCCTCCAGCTCTATCTCCATCTTGGGCAAAATTTCCATTTGAATAAAAAGCGTTCAACTTAGCACTAATACTAAATTTATCAGACAAGTCTTGGTTTAAATTGATACTGAAATTACCATTTTGTAATCTTGAATTCTCTACAATACCGCCCTGATCATTATAACCAACAGAAGCATAATAATTACCCTTTTCTGTTCCTCCACTAAAAGAAGCTCCTGTACTTTTAGAAAAACCTTGTTTATAAATTTCATCATGCCAGTTATGTTTTTCTGCAGCTGTATCGCTAACAGTTCCATCATCTGCAATTGGGAATATTGTTCCGCCGCTTATACTAAAACGAGGAGCCCCACCGTTTACTAGTAAAGCTTCATTTTGATAGTTCGCATATCCTAAAGCATCTAAAACATCATATCGTTCACTAATTTCTGAGACACTTGTATTTACATAGGCTTGTATTGATGTTTTGCCACTTTTACCCTTTTTAGTAGTTATCAAAATCACACCGTTTGCTCCCCTAGAACCATAAATAGCAGTCGCTGATGCATCTTTAAGCACTTCCATACTTTCAATGTCACGCGGATTTATACCATTTAATCCATTTTGTGTTTCCTCCAAACTATTAGCGTCTGTAGAAGCATTTGCAGCATCTTCACCTGCCGAGGAAATAATAACTCCATCAATTACATACAAAGGCTCATTATTCCCTCTTAAGCTACTTGCCCCTCTAATTTTCACAGAAACTCCAGAACCTGGGCTTCCTGCATTTTGAGTTACTTGAACTCCAGCTGCACGACCCTGTAACAAGGCATCAACAGTACTATTTTGTGCCGCTGCAATATCATCTACCTTTACAGAGGTTACTGAGCCCGTAATGTCACTTTTACGCTGACTACCATAGCCTACAACGACAATCTCTTCTAGTGTATTATTGGTATCTATTTCTAATTGAATATTAAAAATTTCTTTATTCCCAATAACCAACTCTTTCGTAATGTATCCTAGATAAGAAAAAACTAGTGTTTTTCCTGTCTCTGGAACAGTCAGAGAAAAAAGACCATCAAAATCTGTAAATGAACCAATCTGTAAGCCTTTAATTAAAATACTTACTCCAGGTAAAGGCATCTTATTTTCATCTATAACAGTTCCAGTGATTGCTTTACTTTGAGCAAACAAAATCATTGGAAAAATTAATAATAAATGAATTAATCGATTTTTTTTCATAATATTATCTTTAGTTATTTTTGTTTGTTAGATTTCAAAATTAATCATGATTGCAAACAAAAAAGGGGCATTATGGTTCTTTTGTAAGGTGATATGTTTTTTTTATTAAAAAATAAGCTCACAAGAACTTATTCCTTAAAAGAATAAATTAGTTTTTATAAATCGTTTCCGATCAAACATACTTAAAGTGAAACTTATCAACGAAATAAACATTGATTTCAAGTATGCTCACAAATAGTCATTCCTATACCTATAACTATGTTTATAAAATATAGGTATATACTAACTGTGAGGACAGATAAACATAATTATATAGTAGTATGAATTCATAAGCTAGTGAAGGCACCACAGTAGAATCCGCAACCCTTCACGTTGTGGGTTTTTTATTTTATATAAATCCTCACCAAAATAGTTCGACTTCACTCCTCTTGGCTCCACTTTATTATGCCTCAATAATTGGTTGAGGTTTTTTCTAGCCAGCTATTAGTCAACAATAGCACTTAAGAAATTATATAAAGTCTAAAGTTTTAAAAGATTTCCCCAATATTTTAGAATGACTGGCATCCAACCATTGATCTAGGAGTGTAGCGTAAACAGATCTAAAGTCAACAGTATATTTAATATCCCCATTTTTATCTAAGTCAATTAAATTAGGGGCTTCGTTATAGAATCCTTGTTTTTTTAAATTCTTACCAATTATAAACACATTATTTGCTGCACCGTGATCTGTTCCACTAGCCGCGTTTTGTTGGACACGTCTTCCAAACTCCGAAAAAGTTAAAATAAGGGTATCTTTAAATGTGTCTTTTTGCTCTAAATCTTTGACAAAAACGTCCATAGCCTCGCTATATGTTTGTAGTAATTTATTTTGTTTTTTTTCTTGTTTTACGTGGGTATCAAAACCCCCCATTGATACGTAAAATACTTTGCTCTCTACTCTAGAATTTATGAATTTAGCTGTCGTTTTTAACTGTTTTCCAAAAGGATTATTAGGATATGTTACAGTGCTATTATAGGTCTTAGATGTTTCAAAAATATATTTTGCAGACGATTTTGCTTCAATCATCGTTTTATACAAATACCCTAAATTGTGTTCGCTTAAATGGACATCGCTTTGAGAATCTAACACCTTTTTGAAGTAAGGTGTTTTTGTATTATTAAATAAAATGGTGGGGTTTTTTGTCGCAATTCCTTTTAAGACATCTCCTTTCATTATGAGAGACAAACTATCGTCTAATTCTATCCCTGAATAGGGTTTTTTACCATAAATATCAATATATCGCCCTAACCAACCTGTATTTAAATATTGATTACTATCGCTTGCGGTATGCCAAATATCCGTAGATCTAAAATGAGATCTAATTGGATTGGGATAGCCTACATTGTTAATAACAGATAAATACCCTTTATCATACAAGTGTTTTAAAGGTGCTAAATTTTTATTTATCCCAAGCTCGTCGGTTATTTTAATGCAATCGTTTTTTGCAATAGCTAAATTTGGTCTACTTTTATAATAAATATCGTTTGTATACGGGATTATAGTATTTAAACCATCATTACCACCAGATAATTGCACAATTACAAGCTTTTTAAACCCTAAAGAGTCCTTTATGGCGTTTTCGAAAGCCTTTACAAAACTTGGAACAAAAAACAAGCTACTTGCGAGTACGTTTTGTTTTAAAAATTTTCTTCTTTCCATTATTTAACAAAGTTGATATTCTGGAATAGACATGAGTTGGATGCACAGATCTTTATTCGAATTAAATTTTAAATTATCTAAAAAGGCTTCTGTATCTTTATCTATATTAGAAATTAATAGCATTTTTTTTAATTCTTCAATTGAAACGGCTGCGTATTCTTTTTCAAAATCATTCCAAGATGGCAGTGTCTTGAGATAGTTTCGTTTTTTGGTTTTATAATAATTTTCAAAATTGTCTTCAAACTCCCCTTTTGATTCTAGATTAATAATAGCATTGTTTAAAAGTATTGAAGGTAATTTTAATCTAAACATTAATGTGTTAGAGTCTATCCAACTTTTACCACCTTTCCATCCTGCTACATTTGGTGGATTTAGCAGTATTTGGCCCATCATTTTTTGCAAATACAGCAATTGCTGCGGCTTTTGAAACTGTATGGGGATAATCGTTTGTATTCCTACTAGAAGTTCTAAGGGAGATTTTATTTTTATTCCAATGTTTTGGTCATCATAAAACCATTCTGATTTAAAAATATGATACATCACTTTTTGAATATCATAATCCTTATAAAAAACCGCTGTAATTTCTTTTAAATTAGTTTCATTTATGTTAGGATTTACAAAATATCTATATAGTTTTTCGCAAATAAATTTAGCACATTGTTTCTGTTCTAAAATAATATCAATAATAGCATCCCCATCAAAGTTCCCTGTTTTTCCTAAAAAGGTTTTTAGACCATCATCATGTTTCTTGGGGTCGGAGATAAACGCACCTTTTCGGTTGTTTTTCCAGCCGGTAAAGGCTCTTGCAGATTCTTTAACATCTTGTTCTGTATAATGCCCAATACCAAGTGTAAAAAGTTCCATTAACTCTCGAGCAAAATTCTCGTTAGGTCTCTTCTTAACATTTTGATTGTTATTAAGGTATTTACTCATTGAAGCTTCTTTTGCGATTGCTTTTACAAACTGTTTAAAATCACCAAGCGCAAATTTTCTTAATGTGTTGTTGTAATGCTGTATACTTAATACCCTATTGTCTTTACAGACAAAAACATTGGCCCAAAACAAGGTCATTTTTTCGATTAATACCGCATCAGGATTTACAAGTCTTTCAATCCAAGCGTAATTTAAATCTTTAATCTTTTCTCTATTTTTTTTATTTAATTTTTGTCTATTAATCCTATTCATTTTAGAATAGGGTCCTAAAGATTCAGAAAAAGCTTTAAACGCTGTAAGATCTAATTCTAATGGTTGCGTTTTTAATGCCTCTGCAAATAAGTTATTAACGACTTTAATTTTAGATTTATCTTTTAAATTAATTACTTTTTTATAGCTTACCGCAAAACCTGCTCTATTATATAAATGTTGAATATGCTTTTGCTTCATTTTATAAAAAATTACCTTTTTCTTTTTTGACTATTAAAATTACATATGGTTTAATCTGTAGTTTGACTATTTGTTATCATTTTTTTAGTTGCAACGGTTCTAAATCCCATGTGGTCTGAGCTAGAGTCTATAGAAACACCCATTTTTGGAGAAATTCTGAAACTAGCACAATGTTTTTCATAGTGCGTTAAATCATTTAACTTATTAATAATAAGTGTTAAACAACTATTAAAAACTATACTTTCCAGAATGCTTCAATTTCTTCCAGAGATTTTCCTTTTGTTTCTGGGATAAATTTATAGGTAACAATCATTATTATTACGATGAATATAGTAAATATAAAATACGGTAATGAACCGTTCCAAGTTGCACTATTATTTACTTCACTATCCATAACTATTGGAAAAGATTGCGAAACTACATAATTTGCAGCCCATTGAGCAGCTACAGCTACAGACATCGCCACGCTACGTATTTTATTTGGAAACATTTCTGAAAGCAAAACCCAAACAACAGGTCCCATAGATAATGCAAATGAGGCTATGAAAATTAACACGCCTAATAATGATAAAAACCCAACAGATTGCTGCTGTAAAGTAATCCCTAGTAATAAAAATCCAACGATCATTCCAATAGACCCAATATATAATAATGGCTTTCTTCCAAATTTATCTACCGTGAACATCGCAACAAATGTGAATATCAGGTTCACAAATGCTAATAATATTTGTTGTGCCAAGATATCTTCTTTACCAAAACCAAGTGCTTTTTCAAAAATATCGGCACCATAATATAATACGGCGTTTATTCCTGTAAATTGTTGTAAAACAGAAAGTGCTGTTCCAATAACTATAATTCCAATTATTAGTTTTGAAAAGTAGTTCACTTTATTATTAGAACCGCTCGTTTTAAGAGAATTTTTTATAGCTTCTATTTCTTTATTTGCTTGATCTGCGCCATGTATCTTGGT
>Ga0075443_10000150_pt1 | contig 28325 bp, 23 predicted proteins | sample CoawatmetaG00DNA_3_FD_71583 | JGI IMG/M metagenome (GOLD analysis project Ga0075443, IMG submission 71583) | Marine microbial communities from the West Antarctic Peninsula - Coastal water metaG006-DNA | ecosystem: Environmental > Aquatic > Marine > Coastal | place: Atlantic Ocean: West... | reverse complement strand
GTGTGTGAGTCATTCTGGGCTTGGTTGAGGGGTTATCTGCCAACTGGCGGAGATCCATTCGGTTCGCTTCGCTCTCTCAGGATGACAGTGTGTGAGTCATTCTGGGCTTGGTTGAAGGGTTATCTGCCAACTGGCGGAGATCCATTCGGTTCGCTTCGCTCTCTCAGGATGACTGCGCGAAGCGCAGTCACTTGCGGCGCTTCCGTGCTAAATGATCAAACAGCGCAATATATTGCCCGGTCAATTTATGAGAGGGCGCGTAATAAATCAGCGGAACACATTCATTGTGAGACTCTTTCATTTTCACCGATTGATTCAGATAAGTGGGAATCACCGGCAGTTTCTCTTTTTTCATTTCGGCGATCAATCGAGTGGGCAGGGACGCCGTGGGCTGGAACTGATTCACTACAATGCCCCCAACACTCAGCCCTTCATTATGATCTTCACGAATTTCATAGATCACATCGAGAATCGAATAGAGCGCCTGCCTAGAAAAAGCATCGCAGTCAAAGGGGATCAGCACAGAGTCTCCGGAAATCAGTGCCGAGCGAGTATAAAAATTCAGCGCCGGCGCTGTGTCTATATAGATTTCGTCAAACTCACTGTCGAGCTTATTTAACAGATCCCGCAGCTTGTAGATCTTCTGCCGTGACTCGAGCTTGTGCTCAAGAGCCAGCAGATTGACGCTGGAGGGCAGTACAAAGAGGTTTTCGTAGGGCGTTTCATGGATATAGTCGAGGGGTTCGTTGAGCTTCGAGGAGAACTCTAAGGTGCCATCAAAATAGTCGGCAACTGTATTCTCTTCGGGGCTACCCCGAGCAGATAATGGGTTGAGTTGCACTGGGAGTCTAAATCTACCACCAGAGTGCGTTTGCCCCTTGAGGCGCTAATGGCTGCCAGATTGCAGGTGATGCTGGATTTTCCGACGCCGCCTTTCTCGTTAAAAATAACTCTGCGCATTTGCTTAACTCCATGATTGAAAAGCCATGGCTGATTCTACCCAAACTTGAGGCTAGTGCGATAGGGGTGGCTGGGCAAAATCCCGTTTTAGTTAGCTGCTGGGGTAAAGCGGTTTGAGCTCTGCCTTGGCCGTTTGCGGATTATCGGTTTTCGGCACTATCGCATTGCGGATCAAATTGACCAGCAGTTTCAGATCCGGCTGTTGCTCCGACCCATTGTTGTATAACGCTTGATCAAGCAGATCAAACTGCTGCTGCAGCTCGGTGTCGTGCAGCAGAGTTGCTATCTCAGCCAGCGCTTTAATCTTTTGCTGGGGGAAAATACAGCGACCCCAAGCAAGAATACTATCGCGCAATGGGGCCAGGTCGGATTTCCGACCAGCCCGTTCAATGTTGGTGATCAACTGTTTGAGTTCCAGTCGGGCGGTATTCAAACCGCTCAGATCTCTGCGTGGCGCTGCAGTAGAAGATCGGCGCAGCCAGAAAAATAATAACATCAACATTAGCAGTGCATTACCGGCCAGTGATAACTGCAGTGGTAAGGATGAACGCAGCTCTGCGGCGAGGGACTTTGGCGTCTCTGGTGCAGATACTCTCGGCAGGGTATTGGCGCCAGCGGGTGGCTTGGGCGCTATGTTGTAGGGGTCCATTTTACTCACCTCAGCGGCAGTAACTTGGAGGGTGACAGCTTCCAGTTTGGCCGTCTGCATGCGCTGCCTAACGGTGTCCCACCAACGCACTGTTACCGCCGGCAGAATGATCTCTCCCGAGCGATTGGGGACCAGGGCAAAGGATTCACGGCGAATGCCGGTGACACCAGTGGCATCGGCACTGTCATCTAGCTGGGGCTGATCCGGATAAATTTTATAGTCATCACTTTCACTTAAGGACAGTGGCATTATTTGTGCGCCGGTCAGGCCTTTGGCGGTGATGCTAATGTTGCGGGTGATCGGCTCGCCGACTTTTAGCTGATCCAGTGGGCTGCTCCACTGCTGATCCAAACGGATGCTACTGGCTGGCATCCAGTTGTCTATATCTATAGTGTCGGGTCTCGCCATTACGTTGATCGTTTTGGCATCGGTGCTGCGGATAATGCGATTGCCTCTGGCGCTAAAACCGCCGTAGCGATTATTGCTCGCTTCGTAAGCCGAAAAACGCAGGGCTGGGATCTGTAGTTTGCCGCTGGCCTGAGGGAAGAGGGCGTAAACAATTTCAACCACCTGATAGTTTTTGCCGGCGACATTTTTCTGAAATTGGGTCTCCGAGACCTTTTGCATCACCGTGTCATCAGCCTTTAGGGGGTCTAGACCCAGATCGCTGAGTCGCACCGAGGTGTAGAGTCGGTGCGTGAGCAGCAGCTGCTCCTGAATATAGACTTCGGATTTATCCACTAGGGTTTCGGTATAGACCGGCTGGCCCGCTGCGGAGGCAGCACTGGCTTTGCGCACTGTAATTTCGATGGCGTTACTAATATCTTTTTTATACTTGATCGAGGGCACAAGTAGCCTGCCTGTGCGCTTGGGGGCCAGGAGTAAATTCCAATCGGTGTAGGACTGGGTCTGTCCATTGACCCGAGAATACTGCTGCTGACGGCTGGTTGAGAGTATCTCGAAATTGCTTTCGATCACCGTGAAGTCCGGCTCGCCCATTAACGCTTGAGAGTCTAGGCGCACTAAAAGCTGCAGGGTTTCATTGCTGTCGATAATGGTGCGGTCGGCGGTGGCAGAGAGGGTTGCCCAGCTTTGGCTGCTGGCCAGTGCCAGCAGGGCCATCAGTGCCATGCAATAGATGCGTTTTAGCAGAGTGCTTTTCATGAGAGTGCTTTTCATGAGAATATTTTTCACAAGAGTATTTGTCACAGTCATATTTATCATTACTACCAGCGCTCTTGCTGTTCGTTATTGGGAGGTACTGGGCGACGCGGCTCGAGAGCACGCTGCCGCGATTGATAGCGGAATTTTTCCCGCAGCAAACCACCTGGATCATCTGGAACCCGACGCAGCCACTGTTCCAGTTCTTGCTGGGCCTGCTTTTCGGCTTCGCTTTCTTCTTCGGTAGGTTCAACGGCATTCTGCTCTTGTTCCTCTGCCTTTTCCTGCTCTCGCTGTGCCTTTTCTTGCTGAGACTCTTGTTCCTCAGACTCTTCTGGCTCGCCGTCTTTTGCATCAGGCTCTTGGTCTGACGGATCCTGTTGCTGGGGATCTTGTGGATCAGATTGTTCTTGATCCTGAGGCTGCTGGTCCTGCGAGTCTTGTGGCTCTGAATCCGAATCCGAATCCTGAGGTTGAGAGTCCTGAGAGTCCTGTGAATCAGACTGCTCTGAGTCAGAATCTTCTGAATTGTCAGAGTCCTGCTGTTCTTGCTCCTGCTTAAGTTGCTCAAGCAGGACTTTATTAGCCTTGGCATCCTCCATATCAGGATTCTGTGCCAGGGCCTGATTATAGGCTTCTATGGCGGCATCAAGATCCCCTGAATGGGCTAGAGCATTGCCGCGATTGTAGTGGCTGTCGGCATCGTCGAAATCGAGAAACTCATTGATGGCTGAATCATAGTCTTCGGCCTTATAGGCGGCGCTGCCGCGCCATTGGCGATTCTTAAACAGACTCTGGGCGCTTGCCGCGTCACCGCTTTCCAGGGCTTCGCTGGCCTGCTGGTCGGCGGTCTTCCACAAATCCTGCCAGCCAAGGGCCGAGGCGGGGTCGGAAAACAGCATTGGGGCCAACAGAATCACTGCAATATTGCCCTTGCGGAAACTTAGCAGAATGATCGGCAGCAATAAAAACGCCAGCCAAAATCCTTGGTCGTCCCAGAGATCAAAGGAGCGCTCTAACTCTTTGGTGGCATCGGGAAATAATTCTTCAGTGGTGGCCAATAGCGCTTCTATATCGGAATCATCGGCGCTCATGCTGGCGTAAATGCCGCCATTTTTTTGCGCCAGCATTTGCAGCGAAGCTGCAGACAACTTGGGAATAATAATCGCGCCATTGCGGTCTTTGGCAAAGCCGCCGGCACCTGTGGGAATCGGTGCGCCCTGTTGGGTGCCCACGCCTAATATAGAAAGTCTGAATTTACCGGCTTTCGAGATCATTGACTGGATTGTATTAAAGGCCGAGGGCGATACTCCATCGGTGATCAACAGCAGGTCGCCTTGCTGATAGCCGCCGTTAACCGCAAGTTCTAGGGCTGTCTCTATGGCGTCTTCGGTATTGCTGCCGTACTCCGGCAAAAGGGTTGGGTGCAGCACTGGCACCAGACTAATAATGGTATTGCTGTCCTCAGTCAGAGGCGTCAAGGTATAGGCTGCGCCGCCGTAGACCACCAGTGCGCTAAAGCCTTCACTGCGGTTCTTGAGAATATCGATTAATTTGTAGCGCGCTCGTTCTAAACGGCTTGGCTTAACATCTTCAGCAAGCATCGACGGCGACAGGTCCATAATCAAAATCAGCGCCGCGTCTTTTTTATGCACCGGTTGCGGCAGTTGCTGCCAGCTGGGACCGGCCAGTGCGAAACAGGTGATAATCCAGGCCAGTAGCACCCAGAGCATCCCTCTTTGTTTTTTGTTGGTCTCGCCCTGCATTAAATAGGGCAGTAGCGCCGGATTGATAATCTTTTCCCAATTGCCAGCGCTGCGTTTGCGCCACTGGGCCAGAGCCACGGCAATCAGTGCCGGAAGTAAACCCAGCAGGGCCAGTGGCCGCAGCAGGTGCAGTTGGCTGAAGTCGCTATTTAAAAACTCAAACATTGGACCCCCTGTTGTACTTCCTCGTGCCGCTGGTGAAGCCGATCAGCAAGCTGAGAATAAACGCCACAGCCAGAGGCCAGTGATAGAGGGCGGCAATCGGGCGAATCATCTCGGCGTCCTGTTCAATGGGTTCCAGGCGATTGAGTTCTTCGTAGATCGCCACTAACTCTTCAGGATTGCGAGCGCGAAAATATTGGCCGCCGGTGGCATCAGCAATAGCACTTAAGGTCTTCTCGTCGAGATCCGCCGAGGGATTGGTGACACGCTTACCAAACAGCCCCCAGGTCTCTTGAGTTTCAGCACCTACACCGATGGTATAAATTTTAACCTTGGCGCGACTCGCCAGTTCGGCAGCCTTTAGGGGTTCCAGTTCACCGGCATTATTGGCGCCATCGGTGAGCAGTATTACCACACGGTGGTTCTCGGGACGCTGTTGCAGACGTTTGATCGAGAGTCCAATAGCGTCGCCTATGGCAGTTCCATTGCCGGCAAAGCCCAGCTGCGCTTCATAGAGCAAGGTCTGCATGGTCTTGCGATCAAAGGTCAGCGGTGTCTGAAGATAGGCTTTCTCGCCAAATAAAATCAGTCCCAGACGATCCCCTTCACGCTCGGCGACAAACTTGCCGACCACGGCTTTTACCGCCATTAGACGATTAACGGTCTGACCGCTAAGTTGCATATCTTCCCGCTCCATACTGCCGGAAATATCCACTGCCAATAAAATATCGCGGCCACTGGTGGGCAGGGACACCGGCTCGCCAATCCACACTGGACGTGCAATGGCCAGCAATGTGCAAAGCCAGATAATACTGAGGGTCAATAATAGTAGCGACTTGCGCCAGGTTGAGGTGGCTGCAGAGCCGCTATTGCCTGCGGCATTGGCTAGCAGGGGTGCGCGCAGGGCACGCATGCGCACCTCAGCGGGCTTGCGCAACCAGCGGTAAATAAACGGCAGCGGCGCCAGCGCCAGAGCCAAGGGCCAGATTAGTTCTAACATGGGAGGCCCAACTCCAGTTTGTCTTCCTGCATATGGCTCACAATCCAGATGTGGGCGTCTTTAAATAGCACTTCAAGATCTGGGCTCTGCTCGCTGGTCTGTTTAGCGTAAAGCAGGCTTTGTAACTCGAGAGTCGACTGATCAAACACCGATTGGTCGCAGCTAAAACGTAAAAATTCCACAAAGGGCTCGATCGCTAGACTGCTTGGCTGACGATTGGGGTAGGCGCAGTTGGCGGTCTGTTTTAGCAGTACAAATAGAGCTCGAAGCTGCTCTTGGGGATCTGTGCCAGCTTGCAACGCTTGCAGTTGTACCAGCGCCTGACGGCGATAATGTTTGGCTTTATAACGACGATAAAGCCATCTCAGTAGCCAAACTGTGAGGGCAGCGCTAGCCAGTGCCAGAATCCACCAGCCCGGTGCCGGTGGCCACCAAGAAATCGGTTCGGGCAGATGCAAGTCCCGCAGCTGATCTAATGGGTTGGGTGCCTGTGTTTGAGGATTAGGAGTATTGGCCATTAGCTGCGTCGACCTTTGCGGCGTTTGCCATAGGCTTGAGCCAGCACCGACATCACCGAGTCCGCGCTATTAAAAGGTAAGAGTCCAGCGGAAAGCTGTTGGCTGGCGCGCTTAAGTTTTTGGCTTCGATCAATAAAGGCCTTCTCAAATTCACTGCGCAGTTTGTTATCGCCTGTATTTAATAGGGTTTGATGCTCCCCATCGCTCACGGCATAGAGCGCGGCAGGCGGCAGTTCAGTTTCAATGGCGTCAAACACATGGCAGAAGTTGAGATTGCTGTGGCGGGCCAATTCAAACAGCTGGCGCTCGCAGGCCTCATCAAAATCATGAAAGTCACTGACAATAAAAACGGTGGTGCCGGGCAGGGCAAAGCGCCGTGCCTCTTCGAGGATATGCGCCAGACTAAATTGATCCGGTGCCGGCTGCAGTAGTTGCTGGCTAAAGTCCTGCAGTTCATGGATATATTGCAACACCGCATGATGGCTGCGTCGCGATTTCACCTCGGCCTGCTTTTGCGCACCGAATACCAGACCGCCGACACGGTCATTGGCGCTGAGTCCGGCCCAGGCCAGAGCCGCGGATATTTCACAGGCGACAACGGATTTTAAGCGCTGACTGCCAAAAAACATCGGTCCACGGAGATCGCAAACCACCAGTACCGGCCGCTCCCGCTCTTCGCGAAAAATCTTGGTGTGTGGAACCTGAGTTTTAGCTGTAACCCGCCAGTCGATAGTGCGCACATCGTCGCCCGGTTGATAGATGCGCACCTCATCGAAATCCATACCGCGGCCGCGAAAGCTAGAGCGATGTCCGCCGGCCATCATCTGCCGCGCCTGAACCTGAGGAAAACCGGTTAGCTCGCGGGCGGCGTAACGCAGGCGCACCATGTCACTGAGGCTGGCGATGGCGGGATGATTGTCCTGATCTGGGGGTTGATTCATTAGGCTGAGGCGACAGATTCCAGTAATGTATCGATCACTTGGTTGGCGGTTACGCCGCTGGCCTCGGCTTCAAAACTCAGGATCAGTCGATGACGCAAGACGTCGTGAGCCACGGCGCGAATATCATCCGGGGTGACAAAGTCACGGCCCTGAAGCCAGGCCAGTGCGCGACTGCAGCGGTCCAGTGCAATAGTGGCTCGGGGGCTGGCGCCGTAATCCAGCCATTTGGCGAGATCGCCGCCGTAGAGTTTGACGTCTCGGGTGGCGAGTATCAGCTGTACCAGATACTCCTCAACCGGTTCCGCCATATGCACAGACAAGGCGGCTTTGCGCGCGGCAAATAATGTCTCTTGGGTCAGCAGTTCGACCGGCTGTGGGGCTTCTTTAAGGGCTTCTCTGCGGGACAGCTCGAGAATCAGGCGCTCGGTTTTTGGCGCTGGATAGTCCACCATAATGTGCATTAAAAAGCGGTCCATCTGAGCTTCAGGCAGCGGGTAGGTGCCTTCCTGTTCAATGGGGTTCTGAGTTGCCATCACCATAAACATTTCCGGCAGAGGGTAGGTGGTGCCACCCACCGAGACCTGGCGCTCGGCCATGGCTTCGAGCAGCGCCGACTGAACTTTGGCGGGTGCGCGGTTAATCTCATCGGCTAATACCAGATTGTGAAACAGCGGCCCCGCCTGAAATTCAAAGTTGCCCTGTTCCGGGCGATAGATCTCGCTGCCGGTAATATCCGCGGGCAGCAGATCTGGAGTGAACTGTACGCGCTGAAAATCCCCCTCAATACCGTCTGCAAGGGTCTTGATAGCCTTGGTCTTAGCCAGGCCTGGTGCGCCTTCAACGAGCAAATGGCCATCTGCCAATAGGGCGACAATCAAGCGTTCAACAAGATGTTCTTGGCCGACGATCTGTGTGTTCAGCCAATCTTTGAGTAGATGAATTTTCTGGTGCAAAACTAACCCCTAGTGATTGTTGCGAAATAAAACCCAATGGTTGATTCTAGTGTCTATTATTGCAACACAAAAATGACCTTTTTTATATCCGCTAAGCGCGATATATCCGCCCAAAGATGAATAGTTTTGGCTGTTTATGGATTTAATAAAGTGATTAAAAAGGTTGTAGACTGACAAAACTAAAAAAGGTTTAGAAATTCGTCATGGATGCCAAAAATAATCACCAACGCGCTGAGCTAATTAATTCCCTGAGCAAGATTGCTGCCCGACAGTTGACTAAATCTCAGGCTCAGCAATTTGATAATTTTATTGTTAATGCCATGCATTTCTATCCGGATGCCGACTACTTAGCGCGGCCCGCCGAGGAGATTTTTTGGAACCTCTGGGGACTGCGCTGCTTTAGTGGCGAAGCAATCTCGATGACGGTACCTCAAGATCGCGCGCGAGTGCGGGTGTTTAACCCAGAGCCAGAGCAGGATGGCTGGTTCAGTGCGCATACCACTATCTATATTAACCAGCGGGATATGCCGTTCTTGGTCGATTCTCTGAGAATTGTGCTCAATCGACGTGGCTTAAATATTTTTACTCTACAGAGCAATCCGGTCTGGGTGGTGCGCAATGCGGGGGGCGTAATTGAGCGTATTTATGCTGATTTCATCGAAGGCGCTAAAAGAGAAGCGCTGATCACCATTGAAGTGGATCTGCATATCGAGTCGGAACTGGCTGACTTGCGCCGCGAACTCTTAGATGTGCTCGACGATGTTGATGTGGTGGTGGGTGAGTTTGATCCCATGCGTCGGCGCGTGGAAACCCTTATCGAAGAGTTGCAGAACAATGCACCAGATGTTGAAAAGCTCAAGGAGCCCTTGGAGTTTTTACGCTGGATTCACAATGGCTACTTTACCTTTACCGGCTGTGTCGAGTTCGATCTGAAAGTCGATGATGCTAAGTTTTATCTCAGTGAGGTTGCCGACAGTCGCTGTGGTCTGCTGAAAAAATACAGTGGTGATCGCCGCGAAGGTTGGGTTGAAGAACTCAGTCCCGGTGTTCGCGCACTCTATGAAAGCGATGAGCTGCTGACCATTACCAAATCCTCGCAGCGCTCGCGAGTGCACCGCGATGTCTACTCAGACTATGTGGTGGTCAAGCGCTTTAATACTGAGGGGCAGCCCTGCGGCGAAGTGCGCTTTATGGGTCTCTACACCTCACAGTTTTACTCGTACAGCCCGAGGCGTATTCCAATCCTGCGCAACAAGGTCAACTGGGTAATGGAGAACTCGGGTTTTAAAGCCAATAGTCACGATGGTAAGGCGTTGATGACAATTCTCGATTTCCACCCTCGGGACGAGCTGTTTTATGTCAGTCGAGAGAGTCTGGCAGAAACTGCGATTGGTATATGGCAGATCTACGAGCGCCGGGTGATCAAGGCGTTTATCCACCCAGATCCTTTCGACAAATTTGTCAGTTGTATTGTCTATCTGCCCCGGGAGTCTTTCAGCACTCAATCGCGAATAAAAATTCAGCAAGCGATAGGCGATCGTCTCGATGCAGTGGAGAGTGAATTCACCACGCAGTTTTTGCCTGAGTCGGTATTGGTGCGAATCTATCTGGTCTATCAGGTGCGCAATAAGCAGTATTTAAGTGTGGCTAGCACTGATCTGGAAGATATTGTCCGCCAGGTGACCCGTGACTGGTGCGATGAGTTTGCTGCCATAGCTATTGAACAGGGCGCTGACAGCCAGAGCACGCATAGTGAAGGCGCTCAGAGTCAGAGTGCTGCCTTGGCACGTCGTTTTCAGCGCGCCTTTCCCGGCGCTTATCGAGAACTCTATTCCCCGCATCAGGCTCTAGCCCATATTGAGCTGTTTGACGCCCTCGAAGGCACTGCCGATATTGCCATTCAACTGCAACATCAGCAGGCTGCCGAGAATAATCATCTGCAGCTAAAACTGTTCCACCGTCAGGAACCGCTGGAGCTATCGGATATGATCCCGATGCTGGAAAACCTCGGCTTTCGTGTGGTTATGGAGCACCCCTATCTGATTCGTCCGGAAGGGGATAGTGATGTTTGGCTGCAGGAATTTCAGCTGTCCTTTTCCCTTGATGTGAATGTCGATGTGGAAGCGGTGCAAGGCAGTTTTAAAGAAGCCCTGAGCACTGTCTGGAAAGGCGATGCTGAGAACGATAGCTTTAATCGCCTAGTGATCGGCGCGCGTCTCGATTGGCGTGCGGTAGCTATGTTGCGACTCTATGCACGCTATTTAAAACAGCTTGGCATAAGTTACAGTCAGGAGTTTATTGCCGATACGCTGTCTCGCTATCTGGATATTACGCGCAATCTGGTGGCGCTATTTAAGAGCTCTTTCGACCCTCGTTACGCAGGAGAAACTCGCGGTGAGAGAGTTCAGGGGTTGGTCACTAAGATCCTCGGGGCACTTGACGACGTTGACAATATCAGTGAAGACAATGTGATTCGCAGTTACCTGGAAGTGATTCGGGCAACATTGCGCACCAACTTTTTCCAAACCATTGAAGATGGCAGTTACAAATCCTATATCTCAGTGAAGTTAGAGTCCGGGAAAATATCTTTAGCGCCTAAGCCGCGCCCTGAGTTTGAGATTTTCGTGTATTCGCCGCGAGTTGAAGGTGTGCATCTGCGCGGCGGCAAAGTCGCTCGTGGTGGTCTGCGCTGGTCTGATCGATTGGAAGATTATCGCACTGAAGTGTTGGGGCTGGTAAAAGCTCAGCAGGTGAAAAATGCGGTGATTGTACCCACAGGGGCCAAAGGCGGATTTGTCGCCAAACAGGCTTCAATGGCCGCTGGCCGCGATGCCTGGCTGCAGGAGGGCATTGCCAGTTATATGCTCTATATACAGGCGCTATTGGATATTACCGACAATATAATTGAAGGGGAGATCGTGCCGCCGGTGGATGTGGTGCGCCGGGATGGTGACGACCCCTATCTAGTAGTTGCAGCGGATAAGGGCACTGCGACCTTCTCTGATATAGCCAATGAAATTTCTCATGCCAATAACTTCTGGCTCGGCGATGCCTTTGCCTCCGGTGGCGGCAATGGTTATGACCACAAAGCCATGGGCATTACCGCTCGCGGTGCCTGGGTGGCGGTGCAGCGACACTTCCGCGAGATTGGCATAGATATTCAGCAGCAGGACTTTAGTGTGGTCGGTGTCGGCGATATGGGCGGCGATGTGTTTGGCAACGGGATGCTGTTATCTGAGCATATTCAGCTGGTGTCAGCGTTTAATCATCTACATATCTTTATCGATCCGAACCCTGATGCGGCCAGTACCTTTGTCGAGCGTCAGCGTCTGTTTGATAAGCCGAGGAGTACTTGGGATGACTTTGATCGTTCGCTGATGTCTGAGGGCAGTGCGATCTATTCTCGCGCGTCGAAATCATTGACTCTAACGCCGCAGATCAAACAGCGCTTTGCCATTGAGCAGGATGAGATGACGCCGACGGAATTGATCAATGCGATCCTAAAGTCGCCGGTGGATCTGATCTGGAATGGCGGTATTGGTACCTATGTTAAGGCTTCCTCTGAGAACAATGCTGAGGTCGGCGATAGAGCCAATGATGTGTTGCGTGTCGATGGCCGTGATCTGCGCTGTAAGGTCTTTGGTGAGGGCGGCAATCTGGGTATGACTCAGCGTGGTCGCATTGAGTTCTGTCTGAAAGGCGGGCTTTGCAATACTGACTTTATTGATAATGCCGCTGGTGTTGATTGTTCAGATCACGAGGTCAATATCAAAATTCTACTCAATCAGTTAGTGCTCAATGGACAGCTCGGCGTCGAGGAGCGCAATCAGTTTCTTGAGTCCATGACCGACAGTGTCTCTGAGTTAGTGCTGCATAATAATCTCCGCCAGACTCAGGGGATTAGTTTGGCTCAGCATCGCAGTGACCAGCAGCATGCCGAGTATCAGCGCTTTATGGCTTGGCTTGAGAGCAGCGGCAAGCTGGATCGGGAGCTGGAGTTTTTACCTACAGATGATCAGTTAAGCGAGCGTATTAATCGCCATAAACCAAGCTGGACAAGACCGGAACTGGCGGTATTGGTGTGCTATTCAAAGGTGATGCTAAAAGAAGCGCTGGTGGCAGCGGATCTATTGTCAGAGCCTTTTTTGGCCGCATCAGTGGATCGAGCGTTTCCTCCGGCGCTGGTTGAGCGCTATCCGGATGAAGTGGCCAACCATCAGTTGCGACAGGAAATTGTCGCCACTCAGTTGGCCAATGATTTGGTCGATCGAGTTGGCTTTAGCTTTTTCTTTCGGCAGATGGAGTCGACCGGTGCTTCGGCAGGGGATGTGATTCGCGCTTACAGTATTGCGATGAGTATTCTCGGCCTGCACCAGCTCTGGGACAGTATCGAAAGCAGTGACTTGCCTGCCACGGTGCAGTTGGATCTGTTACATATTTTGATTCGTTTGGCGCGGCGTACGACTCGGTGGTTGCTGCGTAACCGCCGTCAAAACTTAAATTGCTCGGAGATTATTGGTCAGTTTACTGGACCTATGGATTTGGTCTTGCAGCAGTTGCCTGAGCTCCATGAAGTGGAGTGGATTAATCTCTGGAGTGCTGAAAAAGCTAATATTACTGAGTTGGGTGTCGAAGATCAGCTTGCCTCTCGGCTTGCTGCATCAGACAGTATGTTTATTAGTTTGGGCGTGGTGGATACGGCGCTGCAGTTGGATAAGCCGGTGCAGCAGGTTGCCAAGCTCTACTTTAGGCTCGGTGAGTTTCTCTCTCTGGATTGGTTTATGGCGCAGATCGTGGGCCTGCATCCCGATAATCGCTGGCAGGATTTGGCTCGTGAATCCTACGTTGATGATCTTGAGGGGCAGCGTCGTCGTCTCACGGCTAACCTGATGCGTGATATTGAGGGGGATGATCTGGAGTTGTTAGTGGAGGGTTGGCAGCAACAGCAGGCTCCGCTGATTGAGCGCTGGAAGTTTATGATCAAAGATTTGCGTCATGGGCCGACACCGGATTTTGCAATGATCTCTGTGGCACTTCGTGAGTTGCTGGATTTGGTGCAGGCATCCATTGATGGTCGGGGGTAGACAACAAGCCATCAAGGCTTGTTGCCCTGAGCGCAGCCGAAGGGCCTCCTACAGGTTGCCTTGGGTTCTTTTAATGACACTCTAGTTTGTTATCCGGACAGAGCGCAGCGACGAGGGATCTCTTTGTTGGGCGTGGGCAAAACCATGCAGTCCCTCTGCGATCGGTCCCATAGGTTTGTGATTTCCAGCGTTCGCACAACTCGCTTTCGCTCAAACAAGTGCTCTCTCAATCTGAAAATCACAAACCTATAAGCGGGCCCTGATTGATCGCAAAGGGGCTGCATGGCTTCGCTGAGAGTTTGGCAGTGTTGGAGGGAGATCCTTCGGTTCGCGTTGCTCTCTCAGGATGACAGTGTTGAAGTTGATCCCGACCCGCCATATCCTTTCATTCTATGCCACCATAGTCTGTCATCCTGGGCGCAGCCAAAGGATCTCAACCAGCCGGCAGGGAGTTTCTCTGACTCGCCTGAATACGCCTTTGGTAAAGTCAAAACCACAGCCGCAATACATACCTTTTTAGGTCGACACTCTCAACCCCAAGCTAAGCTTTCCAAACCGGTTAAATATGCCGCCACCAATGGCTATCAGACCAAACCAACACTAAATAAACTGCGTATAGAGGTTAAACAAAGCGTCTGTCTAAACGGTTAAGTTTTAAGCTAATACCAAACGGCTCTAAATAACTTTAGTTTGCGACTCACTTTTTGATTGTCGGCACACAAATTCACGGCTAAACTGCCGTGCTTTTTCAAATTTTTGAGATAATTGATATTCATGTTGAACCCGAACTTTGCCGAAGAATTTGCACCGCTAACAGGCCGTCTTGAGCCTCGGTGGTGGACCGGTACGCCGGCAATTTCTCCAGACCTATTTGTTATCGACGGCAACGAATTTCGCGTCGATGGCCAGCCATTGGTTGCTAGCCCCGAACTTGCTGAGCGTATGCAAAGCACGTTCGATAAGGTTGGATTGGTTCATGTTATCAATAGCGGTTTAGATGATTTGCAAGCCATGCGCTTGGTGGCAACTCAGGTGCTCAAAAATGAGCGCAAATACGAGGGTGGTGCTAACCCCCGCAAAATCATTGAAAAAAATGTCTATGAAGTGGGAGCGCCACTGGCTGCGTCGCTGCACTACCATCATGAAATGGCCTACATCGGGTCCAGTACCAAAATGGTCAGCTTTATGGCCCATAAGATGCCCAAGGTCGGCGGCGCTACTTTTGTCTCTGACAATTGCCAGGCGACCGATGCATTGATGGCTACAGCCTTTGGACAGAAGCTTAAAGACTTGGGCCTTTGTTACCATCGTGATCTCACCGATCGTGACGCCTTTGAAGGACGTCTCGATATAGGTGTCTACAACCACTGGCAGCAGTCGATGTTGACTGAAGATCAAGATGAAGCGATTGCCGAAGCGCGTCGCCGTGGTCTTGAAGCCGAGTGGGGCGAAGACCGTAAATTAAAAACTCGTTACTACATTTCTGCGTTTGAGTATTTCCCACATCTTGACCGCAACCTCTTGTATAGCAGCTTGGCTGATGATGATGCCTGGTTTGATAGCTGGCCTTTGGTTCAGCACTTGCCGCCGGAAGAGCGTCCATTGAAGCTAACTTTTGGTGATGGCAGCGAAATGTCGCCGGAAGAAAAGCAGCTGTTTCTCGACATTTATGATGACTACGGCATTCCGATTAATTGGAAGGTCGGTGACATTGCCTTGATCTGTAATTACCGCTTTGCCCATGGCCGTCCTGCGGTTCATCTTGAAGAGGGCGAGCAGCGTGAGCTGGGTGTGTTGATCGGTGAGTCCTTTGATCGTGTCCAGACTCTTGAGGATAAGTGGTAGCTCGTAGTTAGTAGCTGACAAAGGTTGTCGGTTATCATGCCTGTAATTTATAACTTGGCAGCAAAGCCTCAATGAATAACCTAATTGCTTCCCTGGTCGAGCTTCTCGACTCGTCCACTGTCCTGACCGGCGCTGATATCAGTGAAAAATATCACGCCGATTGGAGTGGTGCAGATCCCTGTCAGCCACTGGCGCTATTAAAGCCAAAAACCACCCAGCAACTCTCCGAAATTATGGCGCTCTGCTACCAGCATGATCAGCCTGTAGTGATTCAGGGCGGTCTCACTGGTCTGGCCGGTGGTGCCACTCCCCAGTCTGGTGAGATCGCGATTTCCCTCGAACGCATGAATGGTATTGAAGAGCTGGATACCACTGCCATGACCGTCACTGCATTGGCTGGCACGCCGCTGCAGGTGCTGCAAGATGCAGCAGACAGCGAGGATTTATTTTTGCCTTTGGATTTAGGTGCTCGGGGCAGCTGTAATATAGGGGGCAATGTGGCGACTAATGCAGGTGGCACTGAAGTGATTCGCTTTGGCATGACCCGTTCAATGGTGCTGGGTCTGGAGGCTGTGTTGGCCGATGGCACGGTTATCAGTGCGATGAACAAAATGGTCAAAAATAATTCTGGCTATGACCTCAAACACCTGTTTATTGGTTCAGAGGGCACTCTGGGTATAGTTACCCGAGTGGTTTTGCAGCTGCAGCCAAAGTCTCGCAGTTCCCACACCGCACTTTGCGCTTTAAACAGTTATGAGTCGGTGACAAAATTATTGGTCGAGCTCAAGCGCAGTCTAGGCTCTGGGCTGACTGGGTTTGAATTAATGTGGGACAGCTACTACAGCAAAGTGCTTGAAGTGCTTCCCAACTTGACCAGTCCTTTTCAAGAAAACCACCCGTATTATTTGCTGGTTGAGTACAAAGATAACAATCAAACATTGGGTGCTGAGCGTTTTGAATCGGCGCTTTTTGAGCAGCTCGAGTCCGGTCTGATCGACGATGCCTTGATTGCCCAATCCCATCAGGATGCGGATAAGTTTTGGCAGATACGCGATGGTATTGGTGAGCTTTTTCAGGTTTTGGGGCCAGTATCCAATCAAGATGTCAGTTTGCCTCTTGAGCAGATCGGGCCTTTTGCCGACGATTTGGATCAGCGCTTAAAGGCCAAATACAACAATATTGGCGTGCTGCTTTTTGGCCATATTGGCGATAATAATCTGCATGTTTGCGCCTACACAGGGCGCGATGAAGACAAGTCTAGAATCAACGAAGATATTATGCTGATGATTGGCGAGTACTCCGGTGCTATTACCGCGGAGCATGGTGTTGGGGTCTTGAAGCGGGACTTTTTGGCGCTCTCTAGAACCCCTAGTGAAATTGCACTGATGAACACCTTGAAGATGGCCATGGATCCCAAGGGGATTTTGAATCCTAAAAGGGTTATTTGATCTTTTAGGGGTCATTCTGAGATAGCGCCCCAAACTGTCATCCTGAGGTAGCCCCTCCAGTCTTTCACCCTGAGGTAGCCCCTCCAGTCTGTCATCCTGAGAGAGCCCCCCAGTCTGTCATCCTGAGAGAGCGCAGCGAACCGAAGGATCTCCCTGCCGACTGGATGAGATCCCTCCACTGCGGTCGGGATGACAAATGTGTGCGGTCGGGATGACAAGTTTGTGCGGTCGTGATGACAAGTGTGCGGCTGGGACGCCACACAGCCCTGCCATCCTGAGAGAGCCCTCCCAGTCTGCCATCCTGAGAGAGCCCTCCCAGTCTGTCATCCTGAGAGAGCGCAGCGAACCGAAGGATCTCCCTGCCGACTGGATGAGATCCCTCCACTACGGTCGGGATGACAAATGTGTGCGGTCGGGATGACAAATGTGTGCGGTCGGGATGACAAGCGTAGGATGATGAGTGCGTGCGGTCTGGATGACAGGCAAATCGGTCGAGATGATGAGTATGTGCGGCCGCAACGCAAACAACCCTGTCACCCTGAGCGCAGTCGAAGGGGCTCTTTAACCTGGCATCAAACCCAAACAACAGACCAAAAAAATGGCCACAACTGATATCGAGTTGCGGCCACCGGGTGGCTCTTACGTTGAGCCTGAAACAGGATAAATTCCTGTTTAATTTTTCGTCGTTGCTTACATCTACCTGTTAGGTTGACTACTAAAATGCCGATTAAGGCTACCTGTTAAGTTCTCTTGTTAGCGCAAAGTCGTCTTACAAATTTGCCGCTTTTTGCTGGAATGAGAGCTGTTTGAACCCATTCCAATAATCTTCCTTGCCTTCTCGCCAGCCCCTGGACCAGTGGTAAGCCATTGTTGAGTTTTCTTGGTAGGGGATTGCTGCGAGGGTGCGGCCTTGAACTGCCGCCTGATAACCTTTTACGAATGAACGGTGTTCCAAATCTCTTTTATGTTTTTTCACTTATATCTCCTAAGGGTTTATCTAGGAAACCGACACTCAGCTTGAAAAACGTGCTGAGAGCAGTTTTTATCAAACAAAATTGTACAAAGAGCGATAGAATGAGCGCCTTTCGAAACGCTGAACCCAGTTCATCAAATTCTGTCGACTCTGTCGAAGATTTTGTTAGTCTATAAAGACTGCGTTTTAATCCTCAAAGTAATAAAAAAGCGATAAAAGGATCCTATTTGTGTCATCAGTTGATCATGCTTGGCTAGCCACATGTCCTAAAGGGCTCGAGCAATTGCTCGCCCAAGAGTTACTGGCGCTGGGTGCCGAGAGCACTAAAGAAACTGTTGCCGCAGTGCATTTTATAGGCACTCGAGAGTTAGCCTACCGCGCCTGCCTCTGGTCGCGCCTGGCCAACAGAGTATTGATGCCGCTGCACGGCTTTCGCTTGGATGAGGAAGATCAACTCTATCAAGAGTGCTTGGATATTCCCTGGGAAGAGCATTTCTCCCACGAGCAAACCATCGCCATCGACTTTATTGGTACCTCCCGCCTAGTGGACAACACCATGTATGGCTCCCAGCGAGTTAAAGATGCTGTGGTTGACCGTATTCGTCGGGAAGAGGGCGAGCGCCCCAATGTGGATACCAAGAACCCGGATATTCGTATTCAGGTGCGTCAGCACAAAGGTCAGGTCACCGTCTCTCTGGATATTTCTGGCGAAAGTCTGCACCGACGCGGTTATCGCAGCGGACAGGGCAGCGCACCGATTAAAGAGAACCTCGCCGCCGCACTCTTAATGCGTTCCAACTGGCCCGAGATGATGAAAAATGGCGCCGCGCTGCTCGATCCCATGTGTGGTAGTGCGACATTGCTTATTGAAGGCGCGATGATGGCGGCAGATATTGCCCCAGGCCTATTGCGCGAACGCTTTGGCTTTACCGATTGGAAACAGCATGATCAAGAGCTGTGGCAGTCGATCTTCGACGAAGCCGAGCAGCGCAAAGTTGCCGGACTCGAAGCCTTGGAACTGGATATCCGAGGTTACGATGCCAATACACGGGTACTGGAGTTCGCCACCTTAAATATTGAAAAAGCCGGCCTAGATGAACATATTCGTCTGGCTCACAAACCTATAGATCAGTTTGGCAAGGCCACGGCTGACTATGGCTTACTACTCACCAACCCTCCCTATGGCGAGCGCCTTGGTGATGTGGACGGCTTGAAACCGATCTATCAGAAGTTGGGTGCGGTATTGCAGAAAAATTTCCAAGGCTGGAAAGCTGCGGTATTTACCGGCAATGTTGAGTTGGGTCGCGAGACCGATCTGACGCCCACCAAACAGTATCAGCTGTTTAATGGCACCATCCCCTGTAAGTTGCTGGTCTTCGAAGACCTCACCTCACGCTCGGCAAAAATCGAAGAGCGCTTAAATAAGCCAGCCCCGGCTCAGGAACTCACCGAAGGCGCCAAGATGGTGTACAACCGTTTGGTGAAAAATCAGCGCAAACTCAATGGTTGGCTAAACAAAACCGGTGTCACCTGTTACCGAGTTTACGATGCGGATATCCCCGAATACTCGGTTGCCGTCGATATCTATGAAGATTCGGTGCACGTTCAGGAATACCTGCCGCCAAACACTATTGAAGACAAAATCGCCCGAGAGCGCTTTGCCGAAGTTAAGCAGGCGGTTAAAGAGTTTGCCAAGGACGCCCCTGGCCATATTCATTACAAAGAGCGCCGTCGTCAGAAGGGCGACAGTCAGTACGAGCGCTTTAATGAAGGCCCTAGCGATACGATTACAGTCTATGAAGGAGAAGCGCAGTTTGAGGCTAACCTCTCAGACTATCTGGATACAGGTCTATTTCTCGATCACCGCCCAGTGCGTCGAATGGTGACTGAATTGGCTGAGGGCAAGAGCCTGCTCAACCTGTTCTGTTATACCGCAGCTGTCTCTGTGCAGGCAGCGCTAGGTGGCGCTAAGAGCAGCCTGAGTATCGACATGTCCAATACCTATTTGGACTGGGCTCAGCGCAACTATGATCTGAATAATATCAGTGCCAAAAATCACCACCTGCTCCGTGCAGATTGCCTGAAGTGGTTGGAGACTGATGGCGAACAGTACGATGTGATCTTCCTCGATCCACCGACATTCTCCAACTCGAAAAAGATGGATGTGGTTTTGGATGTGCAGCGTGATCATGGTGATTTGATTCGTAACTCAATGGCCAAACTCGCGCCTGATGGCGTGATGATCTTCTCTAATAACTTCCGCAAATTTAAGATGGATGAGTTGGTTACCAGACAGTTTAATGCTGAGAATATTACCCCTCAGACATTGGATATGGATTTCGAGAGAAACCCGCGAATTCACAATGTTTGGCGTATTACTCGACGTAGTACTTTTGGATAGCTGTTATGTCGTTGAATGATTCTGAGGTTAGGCTTTATACCGGGCCTAACTGTCATCTCTGCGAGCAGGCTAAAGCCGTTCTCTATCCTTTATTGACGGAGCGAGGGTTGCGCCTAGTTGAGGTGAATATTCAAACCGATGCCGAACTGCAGGAAAAGTACGGGATTCGTATTCCGGTTGTGGCTTTAGCTAATGGTGAAGAGAAGGGCTGGCCTTTTACGACGGCGCAGATTGGGCGGCTGTTGAATGGCGCTAATTAAGCATACTGTCATCCTGAGCGCAGCCGAAGGATCTCATGCAGCCCACTGGTTCCTAACTATTCCCACGAATCCGCTGACTACTTAAATCGCGCCACATAACCATCCAGCGCATTAGCAAACTCCATCCGATCCTTTTGGGTCAATGGCGGCGGACCACCACCCACCTGAACACCACTGTTGCGCATACTGTCCATAAAATCGCGCATATTCAGTCGCGCTTTAATGTTAGCCTTGGTGTACAGCTCGCCCCTTGGATTCAGCGCCTTACCACCCTTATCAATCACCTCAGCCGCCAGAGGGATATCTGCCGTAATCACCAAATCATCCGCTTCCACCAGCTCGACAATACGATCATCCGCCACATCAAACCCGGAGCTAACCTGAATGCTTCGCACCGTGGGTATTCGCGGTATATTCAGTGCCTGATTGGCTACCAATATTAGTTCAATGCCAGTGCGCTGAGACAGCCTATAGAGAATATCTTTAATCACTGTTGGGCAGGCGTCGGCGTCGACGTAAATTTTCAAAGTGTAGGTTCCTCTCGGTTTGAACTGGACGCATTGTAACGGTTGAATAGCCTTGTAAATAGGGCTGTTCAAGGTAGAATACCCGCTTAATTATTTAACCCCATGTGGCCTTTGGTATAGGTCACCACTGGAAAGGAAAAGACAATGCCCGCAATTACCCTGCCTGATGGATCCCAACGTGTTTTCGACAACCCTGTTTCTGTAGCCGATGTGGCCGCTGATATTGGTGCCGGTCTGGCCAAAGCGACACTGGCTGGTGTGGTCAACGGCGAGGTGGTCGATGCGTCCTACCTTATAGAGCAAGACTCGACCCTGGCGATTGTTACCGATCGCTCCGATGAGGCGCTGGATATTATCCGTCACTCCTCGGCTCACTTGTTGGCTATGGCGGTTAAACAGTTGTTTCCGGCAACTCAGGTGACCATTGGCCCGGTAATTGAAGATGGCTTCTATTATGACTTTGCTTTTGAGCGGGCTTTTACCCCGGAAGATCTCGAGACTATTGAAGCGCGCATGACTGAGCTGGTAAATCAGAATCACAGCATCAGCCGTGAAGAGTGGAAGCGCGACGAAGCAGTGGAATTCTTTAAGAGCATTGGTGAGGAATACAAAGCTGAGATTATTGCCAGCATTCCCGCTGATCAGGCCATTGTCCTCTACCGTCAGGGCGACTTTATTGACCTCTGTCGAGGACCTCATGTTCCTTCCACAGCGAAACTGTCTGCCTTTAAGCTAACTAAGGTTGCCGGTGCTTACTGGCGTGGCGACAGCAACAATGAAATGTTACAGCGTATTTACGGTACTGCCTGGACGAATAAGAAAGAGCTCAAGGCCTATATTAATCGTCTGGCGGAAGCCGAGAAGCGCGATCACCGCAAGATCAATAAGAAGCTCGATCTCTACCATATGCAAGATGAGGCGCCGGGTTCGATCTTTTGGCACCCCAAGGGCTGGAGCATTTACAGCGCTATTGAAGAGTATATGCGCGGCAAGCAGCGCGCTCAGGGCTACCAGGAAATTAAAACACCACAGATTGTTGATATGAGTCTGTGGGAGAAGTCCGGCCACGCGGATAAGTTTGGCGACGGAATGTTTAGTCTGCAGACCGACGATCGCAACTATGCGATTAAGCCGATGAACTGTCCCTGCCATGTGCAGGTGTTTAATCAGGGCTTAAAAAGCTACAGAGATCTGCCTCTGCGTCTGGCGGAGTTTGGTTCCTGTCACCGCAATGAGCCTTCGGGATCACTCCACGGCATTATGCGCGTGCGCTCTTTTACTCAGGATGATGCCCATATCTTCTGTACTGAAGAACAGATTCAGCCGGAAGTGTCGCAGTTTATTGATTTCCTTCATGAGGTCTATGCAGACTTTGGCTTCGATGAAATTATCTATCGTCTCTCTACTCGTCCTGCTGAGCGAGTGGGTTCCGATGAAGATTGGGATCGTGCAGAAGCGGCATTGGGTCAGGCTCTAGATGCAAAAGAATTACCTTGGCAGGAGCTGCCAGGAGAGGGCGCCTTTTACGGTCCCAAGATTGAGTTCTCATTAAAAGACTGTATTGGTCGAGTTTGGCAGTTGGGTACCATTCAAGTGGACTTTTCCATGCCCGGTCGTCTCGATGCACAGTATGTGAGTGAAGACGGCAGTCGCAAAGTTCCGGTGATGTTACACAGAGCTATTTTGGGTTCATTTGAGCGATTTATCGGTATTTTGATCGAACAGTACGAAGGCGCGTTTCCGTTTTGGTTAGCGCCCGAACAGGCCATCGTGGCCAATATTACCGACGCTCAGGCCGATTATGCGCAAGAAGTTGCTAAAACACTGCAAAATAAAGGCTTTAGAGTGAATTGTGACTTGAGAAACGAGAAGATCGGCTTTAAAATCCGCGGTCATTCTATGCAGCGAGTCCCATTCATTCTCGTTGTTGGTGATAATGAAAAAGAATCGCGCACGGTGGCGGTCCGAACTCGAGATGGAAAAGACCTTGGCAGCTTGCCGCTGCAACAGGTTGAAGACATGTTTACCTCTGAGACGGAACGACGCGGGCGTATTTGTGTTGAAACGGAGTAAAGCTTATTAAAAAAGACAGCAAACGGGCACGTCTAAACGAAAATATAACGTCCCCCGAAGTTCGATTGGTTGCATCAGATGGTAGTCAGGTTGGCGTAGTTAGCCTTGAGGCTGCTCTCGAAGCCGCGCAGAAAGAGACACTCGACCTGGTAGAAATATCTCCAGATGCCGAGCCTCCAGTCTGTAAAATCATGGACTACGGCAAACACGTCTTTGATATTAAGAAGAAAGTCGCCCTGCAGAAGAAAAAGCAGAAGCAGACACAGGTTAAAGAAATGAAGTTTCGTCCTGGTACAGATCAGGGCGATTACGACATCAAGTTGCGCAACTTAGTTCGCTTCTTGGAAAATGGTGATAAAGCTAAAATCTCGCTGCGTTTTCGCGGTCGTGAAATGGCTCACCAGCAGCTCGGTATGGACATGATGAAACGCATTGAAGCGGATCTCGCTGAGCTGGCACAAGTGGAACAGTTTCCAAAAATGGAAGGTCGTCAAATGATCATGGTTCTGTCACCACGTAGCAAGAAGAAGTAATTTAACGCGACCCGCGTTCAGCCACATTTTTTGGCAGGCTGTCCGGGCGTCTCTTCTTGATTAAACTAACTCTCAATTTGGAGAACAGCAATGCCAAAAGGTAAGACACACAGTGGAGCGGCAAAACGCTTCAAAAAAACGGCTTCTGGTTACAAGCACAAGCACCAGCATAAGAGCCACATCCTCACCAAAATGACAACGAAGCGTAAGCGTCAACTCCGTGGCACCAGCATTCTGAATGCTGCTGATAAACCACGCGTCGATCGCATGCTGCGTAACGTCTAATTAACTAGTTTTGGGAGGAAAAAGATATGCCTAGAGTAAAACGCGGTGTTGAAGCCGGTCGTCGTCACAAGAAGATTTTAAAGCAAGCCAAAGGATATTACGGAGCTCGTAGCCGTGTTTATCGCGTAGCAGTTCAGGCTGTTACCAAAGCAGGTCAATACGCCTATCGTGACCGTCGCGCTAAGAAGCGCACGTTCCGTAGACTTTGGATTGCTCGTATCAATGCCCAGTCTCGTGTTGAGGGATTGGCGTATAGCAGATTGATCAATGGTCTGAGCAAAGCAGGTGTTGCTCTCGACCGTCGCGTACTCGCCGACTTGGCAGTACACGACAAAGCAGCATTTGGTGCAGTAGTTAACATAGCCAAAGCTGCCCTAGCTTAAATAGCGACTCACCTGCTCCGGCAGGCGTTGTAAAAAGCGAATCAGATAGGGAAAGGGCCAGCGCTCTTTCCCTATTTTTTTATCAGTAATATAAGATAGTCGATTGAACTACTGTGGTGACCCCTAATGATTGAATTGGAACAGATTGCCAGTGAAGCTGAGGCCTCGATTGCCGCAGCCACCGAACTCGGTGCACTGGACGATTTGCGTGTCGAGTTTCTCGGCAAAAAAGGCAGACTAACTGGGCTATTAAAAGGCCTAGGCGCACTCTCAAACGAAGAGCGACCGGCTGCTGGCGCCAAGATCAATGAGGTCAAGCAAGCGCTACAGGCGCGTATTAACGAAAAGAAAGAAGCACTGGAAACTGTGGCACTCTATGCCAAGCTCTCCAGTGAGACTCTAGATGTGACCCTGCCAGGTCGCGGTGAAGCGGTGGGTGGATTGCATCCAGTGACTCGCACCATGGAACGCATCGAAGCGTTCTTTACTCGTATCGGCTATGACGTCGAGACCGGGCCCGAAATTGAAGACGACTACCACAACTTTGAAGCCCTCAATATCCCCAGCCATCACCCGGCTCGGGCTATGCATGACACCTTCTATGTTAATCCTTCCACAGTGCTGCGCACCCACACCTCACCGGTTCAGGTTCGCACCATGGAAAAGCAAGCGCCACCGATTCGCATCATCTGTCCTGGCCGTGTCTATCGCTGCGACTCCGACATAACCCACACCCCAATGTTCCATCAGGTTGAAGGCCTGGTAGTCGATAAGAACATCAGCTTCGCCGACCTCAAAGGTGTGATCGATCAATTTTTAAAAGCCTTTTTCGAAGCAGACTTGCCGGTACGTTTTCGGCCCTCTTACTTCCCCTTTACCGAGCCATCGGCTGAAGTCGATATTCAGTGCACTAACTGTTCCGGCGAAGGCTGTCGTATCTGCAGTCAGACTGGCTGGCTAGAGGTAATGGGTTGCGGCATGGTGCACCCCAATGTATTTGAAAGCTGTAATGTAGACACCGAGCAGTACACCGGCTTTGCCTTTGGTATGGGTGTCGAGCGACTGGCTATGTTGCGCTACGGCGTCACCGATCTGCGATTGTTTTTCGAAAACGATCTGCGCTTCCTCAAACAATTTTAAGGCTGGGTAATTAATGAAATTTAGTGAATCCTGGTTGCGCCAAGCCGTTAACCCAAGCATCTCAACCGAAGACCTAGTCGCTCAAGTAACCATGGCCGGATTGGAAGTGGATGCAGTGGAGAGCGCCGCGCCAGAAATATCTGGTGTAGTGGTAGGTGAGATCATCTCAGTAGAGCAACACCCAGATGCCGACAAATTGCGTGTTTGTCAGGTGGCCGGTGGCGGTGAAATCGCCCAGGTCGTCTGTGGTGCGCCAAACGCTCGCGCTGGTATTAAAGTGCCATTCGCCACAGTGGGCGCGAAACTGCCCGGCGACTTCAAGATTAAGAAAGCCAAGCTCCGAGGCGTCGAATCCTTCGGTATGCTCTGCGCACAGACTGAGCTGCAGCTGGGCGACGATGATGATGGCCTCTGGGAACTTCCCGCTGATGCCACAGTGGGTAGCGATCTGATCGATTACCTAGAGCTCAATGACAATATTATTGAAGTAGACCTGACCCCCAACCGTGGTGACTGCCTAAGCATTCGTGGTCTAGCTCGTGAAGTGGGCGTACTCAACAAGGCTGCGGTCACAGAGCAAGCCTGTGCCCCTGTAGCAGCGACTATAGATGATTGCATAGGTATCACGCTTGAGGCTCCCGAGGCTTGTGCGCGCTATGTAGGGCGTGTCATACGCAATCTCGACCTAGGTCAGCCAACACCCCAGTGGATGCAAGAGAAATTGCGCCGCAGTGGTGTGCGTAGCTTGGGTCCAGCAGTAGATGTCACTAACTATGTATTGCTCGAGTTAGGTCAGCCAATGCATGCCTTTGATCTATCCAAGATTGACGGCGGTATTGTTGTGCGCATGGGTCGCGATGAAAAAGTAAAACTGCTCGATGATTCCGAAGTCGTCGTCGATACCCAGACATTGGTGATTGCCGATAACAGTAAAGCACTGGCCATGGCCGGTATTATGGGCGGCGATGAATCCGCCGTTGGCGATGACACTACCGATATTCTTTTTGAAAGCGCTTGGTTTAATCCCTTAGCGATTGCCGGTAAAGCGCGCAACTATGGCAAGCACACAGATTCATCACACCGCTTTGAGCGCGGTGTTGACTCCCAGCTGCAGGTTGCCGCCATTGAGCGTGCCACAGCGTTGATGTTAGAGATCTGCGGTGGTCAGGCCGGACCTGTTGTTATCCAAGAGTCTGCCGAGCACCTGCCAGCACCAGCCACTATAAAGCTGCGCGACGCACATCTGGCTCAACAGTTGGGTCTGGTGATTGGCGCGACCGAAATAGACGATATTCTGGCCCGCTTAGGTCTAACCTTTGTCGCTCGCGATGATCAGGGTTCCACCTGGGTTGCACCTAGCTGGCGTTTTGATATTGCCATTGAGCAGGACCTGGTTGAAGAGGTCGCCCGTATCTATGGCTACAATAATCTTCCCACCTCGACGCCCACTATGGCTCTTGAGCTACAGGCCAAACCAGAGCGCCAACAGGACCTGAGCATTTTTAGGCAGCAACTGGTTGCCAGTGGTTACCAAGAAGCAGTGACCTATAGTTTTGTCGATCCCGGCCTGCAAAAGTTGGTTGATCCTGAGACTGTCGGTATAGCGCTGCAGAATCCTATTTCAGCTGATATGTCAGTCATGCGCACCAGCCTCTGGCCTGGTCTGCTGTCGACAGCGATCTACAATCTTAATCGTCAGCAAAATCGCGTACGTATTTTTGAAGCCGGCCAGTGTTTTGTTCCGGGCGAGAATGGCGCGCTAACTCAGAATATGGCCCTGGCCGGATTGATCTGTGGTTCACGCACGCCAACTGGCTGGACTGCAAGCAAAGACAAAGTCGACTTCTTTGATCTCAAAGGCGATCTCGAAGCCGTTTTGGCACTGACCGGTTTAGCCGAGCAGTTTAGTTTTACCGCCGCAGAGCATCCCGCATTGCACCCAGGCCAATCGGCGATGGTATCGCGCAATGGTGAGCAAGTCGGTTGGATAGGGCAGTTGCATCCTAAACTTCAGGCGCAGTTAGACTTCAATACTCCGGTCTATCTGTTCCAAGTTGATGTGGCCAAAGTCAGCGAAAGCCGACTGCCTAAATTCAGTGAAGTGAGCAAATTTCCAGCAGTTCGCCGTGACCTAGCATTCCTTATGGACAGTCAAATTGCCTCAGCTGATTTGATGTTGGAAGCGCGTAATGTTGCTGGCGAACATCTGGTTGATTTAATGTTGTTTGATGTTTATCAGAGCAAAGATATTGATAACAAAGGAAAAAGTCTCGCGTTAGGCTTGACGTTTCAGCACGCTTCGCGCACTCTTACCGACGATGAAATAAATATGTCTATAGATCGAGTCGTAAAGAAGCTCGACATTAAATTCAAAGCTGAGCTCAGAGGTTGATTAAAACGCTGGGGTCAAAGTAGGGGATTACTCTTGTGTGGTACTGCCACGCAAAGAAGTTAGGTGCAGAAAATGGGTGCTTTAACCAAGGCTGATTTAGCTGAAATGTTATTCGAAGAACTGGGTCTCAATAAACGTGAGGCCAAGGAAATCGTCGAAATGTTTTATAGTGAAATCTCACAGGCATTGGAAACTAATGATTCGGTTAAGCTGTCAGGGTTCGGAAATTTCGAGCTGCGTGACAAGAGTAGCCGGCCGGGACGCAACCCTAAAACCGGTGAAGAAATCCCCATCTCCGCACGGCGAGTAGTGACCTTCAAGCCAGGCCAGAAATTAAAGGCGCGAGTAGAGAACTATGCTGGAACCAAGTAACAATAACGAACTGCCTGTTATTCCAGGAAAGCGTTACTTCACCATTGGCGAAGTCGCTGAGCTCTGTGAAGTAAAGCCTCACGTCCTACGTTATTGGGAACAAGAATTCCCCAGCCTCAACCCAGTCAAACGTCGCGGCAACCGCCGTTACTATCAGCGTCAAGACGTTGTACTGATCCGTCAGATTCGCTCCTTACTCTATCAACAGGGCTTCACCATCGGTGGCGCACGTCAGCGTTTAGAGGGTGAATCCACCAAAGAAGAACAGACCCCGTACAAGCAGCTTATCGAGCAAACCATCTCCGAGCTTGAAGGCATAATTACATTACTCGACAAAGAGTAACTGCTGAAGACTATTCTGGTTGCAAAAGCACCCCGTGCCTGTATGATTGCCCACTTGAAATCGGGGCGTAGCGCAGCCTGGTAGCGCACTACACTGGGGGTGTAGTGGTCGCAGGTTCAAATCCTGCCGTCCCGACCAATTAAATAAAAAAGGCCA
>Ga0075443_10000149_pt1 | contig 28399 bp, 27 predicted proteins | sample CoawatmetaG00DNA_3_FD_71583 | JGI IMG/M metagenome (GOLD analysis project Ga0075443, IMG submission 71583) | Marine microbial communities from the West Antarctic Peninsula - Coastal water metaG006-DNA | ecosystem: Environmental > Aquatic > Marine > Coastal | place: Atlantic Ocean: West... | reverse complement strand
TGAAAAACGTTTCCGGTAAACAGGCCGCTTGTTTCAAGCTTAACCCCTTGGGAACAGGCAAACAATGGGCCGCTGGCGTGGTCACAAATTCGGCATATCCGCCGCCGGGCAGCAACGCGCAAACCTGATCGCCAATCGACACATTGGTCACGCCGTCGCCCAAGGAAACAACCTCGCCCGCACCTTCTAAACCGGGTAAATCGCTGGCGGTTGGAGGTGGATTATATAAGCCCGCGCGTTGCAGGGCGTCGGGGCGATTTACGCCCGCATAGGCCAGTTTGATCACCACTTCGCCGTAGTCCGCGACGGGCATTGGACGGTCAGTGAGGTTTAGGACGTCGGGGCCGCCGTGGGCTGTTATTTCGACGGCTTTCATTGATCTGCACCTTCACGCCAAATGCCCGGAAGGTCCGTTTTGGGGGTGCGCGCTGGCGCTTTGATCGTGCTAGTCAGGCTGGTCAGGAGACGCGTGAACGGCTTTAAGGCATTGTTCTTATTAGCTTTTGCTTTGGCCTTTTCAAATTGCATGATATTTTCGATCCGGCGGTCGATGAAGTCGTCGACCCCTGTTCCGTCATCACCGAGCCAGTACAAAACAACCGAGCCATAAACCGCTGAAAGCGTTGCTCTTTTGGTGTACCAATTTACGTCGTTTGAGGTATCACCCAGCGCGTTCCAGATCGCATCGGCAGTGCCCCAGATCAGCTTGGCGCCTTCGGGCGCCATATGCGGCAGCGCGAATAGTGACGATCCGCGGCGCACGATTTCTTTGTCTGCATCAGCGAGACGCAATTTTATCGCGTGAACGACACGGTCACGAAACCGCATATCGGTCAGGTCCGCATCAACCAAAGCCGCAGCCATTTGTGCGTCACCACGCAAATGATATGCCACAGCCAAATCAGCAGAGCCGCGTGGGCAAATCGTTTTGGCGTGCGCAGGATCAATACCAATATCACCCACAGCTGCGCTAAATGCTGTGGGCGACCAGCCGTCAAATGGCACATGTGCGATTGCTGCATCGAGCAGGGCGTCCAACATCGGGTCTGGTTTTTGGGTGCGCATGGCGGTCTCCTTAATGGGGCTTGTATCCACACTAGACAAGCTAGCGCAAAGTTGCTATCCGCCCAATTCCTGCAATTTTGCAAATTTAACTTAGAGAGGTGGTGAAAACCACATGCAGGTTAGTGTTCGTGATAACAACGTCGATCAGGCGTTGCGTGCCCTGAAAAAGAAACTTCAGCGTGAGGGCGTTTTTCGTGAAATGAGACTTAAAGAACATTTCGAAAAACCTTCCATTCGTAAAGCACGCGAGAAAGCCGAGTCTATCCGCCGTCAGCGCAAGCTGGCTCGGAAAAAGCTTGAGCGCGAAGGTTTGATGTAAGTCAACCTTCACTCGTAGCGATAGAAATTAGAGAGCCCCCGTCTGAGCAATCAGGCGGGGGCTTTTTGCTGTGTTAACCATTGGCCGGACAGCCCAAAACGGGTGTAATTTTTGTATATGTTTTGCATAAGTTTCGCATATGTCGCCGCGCGCAGCATTCCGGATTAACTATTTCAAGAAATAGCGCGCCAAATGCGCCCCCCCGCCACGCCCAATACGACGGCCGTCTGGTCATGGTCTGTCCTTAGTGGTGCCGTTCGGGGACGAGGATTTCGCGTTTGCCCACGTGGTTGGCCGAAGAAACGACGCCTTCGTCTTCCATCTGTTCAACCAGTTTCGCGGCCTTGTTGTACCCAATCGCAAGCTTGCGCTGGATGTAGGATGTTGAACACTTCCGGTCCTTGATCACGATGGCCACGGCGGTGTCATACAGCGCGTTTTCCGTTTCAGACCCGTCGCCCAAGCCGAGCACCTGATCGATGCTGGAGCTTGCGCCGTCAGCGGGTCCTTCGACCACGCCGGACATATATTCTGGCGGCCCGTATCCCTTGAGGAAGTTGACGATTTCTTCGACCTCTTCATCGCTACAGAACGGTCCGTGGATACGGCTGATCTTACCGCCGCCCGCCATGTAAAGCATGTCGCCCATGCCCAGCAATTGTTCGGCGCCCATTTCCCCAAGGATCGTGCGGCTGTCAATTTTCGAGGTCACTTGGAACGAAATTCGTGTTGGGAAGTTGGCCTTAATTGTGCCGGTAATTACGTCAACCGACGGGCGTTGTGTCGCCATGATCAGGTGGATGCCCGATGCACGCGCCATCTGCGCGAGGCGCTGAATGCAGGCTTCGATTTCTTTGCCAGCAACCATCATCAGGTCGGCCATCTCGTCAACAACAACCACGATATACGGCAGGACTTCTGGTGAGAATTCTTCTGTCTCGAATACGGGTTCGCCGGTTTCATCGTCAAATCCGGTTTGCACAGTCCGGCTGAACATCTCTTGCTTTTTGAGCGCCTCTTTGACGCGGCTGTTATAGCCATCGATGTTCCGCACACCCATTTTGGACATCTTGCGGTACCGTTCTTCCATTTCGCCAACGACCCATTTGAGGGCCACAACTGCTTTTTTAGGGTCTGTTACGACGGGCGAAAGCAGGTGCGGGATTCCGTCATAAACAGATAGTTCCAGCATCTTTGGGTCGATCATGATCATGCGGCATTCTTCTGGTGTCAGCTTATACAACAACGACAGGATCATGGTGTTGATGGCCACGGATTTACCGGAGCCAGTTGTACCAGCGATCAAAAGGTGCGGCATCTTTGCGAGGTTCGCGATGATCGGCTGACCACCGATGTCTTTGCCAAGTGCGAGCGGTAATTTCATGTTGCTATCGCCAAAGTCACGCGCGGCGATCATCTCGCGTAGCACAACCATTTCGCGTTTCTCATTTGGCAGCTCGATCCCGATAACCGACCGACCGGGCACGGTGGATACACGTGCGGACAGCGCCGACATGGACCGCGCAATGTCATCCGCAAGGCCGATCACGCGGGATGCTTTTAGTCCGGGAGCAGGTTCAAGTTCGTACATGGTCACAACGGGGCCGGGGCGCACCGATACGATTTCGCCTTTAACGCCGTAGTCATCAAGCACGCTTTCCAGCATGCGCGCGTTTTGTTCTAGCGCCTCGTCGGGCAGGTGGTGCCGTTCAATGACCGACGGGCTGGCCAACAAGGATAACGGCGGCATTTCATAGTCCGCATATTTGTCTTCAAATTGCAGCCCTGGCTGCATTTCTTGCAATGCCTGCTTGGACGGGATCACGGATCGTTGTAGCGCGTGCTGAACGACCTTTTTCGGCTCTGGCGTTGGCACGACGACACGCGCGACAGGGGCCGGTTCTGTGACGGAATTTTCAGCCGCAGACGCAAGTGCACGGTGCAGGATTGCGGTGGGTTCCGCAAAGATGTTCTGTTCTTCGACATCGGTCAGTTCGGCGTCGTCAAAGACGGCATCTGCCGTGTTGCGTACATCAAGCAGCAATGGCTGTGGCCCTTTGCCAGCGGTCAATTTTGGTTCCACGCGCAAGCCGCCAATGATGACGGGCGCTTCAGGTGCTTTACGGTTGCGGATCGCATCGGTAATCCGTGCTTTGACGCGCGCACCGTCAACGGGCGCGGCGTCGGCGACTTCGCGTTGTGCCACCAGTTCAGGTTCTGGCATCGGGTCATTGCTGCGTTTCAGCAAACCAGACAAGAAGCCGCCTGATTGCTGCACGGGTGCGGATGCAGCGATGGGTGCAGCGGAAAAATTGGGTGCGGTCATCGGTGGCATTTTGCGCCCCGACAGGTCAGCCATAGGCGCAAGCTTTGTCGGCATCGCTGGGTTGGCGCGCACAACGGCTGCTGCGCGTGCTTTCAGTTCCGGCTGTGGAATGAGACGGCGCGCCTCGTCTTCCTCGGCTGCAGATTGTGCGAGTGCTTCGCGGGACATTCGAGAATTTTCGCGCCGCACGGCGACAGTTGCCATGCCGCCTTGGGCTGCTTTGGCAGACACGGTCGCTGTTTTGCCCAGTATGCGCAGGATCGTGGCATAGGTCATGATGACGCCAAGCAAAAGCCAACGTCCGCCGACCCGCAATTCCGCGCGGGTAAAGCCCAGCACACATGCCATCAACCCAAGCAGCACCACAAAGGTGACGAGGCTAAACAGCTTCACCGCAAGCCCAGCGCCAAATGGCAGCACGGTCAGCACAACGGCCAGCACGGTATCGCCGAACATGCCGCCCATGCCAAAGTTTGGCGGCCAATCGGCGCTTGGTGAAAGCGTCACTGCGTAAATCGACGCCATCGCAATTGCGATCGGTGCAAAGATGAGCCGCCCAACGGCGCGTTCTTCACCGTGGTGCGCTGCAAAACGCAATCCCCACGCGAGCAAGATCGCGGGCAGCGCCCAGATGCCAACGCCCACAACCATTATCATTGGTGCAGCAGCGGATGCCCCAAAACGGCCCAGCCAATTTTGCACAGGCGCATCAGTCGCAGAAATCCAGCTGGGATCTTCGGCGGTATAGCTGCCAAGCATGATGACCATCAGCACGCCAACCGCGATCAGCAAAAACCCGAACAATTCGCGGCCGCGTTTTTCGATCGCTGCCTGTGTGGTGCTGTCCAAAAGTGGATCGCGTCCGCGGGATTGGTAAGATGCCATGCTTAAATTCCTCAGCCGTAAAGACAGTCGCGGATCAGTGTGAGCCCGCGCTGCAATTCTTGTGTTGGGGCGACCATGGCCACCCGAATAAATGTGTCGCCAGGACTGGACCCGTCGACGTCGCGGCTAAGATAAGCGCCCGGAAGGGTCCGAACGCCTGTCTGTTGCCAAAGTTTGACCGCCGCCGTTTCGCCGTTGTCCACCGGTAGCCAAAGGAAGAATCCGGCTTGTGGGGACTGATAGCCGTCGATGTGGCCCAGCGTGTCGTCTGCGATTTTGTATTTTTGTTGGTAGAGTTTCCGGTTTTCCACAACGTGGTCATCATCGGCCCATGCTGCTGCTGCAACGGCCTGAAGTGGCGTTGGAAGCGGCGCGCCTGCGTAGGCCCGTAAAGCAAGGATGCGCGCGATGCTTTTTGGCCCGCCTGCACAAAAGCCAGACCGCAAGCCTGGCATGTTGGACCGCTTGGACAGCGAATGGAAGATGATAACCCGTTCAGGGTCTGCGCCCATGTCGCGCGCAACTTGCAATGCCCCGATGGGGGCTGTGTCGCGGTAAATCTCGGCGTAGCATTCGTCGGCGAAAATTTGGAAGTCGTGTTTTTCGGCCAACCCGATCAGCGTTTCCCAATATGTCCGGTCCGCGACCGCCCCTTGCGGGTTCGCGGGCGAGCAGATGTAGGCGATAGCTGTCCGCTCAAGGATGTCGCTGGGCAGACCTGCGAAGTCCGGCAAGTTTCCAGTGGCAGGCGTCGCGGGCACATAGACGGGGTCGGCGTTTACCGACAGGGCCGCGACTGCATAGACTTGATAGAATGGGTTCGGCGTTAGGATCACAGGCTTTTGCCCGTTCTTTGTTTCAGGGCATAGCGCCATGGCGGCGTTATACAGCCCTTCACGGGTGCCGTTCAGCGCCAGAATTTCGCTTGCGGGCACGGTGATGTCATAGCGCCGGTTTAGATAACCGCCAATCGCAGTCAACAGATCGTCGGTGCCGTTGTTGTTTGGGTATTGGCCGAGGCTGGACAAATTCGCCGCCAAAACGTCGCCCACGAATGGGGGAAACGCATGGCGGGGCTCGCCAATCGTCATATTGATCACATCCGTAGCGTCGGTGGGCACATCCAAAAGGGCGCGCAAACGGGGCCACGTCGCAACCGGGAGGTTCGAGAACCGCTCGGGAAAATTCATAACTGCCTCAACTTACGGGATCATTTCGCCCCGCTTTGTCCCAAACTAGCCTGAGGCGGGCGCTGCTGTCCAGAAAATCAAGCAAGAACAACGCTGATGCGTGGTCCAATTGTGGCATTTAGGCCAGCGCAGTGGCCACGCCGCCCCCAAGCCGCAATAGATTTTCCTCTGATCCGGCGGGTCCATTGAGCATAATCCCGCACGACGGCGTTGGTGTTGGGAGGGTGAGCGATGCCAAACCCATCAGATTGCCGATCCGTGTGTTGCGCAGTGCCAGCAGATTTTCGACGCGGTAATAGTCTGGATCAGAGTTCAAACGTGCGAGGTTTGGCGGCAGGATCGGTGCTGTTGGGCAGATCACCGCGTCAAAGCCAGAGGTCGCGTGTGCATATATTTCACGGATTTCGCGCAGTTTGATCCAATGCGCCACATAATCGGCGGCAAGCACGTCGCGCCCTGCCCTGACCCGTTCAAGAATTTGCGGGAACATTTTTTCTGGCGCGGCTTCGACATGGTCTTTCCACCAGCCATACGCATCCGCGCAAAACAGCGGTCCGGCCATCGCAAAGGCGGCGTGCAGATCGCGGATTTCGATGTGATCGACTGTGCCACCTGCTGCTTTGATCCGGTCAACGGCAGTGTTGAATGCGTCGCGCGGTCCATCGCGCAGATCATCCATCGCGATGGTGTCGAGAATTGCAAAGCGCCGCCCTTGAAGCGACAATCCGGTCATGTCGGCGGGTTTTGTGCCTTCAAGGGCAGCAAGCATGAGCCCCGCATCTTCCACTGACCGACAAAGCGGGCCGATGGTGTCAAACGTCAGGCACAGCGGGACAACGCCGTTCAGGGTGATCCGCCCATGGGTGGTTTTTAGGCCGACGAGGTCGTTCCAAGCCGACGGAATACGCACCGATCCGCCTGTGTCAGACCCGACTGCCGCTGCCGCGAGACCAAAAGCGACAGAGGCCGCGGCCCCAGAGCTGGACCCGCCGGGCACGGCGTCCGCGTCGTTTACGCAGGGCGGCGTTTCCATTTGCGGGTTATAGCCCAGCCCGCTGAATGCGATTTCTGACAGGTGTGTTTTGCCCAAGCAAACCAGCCCTGCGGCGGTGCCTGCGACCAATACATCTGCGTCAGTGTCGGGCACACGTCCATCCATGAGCCGAGTGCCTGCTTGGGTCGTGATGCCCGCGCTGTCGATCAGGTCTTTCCACGACACTGGCACACCGTCGAGAGGGCCGCGCCGTTGACCCGATTTCGCACGCATGCTGGATGCTTTTGCCTCGGACCGAGCCCGATCATGGGTGACGACTGTGTAAATACGGTGGCTAAGGGGGTGCGCGTTGATGGCCGCCAGATAGGTTTCGGTCAGATCAATGGGATCGATCGTTCCCGCGCCGATACCGCGTCCCACATCCGCCGCCGTCATCCAAAGCCAGTCTTGCATTGTCGTCCCTTTCGTTTTGTCCACGCTAGCGACACTGCCACGCATGGACAATCCCGCGTCGCTGCCCATATTGCAGGGTATGAAGAGTGATCTTATCATCGTGGGCGGCGGGCTGAATGGCCCAGCATTGGCACTGGCTGCAGCAAGCGCCGGATTTTCCGTGACCATCATTGATGCGTTGCCTGCTGCGGTCCGGTCGTTGCGCGAGTTTGACGGGCGGTCGTATGCGTTGGCGCTGACGTCTAAGCGGTTGTTGCAAGGGATCGGCGTATGGGGCGCGGTCGCGGACCATGCCCAGCCGATGTTAGAAATTAAGGTCACTGATGGCCGTGCTGGCGAAGGTGCCGCCCCTTGGATGATGCATTTTGACCATGCCGAAATTGAAGAAGGCCCGATGGGGTTTTTAGTTGAGGATCGTCATTTGCGCGCCGCGTTTTTGGCCGCGATGGACGGATCGGATTTGATCACGCAGATCGACGGCGCGCGCGTTGTTGCGCAAGAGATCATGCCAGACGGCGTGACGGTGACGTTGGACAGTGGTGATATCGTTTCTGGTCGTCTGCTGATCGGGTCGGATGGGCGTGGCAGCGGGACTGCGAAACGTGCAGGCATCAAACGGATCGGCTGGGGGTATGACCAGACGGCGGTGGTCTGTGCGGTTGCACATGACAAACCGCACGGCGGGATCGCGCATCAGTTTTTCATGCCAAACGGGCCGCTCGCGATTTTGCCGCTAACAGGCAATCGGTCGTCGATTGTTTGGTCGGAAACCACGGACCGCGCGGCACAATTGATGACACTGGATGATGATCAGTTCTTAGATGCGCTGCGCCCTGCGTTTGGCAGTTTCCTTGGGCAGATATCGCTGGAGGGTGCGCGGTTTTCGTATCCGCTTGGGCTGACGCTGGCGCAGTCGTTTATCGCTGATCGTGTTGCCCTGATTGGGGACGCAGCGCATGGCGTCCACCCGATTGCGGGGCAAGGGTTAAACGCCGGTTTGCGTGATGTGGCCGCTTTGGCGCAGGTGTTGTCAGAGGCCCGCGCGCGCGGCGAAGACATCGGGGGTGCGCAACCACTGGCTCGCTATCAGACATGGCGCAGGTTTGATACGACGACGCTCGCGCTTGCCACGGACACGTTCAACAGGTTGTTTTCAAATGATAATCCACTGCTACGTGCGGCGCGGGATATTGGAATGGCGGCGATAAATGCCACTCCAACATTGCGGCGCGGGTTTATCCGCGAGGCCGCTGGGTTGACGGGTGACCTGCCAAAACTGATGCAATAATCGCTAGTCTAGCGTGCGTGCCTCGTCGAGCAACATCACCGGAATACCGTTGCGGATCGGGAAGGCGAGGTTCGCATTTTTCGAGATCAGTTCCTGCGCATCCGCGTCATAAACCAAGGTGCCGCGGGTTTGCGGGCAGATCAATGCCTCGAGCATTTTGGGGTCAAATCGCGCATCGGTCATTGCATTATTTCCTCGGATGATCCGCCACGTAGCGAATATTCTATCAACGTTGTGAGCGTTTCGCGCCGCGTGGTCAATGACGGCGCTTCAAGCAGGGCTTGTTTGTCTTCGGGTTCAAACGGGCACAGCATCGACAGCGAGTTGATGAGCAATTCATCCTCGGCTTCGCGCAGGCTTTCCCAATCGGTTTGCAGCCCTTGATCTTCAAAGAACCTGCCAAGCGCGTCGATGAATTTTTGACGGTCAAACGTGTCATCCGATTCAACGCCGCCAAGGTCGCGCTCGAACCCTTGCCAGTTCACGCGCGCACGTCTGTAGGGGACAAATCCGTCGACTTCGCCTATTAGCCGGAACCGCGATGCCCCTGCAAGCGTGATCATATAGCGCCCATCGTCGGTTTCAGAAAACGCGGTGACACGCCCAGCGCACCCGATGCTGTGCAGCTTGTTTACGCCGTCAGGCCCGTCATAGCTTTGCACCATTCCGATCAACCGATGGTCGGTTTTGAGCACGTCATCAAGCATTTGCAGATAGCGCGGTTCAAACAGGTTTAACGGCAATCGGGTGCGCGGCAAAAGCAGCGCACCGGACAAAGGGAACACAGGGATCGTGTCGGGGAGGTCAATTATTTTTGTCATACCCAGAAACTTAGGCTGATTTTCGGATCAGGCAAATATCATTGACGAAAGCTTGCGCCGCCCGTTCAAGACAACCGGATCGGTGGGTGCCAATGCGTCAAAAATGGTGAACAGTTCGGCGCGCGCTGCACCGTCGTTCCAAGTTCGGTCACGCCGGAAGCTTTCGAGCAATTCGTCGACAGCGCCTGTCGCGTCGTCATTAGCCATGAGCGCGTTTGCCAGCTCAATCCGTGCCTTGTGGTTGTCAGGGTCGGCGTCGACGGCTGCGCGCAGATCATCGACTGGCCCTGCGTCTGCTGCCTTGCGTGCGAGGGTCAGTTGCGCATGGGCTGCATCAATTGCCGCATCGTTCGAAATTTCGGCGGGTGCGCCGTTTAAGACTGCTTCGGCCTGATCCAATTCGCCAAGTGCAATGTGTGCGCGCACGAGACCACCGTAGGCCACTGCGTGCATGCCATCTTCGGACAGAATTGCCGCGAATGTTTCGGCTGCGTCGCCGTAATCGCCGTCGCTCATCATGCCTTCGGCGGCTTCAACAGCGTCATCAAGTCCGTTGTCTGGTTCTGGTCCCATGGCGACGATTTTATCAACGAATGCGTTCACTTCGGATGGCGGGATCGCCCCTTGGAAACCGTCAACGGGTTGTCCGTTGAAGAATGCATAGACCATCGGGAGCGACTGTACTTGCAGTTGCGCTGCGATAGCTGGGTTTGCGTCTACGTCAATTTTCACCAGCTTTACGCGCCCATCTGCCTTGGCGACTGCTGCCTCGATTGATGGCCCGAGTGTTTTGCAAGGTCCGCACCACTGCGCCCAGAAATCAACGATGACGGGGATCGTTTTTGAGGTTTCAATCACGTCTTGCATGAATGACGCTTCGGTGCCGTCCATAATATGTGTCGTTGCCGCTGTCGTTGTCGGTGTGTCGGTCAAGCCAATCATGGTCGTCTCCTGAAATCCGGTGTCGCCTCTTATATGGGGCCTTTGGTGGACTTTACCACGGTGAATTGCGCGGCTAGCGTGGGTTTATGACACATACAGTTCTGACATATGGCGATAGCAACACCCATGGGACGCCCCCGATGGGAACATTGGATCATCATCCGCGCATTGCGCGGCGCTGGCCTGTGGTCATGGCGCAGGCGGCGGGTGTCGACCTGATCGAAGAAGGATTGGGCGGCAGGCTGGCTGCTGGCCACGGCGATCCGAATATGGGTGCGCATATGGATGGCCAATTGGGGTTGCGCATCGCGCTGGCCAGCCACGGCCCGATTGACCTGATGACGATCATGTTGGGCACCAATGATTTGCAGGCCCATCACGGCAAAACTGCTGCACAGATTGCGGCCCATGTCGATGCGCTTGTGAAGATCGCGCTGACGGATGAGTTGCAGGAACGCCATGGCGGGTTTGAGATTTTGCTGATTTGCCCGCCAGCTGTCATTGGCGCTGGTGTGTTTGTCGCTGATTTTATTGATAGCGTGCAGGTATCACGCGCCCTGCCCGCATTATATGCCCGCGTCGCGACCCGTCGCGCTGTGCATTTCATGGACGCAGGCGCGCATATCGCCAGCAGCAATATTGACGGTATTCATTTTGATAAAGTAGCCCACGCGGTGCTGGGCCAAGCGGTGGCGGATCAGATCAAGGGTATCCTGACCTGATCCTATAATTTAGCCAGCACAGCGTTTTGAGGCGTCTTCTTCGGCGGCGGTAAAGCCAAGCAGGCTGAATTTATCAGCCGTCTGTGTACCCCGACCGGAGCGCGCTGTTAATGTCGCATCAGCGCCACGTTTCATTGCAGCCACAATTTTCGCATCATCCTCGGGGGTGGCGGGCCATGCCCATTCGCCTTCGGTAAACAGCGTAAAGCTGGTCCCTGCGATGTCCATGTCGACTGTCGAGCCGGACGCAAACGGGTAACCGCCTGTGAACGTCACTTGCCCCTGAGCCGAGGCACCTGGGCGATAGAACACCATCAACAGGACTTCACTGCGCCGCACTGCGACGGTTTGCCCGTCTTTGGTGTTCACAGTTTCCTTGGGTGCCGACACCGCCCAGCATTCTTTTGGGCTATCTTCGGTGAAAACAGACCAATCGGTGTTGGCCGCAACACGGTTACTGCTTTCTTGAGCGACGGAAATGGTGCCAATGGCACAGGCCGCCACCACACAAAATGCACGCGAAATTTTAAAAACCATATCTAACAGCCTCCAAGCTGTGCTTGCCTCTGGATGTCTCACAATGCCTTGGTGCATCTTATGGCACCTTTTCGACTAGCGGGATCTGTTTCAACTCGATAGCCTTGATACTAGCAAAAAACCGCTCGGTTGGGGAAGCCCTGATTTTCGCGCACCGCAAGACATTGCCCAACACGGAAGGACACAGTGATGACAGCCCCAATTGATATGGTCGAGATTTGGCGCGGCGAGATGCTTGAAAGCGTCCACCGTGGCCACGGCGTGGTCTGCGACCAGAACGGCGATGTCGTACATGCTTGGGGTGATCCAAATGCAATGATCTATCCACGATCGTCGTGCAAAATGATCCAAGCGTTGCCGTTATTGGAAAGTGGCGCAGGTGCGCATTTGACGGCTGAACAGCTTGCATTGTCATGTGCGTCCCATCAGGGGGCCGCGATCCATACTGATCGTGTGGCGGCTTGGTTGCATGATTTGGGGATGTCGGACGGTGATTTTCGCTGTGGTCCGCAATGGCCTGCAGATCATGAAGCCAAAAACAAGTTGATCCGCGCATACGACGAGCCGTGTCAGATACATAACAATTGTTCGGGCAAACACGCTGGGTTTTTGACGTTGAACAAGCATTTGGGCGGTGGTCCTGATTATGAAAAGGTTGATCACCCTGTGCAAATGGCAGGCAAGGCTGCGTTTGAGGAAACCACGGGTGAGACAAGTCCGGGTTACGGTATCGATGGCTGTTCGGCCCCGAACCATGCCTGCACTGTCACCGGTTTGGCCCGCTCAATGGCAGCCTTTGCCAGCGCTGAAACCGGCGGTGATTTGCGCCAACAGTCGATGGTGAAGTTGCGTGAAGCGATGATGGCTTATCCTGAGCTGGTTGCTGGTGAAACCCGCGCCTGCACCGAACTGATGCGCGCAATGGGCGGTAAGGTCGCGATTAAAACGGGGGCCGAGGGTGTGTTTATCGCGATTATCCCCAGCCTTAAGATGGGTGTCGCGCTGAAGATCGTTGATGGCACGACCCGCGCGTCCGAGGCCGCGATGGCTGCGATATTGGTCAAACTGCGCGTGCTTGATGCCGCGCATCCGGCCACTATCGCCCGCATGACCCCACAATTGAAAAACTGGCGCGGCATCGTGACAGGCTTTAGCCGCCCGACTGCTGCACTGACTTAAAGGAAATTTGTGATGACATTTACACTGGCCACTTGGAACATCAACTCGGTTCGTTTGCGCGAAGATTTGGTTGCGACGCTGATGCGCGATGAGGCGCCGGATGTGCTGTGTTTGCAGGAATGCAAAAGCCCTGTTGATAAGATCCCGTTGGAGAAATTTGCGTCGCTTGGGTACGTTCATATGGTTGCGCGTGGTCAAAAGGGATACAACGGCGTTGCGATTTTTTCCAAGCTGCCGATTGAGGAAGCAGGAGCGGAGGATTACGCATCGCTTGGTCATGCCCGTCATATCGCGGGTCGGTTGGCCAACGGTGTCACCATCCACAATTTCTATGTACCCGCAGGTGGCGATGTGGCCGACCGCGAAGTGAACGAGAAGTTTGGTCAAAAGATGGATTATCTGGCCGAGATGCGCGATGCGTTTATCGCTGATAAGCCGGGCAAATCCATTTTGGTTGGTGATCTGAATATCGCCCCGCGTGAGGATGATGTTTGGGATCACAAAAAGCTGCTGAAGGTTGTCAGCCACACGCCTGTGGAAGTTGCCGCCTTGGCAGAGGTTCAGGCCGCTGGTGATTGGGTCGATGTGACCCGCGCCGATATCCCAGAGGGCAAATTGTATAGCTGGTGGTCGTACCGCGCAAAGGATTGGGATGAAGCCAATAAGGGCCGTCGTTTGGACCATGTTTGGGCCACATCTGATATTGCTGCATCAGCCCATTCCAGCCGCGTTGTTCGCCATGTCCGTGGCTGGGAACAGCCATCTGATCATGCGCCTGTATTTGCAACGTTTGATTTGTAAAAAACCCAAAGGGCGACAGAAATGATCACTGCCTTCGCAGTTATATTTACGATTCTTATTGCGATTGCAGTTGGGTTCCAATTTGCGCTGGCACTTGGCGCACCTTGGGGCGAATGGGCCATGGGTGGACGTTGGCGTGGTGTGCTTCCTAGGGCTCTCCGCTTTGCGGCTGTTTTTCAAGCTTTTGCGCTGCTTGGGTTGGTCGCAATTGTTCTTGCGCATACAGGCCTTATTAACTGGGACATTCCTGTTTGGATGATTTGGGTTGTGGTCGTGGTAATGGCAGCGTCATCAGTGATGAACGTCGCCACACCTTCCCGCAAAGAACGCCTGCTTTGGGCACCGATTGTCACGCTGGCCTTCCTATCAGCGTTGGCCATCGGATTTCTTGTGTAAAGGGTTCTGATTGCCTATATGAGCCGCTTAGTCCCTTGAAAGGTGTCTGATATGACCTCCGCTGTCCCGATTACCCCAGATATGTTGACCATTCCCCGCAAGGAAACTGGTGGTCTGCCGAATTTGGTGGGCATGTCCCGTGAGGGGATGCGCGAAGCGTTGATCGCTGTTGGAACACCTGAAAAGCAGGCTAAAATGCGTGTCGGCCAGATTTGGCAGTGGATTTATCATTGGGGCATTCGTGAATTTGACCTGATGACAAACCTGTCCAAGGATTTTCGCGCCATGTTAGCCGAGCAGTTTGTTGTGGCTGTCCCTGAGATTGTGACCCGTCAAGAATCAGCTGACGGCACCCGTAAATGGCTTGTCCGCATTGCGGGTGGTCATGAAGTCGAGGTGGTTTATATCCCTGAGACGAACCGCGGCACGCTGTGTATTTCCAGCCAAGTCGGTTGCACGTTGACCTGTTCGTTCTGTCATACTGGCACTCAGAAACTTGTCCGCAATCTGACATCAGCCGAGATTATTGGTCAGGTTTTGGTTGCCCGCGACGAGCTGAACGAATGGCCCGAACAAGGCGCCAAAAACGTCGAGGGGCGTTTGCTTTCAAACATCGTGCTGATGGGCATGGGCGAGCCGCTTTATAATTTTGAAAACGTCCGTGATGCGATGAAAATTGCGATGGACCCTGATGGTATTCAGCTGTCGCGCCGCCGTATTACGTTGTCCACATCTGGCGTCGTTCCAGAGATTGCGCGCACTGCCCAAGAGATTGGCTGCCAGTTGGCGATTTCGTTCCACGGCACCACTGATGAAATTCGTGACAAGCTGGTCCCGATCAACAAGCGTTGGCCGCTGGCTGATTTGCTGGAAGCGTTGCGCGCTTATCCTAAGGTGTCCAATTCTGAGCGGATTACGTTTGAATATGTCATGCTTGATGGCATCAATGATACAGATGCTGATGCCCACCGTTTGATGCGTTTGATCGAAGGCATTCCGGCCAAAATCAACCTGATCCCATTCAACGAATGGCCCGGTGCGCCGTACAAACGGTCGTCGAACAACCGCATTCGTGCGTTTGCTGATATTGTGCATAATGCCGGCTATTCATCGCCTGTGCGCCGTCCCCGCGGTGAGGACATCATGGCCGCTTGCGGTCAGTTGAAATCCGAGACCCAGCGCGAACGTAAATCACGCGCGCAGATCGCGGCTGAAACTGGCAGCTAAGGCTATTTTCCCAATGTCAGACCAATAACGCGCGCGCCTCGTCAGGGGACAGCGACGCAGGTCGTTCGCATGTGGTTGTCAGGTCAATGAAACGCCGGTCTTTGCCTGCGCGCAAGATCGCGGTCATCACATCAACTGCATGAACCGCAAGGTCGATGTTGCAGCGATGCTGCCGTCCCTCGCTGATTGCTGTCGCCATATCGGCCAGACCTGCGCAGCGATAATTTGCCCACCCTTCGTCATCGTTTGCGACCCCAAACGGATGATCCCATGCTGGTAGTGCTTTGATTTCGCCGTCTTGTCCGCCGATTTCGACGTCGCCGCCAAAGAAGTTGGGGTCTGGCAGGAACAAGGATGCATCGGTGCCGTAAAGTTCCATGTGCCCGTGTTTATGCGCCCAGACATCCCAACTGGTCCCGAGCGTGACTGTTGCCCCGCTTGCGAATTCGAGCAGTGCGTGGATGTTGGTCGGCGTGTCCACTGGAACGGTTTCCCCGATCCGGTCGCCGTTGCCGATTGTCCGTGTTTTGAACGTTGTGGTTGCCAGCGACGCGACGGATTTCACAGGTCCAAGCAGTTGGATCAGGTTGGTCACATAATATGGCCCGATGTCGAGGACTGGCCCCGCACCTGGTTGGAAAAAGAAGTCTGGATTTGGATGCCATGCCTCCATTCCGCGCCCCATAACGTGACAAGTTCCGCCGATGATTTGACCGGTTTTGCCGCTGTCGATAGCCGCCCGTGCAAGTTGGTGCGCGCCCCCAAGGAAGGTGTCAGGCGCAGACCCAACCCGCAAGTTTTTGGACGCTGCGATTTCGCGCAAATGCGTGCCTTGTTCAAGCGTCAAAACCAGCGGTTTTTCGGAATAGGCGTGCTTGCCTGCCTCAAGAATTTGTCGCGTGACGTCGTAGTGAACCGCCGGAATGGTCAGGTTCACGATTACGTCGATGTCCGGTGCTGCAAGCAAATCCGCAACGCTGTCTGCGCGCAGGTCATATTGCGCCGCACGCGCCCGCGCCACATCCATATTTATGTCCGCCACCGCGACCAATTTGAGTGCCTTAAAGATCGGTGCAAATTCCAGATATGTGGTCGAGATGTTTCCGCATCCAATGATGCCAACGCCAAGTTGTGTCATGTCAATTTCCTTTAGAATTTCAAGACAGCCGCAAGACTGCGCTGCGCAAAGCGCGCGTCATCGCTTGGGTTGTCGTGCTCGATGACGTAGTGGTCGACGCCCGTTGATTTCAGCGCGCCGTGGATTGCGGGCCAGTCCAGTGTCCCTTGGCCAACGTCGGCCCAGCCGTCTTCGTCGACGCATTCGCCTGCTGGCGCGATGTCTTTGATATGGGCTGCTGCGATCCGTCCGCTGTATTTGTTGATCCAATCAACGGGGTTCAGGCCCGCCCGTCCGACCCAGCCGAGATCAAGTTCCAGCAGCAGGTTTTCGTCGGCCTGCGCGATTAAGTCGATTGGAAATTCGCCCGAATCCAGTGCTGCAAATTCAAAGTCATGGTTGTGCCAACCGAATTTGAACCCTGCGTCTTGGATCGGTTTGCCGGCCTCTGCCAAACGTTTGCCGAATGCGGCCCAACCTGCTGCGTCGACGGGTCTGTCTTCAGGCATCAGATAGGGCGCGAACACGGTTTCCAAGCCTAGCGTTTTGGCCATGGCGATTGCTGCTGCTGGATCGTTTTCAATGTCCGCGACCCCCATGTGGCAGGACGGCATGATCAGCCCGTGTGCATCCAGCTGCCGCTTAAGCGCATCCACATCGTCCAAGATACCGCCGTAGCCTTCAACGGCCTTATATCCCGCGTGGGCCAGCATTTTCAGGGTGACATCAAGCGATGGCGCGTTGCGCGAGCAATAGAGCTGATATGCGATGTGTTTCATGGTCTGTCCTTTAGGCATAAGTCGCGCTGTGCAGATCGCGCAGGGTGAATTTTGGTGTGCTGCATGGGTCGGCTGGCGTGAACCGTAATTGCACCGGATGTTTTGGCAAAATGGTGATCGCATTGTCGCTGATGCGCCCTGCCACGTCCGCCTCAACGGCCACAAAAAGCGCGAGTGTTTCGCTGCTGATATCGATGATGTAATCCGCGCCGTTGCGCGTGATTGTATGGCGCAAGTTTGGTGCCAGAAGATCGTAGGTTTTGTAGGCGCGCGGTGCAAAGATGTCCTGCCCTTCGGCCCCATCATCGCCTTGCCACGTGACCAATAGCATTTCGCCTTCGCCGATGAGGTCGGCTGAGAGCGTCATCAAGTCGCTCGAATTTGCCTCGATCCGTGCGGTTTTTTCGGCCAGAACACGCTGTGTGCCATGCATGTCTACTGCGCTTGTCTTGACGGAAATCGTGCTGCCTGCGGGCGCATCGTTGACCCCTTTGATCGTAATTTGTCCGTCCTTTGGCACGGCTGTCACAAGCGTCGGCGCATAGAACCTGCGCGCCATATGGTGCATCAGTTTCCAGTCGCCGCCGTGGTCCAGCGACGCCCACGAGCACACGGGCCATGTGTCGTTAAGTTGCCAGATCAGCGTGCCCATGCAGTGTGGTGCGAGTGAGCGCCAGTGGGTTACAGCGGTCTTGATCGCCTCGCCTTGTTGCACTTGGGACAGGTATACGAAGTCGTCGAAATGCTTGGGCCAGCGGAAGTATCGGAACATGGTTTCCGCAATCCGTGCGTTTCCGCCAACGTTCTTTTGGTGGCTTTCCAAAACGGGCGCCGCGATGTTCATGTCGTCTGGTCCTGCGAATTTGCGGATTGCGTTCATCGACGGATAGGATTGGAATCCGAATTCGCTGCAGAACCGTGGAGACACTTCGCGGTAGTGGTCAAAGTCCCGACCTTCGTGCCAAACCGACCAGAAGTGCATGTCGCCTGATCCGTCTTCGTGCCACGCATCTTTGAAATTCAGCGGCCCCGGGGATGGCGACGATGGCCACCAGTTCGCCTGGTGATCAGTGTCTAACAAAGCATTTTCGATACATGTGTTCAGCCGGTCATAGTTCACCAGATACCTGTCGCGGTCGTCGCGCGTTTCATCAAACCACGTCAGCGTCCCGATGAGTTCATTGTCCCCACACCACAGCGCGAGACAGGCATGATGCTGCAGCCGGCTGACGTTATCGGTGACTTCGGCCCGAACCTCGGCCAAGAAATCGCGTGTGGACGGATAGGTGTTGCAGGCGAACATGAAGTCCTGCCAGATCATCAGCCCCAACTCGTCGCAGATGTCATAGAACCATGTCGGCTCGTATCGCCCGCCGCCCCAAACGCGGATCATGTTCATGTTTGCGTCGACTGCAGATTGTAGCAGGTCGCGGGTTGCAGCGGGTGTGATCCGCCCAGCAAGCGCGTCCGCCGGAATCCAGTTTGCCCCTTTGGCAAATACGTCGCGTCCATTCACGGAGAACTTGAACCCCAATCCTGCCGCATCGGGTGTGGTCACCAAATCAACGTTGCGCAGCCCGACCCGCAGGGTCGTGTGCGCCCCCTTGGCGGTCACGGTCATGTCATAAAGCGGTTGATCGCCCTGCCCTGCGGGCCACCAAACTTTGGGGTCCACAACATCAATCACGTGTGTACAGGTGCCGTTCACTGGGCTGGCTGTGTGGGTTTGCCCGTCGAAAATTATTGTCACATCGCCTGTGTGGTTGGCGACTTCTGTTGTGACGGTCAGCGTGCAGCCATCGCTGTGGTCTTGGTGGACCAACACACTGTCGATACGTGGGGCCGCAGAAGGTTCAACGCGTATGTCCCCATAGATACCAAATGGCGCGAGCGCTATGTTCCAATCCCAGCCAAAATCACATTGCATTTTGCGCAGCATGTTCCCGTTTGGGATTGGCGAATTTGAGGTCTGCCAAGGCAGGAAAAACGGATGCGCGTCTTGTGCCGCTTGCCCTGCTTTGACGGGCGAATGAAAGGTCACTTGGATCGTGCTTTCACCGAGCTTTGCCGCGCCTACAAGGGGCACGCGGTAGTCGCGAAAACTGTTCTGCGCGTTAAGAACGACCACATCATTGACCCGCACGGTCACAACCGTGTCGACCATCGACAGCACCAGATCAACGTCAGTGTCCGTCAGGTCAAACACCCGCGTTGCGGTCCAGTCCCGTTCACATATCCAACGCAGGTCGTATTCGTTGCGCCCCCAATACGGATCGGGGATCAGGCCTGCAGTGTGCAATGCGCTAATCCCGTCGCCGGGCAGAAAAAGGTCACACGTATTGCCCCCGCTGTCATCAGACAGCGACCAAAGGCCAGCCAATTCGACAGTCATTACAGGCGTGCTTCGGATTTTGGATCGAACAAGGATGCGCGCGCCGGGTCGATGCCCACGGTCAGGGTTTCGCCCTTTGTAACCTTGGCTTGCCCATCCATGCGGATGCGGAATGTCTCGCCGTTCAAGGTGGTGTAGACCAGCGTGTCAGAGCCCATCGGTTCGACCAGTTCCACGACCATGTCCATCGTGTGCGGTGCACCTGATGCCAGCTCGCCTGTGATGACGTGTTCGGGCCGGATGCCGATTGTCGCGGCCCCATTTGGTGCGGTGTCACCGACAAATTCATAACCATCCACGGACATCGTCAGGTCGCCGCCCGCAAAGACGTCGCCTTCTAGCTTGCCTGTGATAAAGTTCATCGAGGGTGAGCCGATAAAGTCCGCCACATAAAGGTTCAACGGCCGGTTATAGATCTCGTCTGGTGTGCCGAGCTGCATGATCAAGCCGCCCTTCATCACCGCGATCCGGTCAGCGAGGGTCATCGCCTCGACCTGATCATGGGTCACGTAGATCATCGTGTTTTGAAGTTGGTTATGCAGGCGTTTCAGTTCAACCCGCAGGTCGGCCCGCAATTTTGCATCAAGGTTGGACAGTGGTTCGTCGAACAGGAACACGTCGACGTCGCGGACCAAAGCCCGCCCGATCGCAACCCGTTGCCGTTGTCCGCCAGACAGCGCACCTGGTTTACGGTCTAGCAGGGCTTCGATTTGCAGAATTTCAGAGGCGCGTGCGACCCGCTTTTCGATCTCGGGCTTGGGTACTTTGGCGTTTTTGAGGCCAAACGACAGGTTCCCTTTCACGGTCATCTGTGGGTAAAGCGCGTAGGATTGGAACACCATGCCGATGCCCCGATCCGAGGGTTCTGCCCAAGTGACGTTTTCACCTTTGATGAAGATCTGCCCGTCGGTGACTTCGAGAAGGCCAGCGATGCAGTTTAGCAGTGTGGATTTCCCGCAGCCAGATGAGCCGAGGAGGACGAGGAATTCGCCTTCTGCGATTTCCAAGTTCAGGTTCTTGAGCACCTTGACCGCGCCAAAAGCCAAATCGAGATTTTTGATTTCTACAGAGTTTGCCATGATATGTTCAGCCTTTGACTGCGCCAGCGGCGATGCCGCGGACAAAGAGTTTGCCTGAGGCAAAGTAAATGATGAGAGGGACCAGACCGGTCAGCAGGGTAGCCGCCATATTCACATTGTATTCCTTGATCCCTTGGACCGAGTTCACGATGTTATTGAGCTGCACTGTCATCGGATAGGTCGACGGTTTGGTGTAGATCACGCCGAACAAGAAATCGTTCCAGATGCCTGTGACTTGCAGAATGATCGCGACCACAAAGATCGGCAGTGCCATGGGCAGCATGATCTGGAAATAGATCTGCCAGAACCCTGCGCCATCGACGCGTGCCGCCTTAAACAATTCCTCGGGTATTGAGGCAAAGTAGTTGCGAAATAGCAGCGTCAGGATCGGCATCCCAAAGATCGTATGCACCAAGACCAAGCCACCGATGGACCCCATCAGGCCAATTTCGCGCAGCAGGATCACGATTGGATAAAGCATCGTCTGGTACGGAATGAACGCCCCGATAATCAGGATCGTAAAGAAGACTTCGGAGCCTTTGAATTTCCAGTTCGACAACGCGTATCCGTTGATGGATGCGATGGTCACTGACAAAAGCAGCGATGGGATCAGAATGCGAACAGAGTTGCCAAAGCCGCGTGATAGACCATCACAGTTAATGCCTGTGCAGGCTTGCGACCATGCCTTTACCCAAGGTTCAAACGTGATCTCCATTGGTGGGCCAAACACGTTGCCCATGCGGATTTCCGGCATGCCTTTTAGCGATGTCACGACCATCACGTAAAGCGGCAGCAGGTAGTACATGCTGACCATGATGAGCGTGCCATAAAGAAAGATATTGGCGCGCGAGAATACTTTTTTCGGCTTGGGGCCACGGGGGCCTGTCATGGTAATATCAGCCATTTTTGCGGCCTCCAAATTCTAGGTAAGCCCAAGGGATGAGGATGATCACAACTGAGAGAAGCATCATGGTTGAGGCCGCGAATCCTTGGCCCAAGTTTTGCGCGCGGAACATGAATTCGATCACGTATTTCGCGGGGACCTCTGACGCGAGGCCAGGTCCACCGCCGGTTTGTGCGACAACAAGATCATACAGCTTGATGATCCCTGACGCGATAAGCACGAGCGCTGTGATGAACACGGGCCGCATCATCGGGATGATAACAACAACGTAGGTTTTCACCGTGCCAATGCCGTCCACTTTGGCCGCATTCCAAATGTCATCGTCGATACCGCGCAGTCCAGCGAGCATGATGCACATGATCAGCCCTGTTCCCTGCCATAGCCCAGCGATGAGCAGGCCAAAGATGACCGTGTCTGGGTCGTTGATCGGGTTGAAGGTAAAGGTTTCCCAGCCCCAGCCGCGCACGACGCTTTGCAGACCAAATTCGGGGTTCAGAATCCATTGCCATGCAAGGCCTGTAACCACGAACGACAATGCGAAGGGATAAAGGAAGATCGTACGGAACGCGGATTCGAACCGGATTTTGCGGTCAAGGCAGGCTGCTAGGCAGAAGCCTAAAACAAGTGTCAGGATCATCGAGCACCCGCCATAAATGCCGAGGTTTTTAATCGAGATGATCCAGCGGTCTGAATCCCAAAGCCGCTCGTATTGATCCAGCCCAACCCAATTTGTTTTGGGCAGCATACGCGAGCCAGTGAATGAATAGACAACTGTCCATGTCGTGCCGCCAACAAAGACCACAAGCGCCGTCAAGATCATCGGGATCGAGGCAATCTTGGCCATCATGTTTTTAAACATGCGGTTAGGTCGTTTGGGGGTGCGAAGGGGGGGGTCCGAGGCCACGGTCATCGTGTCGGCTCCAAATATTTGAGGAATATCAGATAGGGGGTTGGTCCGGCAGATGTACCGCCGGACCAGATTGTAATCGCTTAGTCAGCGTCTTGGATCAGGTCAGCATAGCTTGCCTGCGCATCAGCAGCGGGCATATCGCCAGACCAGAACTGCGCCATCAGATCTTCAATCTGAGTCTGCGTGTCTGCGGACAGGGACTGGTCACCGGATGGCAAGATGCCACCGTCAGCCAAGATACCCAGACCTTTTTGCATGCAACCGTTTGCGGAGGACATATCGATGTCGCCACGTACTGGAAGCGAGCCCTTAGCAAGGTTGAAGGAAACCTGTACTTCAGGAGAGATCAGCAATGCCGCCAGCTCTTTCTGAGCAGCTGTGATTTCAGGGTCGTCGTTCAATGGGAAGTAGAACGCATCACCACCGGTATCGAGAACTTCGTTCAGACCCAAACCAGGCAGGCAAGAATAATCTACGCCTTCGACTTGTTCAGCCACGGCGAATTCGCCCTGCGCCCAGTCGCCCATCAACTGTGCACCAGCGGTGCCTGTGATGACCATGTTTGTCGCTTGGTTCCAGTCTTGAACATTGGACCCACGCGCAAGCTCACGTGCGTTTGCAACGGCTTCAAATACGGCTGTGTATTCTGGACCACGTGCAACATCGGCGTTCTTGTTCACTGTCACTTCACGCCATGCTTCTGTACCGGCCACCGCGATGGTGATCGCACCGAATGCAAGGTTCTGCTGCCAGCCTTGCTGACCCATTGCCAGTGGTAAAATGCCCGCAGCCTGAAGCTCAGGTGCAGATGCAACGAATTCGTTCCAATCAGTTGGAACTGGTACGCCAGCAGTTTCATATGCTGCGTGTGACAACCAAATCCACTGACCGGAGTGAATGTTCACTGGAACGCAAAAGATTTTGCCGTCCAATGTGCATGAATCCAACAAAGCGGATGGGTTGACGATGTCTTTCCAGCCGCCGGCTTCTGCCACGTCTGAAAGGTCGAGCATCATGCCTGCTTCGATCAGTTCCTCGGCCTGACGGCCGTGGTTCATCTGTGTGGCACCCATCGGGTCGCCGCCAATGATACGCGAGATAATGATCGGGCGCGCAGTGCCGCCGGATCCAGCAATCGCACCGTCGAGCCATGTGTTGCCAGTGGCATTCCATGCGTCAGCAAATTTGGAAACAGCAGCGGCTTCGCCGCCCGATGTCCACCAATGCGTTACTTCAAGTTCTACAGCGGATGCCGCTGATGCGGAGACTATTGCCGTTGCTGCGAGCAGTTTTGTTGAAAGTTTCACGATTCTTTCCTCCCTGGTTCTAAATCGTTGTAGAAAAACCTATAACGATTTAGATTGACCTAGCAAGACATAAAAATTCGCTGTAACCTCAAAAGGCGCAACATTTTTACCAAACGTTTGAAGTTGTAGCAGATTTGTTATCTAAGGATATCGCTTTCATTTGGTCGAATTGACTTAGATGACGCACAATCAAGGTGGACCCATGGCGCGGACAAAAACAATTATCTCAGCGCAGGCAGCAATGCCCGCAGACGGGAAGCCAACGCTAAAGACCATCGCGCTGATGAGCGGGCTTGCTGTGCCAACGGTATCGCGTGCGTTAAATGACGCCCCTGATATTGGTAAGAAAACCAAGGAATTAGTCCGCAAAATCGCTGCTGAAATTGGCTATGTGCCGAACCGCGCAGGCGTGCGTTTGCGCACGGGGAGGACAAATGTGATCAGCCTTGTGATGTCCACACAGCACGACAACCACACCGCACATTTGATTTCATCGGTCGCCAGCGGGCTTGAGGGCACCCGATTTCATTTGAACGTCACACCCTATTCGCCGCATGATGATTTGCTAAAACCTGTCCGCTATATTGTCGAAACAGGGTCCGCCGATGCCATCATTCTTAACCAGATCGAACCTGAAGATGTCCGAATCGCGTATCTGATGGATCGCAAATTTCCGTTCGCCACCCACGGTCGCAGCAATTGGGCCGACAGCCACCCATATTATGATTTTGACAATGGCGCATTTGGTCAACTTGCAATTGACCTGTTGGCAAGTCGCGGTCATAAATCTGTTTTGGCTGTCGCCCCACCCCAGCGTCAAAGCTATGGCCTGCATCTGGTCAGTGGATTGCAAACCGCCGCCGATGCAAACCAACAAACACTGCATGTGTTGGGCAGTGTAACGAGCGATGATTCGTCTGGCGCGGTGATGGAACAGGTCACTACCTATTTAAAGGCCCACCCAGAAACTGACGCGATTGTCGCCGCATCAACCACGGCGGCCATGGCATCCGTCGGCGCGCTTGAAAGTTTGGGCATGACGGTGGGCCAAGATATTGACGTTCTATCCAAAGAGGCCACGCCATTTTTGCAGCTGTTCCGCGCCAATATTCTGTCGATGTCAGAATCTGTCGGCGAAGCAGGTGACTTTTTGGCAAAGGCGGCAATTCAGGCTATTCGTGAACCTGATCTGCCGCCGATGCAGTTTTTAGAAGTGCCCGAGGCGCCTTAACGGTCCGGCAGTGCTGTGCGTTTTTCGCGGTCGCTCCAGTTATCTATGGCTGCGATTGCCTCTTCGGCGGTTTCAACGAATTTGAACAGGTCTAGGTCGTCGGCGGAAATCGTGCCTGCGTCGGCCAGCGTTTCCCAGTTGATGATCCCGCGCCAAAATTCTTCACCAAATAGCAGGAACGGCACGCGCTCCATGCGCCCTGTTTGAATTAGTGTCAGGGCTTCGAATGTTTCGTCCAGCGTGCCGAACCCGCCAGGGAAAACGGTGATCGCTGCTGCACGCATCAAGAAATGCATCTTGCGGATCGCAAAGTAGTGGAAGTTAAAGCACAATTCCGGCGTCACATATTCGTTGGGTGCCTGTTCATGCGGCAACACGATATTCAACCCGATGGACCGCCCGCCTGCGTCAATTGCGCCGCGGTTGCCTGCTTCCATTACGCCCGGCCCACCGCCAGTGACGATGACGTTTTCGCGCCCGCCGGTTTTCATCGACCGCGCAGTCATCAATTCTGCGAACTTGCGCGCCTCGTCATAGTATTTTGATAGGTCCGCCAGAGATTTTGTCCGCGCGGTGTCTTTCTTTGCTGGTTCTGGAATACGCGCGCCGCCGAACAGCACGATTGTGCTTTCGATGCCTGCTTCGTCCATCAGCAGTTCAGGCTTGAGCAGTTCCAGCTGCAGGCGCACGGGCCGCAATTCGTTGCGGCACAGAAAGTCATCATCTGCAAAGGCCAACCGGTATTCGGGTGCGCGTGTTTGCGGCGTGTCGGGGACTTGTTTGGCCTCTGTGCGGTCTTGGTGGCTGTCGCGCAGTGGATGATGGCGGGGGTCTTTGTTCATACTGGTTACTTTCTTATGCGTATTTGGGCATACACTTGCCGTAAACGAGGCGGGATGCAAATGCCCGTTGCGTTACCTCTGACAGATTGCACGAGGGCCGCCATCACAGTATAGCGGCCCCTAACAGATGACCTTAAAGGAGCCAGCCCCATGTCTAACGCCGCACTAGAGACCGCAATCGAAGCCGCATGGGATGCGCGCGACACGATCACTATCAACACCCAAGGCGAGGTCCGCGAGGCCATCACCGACACGATGAATGCCCTTGATAGCGGCAAGCTGCGTGTGGCCGAGCGTCGCGAAAATGGCGATTGGCATGTGAACCAGTGGGCCAAGAAGGCCGTGCTGCTGTCGTTCCGTTTGAATGACATGGAGCCTATTTCTGGTAGTAATGGCGGCACGACGTGGTGGGACAAGGTTCCGTCGAAATTTGCAGGCTGGGGTGACGCCGAATGGCGCAAGGCGGGCTTTCGCGCTGTGCCCGGGTCCATCGTGCGCCGCTCTGCTTATATCGCGCCGGGCGTTGTCTTGATGCCATCGTTTGTGAACCTTGGCGCCTATGTCGACGAGGGTTCGATGGTTGATGGTTGGGCCACTGTTGGGTCTTGCGCACAAATCGGCAAGAACGTGCACCTGTCTGGTGGTGTCGGCATCGGCGGTGTGCTTGAGCCAATGCAGGCTGGTCCTACAATCATCGAAGATAACTGCTTTATCGGGGCGCGCTCCGAAGTTGTTGAAGGCTGCATCATCCGTGAAGGATCTGTTTTGGGCATGGGCGTGTTTATCGGCCAATCCACCAAGATTGTTGACCGTGAAACTGGCGAAGTTATGTACGGCGAAGTGCCGCCATATTCAGTCGTCGTCGCTGGCTCTATGCCATCCAAGAACGGCATCAACTTGTATTGCGCCGTGATCGTAAAGCGCGTCGATGCCAAGACCCGTTCCAAGACAGGCATCAACGAGCTGTTGCGCGACTGATGATCCTAAGCCGCACATTTGCCCGTCGCCGTATTGCGGCGGGTGACACCCCAAGCGGGATCGCCGCTTGGGGATTGGTTGTGGTCGATGCGATTTTGTTTTTCACAATTGCTGGCCTGTCCGCCCCGTTTATCGTGGGTAGGCTGGCCGAATCCCAAGGCGTTTGGGTCTATGTCGCGCTGTTCGCGATCTATTTTATTCCCATGCAGGGCGTGCTGATCATCTCAGCGCTGTGGGCCGCCAAATCCCGCTGGGTCGACGACGCTGTCTAACGTCGCGCGTAGGCCGCCCCAAACCATTTGATCAGCAATTCATTGTAGGTGCCGTCCTCGCGCAAGCGCAGCATCGCTTGGTCAACATCTTCGCGCAGATTGCTGCTGGTCGGGAAGGCCATGCCATAGTTTTCAGGCTTGTAGACCCGTTCCAGCAACTGCGCATTTCCATCTGATTTTGTACGCACGTAATAGGCCAATATCGGCCCGTCAAAGACCACCGCATCCAGTTCATCCGCCTCAAAATCAACAAGCATTGTTTGCAGGTCATTATATCCCCGAAAGCCGATACCCCGTTGGTCGAGATAGGTCGCCGACGTTGATCCGTCGATCGTGCCCACTGGCCGTCCTTCGAGATCATTGATGCTATCGATATTATTTTGGATCGCGCTGATGGTCAGCGCGGCCGTGATTTGCGCCACAAATATCGACACGATGAACAGGCTTGAGATCACAAGGATCACCGCGAAGAAGCGGCCACCACGGCTTTGCGGGACGCGTTCTTCGAACCCTCCGTTCACAACCAGATTCAGCGCCCACCAGAATGCGGGGAATGCCGCATCGCGCGCGCTGCGGTCAAAATAGGGCTGCTTGTGCCTCTCGAACACCCACATCAACATGCCGCCACCGAAAAGCAAAACAAGTGCGGCCAACACCGCCAGCCCGATCTGACGGGTGAACAGTGCCTTGAGCAAAGTCGCGCTGCTGCTGGCTTGCGAGGTCATCATGACCTGCACGCCGCTTTCAAAAATCGGTTGCGAAAAATCCATCAACCGTTCGCGCTCTGCCGTGATCGAGATATTCGCGAGCGCCGCATCAACGCTGCCGTCTTGCACGGCATCCAGCATTTCGCCGAACCCGTCTTTGCGAACGTAAGTAATGGAAAGGTTCAGTTCTTGCGCCACGGCGGCTAGCAAATCGACGCTAAATCCCGCATCGACGCCATCTATAAGCATCGAAAATGGCGCCCGTGTCACGGTTGATATCGTCAGCTCTTGTGCAGATTGTGCCTGAACTGATCCAGCCCCAACCCACACTGAGAGCGCCATCAGCGCCCGAATAATGCCGTTCATACCGTCACCCATTCTTGTCCCGTCGCCAACATTGTGCGAAATGCCTTATTATGACAAGCAGGCGACGCAGCCAAGATGCCCTTTTGTAATTTGAGAGCCGTGACCATGACTAAGAAGCCGAGCCGCCAAAAAGTATTCACTTTGCTTGTTGAAGTGGGCCGTAGTGAAGACGACGGCATGCCCAAGGGCGCAACCGGTGCTGCGTTGATGTGCTACGCATCCGGTATCGACGAGGCAGAGGCCGTCCGCGAAACCGTCGCGATCTTAAAGCAAGCCGACCTGTCCCCGCTCGATGTCAGCGGATATGGCACGCTTGACGAGCGGCTGGCCGAGGGCCACGAGATATCTGATGATGAAAAAGAGCTGATGC
>Ga0075443_10000141_pt1 | contig 29506 bp, 30 predicted proteins | sample CoawatmetaG00DNA_3_FD_71583 | JGI IMG/M metagenome (GOLD analysis project Ga0075443, IMG submission 71583) | Marine microbial communities from the West Antarctic Peninsula - Coastal water metaG006-DNA | ecosystem: Environmental > Aquatic > Marine > Coastal | place: Atlantic Ocean: West... | reverse complement strand
TGAATCTGTAGCAGAAGGCCCGGATGGCTCAGTTTATGTTTCAGAGATTGGTGAGCGTGATATTGATAAAGATGGAAAGATTAGCAAGATTAATCGAGATGGGTCCATAGAAACTGTTGCGTCAGGCCTTTTTGATCCTAAAGGCATCGTTTTTTATAAAGAAAAACTATATGTCACTGATCGTGACGTAGTAATTGAGGTTGATTTAGATGGCACATGGCAAGTCTATGCCGGAACAATGTTATTCCCTAAAGTCCCTGTTTTTTTTAACGACATCGATGTTTCAAATAATGGAACCTTATATGTAAGTGATTCAGGGGACTTCAACGAGAGCGGATTTATCTTTGAGGTAAAGCAATCTGGTGAAATTGATCTCTTATTTGAAGGAAATAATTTAGTTAAAGCGCCAAATGGCATTTTAGTCATAGATAATTCAAAACTTTTAATAGTTGATTGGGCAGGTGATTTATTGGAAGGCGATTTAATAAGCCAAGATATTAAGAAATTAGGTGAAGGTTTTCAGGGTGGGGATGGATTAGCAATTAACAACAACACAATCTATATCAGTAGTTGGACCAAGGGCATAGTTTATTCCTTTAAAAATGGAATAACAAAGATCATTGCGGATGGTTTTGAGGCGGCTGCAGATATTGCATTAGTTCGTGATAATAAGGTATTAGTTGTGCCTGACATGGAAGCAGGTACAGTTACGTTCATAGATATCTAAAAAGAGGGTTTAAGTTATGAAAAAGGAATACTATATTGACTACCCACAAGAGAAAATAGAACCTGGGCTTAATTTATATCGATGTTCAATATGTAAAAAAGAGTCATTATTTATCAATGGATTATTACATAAACATGATGTTAATTGTAGTTATAGGGTAGAGCAAGAGAACCAACTAATTGATTGAGTTTAAGCAGGAATGCATTGAGGCTATTGATCTTGCACTTTCAGGAAAGTGGGATGAGGCACATTCAATTGTTCAAGAAATAAATACTGACTTTGCAAAATGGATTCATGCGGTTTTGCATAAAATTGAGAGAGATGAATCCAATAGTCGATATTGGTATAAACGCTCAGGGTTAAAAGAATATGAAAGTTATAATAATTCTGATCAAGAGCTTTCGGATATTAAAGTTGTTTTATTAGCATAATCTCTTCTATTTATTAAAATATTTACTTACTAAAGAATCTTTCACAAGTTAGCCCATAAAAACAAGTTGATTACTGTTCAACTCTTATATAACATATATAAGAGTTGAACAGTAATGAGGTAAAATATGCAACCATTGTACGAGGAAGTTAAAAAGAAAATAACGGATAGTTTAATTAAGGGAGAATGGATTCCTGGTGAGTCGATACCAAGTGAAGTTGAGCTTGCAAACAAATATGATGTTAGTCAAGGGACAGTAAGAAAAGCAATTGATGATTTAAGTGCTGAAAGTATCCTAATTCGAAGGCAAGGGAAAGGTACTTATGTTGCTACTCATGATGAGGAGAATATTCAGCTAAGGTTCTTGAGGTTAACTTCTAACCTAGGATTAAAGGAAAAGCTAGACAATCAATTAGTTTCTTTCTCTAAAGAGAAAGCAACCAATAAACTTGCAAAAATATTAAATATAACCCCAGCATCTACTATTCTATCCTTAAAAAGAATATTAACTTTTAATGAAAAACCGTTAATTTTAGATGTAATAAAAATACCTGCTCAATCATTTAGAGGTTTGACTGCAGAAATGGTAGTAGAAAAAAAGGGTTCAATGTATCGAATGTATGAAACAGATTTCGGTGTAAGGATGCTGCGCGCCGATGAAAAAATTAAAGCTATTTCTGCAAATTTTGAATCAGCCTCGCTCTTAAATGTTAGAGAAAATTCACCATTACTTAGTGTTGAGCGCCTCTCCTACACATATGACAATAAGCCTCTTGAATGGAGGTTAGGCCTATGTATTTCAGATAACCACTACTACCGATCAGAACTTGACTAGGAAAATTAATGAAATCAAATGAAAAAAAAGCTCTGGATTACCATGAGTATCCAAAGCCAGGAAAACTAAGTGTCGAATCATCAAAAGCCTGTGAAACTGCAGAGGAGCTATCTCTGGCATATACGCCTGGTGTTGCAGTTCCAGTTAAAGAAATAGCTAAAGATGCAAAGAATGCTTACAGATATACGAATAAAGGAAATTTAGTTGCAGTTATTACAGATGGAACAGCAGTGCTTGGACTTGGCAATGTAGGTGCTTTGGCAGGTAAACCTGTTATGGAGGGTAAAGCCGTGTTATTTAAGAGATTTGCAGGTATCGATGTCTTTGATATTGAAATTAACTGTAAGGACCCAGATGAATTTATTCAAACAGTTGAAAATATTGCACCTACTTTCGGAGGTATTAATTTAGAGGATATTGCAGCGCCGAACTGTTTTTATATAGAAGAGGAGCTTAAAAAAAGGTTAGATATCCCTGTTTTTCATGATGATCAGCATGGAACTGCAGTTATTGTTGCGGCGGGATTATTAAATGCCCTCGAAATACAAAGGAAGAAGATCGAGGAGGTAAGGATTGTTTTTTTAGGTGCTGGTGCAGCTGGGTGTTCTTGCGCTAGACTTCTTAAAAAAATGGGTGCAAGAGATATTTTCTTGGTTGATAGAAAAGGAGTTTTAAATAATAAAAGAAATGATTTAAATAAGTATAATCAAGATCTTGCGGTTGATACCAAAAGTAACACATTTGAAGATTGTATAGCTGATGCAGATGTTTTTATTGGTGTTTCCGGAGCAAACCTACTTAACAAACCACATGTGTTGAGTATGGCAGAAAACCCTATCATTTTCGCATTAGCAAACCCAGACCCAGAGATACTTCCTTCCGAGGCACATCAAATTAGAGGCGATATTTTGATGGCTACAGGAAGATCTGATTTCCCTAATCAAGTAAACAATGTTCTTGGGTTCCCATTTTTATTTAGAGGGGCATTAGATGCTAAAGCAACAGAAATAAATGACGATATGCTGATAGCAGCTGCAAAGGCATTAGCAAGCCTTACAAAAGAACCAGTTCCACAAGAGGTTCTTGATGCTTACAAATTAAAATCATTGTCTTTTGGCCCAGAATATATTATCCCAAAACCTTTTGATCCAAGGTTGATTGATTGGGTTGCAAAGGCCGTTAGGGATGCTGCTTGACTTAAACGATGACTAAGCTACCTAAAAATTTAAATTTATTCACTATTCGATTTCCAATTCCAGCAATTGTTTCAATACTTCACCGTATGAGTGGAGTAATTATTTTTTTGCTCATGCCAGCCATTACAATCGCTTTTTGTATGTCCTTAATGTCTTCAAGTGATTTTGCTTCAGTTATTTTAATAATTAACTTATGGCCTTTGAGGATATTAGGTGCAATATTGACATGGGGTGTTTTTCATCATTTTATTGCAGGCTGTCGACATTTGCTATTAGATATGCAGATTGGAAATGATCTAATTATTGCAAGGTTTACCAGTAAAACCGTACTCATTTTAAGTTTTATTTTTACAATGTTGGTAATTTTGATTTGAAAAAAGTGACTCTAAAATCTCCATTTGGTGGTATGACTCAATGGCTATACCAACGTTTTACAGCTTTATTTATGATTACTTATTTGGTAATTATTTTATTTTATTTTATTTCTTACACTTTTACATATGAGTCATGGGTAAACTTTATGTCACCTCTATGGATGAGATTAGTGACCTCCATATTCTTTGTATTCATGATTATCCATGCTTGGATAGGCGTTCAGCATGTAACTGATGATTATATTAAATTGCACTTATTAAAGGTCTTAATAAATATAATTTTTCTAATTTTTACTTTAGCTCAAATTATATATCTACCTTATTTTTTATTGGTGACTTTTGGTGCTTAAACATTTCAAATTTGATTCTATTGTTGTTGGAGGGGGAGGTGCTGGCCTCAGAACTGCTATGCAACTTTCTGAAGGTGGAGAAAATGTTGCTGTAATCTCTAAAGTTTTTCCTACACGGTCTCATACAGTTGCAGCCCAAGGAGGGATTGCTGCAGCACTTGCAAATGTCTCTGAGGATAAATGGTTATGGCATATGTATGACACGATTAAAGGCTCAGATTATTTGGGTGATCAAGATGCTATCGAATATATGTGCAAAAATGCAGCCAATGCTATTTATGAGCTTGAACATATGGGAATGCCATTCGATAGAAATTCAGATGGCCGTATCTATCAGAGACCTTTTGGTGGAATGACAAAAAACTTTGGTGAGTCATCAATTTCTAGAACTTGTTCGGTAGCAGATAGAACAGGCCATGCCATGCTTCATACGCTCTATCAAAAAAATATTGAGCTTAAGACAAAATTTTTCATTGAATGGGTTGGCCTAGACCTTATTCGAGATGAAGATGGTGATGTGCTTGGAATGATTGGGCTGGAACTTGAGACAGGTGATTTGGGAATTTTTCATGCAAAGAATACTATTTTTGCAACGGGAGGAGCAGGAAGAATTTTTCAGGCTAGCACCAACGCATTTATTAATACCGGAGATGGCTTAGGAATGGCTGCTAGGGCAAATATCAGCTTAGAGGATATGGAGTTTTGGCAATTCCATCCAACCGGAATTCTTGGCGCAGGTGTCTTAGTAACCGAAGGTGTTCGAGGTGAGGGTGGATACTTAATTAATTCAAATGGTGAGCGCTTTATGGAGAGATACGCCCCCAATACCAAAGATTTGGCAAGTAGAGATGTTGTTTCTCGCGCAATAGCAAATGAAGTAATTGAAGGAAGAGGGATTGGGTTAAATAAGGATGGTGTTTATCTAACGCTTTCTCATTTAGGTGAAGAACTCATTAATGAAAAACTTCCAGGAATCAGAGAAATTTCTATTAAATTTGCTAATGTAGATCCAGTTAAAGATCCAGTGCCAGTTGTGCCAACGGTTCATTATATGATGGGAGGTATCCCAACAACCATTAACGGTCAGGTAAGAGACGGGGCTAGTCAAAAATTAGTAAATGGCTTTTATGCTGTTGGTGAGTGTGCCTGTATATCTGTTCACGGTGCAAATCGGTTGGGATCAAACTCACTTTTAGATTTAATTGTTTTTGGCAGGGCAGCAGGGCAGCATATCCTTGATTCTTCAAAAAATAAGAAATTTAAAAAACTCCCTAAAGATGTAACAAAAAAGACAGTTGAAAGATTAGGAAAAATAGACTCAAAAAACTCTAAGGAAAACCCTAGACAAGTCGGAGACGAATTAAGGGCTGTGATGCAAAAGCATTGTGGAGTTTTTCGATTCCCTCATTTATTAGAGGAGGGGTTAGAAAAAGTAAAAGATTTAAAAAAAAGAATTACAAATTTAACAATTCAAGATAATTCTAAAGTTTTTAATACCGCGCGAACCGAAGCTCTTGAATTACAAAATTTAATCGAGGTAGCTCTAGCAACTATTACCTCAGCTAAACATAGGGAAGAAAGTAGAGGAGCACACTCAAGAGCAGATTTCCCAAAAAGAGATGATAGCTCTTGGTTGCAACACTCTTTATATAATCCAAAAGAGGAATCTATGAGTTACCGACCTGTAACACTCAAGCCATTGAGTGTTAAATCTTTTCCATTAAAAGAAAGGGTTTATTAGTAACTAAGATGAAAATTTCAATTTATAGATTTAATCCAGATAAAGATAAAGAGCCCTATATCAAATCTTACGATATTAAGCGAACCAAGACAGATATGATGCTTTTGGATTTATTAATTAAAATAAAGGGTGTAGACGATTCGATATCGATGAGGATGTCCTGCCGAGAGGGTGTGTGTGGTTCTGATGCAATGAATATAAATGGTAAGAATGGACTCGCATGTATTACGAAAATTGATGACCTTAAGCAACCTATAATTATAAGGCCAGTACCCGGACTCCCAGTGATAAGAGACTTGGTGGTTGATATGAAGCAATTTTTCAAACACTATGATTCAGTCAAACCATACCTTATAAATAATGAAAAGCCACCAAAAAAAGAACGCCTTCAGTCACCTGAAGACAGGAAAAAGCTTGATGGTTTGTATGAATGTATTCAATGTGGTGCCTGCACCACTGCATGCCCCTCATTTTGGTGGAAACCTGATAAGTTTGTAGGTCCAGCAGGATTGTTACAGGCTTATAGATTTTTAGTCGACAGTAGAGATAAAGCAAAAGATGATCGCCTTGAAAATTTAGATGATCCAGACCGTTTGTATCGATGTCACAATATCATGAATTGTGCGGATGTTTGCCCCAAAGGGTTAAACCCTTCAAAAGCGATTGCTGGCATTAAGCAAATGCAGATCGAGGATAAAAAACCTAATTTTAAGTTATTAAAAAAAATTTTTCGTATCAATCAGTCAAAAAATGAATCTTGATAATTTAATAAAATATCGTTGTAAAAGGGGGATGTTAGAGCTTGATTTAATTTTTAATAAATTTTGTGACTATAAAATAATGAATTTATCTGACGAAAATAAAAGGCTATTCTTAGAGCTTTTGAGTATGGATGATAAAGATATTTGGCATAATTTAGATCCCAATGTTGATTCAAAATATGATTCATTAATCAAGTTAGTTAGCTAAGATAACAATAAGGTATTTACAAGGTGAGAGATACTTTTTCAGGAGCGTCAGAAAAATTAAACTTTGTAAATATAGTTATGGATAACATTAGATATAGAAAATTGGAGAGTTCTTTATGACTGTAATTAAAAAAAATGACTTTATTGCATCTATAGCTAATGCACTTCAATATATTTCATATTATCATTCTGAAGATTTCATCTTAGCAATGGGCCGTGCTTTTGAAATTGAGAAATCAACAGAAGCTAAAGATGCAATTTTACAGATCCTAACAAACTCAAAACTTGCCGCTTATGGGAGCCGTCCAATTTGCCAAGATACCGGCATCGTAACCGTATTTATCAAACAAGGTATGGACCTTAAATGGGATTCAGACAAAACAATTGAAGAGATGGTTAATCAGGGCGTGAGGAATGCATATCTTGATGAAATCAACCCGTTAAGAGCGTCAATTGTACAAAATCCTATATCAGACCGCATAAATACAAAAGACAATTCACCTGCAGTTGTACATATAAATCTAGTTCCTGGCGATAGTCTAGATATCAGCATTGCTGCAAAAGGTGCTGGCTCAGAAAACAAAGCAGTACTTGGCATGTTAAATCCATCAGATAGTATTGTGGATTTTATTCTTGATGAAATGCCTAAAATGGGTGCTGGCTGGTGTCCCCCAGGTGTTTTAGGGGTTGGTATAGGCGGTACTGCAGATAAGGCAATGGTAATGGCAAAAGAGTCACTATTCGAATCTATCGATATTCAAGAATTAATCAAAAAAGGGCCATCAAATAAAATTGAAAGCTTAAGGGTTGAATTATATGAAAAAATTAATCGTCTTGGCATAGGGGCTCAGGGGTTAGGGGGGTTGACTACCGTCCTAGATGTAAAGATAAAAGATTACCCAACTCACGCAGCTTCACTTCCAGTGGCAATCATTCCTAATTGTGCGGCCAATAGACATATTCAATTTAGAATGCCTGATGACGGGCCAATTAAATTAAAACCTCCCAATCTTGAAGTATGGCCAAAGACTGAATGGTCACCAAAAGAAACATGTGTAAGGGTAAACGTAGATACTTTACAAAAAAAAGATTTAGGAAATTTTAAGCTTGGTCAAAGTTTATTGCTCAGCGGTAAAATTTTAACTGCTAGAGACGCAGCACATAAAAAATTAAAAGAATTGGCTGATAATAATAAAGAATTACCTGATGGTTTAGATCTTAAAAACCGTTTTATCTATTATGTAGGTCCTGTCGATCCGGTTGGAAATGAAGTCGTTGGTCCAGCTGGACCTACAACCTCAGCTAGGATGGATAGGTATTCATCCCTTATGCTTGAAAGTTACGGTATTATCGGCATGATTGGAAAAGCTGAGAGAGGGAAGGATACTTTAGAGAGCATTAAAAAGAATAAAGTGATTTATTTGATTGCCGTTGGCGGGGCAGCCTACCTTATTTCACAAGCTATCAAATCTTCAAGGGTTATCGCTTTTCCTGAGTTGGGAATGGAGGCTATATACGAGTTTGAAGTCGAAGATATGCCAGTTACCCTAGCGGTTAATACAGATGGAGATTCCTTACATGTTGCGGGGGTAAAAAAATGGAATGCAGTTCTGATGAAAAATTAAAATTCTAAGTTAATCGTTCTAGGATATTTTTTTTAAGTTTTTTTATAGTATCTTTTTGTACTTTTTTTGAAGTAATGACAAAAAAATCTTCTGCTCTATTGCCTAAGGTATTTATCCTCGCTTTATCGATTTCAAGATTAAGTTGATTAATCTCTCCACTTATCATATTTAAAAGACCTGGTCTTGAGTCAGTAATAATTTCTAATTCAAATTGCGTATCATTAATTATTTTATTGTTTACAACTGTCTGTATGTCGTGGTGCTCTGCTTGCCGAGTCTTTTGTAAAGATATTTCTTTTCTTTTGAGTTTTTGGGGTATTAAGTCTGTTAACCCTTGTTTAAAATGTTGAAAAAGCTCGTTGTAGCTTTCATTTGAATTGTTATCATCCATGACATGAAAAATATCCAGTGCATAGTCGTGCGAAGTTGTATAAATTTTTGCCTCTAAAATATCTATTTGGTTCTCATAGAAAAAGTTTGTTATTTTTTCAAATAATAAAGGTTGATTCTTAGAATAAATAAGAACTTCAATAAAGCTGCCTTTGTGTTCGTGAATTCTTACTACTGGCTCAATTGAATCAGTATTGGCCATGAGCAACCTTGTTTGCCAGGCTATTTCGTTTGCATCGAACCTCATAAAGTAATTAAGATCAAGCTTCTGCCAAAATTCGTTATAGTGATCTTTTTTAATTAAATATTGAGAGAGTATTTTAACAACTGCTTTTTTTCGATCATCCACCATTTCATCTGGCGATTTATGCTGTTCTTTTAGTGATTTTTTTGTTGATGTATATAAGCCATAAAGAAGACTTGCCTTCCATTCGTTCCAAACATGCGGGCTGGTCCCCCTTATATCTGCCACTGTGAGAAGATACAATGCATCAAGATAAGTTTGGGTCTTTACTAAATCTCTAAACTCGTGAATTACAATTGGGTCAGAAATATCACTTTTTTGTGCAATTTGAGACATCTTTAGATGAGATTTAACAAGCCAAGCAATTAAATGAGTATCGTTATCTGGTAAATTTATTTTTTTACAAAATTTCATCGCAACAACAAAACCAAGTTCAGAATGATCACCACCTCTCCCTTTTGCAATGTCATGAAAAATTGCACCTAAATATAAAAGGTATGGTTTTTTAAATTTAAGAAATATTTCATGACATTCTGGAAATTCATGCTTCAAACTTACCTTACTAAATCTTCTAATATTCTCAATAACATTTAAGGTGTGCTCGTCCACTGTGTAGATATGAAATAGATCATGCTGCATTTGAGCAACAACCTTCCCGAATGGGGGTATGAAATTACCTAAAATATTACATTTATTCATCAGCCGTAAGGATCGATTTACCTTATCATTTCCTGAAATAATATTAATAAATTTAGATTGATTTATTTTATTATTTCTAAATTTTTCATTTATAGATGGCGCAAAGTTATCTAGTGCTTCCAAAAGGTTTGCTCCGAAACCGAGTGCTTTTTTTGATTTTTGAAGAAGCATAAAAGGCTCAAAAACATGTTTACCAATCGTTGGGATATCTTCTTTATCAATATCTATTAAATGATTTGAAAAGGTAAAGGGATATTGATTTTTAATTTGAATAATTTTTGGATCTTTTGGGTCAATTTTTTTAAGTATAATTTCATTTAATAATATTATGTAATTTACTGATTTATAGTAACTTTTCATTAATATTTCACTAGATTTTTTATTCTTTTTTGCCTGGTACCCTAGCGCTTTAGATAACCTAGCCTGAACATCAAATGTAAGCCTATCATCCCTAGATTTAGATAAAATATGAAGGAGAATTCTGTATTTATTCACCTTGTTGCTGGTAAGTCTAATTTTTCTATATTGATCATCAGACAAAATTTTATTTTGCTTTAGTTCCTCAAAGTTTTTTCCTTTATTTTGACTTAAGGAAATCCAAAGTATCATTTGTAAATCCCTAAGACCACCAGGACTTTCTTTAATATTCGGTTCGAGTTGATATGCTGAGTCTCTAAATTTACGATGACGAATCGCTTGTTCGGTCATCTTTTCTTTAAAAAATCTTTTAATGTTAATTATTTTATTGATTGTTGAATTGAATTTTATATAAAGATCGGTATTCCCATATATAAGGCGTGCTTCAAGTAGGTTGGTGGCTGTTGAGATATCTGCATTAAACTCCTCTTTAACCTCTAAGAGATTCCTAACGCTATGGCCAATTTTTAATCCAATATCCCAACATTGCGTAATGAATTGAGTAATATTTTCATTATTTTCTAAACTTTTTTCATTATGGAGAACCAGTATGTCAACATCTGAGTAGGGGAATAATTCATTTCTACCATACCCACCAACAGCAATGAGGCTATTTTTTTTGGAAACAGTGCTATTTAACCATAACTTAATTAATATGCTATCAACAATTTTTGTATGATTTTTAAGGAAATATGAGCCATTATTTTTGTTTGTAAATTCATTACAAAGAACTTGAAATTTTTTTTGATAACTCTTTTTTTCAATAGCAACAATCTTTGATGACATGAATAAATTTTAATCTAAAAATGGTGTTGGCGTATTTTCGGATACTGTTAGCACTTCGTAACCTGGGTCTGTTACTAATATCGTATGCTCCCATTGAGCTGACAGGCTTCTATCTTTAGTTACAACAGTCCAGTTGTCTGGTAGCACTTTAATATCTCTTTTTCCTGCATTTATCATGGGTTCAATTGTAAAAATCATACCGGCTTCAAGTTTAAGGCCTTCACCTGGAGTTCCGTAGTGTAGAACCTGTGGCTCATCATGAAAAACTTTTCCAATTCCATGCCCACAGAATTCTCTAACCACACTGTAAGAATTTGATTCGGCATAACTTTGAATTGCATGACCTATATTACCCAGATAAGCACCCGCTTTAACTTCCCTTATACCTAACCACATAGACCGATAAGTTACCTCACAAAGCCTTTTTGCTTGAATTGAAGGCTCTCCAACAAAAAACATACGACTTGTATCTCCGTGATAACCATCCTTTATAACTGTAATGTCAATATTAACGACATCCCCTTTTTTTAATACCTTTTCCCCTGGGATTCCATGACATATTTGATTGTTTACTGATGTGCAAATTGATTTTGGGAATGGAGTGTGCCCAGGTGGGGCGTAATTAAGAGGGGCGGGAATTGTGTCTTGTTTTTTTGTCATAAAATCATGGCAGAGAGCATCAATTTTTTCTGTTGAGATGCTTGGTTTTATGAAGGGAGTTATAAAATCAAGAACTTCGGATGCTAGTTTTCCAGCTATCCTCATCTTTTTTATATCTTCTTGATTATTAATTATTATTGGCATATGTAAGTTCTATTAATATTAAATGTAATTTATTGAAATATGTTATCATGTCGTCGATTTATTTATTAAAATTTCCACTAAGTTTTTTTAAGGGTGCCTAGCATTTTTAAATTTAGTGAAGTAATAACCCTTAAAGGAGAAAACTATGTCCGTAACGATGAGACAAATGCTTGAAGCTGGCGTTCACTTTGGACACCAGACCAGATACTGGGATCCAAAAATGGCTCCGTACATTTTTGGTGACAGAAATAAAATCCACATAATTAATCTTGAAAAAACTCTTCCTATGTTTGAAGAGACAATAAAATATGTAAAAACATTGTCAGCTAATAAAGGACGAATCCTTTTTGTTGCTACCAAAAGGCAGGCTAGAGAGATTATTAAGGAGGAAGCCATTAGAGCAGATTGTGCCTATGTGAACCATCGCTGGCTTGGCGGAATGTTGACAAATTTTAAAACAGTTAAGCAGTCAATTAAGCGATTGAACGAATTACAACTCATGCTTGAAGATGGCAGTGTTGATAAAATCACCAAGAAAGAGGCTTTAGGAATTAAAAAGGATTACGAAAAACTAGAGAGATCAATTGGTGGTATAAAAAACATGAATTCACTACCAGATGCAATATTTGTTATCGATGTAGGTTATGAAAGTGGTGCAGTTGTTGAGGCAACTAAACTTGGAATACCTATTTTAGGCGTAGTTGATACAAATAATTCAATTGATGATATTGCTTATGTGATTCCTGGTAATGATGACTCAAGTAGAGCGATTAGGCTATATGCAAGAGGAATTGCGGATGCGGTTCTTGAAGGCAAAAAAAATGCAATTGATGACTTAGCAAAAATGGTTAAAGAAGATGATTCGGATAAGGCTGAATCTAAAACTGAAAAAGATAGCTAATAACAACAATTAGGAGTTGATAAAGTATGGCTGAGATAACAGCAAAGATGGTAATGGGCTTAAGGGCTAAAACTGATGCACCGATGATGGACTGTAAAAAAGCACTTAGCGAAGCTGATGGAGATGCAACCCGTGCTGAAGAAATTCTAAGAGTTCGTTTTGGAAATAAGGCCTCAAAAGCATCAACAAGATTAGCCGCTGAAGGGATTGTTGCATGTTTTATTAAAGATGATAAGAAAACTGGCGCGCTTGTTGAAGTTAATTCAGAAACAGATTTTTGTGCAAAAAATGATGAATTTATTTCATTTGTTGAAGTAGTTACAAAAGCAACTGTTGAGAATAATGTTAGCGATGTTGAACAATTATCTAATTTATCGATTGATGGTAAAACTGTTGAAGAGATTAGAACTCAATTAATTGGTAAAATTGGAGAAAACATTACAATCAGAAGGGTAGAGAAAATAAATGCCAAAGATACCCTTTTTTCATATAACCATGGCGGAAGAGTTGGTGTGATTGTTGACATTCAATCATCTGATGAAAGCCTTGGTAAGGATATTGCAATGCATATTGCAGCTACAAAACCTAAAGCTTTAGACCGAAGTGGAGTTTCTCAAGACTTAATTGATGCCGAAAGAAGAGTGGCTATTGAAAAAGCTAAAGAAGCTGGTAAGCCAGATGAAATGCTTGAAAAAATAGCTACGGGAACTATTAATAAGTTTTTAAAAGAGATTACATTGGTAAATCAAGTATTCGTTAAAGATGAAAAGCTAACAATCGAACAACTTCTTAAAAACAATAACTCAATGATAAATGATTTTAAGTTTTTTATTGTTGGTGAAGGAATTGAGAAAAAAGAAGTTGATTTTGCATCTGAAGTTGCAGCGGCTCAACAATAAAAATACTTTAGTGATTTGGAAAAAAAGGATTGCTTAACAATCCTTTTTTTTTACCTAAAACAGTCTAGAATAATAAATAATTATGAATAAATTAAAATACAAAAGAGTTTTATTGAAGCTATCTGGTGAGGCATTGATGGGAAACGACGCATTTGGAGTTAATCCTGAAACTATTAGTAAAATTGTCAATGAAATCAAGCTAATGGTTGACTCAGGGGTAGAGTTGGCAGTTGTGATTGGTGGAGGGAATATTTTTCGAGGAGTAGCTCTTGGTTCCAAGGGCATGGATCGCGCAACTGGAGACTATATGGGTATGCTTGCTACTGTAATGAATGCAATTGCTTTGCAGGATGCTATGAAACATATTGGAATTATCAGTAGGGTTCAGTCAGCAATTAAAATTGAGCAAATAGTTGAACCATATATCAGAAGTAAGGCAATCAGATATATAGAAGATCATAAGGTCGTAATTTTTGCTGCAGGAACTGGAAACCCATTCTTTACAACAGATACCGCAGCAGCTTTAAGAGCGATTGAGCTAAATGCCGAAGTTGTTATTAAGGCAACAAAAGTTGAGGGGATATTCTCTGATGACCCTGAAAGGGTTAAGGATGCAAAATTATTTAAAAAAATTACTTTTGATGAAGTGATTAATAGAAAATTAAAAGTAATGGATTCAACAGCATTTACTCTATGTAGAGATCAAGGAATGCCCATTGCAGTATTAAGTTTATTTAAAAAAAATGCGCTATTAAATTTTATTCATGGTGAGGAAGAAGGTACGTTGGTTACTTTAAATTAAAAAATATGAGGAAATGTGATGGAAGAACTATTAACTGATTCAAAGGTTAAAATGCAAAAGACGATTGAGTCTTTTCAAGATAATTTATCAAAAATAAGAACAGGAAGGGCTAATACAAGCTTACTTGATCATATTTCTATAGATTATTATGGAACACTAACCCCATTAAGCCAAGTTGCTGCAATTAATGTAGCAGACTCTTCAACACTTACTATTCAGCCTTTTGAAAAAAATTTCTCAGCAGTTATTGAGAAAACAATAAGAGAGAGTGATTTAGGCCTTAATCCTGTTGGTGTAGGTGATTTAATTCGAGTACCTATGCCGCCCTTAACGGAAGAGAGAAGGAAAGATTTAATTAAGGTAGTTAAGTCAGATGGTGAAAATAGTAAAATTTCGGTGAGAAATATTAGAAGAGACTCTAATGATGAATTAAAAAAATTAACAAAAAATAAAGAGATTAGTGAGGATGACGAAAGAAGACTTCAGGATCTTATCCAAAAAAATACAGATATTTTTATATCTGAAATAGATTCAATGATAGATATAAAAGAAAAAGATTTACTAACAATATAGAGTAAAAAAAACTGTATTTCTTTAAAAAAAAATTACTTAAAAAAGATAGAAGACCAAAGCACATAGCTGTGATAATGGATGGCAATGGGAGGTGGGCAAAAAAAAAGTTATTGCCTAGGTTGGCTGGACACAACAAAGGATTACAGTCAGTAAGGAAGGTAATTGAATGTGCTATTAAATATAATATTAATACTCTTACATTATATGCGTTCAGTACAGAAAATTGGAAAAGACCCCTAAATGAAGTTGAGGGCCTTTTAAAGCTTTTTTCTGATTCAATTTCAAGAGAATCAAAAAAAATTAACTCAAATAATATAAAATTAAAGTTCATTGGCGATACGTCAATATTTACAGAATCTCTCCAATCAAAAATAATAGAAATAGAAAAAAAAACATCAAGAAATACAAGGTTGATGCTTAATATAGCTTTAAATTATGGAGGAAGACTTGATATAGTTAATTCAGTAAATAGCTTTTATAAGGATAAAAAAAATATAAAAAAAATCACGGAAAGCATTATCAATAATGGTTTATTCACTAAGGGGCAGTCTGATGTTGATTTAGTTATCAGAACAGGTGGTCAACAAAGAATGAGTAATTTTCTATTATGGCAATCAGCATATGCTGAACTTTATTTTACACAAAAATTATGGCCTGATTTTGATGAAAAAGTATTTGTAAATTCCTTGTATTTTTTTCAAAATACTGAGAGAAAATTCGGATCGATTTTAAAAAATTTATAATGTTAAAAGAGAGAATCCTGTCGGCTACTGTTTTATTATTTATTTTTTCGGTCACTTTTTTTTCAAAAAATCCTACATACTTCCTATTTCTAATATTTATCCTAAGTGGAATCTTATTCTATGAATTAGAAAAAATATTAAAACTCAAAAGTTTAGCTTTGATAATTTATTGGATTTTATCTTTTACGCCAATTATTTTTTTCTATTTAATTATTAGTTTAGATATAAATATTTTAGATGTCCAAAATCAAGATTTAAAAAACTTTTTAAATATTTTTTCAATTCTTATCTGCGTAATTAGCCTGATTTTTTGGCTGGTCCTTGCTCCTATAGATATTAAATACAAAAAAATATCTTCAAATGTTAAATTCAAAATTTTTTATGGATATTTTTTAATTACCCCAATGGTGATAGCAACATCAATAGTTTTTATTCAAAATAAAACGTTACTGCTAATACCTTTTACAATGATTTGGGTTGCAGACATTTGTGCTTATTTTATTGGAAAAAATTTTGGAAAGAACAAGTTAGCAAAAAGCATAAGCCCAGGCAAGACAATCGAGGGAGCCTTAGGTGGGCTTGTTTGCAATATAATTTATGCTTATTTTTTATCTTATTATTCTGAAGTAGATTTTAACGTTATGTTTTTTTTCGCTTTGATAGTAACCACCTTAAGTATTTTTGGCGATATTTATGAATCATTTTTAAAGAGACAGGCGAATGTAAAGGATAGCGGATCGATTATACCTGGGCATGGAGGTTTACTTGATAGACTTGATAGTTTTTGCCCTACGTTGCCCTTATGCTATCTAGCATTTATTTTTTTTAATACTTTTATCACTCCAATTTCTTAGTATGAAGATAATTTCTATTTTAGGTTCTACAGGAAGTATTGGAAGAAGCACTCTGTCTGTAATTAATCTTCATCCTGAAAGATTCAAGGTATTTGCATTAAGTGGCTTTAATAATATTAAATTACTACTAGAGCAAACCATCAAATTTAAGCCAAGATTCATTGTAACTAATGACTCAATATCAAAAAACTATTTGATGGACAAGCTGAAAGATAAAAAACTAGATACTGTGGTTCTATATGGTAATGAGGGTTACAATTTTATTGCCTCTCACGAAGAGGTAACAACTGTTGTGGCTTCTATAACTGGGAGCGCAGGTTTAATTTCTACGATTAATGCTGCAAAAAGCGGAAAACAAATTTTATTGGCTAATAAAGAGTCCATGGTAATGGCGGGAGCCTTAATAAATAAAATTTGCTCTGAAAATAACTCAACGTTAATTCCTATAGATAGTGAGCATAATGCAATTTTCCAGGTATTTTCAAAGGATAGTGACACCAAAAAGGTAAAAAAAATTATTTTAACTGCTTCCGGTGGGCCATTTATAGACCTTGACCTCAAGAGCTTGAAGGAAGTGACAGTTGAGGAAGCATTGAATCATCCTAATTGGAAAATGGGAAAAAAAATATCAATTGATTCAGCTACAATGGTAAACAAAGGGCTTGAGGTTATTGAAGCCTCACATCTATTTAGACTTAATTTAGATAAAATAGAGGTTGTAATGCATCCACAAAGTATTATTCACTCATTTGTTGAGTTTATTGACGGAAGCTCATTGTGTCAGCTTGGGAATCCTGATATGAGGGTTCCTATATCCTATGCACTTGGCTATCCGGAGAGAATTACCTCTGGTGTTAGCGGTGTTTCACTTGATAAACTCCCAACTCTTCAGTTTTTTAAACCAGATTTGAAGAAATTCCGCTGTCTTGATCTTTCCTATCAATGTTTAGCTATGGGGGCTGTTCATTGCATTAATTTAAATGCATCTAATGAAATAGCCGTAGAAGCTTTTTTATTAGGGAAAATAAACTTCACACAAATTCCAGAATTAATAGAAAAAACGCTTTTGAAAGCTACAGCTACGGATGTAAATTCAGTTGAGCATATACTTGAGATTGATAATTTAGCTAGATTAGAAGCTAATATAATATTAAAAAAAATGTTTTAAAACAGTATTTTAGTCTATTTTTATTAAGTATAGAATTAAATAAATTTCAATCTAAAAGTGTCTCAGATGTTCTTAAATTAATGTTTCTTATACCTTTTATTTAATTATTGATTAAATACTCAAGTCTTATTTTTTTTAAAAGACATTTTCTTTGGTATTTTGGTATTTTATAATTTCATTATTTCTCAATGACTTAAGAGAAAATATTAGTTTTGATATTGGAAATTGCGGTATATAATAGCGTTTTAAAAAAATATATTTTCTAATGAGAAAAATAATTTTAACATTTCTATTGGTTGTATCAATTATTTTGCCGATTTATGCAGAAGATATTACTATTTCTGATATAAAAGTTCAAGGGTTGAAGCGAGTTGATCCAGGGTTAGTTTTTGACAATATCCCTTTTGAGGTAAATACTCCAATTAGTGAAGCTAATTTCAGCGAAGCAATTCAACTTCTATACAAAACTGGTCAGTTTAAAAATATAAGCATAGATCTAGAAGGAAATGTAGTTATCATTATTGTTAATGAAAAACCTCTTATTTCAACTATTACGTTTCATGGTGCAGACGCTATACAGCCTGATAAAATTAAAGAAGGGATGCTTCAAATGAACTTAGGCGAGGGGATGATTTTTAATCAGCCAACGCTTAAAAAAGTTACAAATGAGATTAGTAAGCAATATCTAAACTTAGGTCTCTATTCTGCAACCGTTAAAACAAAGGTTACCCCACAAGAAAGAAATCGTGTTGCAATTGATTTCTATATAAACGAAGGGTCTACAGCCAGAATAAAAGAAGTAAACATAATAGGCGTAACAAAATTTGATGAAGATGACTTATTGAGTCGTCTCGACCTTAAACCAACAAGCTTTATGTCATGGTGGAATAAGGATGATAGATATTCTCGTCAAGTTTTAACTGGTGATTTAGAAAAAATTCGGTCTTTTTACATGGACAGAGGATATCTGGACTTCGATATTAAAAATACTACCGTAAGCATTTCAGAAACAAAAAAAAATGTTTATATTTCAATTATTATAGATGAGGGCTACAAGTATAATTTTGGAGATATAAAGGTAAGCGGTAATTATTACCCACTCAAAGAAGAGTCAATCTTTCAAAATGATATCAAAACCATCAAAGGTGAAGTTTTTAGTAGGAAGTTATTGAATCAATCAACGGAATCAATCAATCAAGAGCTAGGTAATTATGGTTACGCTTTCTCTAATGTAAATCCCATCCCAGATGTTGATAAGGAAAATTTGACTGTTGGGTTTAATTATTTCATTGAGCCTGGGAAAAAAGTTTATGTTAGGCGGATTAGTTTTATTGGAAATGAAACAACTAAGGATAGAGTTTTAAGAAGAGAGATGAGGCAGTTCGAAGCATCTTACTATGACAAAGAAAAAATTGATCAGTCGACTAGGCGTTTAAAAAGAACCCAATATTTTGAGGGTGTAGACATCAAGACAGTTTCTGTCCCAGGTATATCAGATCAGGTTGATTTAACGGTGGCTGTTAAAGAAAAAAACACAGGATCTGTCAAGCTTGGAGCAGGAGCAAGCTCAGATGAGGGTTTGGTGGGGAGCTTTTCTGTTACACAAGCCAATTTTCTTGGAACAGGTGATACGGTCTCGGCAATGATTAATACAAGTAAAGTTAACACAGTCTATAGCGTAAGCCATATTAATCCTTATTACACACTTGATGGAATCTCAAGAAGGCTTACCGCGTATATGAAAGAAACAGATACTAAAGATTTAAGTACAGGTACATATGATAAGAAATCATATGGGTTAGGAGTCGGTTTTGGTATTCCTATGAATGAGTTTGATAGAGTTAATATTGGCTTCGATGTGGACATGTCTGATATTAAGCTTGTTAGTTCATCACCACAAAGATATAAGGATTATTGTAAAGATGTTTCAGGTGGAGACACTAGTGGTTGTGATCAAAATGAAGCCGTCCTCTCTGTAGGGTACACCTCTGACAAAAGAGATAGCGCAATATACCCAACATCTGGTTATAAATATGATGTTAGTAGTGAAATAACGTTACCAATGCTTGATATGCAGTATTATCAATTTAATGGGAAAATTATAGATTACCGACCTCTGACTAAGGAATTTGTTTGGGGCAATAAACTTAACTTAGGATATGCACATTCATACGGTGACGATCCCTATCCATTCTTCCAAAATTATTATGTAGGTGGCACAAGCACTGTAAGGGGTTATAAGGCTGCTTCTATCGGTAAACAATATTATGATGAGACCCAAAAAGAATTTGTGTCAACTGGTGGCACAACAAAAGTTGTAGCGAGTACCTCAATGCTATTTCCGCTTCCTGGTGGATTGTTTAAAGATCAAGTCAGAATTGAAACATTTATTGATGGAGGTGGTGTATGGGAGGAGGATGCAGATATTGCATTAGATGAAATGAGGTTTTCAGCAGGACTTTCAGTTTTATGGGTTTCACCATTTGGCCCAATCAATGTATCATTTGCTAAGGCATTAAATAGTGATGCTCAGGATGAAACCGAAGTATTCCAGTTTGGAATGGGAACAAATTTTTAATATAAATTTTAGATAAAGGAATTAAATAAGATGATTAGACAATTTTCAGCAACAATTTTTAGTGTTTTTCTTTTATTATCAATATCGGCCTCAGCTGATGCAGAAACATATAAGATTGGGTATGTTGTTGTGGAGAAGGTTTTAAAAGAGGCACCTCAAACAGCTGCTAGCAATAAAAAACTGGAAAAAGAATTTAAATCTAGGACGGATGGGCTTCAAAAGAAAGTAAAGGCTATACAAAAACAAGAAAAAGACTTCAATAAAAATAATGTAACAATGGCCGCCGCTGAGCGTCAAAAAGCCCAGAAGAGCATTCAAAACGCAAAAATTGAAATTCAAAGAATTGAAAGAGAGTTAAGAGAAGATATTGATATCAGGAGGCGTGAAGAAATTGGAAAATTACAAAAAAAAATAAATGATGCAATTGAGGGCTTAGCTGAAAAAGAGAAGTATGACCTTATTCTTTACCAAGGCGTAGCATATGCTTCAAAACAAATCGATATAACCAACAAGCTCATCAAAGCATTAGGTAAATCCAAATAAAAGATTTATTTGAATGGTAAAAGAATTTAAGTGTTCTGAATTAGCTGAGGTAGTCGACGGTGAAGCTTCCTCAGACAATTTTATTGTAGATAATATTTCTTCTTTAGAATCTGCTGATGCTAGGTCTATTTCTTTTCTGTCCGATGCCTCATATATTCCAAAATTAAAAGAGACAAAATCCAAAGTCATATTAATTAAAAAAGATGATTTAAAGTATTGGGGAAAAGATTACATTCTTGTTAAAAATCCTTACCTAGCCTTTTCTAAGATTGCTTCCTTATTCAGCGCACTTGGTAAGAAAAATATTCATAGCATTCATGAGTCAGTTGTTATGGGAACTAATACAAAGTGTGATAAGAATATTAATATTGGACCATTCACTGTAATTGGAAATAATTGCCTATTCGGAAAAAACATTAAAATTGGATCAAATGTTTCTATTGGAAATAATGTTTTTATTGGTAGCGATTCAACTATAAATGCCAATGTAAGTATTGAGAGTAATGTAAAAATAGGAAATGACTGCGTTATATTTTCTGGCTCTAGAATTGGCACTGATGGGTTTGGGTATGCCCCAGAGGATAATGGCAGTTGGTCAAAAATTCCTCAAACAGGAGGTGTGGTTATCGAGGATGATGTCCATATTGGAGCGAATTCAACAATTGATTGTGGAACTATAGATAATACAATTATTAAAGCTGGAGTAAAAATTGATAATTTAGTTCATATCGCCCATAATTGTGAAATAGGTGAGAATACAATTATTGCAGCAATGGCAGGATTTGCTGGTAGCGCAAAGATAGGGAAGAATTGTATGATCGGTGGTGGAGCGAGAATTGGTCCAAATATATCAATTGCTGATAAAACTATAATATCCCCTACAACCCCAATAGCAAGATCGATAAAAAAAGAAGGACAAAGGTTTACTGGGGCTGTACCACCATTAAATCACAAGGATTGGTTAAAGTTCGCTGTAAAGTTTATGATTAAAAAAGGTTTTAAATGAAACAAGATACCTCAATGAATATAAATGAAATTTTAGATCACCTTCCTCACAGGTACCCATTTGTCTTGGTGGATAAAGTGTTATCTTATAAGCTTGGAAAAACTATTGAGGCTATAAAGAATGTAACAATAAATGAACCATTCTTTCCAGGACATTTCCCACATTATCCAGTTATGCCTGGCATTCTTATAGTTGAAGCTATGGCACAAGCCGCAGCAATATTATCTTTTAAAACGATTAATGATAAACCAAATGATCATTCAGTTTATTATTTCGCAGGAGTAGACAATGCAAGGTTTAAAAAGCCTGTAGTTCCTGGTGATACATTGAAGCTAAATGTTTCAATAGAAAGAAGAATTAAAGGATTTTGGAAGTATAAGGGAGTTGCATTGGTAGATAATAAAGTTGTAGCTGAAGCAGAAATAACATGCATTTTAAAAGAAATTTAAAAGAAAGATAATTTAATGGAATTTGATCAACAAATACACCCAACTGCCATCGTTCACCCAAAGGCAAAGCTAGATAAAAATATCAAGGTTGGACCTTATTCAGTAATTGGAAAGTCAGTTGAGCTCGGTGAAGGGACAGAGATCGGCAATCATGTCAACATCACTGGGCACACTAAAATAGGTAAGTTAAATAAGATTTATCACCACTCATCAATAGGTGAGCAGCCTCAGGATATGAAGTACAAAAATCAAGAAACTTTCTTAGAGATTGGGGATAGAAATACTATTAGAGAGTTTTGTACGTTAAATACCGGGACGATTGAAGGAAATAAAAAAACTATCATTGGAAATGATAACTGGATTATGGCCTATGTACATATAGCCCATGATTGCATTGTAAAAAATAATAATATTATAGCAAACGGGGTTAACTTGGCAGGTCATGTGGAGATTGATGATTATGTAGTTTTGGGTGGATTAACAGGTATCCATCAATTTTGTAAGGTTGGAGCACATTCAATAACAATGGGCGGAACATTGCTTTCCAAAGATGTTCCTCCATATGTCAGAGCTGTGAGCAGAGGTGGAAATTCTTTCCCAAATGGTATAAATTCTGAAGGCCTTAAAAGAAGAGGCTTTAGTGCTCAAGCAATTTCTGATATTAAAAAAGGTTATAAAATTATTTATATGGAAGATAATTCTATTGATCAAGCAAAAAAAGAACTTTTAAAGTTAAAAGATACCAGTAAAGAGGTAGTTCTCTATTTAGATTTTATTGAAAGATCAAAAAGAGGACTTATAAGATCAAGTGGCTAAAATAGCACTATTGGCTGGTGAACCTTCGGGAGACCTGATAGCCGGCCAACTTATGGCGTATATTAACTCTAAAGTAAACAATGTTGAATTTATTGGTGTAGGCGGTCCTTTAATGAAGCAACAGGGCTTAAAATCTTTTTTTGATTACTCAAGTCTTTCTCTGTATGGCATTTTCCAAGTAATTCCAAATATTCCTAAGTTACTTTTCTTGAGATATAAGTTAATAAAGTATTTAAAAAATGAAAAGCCAGATATTTTCATTGGCGTTGATGCACCAGATTTCAATTTTTATGTTGAAAAAAAGCTCAAGCAAAGCGGCATACCAACTTTTCATTATGTTGCCCCATCAGTTTGGGCATGGAGACCGAACAGAGTTTATAAAATAAAAAAATCTACCGATCATATATTTTCTATTTTTCCACATGAAAAACTATTATTTGAAAAAGGTGGTGTACAAACAACTTTTGTTGGCCATCCTTTGGCAAACAGCATCCCTTTAAAATCAAATTCTGATAAATATCGGAAGAATTTGAAGCTTAATAGTAATGAGCTAGTTTTAGCCCTTTTGCCTGGAAGTAGGATGGGTGAATTGAGGTCACATACTGATATTTTGCTTAAAACAGCCCAAAATATACTAAAAATATATCCAAAAGCGAGTTTTTTAATACCTACAAACAATGATATCAATATGAACTTCATAAAAGGTCGAATAAAAAATAACCCAACTAAAAACTTAAAACTATATAAAGGAAGGGTTGATGAAATAATAGGATGTTCAAATTTGACAATAGCTGCTTCAGGAACCGCATCACTTCAGGTTGCGTTACATTTAAAGCCAATGATTATTATTTACAGGGGTTCATGGATTTCATATTTTATATGGAAAATGGTTCGTTTAATACCTAATGTTAGTTTACCTAACATCTTACTTAATGAAAATATTGTTCCAGAAATGTTGCAACACAGAGCCACGCCAGCTTTGTTAAGTAAAAAAGTTTGTGAAATTATTGAAGATAAAAGGTATTTAAAAAAAATAGAGTCTAAATTTCAAAAACTTCATAAAGATTTAAAAAAAAGCACGTCATCTTTGATTTTTAAAACCATCAAGCCATACCTTAAATGACAATGATTTGTGGAGTTGATGAGGCAGGTAGAGGTCCTTTATGTGGGCCTGTTTTTGCTTCGGCAGTCATTTTGGATAATAGTTTGTATATCAAAAATTTAGATGACTCAAAGAAAGTTACCCCAAAAATAAGAAATGAAATATACGAAGAGATAAAAATAAATGCTTTTGATTATAGCTTTGCAACTGCAAGTGTTGAGGAAATTGATCAATTAAATATTTTAAATGCTTCATTGCTCGCAATGAAAAGGGCGATATTAATGTTAACTAAAAAACCTGATGAATACTTTGTTGATGGTCTTTATGCACCCAAAATAGCCGGATGTAGTTTAACAACAATTATAAAGGGAGATTCATTAATACCATCAATCTCTGCTGCATCAATTGTTGCTAAGGTCGAGAGAGACAAGCATATGGAATCTTTGCATAGACTATACCCACAATATGAACTAGATACGCATAAAGGATATCCAACAAAAAAACATATCGTTCTTATTAAAAAATTTGGTGTAAATAAAATTTATAGAAAAACTTTTAAACCTGTTAAAAGTTTAATTAATAAGGAAGATGCATAGTTTTTTTGTTAGGTCGGGCATTTTATTCTGACGCCATTCCTTTATTGTTCTGCTAACTATTCCCTGATTGGTGGCAGTTAAATTAGTAGCTATGCACAACCTTAAAGATTCATTATCAAATTTCAAAATGTCTGTTAGTAATCTATTATTTCGATAGGGCGTTTCAATAAAAATCTGTGTTTCTTGTTTTTTATTTATATTTATTTGGATTTGCTTAAAAAAATTTATTTTTTTATTTTCTTCAATAGGTGCGTAACCATGAAAGCAAAAACATTGCCCATTAAAGCCCGATGCCATCAAGCTCAAAATAATTGATGAAGGGCCTACTAAAGGGATAACCTCAATATTAAGTTCATGAGCTTTTGAGACAATTATAGCTCCTGGATCTGCTATACAAGGGGTTCCTGAATCAGACAATAACCCTAAGCTATCACCCTTAAAGATAGGCTTAAAATAATCTTCTATTGATTTCAATGAAAATTTTTTACTGTGCTCTATGATGTTTAAATCTTGAAGCTTTCCATCTAATTTAATTTGTTTAAGTGCTTTTCTGGCAATTTTTGGGGTTTCAACAATAAAATCTTTAATTTTTCTTAATTTTTTCTTATCTGCCTCCAGAAGAAAATCATTGTTAAATTCTTGCTCAATTGAAGTTGGTATAAGAAATAGTTTTCCATAATTTTTAGAGTTTATTTCCAATCAAACAACCCCAAACCTTTCAAACATTTTTGATAGTTCAATTAATGGAAGCCCTATTACAGCAGAGGGATCATTGCATTGGATTTCTTCTAAAAGTGTAATTCCTAGACCTTCTGTCTTTATACTTCCTACACAATGGGATGGATCTTCCAATTCAAGATAGTTTTTAATTTGCTTGTTTGAAAGTTTTTTATAGGTTACTGAAAATTTAACGACTTCATCAACAGAAATGTTTCTGTGTGCATTTTTTAAACATATCCCTGAAAAAAAATTTAATTTTTGACCGCTGAGTTCCTTTAATTGGGTAAAGGCTCCTTCAATATTAAGTGGTTTTTTTACTTCTTTTTTTTTGAATTCAGCAGTTTGATCAGAGCCAATAACAAAAGCAGATGGGTTTTTTATTGAAATAACTTTTGCTTTTTCATTCGATAACCTTCTAGCTAGATCTTCAAAATTTTCATCTTTGATTCTAGTTTCGTCAATATTTGGCGATTCTGAGGTAAATTTTATTGGGAGTCTTTTAAGGAGCTCTTGTCGGTATATTGATGATGAAGCAAGAATTATTTCACTCATAAAGGCTTAAAATTTGACTAGTTATTGGGGTTGAATTTCAATAAGCGTTTCATTCGGAGACACATTATCACCATTTGAAACATGAATCGCAACAACTATTCCAGATTTTGATGCCTGTATCTCATTCTCCATTTTCATTGCCTCTATCACAACCAAGCTATCTCCAGCATTCACACTATCGCCTACCTTTACCTTTATATCAATAATTGTTCCAGGCATTGCTGTTGTAACACATCCGTCATGAGTAGGTCGTGAGTGTTTTGAAGCTTTTTCTTGTTTTTCATTATTACCATCATCTATTGTTGTGCCTCCATTCACAATAACTCTATCTAGAGTTTCAACAAGGACTTCTTCAGATATACCATCTACAGAAACATAGAATGGTCTTTCTGCGTCACCTGACTTACCTGAACCAGTTAGATTGATATGATAGGTTTCGCCATGAAGGGTAATATTAAATTCAGATGGTGCATATCGATTATTTGCATCACCTACTGCACTTTTTAGAAGCAATTCTTCAGGGACAAGTGACCCTGCATTTCTTTCTTTTAGAAACGAAGTTGCTAAATCAGGAAACATTGCATATGTAAGAAGATCTTCGTCATTCTTTATAATTTCATCAGCCTTTACTCTAATATTTTCTATCTCAGGCTTTAGTTTATCTGCAGGCCGACAAGTAATTGGTTTTTGATCACCAATAGCATTAGACTTTATTTCATCATTTACCTTTCCTGGCGCAGCGCCATATTGTCCAAGAAAGTAATTTTTAACCTCATTGGTAATGGTCTTATACCTTAAACCAGTAATAACATTTAAAGCTGCTTGGGTGCCTACAATCTGTGATGTGGGAGTCACTAATGGTGGGTAGCCTAAGTCCTTTCTCACTTTAGGTATTTCTTTTAATACCTCGCTCATTTTATCAAGTGCATCTTGATCTTTGAGCTGATTAGATAAGTTAGATATCATTCCACCAGGTACTTGATTTGATAAAACCCTTGGGTCAACTCCTGTAAATTCAGACTCAAATTGCCAATATTTTTTACGAACCTCTCGAAGATGTTCGCTTATTGATTCAATTGCGGAAATATCAATATTAACTTCATAACCCATACTCTGAAGAGCAGCAATCATTGATTCTGTCGTGGGATGACTTGCTCCCTCAGAAAAGCTTGAATTACAGGTATCAATAATTGTAGCGCCTGCCTCAACGGCAGCAATAAGGTTTAAGCTTGCAAGCCCAGCTGTTGCATGACTATGAACATGAATTGGAATGCTTATGTTTTTCACTAACAAAGAAACAAGCTCTTTTGTAGATTGTGGTGTAAGCAGACCTGCCATATCCTTTATTGCAAGAGTGTCACTACCCATAGATTCTAATTTTTTTGCTATATCTAAAAAGTATTCATTATTATGAACTGGAGATGTTGTGTAACTTAATGTTCCTTCAGCATGTTTTTTATATTTTTTGACTGCTTTAATAGATGTTTCAATATTTCTAATATCATTCATAGCATCAAAAACTCTAAATATATCTACGCCATTTTCAACAGATTTTTTTACAAAGAGATCGACAACATCATCTGAGTAATGTCTATAACCAAGAAGGTTTTGACCTCTTAGTAGCATTTGGATACGACTATTAGGTAGTGCTTTTCTTAGTTTTTGTAACCTTTCCCATGGATCTTCTTTTAGGTAGCGCACACAAGCATCAAAAGTAGCGCCTCCCCATGCTTCAATTGACCAAAAGTCTAAGGCATCAAGTTGTGAGCATATTGGAAGCATATCCTCAGTCCTCAATCTTGTTGCTATATGGCATTGATGCCCATCTCTTAATACAAGTTCTGTAATATTTATTTTTTTCATAATTTTTTAAATCCCTTCATGGGCCGCGATTGCAGCCCCAATTGCCGCCGCTATCACAGTAGGTGGCAATTCCTCATTATAGTCAGTTAGCTCAGGATTTGATTCAACAAAACTAGTGTTAAAGTCAGCTCCAATAAATTTTTCATTTTTAAGAATTTCAACATAATAAGGGATGGTGGTTTTTACACCAAATACCCCAATATCTCCTAGTGCCCTAATACCCCTAGTAACTGCATCATCCCAATTTAAAGCCCAAATAATAAGTTTTGCGCACATTGAATCGTAGTAAGGGGGGATTACATAACCCGTATAAATTGATGCATCAGTTCTAACCCCAGGACCGCCAGCAGCATAATATCTAGTAATTTTGCCAAAAGATGGGACGAATTCTTGTTTTGGGTCTTCAGCATTTATTCTAAATTCGATAGAATACCCCCTGTGTTGTATTTCTTCTTGTTTGTATCTTAGGTTTAATCCACTTGCAATCCTTATCTGCTCTTGAACAATATCAACACCAGTTATATTTTCTGTTATCGTATGCTCAACTTGCAAGCGTGTATTCATCTCCATGAAATAAAAGTTATTTTGACTATCAAGAAGAAATTCAACAGTACCCGCATTTTGATAGTTAACAGCTTTAGCTGCTTTAACAGCAAGATCACCAATATATGTTCTTTGGTCTTCGTTAAGTTGAGGGGAAGGTGCTATCTCAATTAATTTTTGATTTCTTCGTTGAATAGAGCAATCACGCTCAAATAGGTGAATAGCATTATTGTCATGATCTGCTAAAATCTGTACTTCAATATGTTTAGGATTTAATACACATTTTTCTATAAATACTTCAGGGCTTCCAAAAGCTTTTGTCGCTTCTGAAATAACTCTCTCATAGTTTGACTCTACTTCTTTTTCATTATCACATCTTCGAATACCTCTTCCACCACCACCATTGGTTGCTTTAATCATTACAGGAAACCCAATATCTTTTGAGACCTTCTTGGCTTCAGTAAGGTCTTTTACATTTCCTTCGCTACCAGGTATCACAGGCACTCCAGCCTTAATCATTGCTTTTCTTGCCTCAATTTTATCACCCATTTTTTGGATGACTTCTGAGCTTGGACCGATAAAATACAATCCTCTTTTTTTACAAATAGCTGCAAAATTTGAATTTTCAGATAAAAAACCATACCCAGGATGTACGCCATCACAACCAGCTGTCACAGCAACATTTGCAATCCAATGGCCATTTAAATAGCCAGATAAAGGATCAGATCCAATAAAATATGATTCATCAGCTTTCTTAACATGCAACGCATGGCGATCTGCATTGGAATAAATTGCTACGCTTATAATACCCATTTCCTTACAAGCTCTTATTATACGAACAGCAATTTCACCACGGTTGGCAATGAGAATTTTTGATATCAAAAATAATTCCTTTGATGGTAGATTCTTTAATAAACTTTACAAAATTCTAATCATGAATTCTGTAACCACAGTCCATAATTATATCATGATGAAAATCATCTTTTAATAACTGCTATAAATCATTTCCAAAATTATATAAATTAGAAGATTATAAAATATCCTTTGTAAAGCTATTTTTCTATCTAAAATTGGATTAGTTATAATTTAAAAAAATTAGGATTTATGATAAAATCTCGGCTTAATTATTTGTAGAAGCTTTGTTTTAAAATGATATTAAAACTTTCATAGCTTTGAATATTAGTTTTTTAAATTAGGAGTACCTTATGGCTG